>Ga0209515_10000997_pt1 | contig 48851 bp, 22 predicted proteins | sample Subgroupgradi54m_FD_187454 | JGI IMG/M metagenome (GOLD analysis project Ga0209515, IMG submission 187454) | Subsurface groundwater microbial communities from S. Glens Falls, New York, USA - GMW60B uncontaminated upgradient, 5.4 m (SPAdes)... ... | reverse complement strand
TGACCGCCCTCTCGGAAGACTCCGGCATTCTCAGAAACTTTTACGGTCATGCATTCACGCATCGGATTTACCCTGGAGAAAAAAATGCGTACCCATTACTTAATGAAAGATCAGTAGTACAGTATTACGATTGAAATTGGAACCCCCAATTTCAATCATGTGCAGTACCGTGTACCCATAAAATCAAATGGAACACGGTACTAGAAAAGATTGGATTGGTTTGCCGGGACAATGATGTTCCGGCATGGTTCGATTGAACAAAGGCGTTCAACGCGTAAAACGTTGAACGCCTTTGTTGTTTTAAGCCGTGGCGGAGGGAAAAAATGGAACCAAAACATCTGGTCGTCGTGGGAAATGGCATGGCGGGCATGGCGTGTGTGGATGCCATCCTCAAGCGCAAACCCAATTTCAAGATCACGGTTTTAAGCGAAGAGCCTTATTACAACTATAACCGGATTTTTCTTTCAGCCGTTTTGTCCGGTGAAAAGTCTGTAGAAGAAATTTATATCAATACCAAGGAATGGTATGACCGGCATCACATCACGCTTTGCCAGGGCGTGAGAGCCATTGACGCGGATCCGAAAAAAAAGTTTGTTTACACGGAGGACGGTATCTCCTTTCCTTATGATCTTCTGCTGCTGGCAACCGGCAGCACGCCGTTCATCCCTCCGATTGAAGGGGTCAATAAAAAGGGGGTTTTTACCTTCCGCAATATGAAGGATACGGAAGAAATTATGAAGCAATGCGAGACTGCAAAGGAAGCGGTGGTGATCGGCGGCGGCCTTTTGGGGCTGGAAGCGGCCCGCGGTATCCTGAACCGGGGAGTGAAGGTGACGGTGGTGCATCTCATGGAGCGCCTCATGGATGTTCAGCTCGATGAAATCGGAGGTCAGTTTCTCAAAAGGGAAATCGAGAAGCTTGGGATTACCGTACTGCTGAGCAAGAGCACCACTAAATTTTTCGGGCATGACCGCGTGGAGAGCGTGATGTTCAAGGACGGTCAAGTGGTGCCGGCGGACATGGTCGTGATGGCCTGCGGCATACGCCCGAATATTGAATTGGCTAAAAAAGCCGGGCTTGAGGTGAATCGCGGCATTGTGGTCAATGATTTTTTAGAGACAAGCGACCCGTCGATTTTTGCCGTGGGCGAATGCGTGGAGCATGCCGGAAAAGTCTACGGGCTGGTGGCGCCGCTTTATGATCAAGGCAAGGTTCTTGCCGCGACCATCACCGGAGACAAAGGGCCCACGTATCAGGGTTCGGTTCTCGCCACCAAATTGAAGGTCATGGGGATTGAGCTTTTTTCAGCCGGAGATTTTAAGGCCGCCGAGCCTGACAAAGAAGTCATTTCGTACCAGGACCATGGCTTTGGCATTTACAAAAAGCTGGTAGTGCACCGGGAATCCGTGGTGGGCGCAATTTTAATCGGCGACACATCCGATGCCAACCGGTTTCTTGAACTCATCCGCAAAAAGGAACGCGTCACGGAAAACCGTCAGCAGCTTTTATTTCAGAAGCCGCCCGCGGTTGCGGGATCGCCCACGGATGTCATGTCCAGGCCGGATTCCGACACTATTTGCGGTTGCATCGGCGTGAGCAAGGGACAAATCCTTTCGGCTATTCGAGAGCAGAGCTGCAAGACCCTGTCGCAAGTGAAAACCTGCACCAAGGCTTCTTCAGGCTGCGGGACTTGCGCGGGGCTTGTCCAGGAGATTTTGATGGGGGTTCTGGGCTCCGAGTTTCAGGAAGAAAAAAAAGAAGTCCTCTGCGGCTGTGTCCCTTTTCCCAAGGAACAGCTGCGCACCATGATCAAAACCCAGAATCTGAAATCGGTTCAGGATGTTCTGGATATTTACGGCAATGCGATAGGCTGTTCCCTTTGCAAGCCGGCTTTGAGTTTTATTGTCGATGAAGTCCATTGCGGGGACCATAAAGAAGACCGTTCGGCGCGTTTTATCAACGACCGTGTTCATGCCAATATCCAGAGAGACGGCACCTTTTCGGTGGTGCCGCGGATGCGCGGAGGCGTGACCAGTGCCGCTGAACTTCGCAAGATTGCGGATGTGGCAGAAAAGTATAACGTCCCGATGGTAAAGGTGACGGGCAGCCAGCGGCTAGATCTTTTGGGCGTAAAAAAAGAAGACCTGCCCAAAATCTGGGCGGAGCTTGGAATGACGTCGGGATTCGCTTATGCCAAAGCGGTCCGCATGGTGAAATCCTGTGTGGGCACGGATTTTTGCCGTTACGGCACGCAGAATTCAATCGAGACCGGCATCAAACTTGAAACGCTTTTGGAAGGCCTTTACACGCCGGCCAAAGTCAAAATGGGCGTGGTGGGCTGCCCGAGAAATTGCGCGGAAGCCACAGTCAAGGATATTGGACTGGTGGGCATGGAAGGCGGTTGGCAGGTGGTGATCGGAGGAGCGGCCGGGAAAAAAGTGCGGGCCGCTGATATTTTGGTTACGGTCAAGACCACGGAAGAAGCGCTGGAGGCCGCGCTGCTTTTTTTTCAGTACTATCGCGAAAACGGGGAATACATCGAACGGACTTATGATTTTGTGGAAAGGCTGGGCCTGGAAAAAATCCGCCGGGAAACCGTTCTAGCTTCGGAGGAAACGAAACAAGGACTGCTTGAGCGGCTCCGCAAAGCCAAGACCAAGGCCGTCAATCCCTGGGCCGCGGAGTCCGGGCAGCCGGTTCATCCCATGCAATTCAAGGATTTGGTTTTGCCCCGGGAAAAAGAAGCGTTGATTGAGGGAGCTCGGTGATGGAGCAGGTCAAAGTCAGTAAATGGTATCTGGTTGCAAGCCAAGACACGATTCCGGTCAAGGAAGGAAGGCGGGTTTATTACGGCGGCCATGAAATTGCGCTTTTTAATCTCGGCGGCGAATACCGGGCTTTGGACGGCCGTTGCCCGCACAAAGGCGGGCCTCTGGGAGACGGCATTGTGGCGGGCAAAGCGGTTTTTTGTCCGCTGCACAATTGGAAAATCAGCATGGAAAACGGCTGTGCCTTAAGCGGAGGAGAGGGGCGCGTGAAAGTTTATCCGGTCAAAGTGATGGAAAACAAGGTTTACGTTGCTTTTGAAGAAGGAAGATTTCATGAAGGGGATTGTCAGTCATGAGTCAATTTAATCTGGTGGATTTGCTGGACGAGAACGAACTCCCGCTTAAAAACCGCGTGAATTCCGAAGGGTATTATCAGCCCTCCGCAATCAAAGAAAATCTGCCCGCGCTCATTCCGTCCGAACCCCTGGAAGCTGGCGAACAGTACCGCTTTCACTTTGACATGACCCGATGCGTGGGCTGCCAATGCTGTGTCGTGGCCTGCAATGAGCAGAACAATAATCCCGCCGAGGTCAATTGGCGGCGTGTCGGGGATATCGAGGGTGGAATTTATCCCGCCACAAAGCGTTATCACCTTTCCATGGCTTGCAATCATTGCCTCGACCCTTCATGCCTGGAGGGCTGCCCGACGGACGCGTATGTCAAACTTTCAAATGGTATTGTGAAGCATCAGGCCGAAGAATGCATCGGCTGCGGTTATTGTTCCTGGAACTGTCCTTATGGGGTCCCGCAGTTTAATCCGGACCGGCGCATTGTCACCAAATGCGATATGTGCCACAGCCGTCTTGCCGACGGCCAGCTTCCGGCTTGTATTGCCGCCTGCCCGGAAAGCGCGATCCAGATCGAAAAAGTCAATACGGAAGAATGGCGCCTGAATCATCAAAAGGCTGATGCGCCGCATGTCCCGGATTCCAGTCTGACGATTTCAACCACGCGGATCACGGTTCCCGAAGACATGCCGGCTGAGATCCTGCGCGCGAACCGGCATCGCATCGAGCCCGAGAGCCCGCATACTTCTTTGATTTTTATGACCGTTTTGACCCAGCTTGCGGTCGGCGGATTCTTGACGCTTTGGCTTTTTGAATTTTTTTCCCGTTGGGCAGGTTTTTTAAAGCCTCTGCAGAATTTTATTCCTTACGGAGCGCTGGGAATGCTTTTGGTCACCGGCCTGGCCCTGTTCGCGGCCGTGTTTCACCTGGGGCGCCCCCTCCATGCCTATAAAGCCCTGCGCATGTGGAAACGCTCCTGGCTTTCCCGCGAAGTGCTTCTTTTCGCGCTTTTTTCTAAGGCCGGGGGTGCTTACGCGCTGCTTCAGCTCGCGCGTCATTTTTTCAAACTATCCGTGCCCGGGTCCCTGATGTTTTTTTTGGGCGCGCTGGTGGTTTCGCTGGGACTGGCCGGCATTTACGCCAGCGCAAAAATTTATCTTGTGCCGGCGCGGCCCGCATGGAATACGGTGCGCACGCCGCTCCGTTTTTTTCTCACGGGATTTATTCTGGGGCCCCTTTTTGCTCTGGCGGTTTTCAGTGTTTACCTGGTTCTCTCCTCCTCCAGTGCCACCACGCCAGCCCTGGGAGGCCCCTTTTTCGCTTTTCTCGCGGTTTCGTCGCTGGCCGGTTTTTTTCAAATGATGGTTCTTTTGTCGCGTCTTTTTTCCCTCAAATGGACCCAGTCGGATGAGCTGTACGCCTCAAGTTTTCTTTTGATTCACCGGTTCAAAAAACTTTTTTTGACGCGGCTGGGCTTTCTCGCGCTGGGTTCTTTCGCGATTCCATTTGTTTTATCCGCCGCGCTGCAGGCCGGCGCTCTCCGCAACGCCGGGGCTCTCGCCCTGACCTTGCTTTCCTTTCTTTTTTCGCTCGCGGGCGAATTGATGGGGAGGTATCTCTTTTTTGTGACCGTGGTGCCCAAAAACATTCCCGGTTCTTTTTTTACGGTTCAAAAAGGAGGGCACGCATGAAAAGCATCCTGCGCGCCGTTAAAAAACGCTTGGGCGTCGATATCCAAAAAGAAAAATACGCCTATGATCTGGATGAACAGTTCGGATACATGGCCAAAGCCAAAATCCCGGACCGCTGGGTTTCGACCACTTGCGGTTATTGCTCCGTGGGATGCGGCATGTTTATCGGCGTGAAAGACGGCAAAGCGGTCAGCGTGCGCGGCGACGCGAAACATCCCGTCAATGAAGGCCGGCTTTGCCCCAAGGGGCTGGCCGAGCATTATGCCATCACGGCTCCGAACCGCGCTAAATGGCCGCTTTTTAGAAATGACAATGTGAAGGGAAAGTTTAAACGTATGGATTGGGATGAGGCTGTCAGAACCATGGTGGCGCATTTTCGGGATATTCAGGAGCGTCATGGAGCCGAAGCGCTCGGCGTGATCAGCACGGGACAATTGGTCACCGAGGAATTTTACACGCTGGGAAAACTGATTCAGCTGGGATTCGGGACCAAAAATTTTGACGGTAACACCACGCTTTGCATGGCCAGCGCCGTTTCCGGTTACAAGCGCTCTTTCGGCAGCGACGGGCCTCCGGGAAATTACGAAGATTTGGAAAAAGCCGACTTGGTATTTTTGATAGGTGCCAATATTGCGGACAATCATCCCATCCTTTGCTACCGGCTTGAAAAGAATCCGCAGAAAATTCTTATTGCCGCGGATCCCCGTGTGACCAAAACCGCCATGATGGCGGATATTTATCTTCCCGTAAAGCCGCGGACGGATATCGCGCTTTTGAACGGCATGATGCACGTGATTTTGAAATCAGGTTTTGTGAATGAGGAGTATGTTCAAAAGCATACCCGGGGATTTGAAGAACTCGCCCGTCATCTTGAAAAATACACGCCCGCCTATGTCGCCGAAATCACAGGCCTTTCTCCGGACATGATCCGGAAGACCGCGCTTCTTTATGCCAAAGCCAGGGCCCCTTTTATCGGCTGGACCATGGGCGTCAATCACAGCACGCAGGGAACGGAGACGGTCAATGCCATTTGCAATCTCGCTTTGATGACCGGCAATCTGGGCAGAGTCGGGGCGTCGCCTTTTTCCATCACCGGCCAGTGCAACGCCATGGGCACGCGGGAATCCGGATTCGCTTCGAGTCTTCCGGGATACCGCAAATTCGAAAACGCGGAACACCGTCGGGAGCTCGCGGCTCTTTGGGGCATTGCGGAAGAAATGATTCCTTCTTCGCGCGGCCTGGCATACCCGGACATCATTGAGAATGTTTTGAGCGGAAGAATCAAAGGGCTGTGGGTCATTGCCACCAACCCCCTGGTTTCATTTCCCAATCAGGCTTTTCTGCGGCAAGCCCTGGAAAATCTGGAATTTCTGGTGGTTCAAGATGGTTATCATCCGATTCCCACCTCCGAGGCGGCCCATCTGGTGCTTCCGGCCGCGGTTTGGGGGGAAAAAGAAGGGACCTTCACCAATTCGGAGCGGAGGGTGAGCAAAGTCAACAAGGCGGTGGATCCTCCGGCCGAGGCCAAGCCGGATTTTGATATTTTTCTTATGATTGCCCGGGAGCTTGGAGTTTATGACCGGCTTTTTCCGGGGTGGACTAAACCTGCAGACGCTTTTGAAGAATGGAAAAAGGTCTCGCGCGGCAGGCTTTGTGATTATTCCGGGCTTTCTTATGCCTTGCTGGAACAACACGGCGGGGTTCAGTGGCCTTATCCCGAGGGTTCCGCCCGCGATCCCCGCGAAAGTTTTCCACTTTACCAGGATGGCATTTTTCAGACCGAAGACGGCCGCGCCAAATTTTGGGTGGTGGAGAATGAGGCCCCTCCCGAAAGTCCCAGCGAGGAGTATCCCTTTTGGTTGAACACGGGGCGGACCGTGGAACACTGGCACACCCGCACCAAGACGGGACAGATTCCGCTTCTCAACCGGCTGTCTCCCGAAGCGTGGGTGGAGATCAACACGCGCGATGCCAAGCGTCTCAAAATCCAGCATGGCGACTATGTGCGGCTGGAATCCCCCCGCGGCGCCATCGATTCGATCACCGTTCGCGTGACGGAAACCGTCGCCCCCGGCCAGATTTTTGTGCCGTTTCACTATGCCGAGGCAAATGCCAACAATTTGACCATCAATTGCTGTGATCCCATATCCCGCGAGCCGAATTATAAGCAATCGGCGGTAAGGATATGCAAGCTGGAACCAAGAGGCGCAAAGCTAAGAAAATGAAAAAACAATTCATAAACAAGGGCGTTTATGTTTCACAGCGATCTTGCCGGAATACGGTGATGATGCCGCGTGGGGCAAGGATCGTAGAAGAGGAGAGACATGAAACGCATTGTGACGGGTTTGTGGATGTTAATGGCGGTGATATTTTTTATACCCGCGCGGGGGTTTGCAGCCACGCAACCGGAGATCTTAAATAAATTGGACAGAAAAATCGATCAGACTTTTAGGCCGCGCACGTTTTTTGATTACCGGGTCAAGGCCAAGGTCGGCGGTCAATCCCGCTACCGTTTTGAGTACCGCGATGATTTCAACCTTAATGACAAGACCTATGAAGATGACGCCATGAATCTTCTGCGCAATCGTTTGAATCTGGATGTGGCTTATCTTTCCGATACCGGGGCCATACCGGTTCACTTCTTCGTCGAAGGTCAGGAGGCCCATGCCTTTACACAGAGCGATGTCAATCAAACGAATGTTTTTGTCAATGAATTGGATCTCAGGCAGGCTTTTGTGGAATTAAAGTCTCCTTCAAAGAAGGCGCCTCTTACGGCAAAAGTCGGCCGCCAGGTTCTTTCGTATGGCGATGAGCGTTTCGTCGGCGGACTTGAATGGACCAATACGGCGCGCGTTTTTGATGGCTTAAAGCTGGTCTATAATCCGCATCCCCAGTTGCAGTTGGATGCTTTCGCATCGCGCGTGGTGCGTGTAGACCGCGGGCAGTTTGATCCCACGCCCCATAACGACAATTTTTACGGAATGTACCTGAGCACCAAACCTTTTCATACGTCGATGGATCAGGTGCTGGATACCTTTCTTTTCATCCGCCATGACAGGGATAAAACACTTCTCGGCGAACGCAGGCGCGGACCCCTGAAGGAATACACCTTTGGAAACCGTTTTAAAGGAAAGAAATGGGATTGGGATTATGGCACCGAATATGCGGTTCAATTAGGAAACCGGGCACACGACACGATTGAAGCCTGGGCCTTTCATCAGGAGCTGGGGTACACTTTTTCCAAGTTTTTCTGGACGCCGCGCCTCTACGGCGAATACAACCATGCCTCCGGAGACCGCAATCCCACGAACGGCATTTCAGGCACGTTTGATAACCTTTTTCCGACCAACCATAACAAATACGGGTACATTGATTTCTTTTCGCTGAAAAATATCAATGACTATATGGTGGGCACGAGCGTGAAACCGCATACAAGGTTGCTTTTCTCCACCGACTTCCATTGGTTTGTGCTGGATGCCAAGGAATCGGCCTGGTTCAATGTCGCCGGAGCGGGAGGCACGGTCCGGGCCGCGAATGCCAATGCGAGCCCGCATGTGGGAAGTGAAGTTGATTTGCTTGCCACCTATCAATTGACAGCACGATTAAGTTTGCTGGGCGGATACTCGCATTTTTTTGCGGGTCCTTTTGCAAAGGACACGGGCAGCCGCGACAACGCCAATTTCCTGTACACACAAACTATTTTTAATTTCTAACTTTTAACATAGGAGCATCTCATGAAGATTAAAAATTTTTTGAAAAGTGGACACCCGCCCACCCTGTTTTCAGCCTTCCTCTACTTCGATATCAGTTTCATGGTTTGGGTTCTGATGGGAGTTCTTGGCGTCTACATCTCTAAAGATTTCGAATTAAGCCCGGCTCAAAAGGGTTTTATGGCGGCTGTCCCAATCCTCGGCGGGTCTCTCGTGCGGGTCCCGCTCGGATTGCTGGTGGATCACTTGGGCCCGAAAAAAACGGGAATTCTGGCACAATGGCTAGTTATCATTCCACTATCCGGCCTGTGGCTGTTCGGGTCACATTTTAATACCGCGCTTGCTTTTGGTCTTCTTCTGGGCATAGCGGGAGGAAGTTTTGCGGTGGCCCTTCCCTTGGCGAGCCGCTGGTATCCTCCTCGGCATCAAGGCATGGCGCTCGGAATCGCCGGCGCCGGAAATAGCGGAACCGTGCTGGCTTCCTTATTCGCGCCCTCGCTGGCAGAATGGGTTGGCTGGAGAAATGTATTTGCCCTGGCCCTTATTCCCGTCCTGCTAACCTTGGCCATCTTTACCCTGCTTGCCAAGGAAAGTCCGACTCAGCCCAAACCAAAAAAACTTGCGGACTATTTTCTCATCTTAAAAGAAGCAGATAGTTTTTCGTTCTGCCTTTTTTACAGCATCACCTTTGGCGGATTTGTCGGGCTGGCCAGTTTTTTGGGCATTTTTTTCTACGATCAATACCATCTCAGCAAAATCACGGCCGGGCATCTGACCGCGCTTTGCGTCTTTGCGGGCAGTTTTATGAGGCCGTTCGGCGGATATCTAGCGGATCGCTTCGGCGGGGTGCGTATTCTCACGATTCTTTTCGGCGCTATAGCGCTTTTGATGTCAGGCGTTGCCGCTCTGCCGCCGCTTGCTGCTTCCGCCGCGCTCTTTTTCCTAACCATGGCCTGCCTCGGAATGGGCAATGGCGCGGTTTTTCAGCTGGTCCCACTTCGCTTTCAAAAAGAAATCGGTGTGATAACAGGCCTTGTGGGTGCCGCTGGCGGTCTCGGTGGATTTTTTCTCCCGACTCTTTTGGGATTTTTCAAACAAACGGCAGGCACTTATGGTTTGGGGTTTCTGGCGTTTTCCTTAATGAGTTTAGGCGTTCTCGGGGTTTTGCGGATTGTCCAGAAAGGGTGGTCTTTTTCACAATGGATCCCGCAAGCCCCCCTGCTTGAGCCGGAAAAATCATGAAAGACCGTTTTGAAAGAGAACTCACGTATCTCCGGATCTCGGTGGTGGATCGCTGCAATCTGCGTTGTCTTTACTGCATGCCGCAGCATGGGGCGGGTTTTGAGGATTGGGAAGAGCTTCTCACCTATGAGGAGATCCGGCGCATGGTGCAAATTTTTTCAGAGCTTGGAATCCGGAAAGTGCGAATCACCGGAGGCGAGCCTTTGGTGAGAAAAAATCTTCAAGAGCTGATCGCCGGGATTCGATCGGTGGCGGGTATTTGCGAAATCGCTTTATCCACCAATGGCGTTTTCCTTAAATCCATGGCCCGAAAACTTCGAAGCGCGGGCCTGGACAGGGTGAATATCAGTCTCGATACTCTTCGCCGCGACCGTTTTGAAGCCATTGCCCGGATGGACAGGTTTAAAGAAGTTCTGGAGGGAATTGAAGAAGCTTTGGCTTCGGGCCTTGCTCCGGTCAAAATCAATACAGTTCTTATGAAAGGCGTCAATGACGACGAAATTCTCGATCTGGTCCGCTTTGCAATTCAGAAGTCCATTGAAATCCGCTTCATTGAGCTGATGCCGACTACGGGCCTGGTGCAGCTGGATCCCTTTGATAAATTTCTAAGCACGGAAGAGGCGAAGGAAAAGGTTGAAAAAGAATTTGAGCTGATTCCCGTCGAGGCGTACCTTTCGTCGCCAGCCCAGGTCTTTCAGATTCAGGGAACCGGAGCGCGGGTGGGCTTTATCAGCCCCATCTCCAATTTCTTTTGCGCGCGCTGTAACCGTCTGCGCATCAAAGCCAACGGGATGCTCAAAACCTGTCTTCACGGCAAGGAGGACCTGGATTTGAAAGCGCTCCTGCGTTCAGACGCTTCTTCTTTCGAAATCGCCAAAGCCATTCAGGAGGTGGTTTACATCCGGCCGGAGCAGCATTTCTTAAATGAAAAAACGGTTCCGCATAAGGATTTCCAAATGTCGCATGTGGGAGGATGAACCATGCCTATCAAAGTGAAAGTGTTCGCGATTTTAAAAGATATTGTTGGCAGGGAAGAAATCCATCTGGATTTTGAAGAGGAAGTTTCCTGCCGGGAAGTTTTGAGGCATTTAGAAACACAATTTGAAGGAATCGCTCCTATTTTGTGGCATTCGCTGGTGGCCGTTAACGGCCAATACGCGGATGGGGATACCGTTCTTACGGCTAATGATGAAGTCGCCATTTTGCCGCCGGTGTGCGGAGGATAGATATGTTTCTTACGCGCAATCCTATTTTGGCCAAGAATTTTTTGGAGACCGCGCAAGATTACAAATCCGGAGCCGGAGTCGTTTTTCTCGGCAAGGTTCGTAATCATTCGGGCGCCGGAAGCACTGGCTTCCGGCACGCTCGGGAGAACTTGAGGTTCTCCTCTTCGCAGGCCCGAAGAGTTCTTTATTTGGAATATGAGGCCTATGAATCCATGGCCGAGCCAATGATGGAAGGGCTTGTCAGGGAAGCGCATGCGCGCTGGCCGCTGGAAGAGATCAAAATTGCGCATCGCATTGGCCGGGTAAACCTTGGTGAGATAGCCGTGGCCATTCAGGTGAATTCGGCTCACCGCGACGAAGCGTATCAGGCTTCCCGGTTTTTGATTGAAGAAATCAAACACCAAGTTCCGATATGGAAAAAGGAATATTTTGAAGACGGCACAAGCGCTTGGGGATCTTGCGCGCCCTGGATGAGCGTGGCTCGTAAGGGAGCTTTAAGTCCATGCTGACCTATACCGAAGCATTGAACCTGATTTTGCGGCATACCACTCTTTTAAAAGTGCGCCCATTGCCGCTCAGCGAATGTTTGGGCCGGGTGCTCGGAGAAAATGTTTATTCTCCTTTGGACTTTCCCCATTTTGACAATGCGGCGGTTGACGGCTATGCCGTGGGAAAAAACTTTCAGGGTGAATTGGAAGTTCAGGGAGAAATTCCGGCCGGCGGAATTTTTGAAGGAGGATTGAGATTCCAGGGCGCTATCCGGATTTTTACCGGTGCTCCTGTGCCTAAAGGAACAAAGGCTGTGGTCATGCAGGAGCATACGAAGCGTCAAAACGGAAGCGTTTTAATTTTCAAATCGCCGGAACGTTACGAAAATATCCGGTTTCGCGGGGAAGATTTCCGGAAAGGCGATTTGCTTCTCAAAAAAGGAACAATGCTTGAGCCCTCCCATCTGGCTCTTTTGGCTACGGTCGGATGTAAAAAAGCGCCGGTTTATCCCGCGCCTAAAATCGCCATTCTGGCCACGGGCAATGAGCTTTTAAAAAAAGGGGAACGCCTGAGAGCCGGTAAGATTTTTGATTCCAACACCATTTTACTTGAAGCCATGGTTAGAAAAAGCGGCGGCTGCCCTCAGGTTTTGTGCCCGGCAGGCGACAGCCTCCGTGAGATTCATAAGGCGGTTCAATTGGGTCTGCAATGCGATGTCCTGATCGTTGCCGGCGGGGTTTCGGTGGGAAAGTATGATTTTGTGAAAAAGGCGCTTGCTCGGGAAGGAGTCGGCGAAATTTTCTGGAAAGTGGACATTAAACCCGGCAAACCTCTTTACTTTGGGAAAAAAAATCAGACCCTTGTTTTTGGCCTGCCAGGAAATCCGGTTTCAGTCTTTGTGACTTTTGAAGAATTCGTGAAGCCCGCGCTTTTAAAAATGAGCGGAAAGAGGATTGAAGCGAAATGGAAGGAAGGCCTTTTAACTCATGGCTTTGAGAATGGTGCGCGTCCTCATTTTGTCCGTGTCCGGTGCCGGTTGTTCAGGCGGCGATCGGCCGCTTGCTCACCCGGCACCGCGCGGCTGGTGCGGTGTGAAAGTGAGAAGGGCGCCGTCAGAATTACCCTTTTGAAAGGCCAGGGCTCGCATCAGATTAGCGCTCTGGCCCGGTCCAATGCCCTTTTAAAGGTTGAGCCGCATGAGATTCTGAAAAAAAATCAAAAAGTGAGGGTCAAAATAATCCAGGAGGCGAATGTATGATACCGGTTGTTTTGTCTGTCATCGGAAGAAAAGGATCCGGAAAATCCCAGGTGATTGAAACTCTTATCGCTCTTTTGAAAAGCAAAGGCTTCCGCATCGGGGTCATCAAGCATCTGGCCAAGGACGACGTGGAAATCGATCAGCCCGGAAAAGATACCTGCCGTTATCGTACGCAGGGAGCTGAGACTGTCATCCTAGCCGGAAAAAGGCAGCTTGCTTTTTTTTCGAATTTATCCAGTGAGATTCCGATGGAGCAGCTTCTTTGTCTGTTTCAGGATTACGATCTTGTTTTTCTGGACGGGTATTTTGACGTTCCTTTTCCCACCCTGGAGGTCCATCGCCAGGATTCTGGAAACTTTTTGAGCAGCGGCATGGACCATGTCTTTGCCATTTGCTCTGACCAGCGCGCCGCAGGGCATGTCCCCCATTTTTCCCTCACCCAGCTGGTTTCCCTGGTTTCTTTGATTGAAGAAAAATTTTTGATGGCTCGGGGAAATGGCAGCCCGAAAAAGAGTTCCTATGCTTAAAAAAATTCCCATGAGCGGGGTCATTCTTGCGGGAGGGAAAAGTTCCCGGATGGGACAGGACAAAGCTTTTCTCCGATTCGGCAAGGGAACGATGCTGGAGTCCCTGGCCCGGCTTATGAATTCCATCTTTGAGGAAACGCTCATTATTGTGAACGAGAAAATGAACTGTGAAACGCTGGATCTGTGCAATGCCGTTGTTTATGTGGATATTTTTAAAAATCATGGGCCTTTGGCAGGCCTTTACACGGCCTTGGCTTATTCCAAGTGTGCAGCCAGTTGTGTGATGCCCTGCGACATGCCTTTTGTGGATGAGGCCCTTCTGCGGGATTTGGCGGATAGCGCAGAAGAAGAGTATGATGCCCTCTGTTTTGAAGATGCGGAGGGAAGATTACAGCCCTTTCCGGGGCTTTATTTCCGTTCCGTCAGGCATTTAATCTGGCTCCTTCTTGATAGAGGGGAATTTTCCATGCAGCGTTTCCTGCAAGTCGCAGTGATCAAGCCACTTGTCCTGGAAAAGGAGAAAAGCAGGGTTTGGGTAAATATGAATACCCCGGAAGATTATCATCAAGTGTTGAAAGAAAAAAAAGGGCTGGGAAGGGAATGACTCGGGCTGGTTTATTATCCCATCTGAACGCTCAAGGGGAAGCCAGGATGGTGGATGTGGGTGAGAAAAAAATCACCCGGCGGACAGCCACAGCGCGGTGTGAAATCCGGATGAAACCGGAAACCGTGGCGCTTTTACGAAGCGGCAAAATAAAAAAAGGCGATGCCTTCACGATCGCCAAGGTGGCGGGTATCCTGGCCGCCAAAAAAACACCGGAGCTTATCCCTCTTTGCCACACGCTGGCGATTGAACATGTGGATATCTGCTTTCAAGACCGCAGGGAAAAAGATGGAATCATGATTGAGGCCGAAGTTCGCACGACAGCAAAAACAGGCGCAGAAATGGAGGCCTTGACGGCCGTCATGATCAGCGCGCTTACACTTTATGATATGGCCAAGGCCTATGACCCGGGAATGGTGATGACCGAGGCCAGGCTTTTGAAAAAAACGGGAGGGAAAAGTGACTATGCTTTTAAAGGCGGGAATCCTAACGGCCAGTGACCGGTCTTCAAAGGGAATCAGGGAAGACGGAAGCGGCGTCCTCCTAAAATCTTTGGTTGAGGCGTTACCGGCAGCAATTGCGGCTTATGAAATTGTCCCCGACGATAGGGAAATTTTGGCGGCACGTCTCATTCACTTTTCCGATCAGCTTGCCTGCGATGTGGTTTTTACCACAGGCGGCACCGGACTTTCCCCGCGCGATAACACGCCTGAAGCGACTCGCGCTGTGATTGAAAAGGAAATCCCGGGCATTCCGGAAGCGATTCGGCGGCAAGGCCTGCAAAAGACGAAATTTGCCATGCTCTCGCGTTCCGTGGCCGGCATTCGCGGCCGAACGTTGATTATCAATTTGCCCGGAAGTCCCTCCGGAGTCGAGGAGGCCTTTGAGATTTTAAAGCCGGTTCTTTTTCATGCCAGCGAATTGATTCGCGGCGAGGTGGGAGATTGTCAGAGCTGGTCTTACTCCTCGCACTGACCCTTCTGGTTTCTTTTGTTTATTCTTCGGTAGGGCATGGCGGCGCCTCCGGCTATCTCGCCTTATTGTCCTTTTTTGCGTTTCCCCATGACCAGATGTCGGCCACGGCGTTAGGCCTCAATATCCTTGTCTCAGGCCTTGCGTTCTTTGCTTTTTCCAAAGCCCGGCATATTTCCTGGAACATCACCTTGCCTTTCATCGTAACCTCTGTCCCTGGTGCTTTCCTGGGGGGATGGATGAGAGTTCCCGTCCGGTTTTATAACTGGCTTCTGGCGGGCGCTCTTTTTTTTGCCTGTTTCCGCATGCTTTTGAACGAATCCAAAGGAAAAAACGACACGGAACCTCCGTCCCTCGCCATGGCAGCGCTGGTGGGAAGCGTCATTGGATTGATTTCAGGAATTGTCGGTGTGGGCGGCGGTATTTTTTTAAGTCCAATTCTCATTCTGTTCCGCTGGGCAGACCCCAAAAAAACGGCAGCCACGTCCGCCTTTTTTATTCTTGTCAATTCCGCCGCTGGATTGGCCGGAAAATTTTGGAGAGGAGGCGTGGATTTCGCGCCGCATCTTATTCTGCTCGCTCTTGCGGCCTTTGCAGGAGGCATCGCAGGATCCACTTTGGGAGCCCGCCGTTTTTCGAATATTACCCTCAGACGCATACTTGCCTTTGTTCTTTTCTTCGCTGGATTGAAATTGATTCGGTAAATACCCGCCTCTCTGCTTTAATCAAGTTTAATCATATAATTTCAATATTATATTATCTATATCTCATTTTGAAGCAATGAGAAAGTGGTAACTATACATTAGTTAATAAATACTAATTAATAATTGAATATATAAATATCGCAAGTTAAACTATAAGAATATGTTAAGTAATAAAAATATAAATATCACCCCGCTAAAAACATAAAAAATGTTCTCGCATAATGCTAAGAAGCTAACCGCTTTTTTTGTTTTATTTTGCTTCATCGGTTCGGAAATTGCCCGGGCCAATCCGGAGCTTGCCCGGCCTCTTTCTTCAGGTGCTGAAGTGCCGTATTTTACCCGGCTGGATATTCCCGCCGAACTGGGCACGGTCGAAGAAATTCACCTCCCGCCCGGCAGGAAAGACTTTCCTTTCGTCATTCACATTCAAACGGTGCATGCCCATTATGAAACCGCGCACAAGATCCGGGAAATCATCCGCTACTTCAAGAAGCAGTACGGCGTTCAATGCATTTTTGCCGAAGGTGCGAGTGAAAAGCTTCATCCCGAATATCTTAATTTTGTTCCTGATTCCAGGCTCAACCAAAAAATTGTTGATGCTTTGGCGAAAAAGGGCGAACTCACGGCCGTAGACCTGGCTCTTTCGGATGCTAACCTGGAGGCCTTTGGCATTGAGAAGCCCGATCTTTATCGCCGTGCTTACAAAATTTTTAGGAAGGTGTTTGAAAATCAGGATCAATCCGAAACATTTTTGAAAGAAAAACGGCTTACTCTTGATCGCCAGGCCTCCAGGATTTTTGACCGGGAACTTCGAATGTTGGTTGATTGCTGGTTGAAATTTAATTCAGGAAAAAAAGACTTGCTGGAGATTTTTCGTTTGTTGCGCAAAGATGCCAAAGAGAGGCTTGCCCTTGATTTTGAAAACCCCTTTTCGCAATTTGACTGGCCCCAGCTCACCCGCCTGGCCCTCCTTCAGGAACTTGAAAAGCGTCAGGATAAAAAACAGTTTGAAAAAGAAAGAAAAAAAATTCTCGGCTGGCTCAAATCCCGGAATATCTCCACGGATTTTCTCAATGACCTTGTGTCGGTTGATGCGGGCCATTCTGCTGGTCTGCGAAGACGGGAACAACAAGTTCCCGCGAGCGTGCCGGAATCACGGGATTCCGGCCTGATGACGCAGGATTCTCCACGCAAAAAGGCGGAAGGTTTTCTTGAAAAAGTTGTGCCCCAGGGATTCCGGTTCAGTGACTATCCCCAAATCACTTATCGCGCGGCTCACAAGGTGCTTCAAAGCGAGCTTCAGTCAAAGCCGCTTTTTGAGGAGATTGAAAGGCTTTTTTCAAAATTGCTTGACGCCAAAGCAGACACTGGGGAAAAACGGGAGATCATCGGGCAATATCGGAATTTTCTTCTTTTAGGGAGGCTTCTGCATCTTGAATTGACGGCAGGGGAATGGGAGCAAATCAGGAGCAACGAAGAATCTCCGGAGATTCAAGCGAATGGCTCGATTCAGAAAACAATCAAGGCAGCCTTCCGTTTTTACCGGCTGATGCAACGCCGCGAATCCGCATTTCTCAAAAATATTCAGGAAACTTTGTCCGGCCTCCGAAGACGGGGACAACAAGTTCCCGCGAGCGTGCCGGAATCATGGGATTCCGGCCGCAAAACGCCTAAAGCCGTTATCCTTGTGACAGGCGGTTTCCACACCCAGGGTATGAGCCGCCTTTTCAAAGATCAAAATATCGGGTATGCGCTGATTTCTCCCAAAATCAGCAGTGAAATCGATCACTCCCTGTATTACGAAATCATGACGCGCACCTCCCTGCGAAGACTGGGACAACAAGTCCCCGCGAGCGTGCCGGAATCATGGGATTCCGGCCACCTGGAGCAGACGCTTTTTACGCAAAATCCCCGCGTTTCCCTGGAGAAACAGGGTTGGGATATCCAAAGCCAGAAACAAAGCGTCGACCGCATCCATCACGAACTTGGAATCACGCCAGATCCGCGAGCGCCGTATTTCGCAGCAATCGCCGCTTCCTTGGGTAAGGCGCATGGGGATGAAACCTCCAAAAAGCGGGTCCAACGTTACTCGTGGACGGCAAGGACTCTTGACGAAGGAATAACGAACGTTCGTGATGCACTGGTTAGGAACCGTCTGGACATTTATGAAAGGTATCGAAAGCGCGACAAACTTACGGATTATCAACGGAGAGCGCTTGAAGATGATATCTACGCGATACGGCGGCAGGAATTCGAGGAATGGCCGGGGATGTCCAATGCGACGTCCCGGGACAAAGCGCCTTATTTTGAGGGCTCATACCGGAATGCCCTGATGGCGGTGTTTCCTGACTTGAAGCTCAATCCGCTCGGGTTTGAGCCGGTCGGTATTGGGGAGGATTGGCTTCTAGAAAAGATTCTTGAAGCGGTCCGGTTCAAATTTTCGAGAAAGATTCCACCCATCATGGAGCGTTATGAACGGCTCAACGATCTGACCGAAGAGGAGCGCGGCGCCTTGAGGGATGATATTTACAAAATCCATAGCGGTCATTTCGGTGTGTGGGGACTTGCAGGCCTGCTTGAGGCCGCGAGGTTTCCGCAATTTCAAGGGAAATACGTAAAAGTGTTGCAGGCAGTATTTGAAAAATTAGACCTTAATCCCCTTGGTTTTCAGCTGGACCTTGAAAATCGGCTGGAGGAATCGCTTCGCTTTGCCTTGGGGCAGGTTTTTCCCGAAATCGTCAATCAATATGAGGAATGGAGTCGATTGGACGAGCGCACTTTTGCCGCTATCCCCGAAGAAGAGAAAGAAATGCTGCGGGCCAGGATTTATGCGATTCCCTTGGATTATTTCAGGAAGCCACCTCTGACCTCTTTCATTCAAGAGAAGGCCGTTCCGCCATTGAAGGGCAGTTACAAGGTTGCACTGATGACGGCTTTCCCAAAACTCGCGCTTGATTTTTACGGCTTTAAACCTGTCTGGGATACCAGGGACGATGCGGTTAAGTCCATACGATTTGTCATTGGCCGCGAACGGCCCTCTCTCATGAAACGGTATCAAGAAAGAAAAAGGATTTCGGAGGAGGAACGCGAATTAGTCAGGCAGGAAATCTACCGGATCAGCAGGGCGCATTTCAAAAGCTGGGGGCTTATCAATGTCCTGCAGCCCCGGAGGAAAGATTATTTCAACATGGATCACCGGCAGGCGCTCAGGGCTGTCTTTGATGACATCAATCTCAATCCCCTGGGATTTGATCTGGATCTTTCGAATGAGAAAAAAGCCCTTGAATCGGTCCGTTATGTGTTGTCCATCAAACGGCCGCGGCTGATGAAGCAGTATGAACAGTTTGAACAATTGAGTCCGGCCGAAAAAGAAGAGTTGAAACAGGAAATTTACAAGATCAAGTTCAAATATTTTAAAGTTTGGGGCCTTGGAGCGATCAACGATTCCAGGAGCCCCTTTTATTTTAAGCGATATTTCGAAGCCCTGATCAAGGTGTTCGATAAATTCCAGTTTAACCCATTGGACTTTGAGCTGGACACTTCCACCCGGGATGCCACGCTGGATTCTTTCCGCTATGTGTTGCGGCGTGAGAAACCGGAATTGATGAGACGATATGAAAATTGGGAGAAACTCAGGCCCAGGCGAAAAGAAAATCTTCGAAGGGAAATTGAAGATCTTCGAAGGGAAATTTATGGGATTAAAGCGGCGCTTTGGGGAATCTGGGGGTTCGAGGCGGGGGCGGAGCAGTGGTTCGACGGGAAGCACAGCCAGGCCCTTAGGGCGCTGTTTCCGGACATGGGGCTTAGCCCTCCGGGTTTTGGATTAGAGTGGGATACCCCTGTTCAGGCCAAGGAGTCGATGGGATTTGTCTTTCGGCGGGAGATTCCGGAAGTGATCAGGGATTATGAAAAAATCCAATCGCTTACCGAAGAACAATTGGAAGATTTGCGAAACCGGATTTATGCCATCACCAAAGGTCACTTTCATGTCTGGGGAATGCCGGCTGCTTTGAGCAAGCCCTATGCCAAACCGGCTCCCCTGGGTGCGCTCAAACTTTTCTTTGATCATCCGCGTCTGAATCTTACCCAGCAAGGCCTGACGGCCTATAAGCGCACTCACCCCAAAAGCGAATATCAATGGCAGAAAGCCGCAAGGGCCCATGAGGACGATGTTCTGCATGCGGTCCGGGAGGCATTTGAAAAGTTCCGCCCTGATTTATTAAAGGGCTATGACAACCTTGATCATTTATCCCCGCACGAACAGGAATTGTTGCGGGAAAAATTTTATGGCTTAAAGAGAATCCACATGCATTTGTGGGGCATGGAGTTCGTCGAAAATAAGGACGTGGCTCCGCAATTCGACGGAAGTTATCGGGAGGCCTTGACTCGGCTTTTCCCCGAATTAAAACTCAATGCCTTGGGCTTCGGATTGGACCTTTCCACAAAGCAGAGAGCCATATCCTCCCTGCGGTATTTTTTGGAACGCGAAAAGCCGCATTGGATGAAGGATTACAAACGAGCAGATGAAATTTATCAAGTGACGGAACGTCTTTGGGATTTATGGGGACTTAGGGAGCTTTCAGACCGCTGGTTTAACAAGAATCACAAGGATGCTTTGAGGGCGGTTTTTCCGAAGATTCCCCTGGAAGACGAAGGATTTGCGGAAGCCGCCAAAATGAAGAAGTCGGGGTTTGATATTTCTTCGCCCGAGGCGATGCTGGAGTCGGCCCGGCAGGTGCTCCGGCAGCAAAAACCCCATTGGCTCGATGCGTATGAAAATATTGACAACTTGGAGCCGGCCCAGATCGAACTGCTCCGGCGGGACATCTACCGCCTCAATTCTTACATCTGGGAGGTTTGGAAACTGACCACGGGAACCAAGCGCTGGTATCGCCATGGTTTTATTGAGGTTTTGCAGGCGCTCTTTCCCAAGCTGCAACTTAATTCTTACGGCTTCGGATTCAGCTGGACTGATCCGCAGGATGCAAAATCTTCCATCCGGTACGCCCTTTCCGAAGAGGCGCCCCTTTTGCTGGAGCAATATGACGGCCTGGCCCGGCTGGACGATAGAGGGATTGCGGACTTGAAAATGAAAATTTATGAACTCACTAATCGGCATTTCAAGGCGTGGGGCCTGGGGGCTCTTTTGTCGCAGGATTATGTGCATGGAAATCCTTTTTCCGCCGCGCAGGTTTTTTTCGATGATCCGCGTTTAAAGTTAAGTCGAAGAGAGCGTGACCAATATAAAGAAGAGCATATTCAACCCCCCTTTCATCCCCTGGAAAACAAAAAGCCCAATGAAGACCTTGCCAAAGGCAATATTTTGGACGCCTTCCGCAAGAACCGTCCGGATCTTGTCCGGGAATACGAAAAAATCGATAAGCTTCCGGCGGAGGAGATTGAAGATTTGAGGAAGGAATTCTACCAGATCCGTCAAGGGCATTTTCTGCTCTGGGGGCTGGAGAGCATTTCTAATCAAGAGGTTGTGCCTTTTTTTGAAGGAAGCTACGTCAAAGCGCTGCTGGCTGCCTTCCCGAAGCTAGGGCTCAATCCTTTGGGGTACGGGCTAGATTTTTCGACAAGAGATAAAACGGTCGAGTCCTTCCGTTATGTGCTGACAAAAGAGGCGACCCATCTCATCCGGGACTATGAAAATCTGGAGCATCTCGAACCTGAACAAATCGCGGCCTTGAAAAGAGAAATCTATAAAATTGATTCCAGGATCTGGACCTATTGGGGCCTGGCAACGGGAACGAATCGATTTTTTGAGGGGCGTTATGCTAAAGCGGTCACGGCCTTGTTCAAAGATTTAAATCTCAATGAATTGGAATTTCAGCCGGACTGGTCTTCACGCCAGAGTACTTTGGACACATTCCGCTACATTCTTGAGCGGGAAGAACCCTGGCTCATGCAGCGGTACAACACATGGAAAACTCTGGGCTTGGAAGAATTGGCAGCGTTGAAAAAAGAAATCTACCAAATCGACCATGCCCATTGGCAGTTGTGGGACTTCGTCTATGCGACCAAGCGCTGGTTTGAAGGGGATTATCGGCAGGCCGTGATGGCGGTTTTTGACGGCCTGGATTTGAACCGTCTGGGCTTTGAACCGGATTGGTCGGCGCGGGAAACGGCGGTGGAGTCAATCCGGCAAGTTATCGCCCTTGAGCGGCCCCTGCTTTGGAAGCGGTATCAGGAGCTTGGAGAAAGTCCCTCGGCCGAAAGAGTGGCGGAGTTAAGCGAAGAGATTTATCAGATTGATCACAACCATTTTGATCTGTGGGGACTACTCCAGGTCTTGAACAAAAAAGCGGTTTCGCATTTTGAAGGGCATTACTGGGAGGCCCTGATCGCCGCTTTTCCAAAATTGAAACTCAACCGGTTGGGATTTATTTTGGACTGGACGGATGGGCAGGGAAAACCGGATGAAGCGCAGGCGGTTCAATCCCTGCGGTTTCAGTTAAACAGAAAACTGCCGCGGCTCATGCAGCGGTATAAAGAAATCGGCGAATTAAATCCGTGGCAGGTTGAAGCGCTGAGACATGAAATTTACAAAATCACGGCGGCTGATTTTTCACTCTTGGGATTAGCCGGCGCTTTGAGCGTGCCGGCTTTTCGCAGAAGCTATGCGCGGGCTTTGATGAAGGCGTTTGATCATTCCGGACTGGGGCTCCGCAAAGGCGGATTCACGAGAAGAGAAATATCACCCGAACATCCGGAGCTTATGCGCCAGTATCTGCCTGCGGAATATGCGGAGCAATACTTTCCATTCATCCAGAAGATAGCCCAAGTTTACGCCCGCAGCTTGAATCTGGACAGAAAAAAGCAAATCCAGGTCCTGGGTGCGGCCATGGCGGGCCTTCGAAAGGTGCTCGTTCGTCATAACCCTGAGGAGCCTGAGTTCCCCAAGTTGGTCCAGGACTTTATCATTCGGGAAATTTCGAAACAAACAGTGGCCTTGGGGCTTGCTTATGACTCTGAGGTGGAAAGTGCCACAGAGATTGCCACCTACCTCACCGAGACGCCTTATTTATTGACCCTTGAGCCGCACATTGACACCTATCGCCTGGATCATAATCAGCAAAGACTTCTGGACAAGATGGCTCAACAGGGCATGCCGGATGAATTGCTCGAGCTTTTTCAGGAGGGCTTTCGAGCGGTTAATTCTAATTTGCAATCAGTGTCCCGTTATTTGGACAGTGTCATTATCCCGCAGATTCGAGGAGTCTCAAGCGACCTGCCCCATGAACTGGATGATATGTATGCCAGAGGGATGCAAGTTTTATTGGAGAGACGATCCGGGCCGATGGGATCAAAAGGTCAATCCCTGGGTGTGGAAAGAAAAGAGGGCAACCGTCCGCGGCGGTTTGTGGTTTCCATCCATGACATGAATCTCTTGAAGGTGCGGGGAGCGGGCAATCACAAGCGGCCGGATTTTTTGTATCAGGCGCTTGAGGATGTGAAAGGATTCCCCCTGCTGGCTGTTTCGATTTCCGCTGCGGTCGGATTTGGAGGACAAGAGAAAATTTCAGATATGCCATCAACCCCGCCTCAAGCTGTGTCATCCGCCCGGTCACTTGGGGATGCGGCGGCAAAGACTCAGACTGTCCTTGCGGCAGTGGAGGAAATGGTCCGGCTTTTTGAAACCCAACCTGGCCGTAATCGTGTGCCTTTTGCCAGGGAGGTCATTCCTGCTTTAGGAATATCAAGGGAGACCTTTTTTAGACATCGGCCGGCCATGCTCAAGTTACTGCGCCAGGAACTCGAGAATGGAAAGCTCGATCCTCCAGTGAAAAAAAGGATCCATTGGGCGATCCGGATCGATGAGGATCCGATCCAGGGCATTGCCGAATATCTCATGGAGTATTTTAAGGAGAACCCTGCTGTCGAGGAATTCCCTTCCTTCCGCCATCTGGCAAGGATATTGCCTGTGCAAGATAAGATTCTTTCGGACTACTTTCCCAAAGTCATAGAAACCTTGGAGGCAAAGATAAAGGAAAAGGGTTTTGAGGTAACTCTTCGTGAACAGCTCCAAGAGGCCATCGCCAGGTACCGGGATTTGCCCCAACTCATTGCGGACCACATCATCCGGGTTTTTGAAAGCGAGCAGGACCGTAACCGGATTCCCTCCCACGAAGAACTTGCCGCTTTTTTTAGACGGTCTGAAGAGAATATCCGTCAGACCCTGCTTCCCCGGGCACTTGAGATCCTTAAAAGAAAGATTCGAGAAGGGGAACTTGAGAATTCTCTTGGAGAGAGAATTGAGGTCGCGATTCTTGTTTATGAAAATTTTCCTTTGGGAACAGCCCTGTATCTCATCCGTCTTTTTAGAGACAGTCCTGATCTTAAGCAATTTCCTAGTTTGACAGCCCTTGAGGATATTTTAGGCCGGAATTCTCACACGCTTTCCGACCATCTGCGGCAAATTTTTAAAATCCTGGAGGGTGTTTTTGACTGGAAGGGATTTGATCCCAGGATTCGGGAGAGAATGAGGCAAACCATCCGCTTCTGGGAAGCCCATTACGGCGAGAGAAAGCAACGCTCCGCAGACAAGGCGCTGAGGCAGGGGGCTTTTGATTTGGATGCCTCAATTCATGAGCTCATTGAGTTATTGAAAGAGGAAAACCGCCGTAAAGCCCAGCGGCCTTTCTATGAAACTTTGAAAATAGGGACAACTCTGATTGAAACCGCGAAAAAAGGGGAGGCTGTTGTCATGGGTCAGGCCGTGGATATCCTGGCCAATGACGCTGAAGCGGAACTCCATGAATATGCTATCCGGGCTCTCCGTTACTTTCCGGATCAAGCGCGGGTGCATCGTGTTTTGAGACGCGTTACCTATGATCTCCTGCGCCAGTCCACGCCCGGCAACTGGACTCGAATCGGCCAGTATGTTCGGGACGAAGATCCCAAGCGCTACCAGCACTATTGGGAAGCGGTGAAAGAGCGGGTTCTTGTAACCCTGCTCCCTCAATATATCGATGATTTGGCCTACCATGAGGACCGCGGCGATCCCGAGGCAGAAGGAATTTTTTCGCGGCTGCGCCAAGCGTTGACAACTCTTCTGGAGCAGGGCCAGCTTGTGCCCGGTTCTAATCCTGCGAAAGTTTTGGCTGCTGTTTTGGAATCACGGATTACCAATCATGAGGCGCTTGCTTCTCAAATGGGCATCAACCAGACGGAAGTGACCCGGGCTTTGGCCGGGCATCACCGGCAAGGAAGATCTGCCCGCGCGGGCGCTTATGAAATTTTGATCCGTTTCATGCGCGCCAACGATCCGGAAATTTTGTCGCTGATCCAAAAAACTTTCGATTCTTTGATTCCTCGCCTTGTGATTCAGAAAATTATCAAGGGAACTGACTCACGGGAAAAGGAATACCTCACCAGAGTGGTCCGCACTTTGGCAGCACGTGAAGAGCGGCAAGGCGGTCTGCTTTACCGCGAGCGAGCCATGCCGGTTTTAATCGGGAAAATCAATAACCCCGGCCTGCCGGTGGCCAAGCAGGATCTTCATTTATATATGGAAAGAGAAGTAAGGGCCGTGACCAACAGCGAGACACTCAATGCCGTGTCCCGGCTTTTGCTGGCTGAACCAGCGAGTGAAAAGCCCATCATGGTTTATCCCCAGAGCGATCTCCTGGACAGTCCCATCCGGGTGGGGCAATTTATTTACTCGATACAAGCCGGGAAAACAGTCCGCCGTCCCTATGACCCGCAGGAAGATTATGGAGTCCGTACAATTAAAAAGGATGGTACCCATCAGATTCGTACCCATACCGTGCAACAGGTGGTGGATGGAATGCTTGCCATTTACAGCCGTAAAGGGATATTCCCGCACGCCAGGGATTTGGCGCGAAAAATCGGGATGAATTTCAGCCATCTTTGGGAAGTGCGCGGTGAAGTTGTGGAGGAACTGAAGAAGCGGGGCCTGCCCGTTTGGGAAGGGCATTGGGGGGAGATGAGAAAAATGGCCAGGACGGAAATTCCGGCAAAATGGATTGAAGGCTCTGTCTCGACTTTTGAAATTGCGCAAGGTGAAACAGATGAAGTTAAAATTCTGAATGTGACTTTTTCAGGCGCGCAAGAATTCCGGCAGCTTTTTGAACACACTCAGGAAGTTCAGATTGAAAGAATAGAGTTTCGGGTAACCAGCGGGGGCATTCAGTTGTTCGGGATTCAGCGTGACCTTCTCGGAAAGGAAGACCATTTTATTTATAGGATTCCGCTGAATGCCGACGGATTCTTTAAAGGAATGGCGGGGGCTGAAGCGAGGAAGGCTTCTCTTTTAAAATTGCTGGAAGCGCAAGGTTATCCGGTTCCGCTTGCCCACGAGAAAGACAGCATCACGTTTGGCGGCCGCGGCTATTCAACCCGGGAATATTTAGCTTCGATCGGGAAATATCCGGATGAAGTGAGATTTTACGTGCATCAGGGAGAGGGCGAGGGGCCGAGAATCGAAATTTATGAAGCTTATGGGGCAAAAAGGTTATTGGGTGTGGCTCATCTGGACTCCTCAAAAGGAGACGCTACCCTTCTGAATCTGGTTGAGGACAAAAGACCCCGGGGCATTTTTGAGATTAGCCCGAAAGAAGGGCTGATTTCGCTCGACAAGGCAACAGGGATGCCGACGCGTTACCGCGTCACCGAGCTTTTGAAAGCGATGAAGGCTAGGGCTGCGGACACCAAGGCTTTTGTTTACAGCGGACCTCGAGGCGCGAACGCAATGCTTGTCATCAAACTTTGGGATCCGGTGTTGGCCGCCGAGCGCACGTTGATGGAACTTCCTATCGATCGCTTTGGAAAACCCGCCTACCGTGCCGGTTATCCGGAGGCATTGCGAGAAGTCGCTCAGGATCAAGAGCAGTATTCGCTCTGGAAGCTGGCGCCCATAGCAGGCGCTGTGTCACCCGCCCTTTACCGTTTTTATACGGCGAACGCTCACAAACGAAACGAAGAAGCCTTGAAGTTTTTCCCGCAGCTTTGGGCGCTGGAGAAGGAATTCCTCATGACCGGTTATATCGAAAAGGGACAGGGGATTTTTTATGATGTTGCCGGCACGCAAATCAAGGGCTGGGACACTTATGCGGCCCGACAGGAAGAAGCCCTTCTCAAAGGCCAGCAGCTGGGGGATGAAATTCCGGTGCTGGGGCTAAGAGAAGAAGGCGAGCGGGTGATGATTTACGCTTACATCAAGCAAGGCGGCGATTTGATGATCCGGGAACTGGATCAGATTCAGCTCAAGGATGGAAGAATTGAGAAATTCGAGGATAAGGAATGGGTTGTTCTTGATGAAATTTTCAAAAAACAAAAACCGGCAAGAGTTCTTGAAATAAAGAATAACCAGTTTTGGGTTTATAATAGCGTTTACAAACTAAAATCTTTTTTTGAAAGCGCGGAAGTAATCGACAGGCCGATTACGGCGACTTTATACCCGGAAGAAGGGAATGCGAGGGTCGAGATCGAAATCGAAGGGTTTCCCATCCAGATTATCAATCTGAATTCAAATCTTCTGCCCGCCGTTTATGGTCCCGAAGCCGCCAAGCGGTCCATGTACAGCGTTCTGAGATTGCTGGAACGACAAAAGGAAGCGGTGGCAGAAGGTGAGGGCAGCTATTTTGCGACCACATTCGAACTGGATCCTTATAAAACGCGGCGAAAATTCAAACGGCTTCAAACCCCGCAGGATTTTCGTGATTATATGGCGGGGAAGACGCCGGAAGAGTTACGAAGGGACGCCTTTTTCAACGATGCCCGACAGGCATGGAATAGGGATAGGCCTGAAGGCGACCATATTTTTCTTCCTCCTCTGATTCCCAGCTACAATCGCCAGGGCGCTGCGGAAGTATGGCGCCGCCAAACCGCGATGATGGGAGAGCTCCCGAATGAGGAAAGGGAAAAACTTTGGCGGCGCATGAAAAGAAACGGCGACGAAGAAGCCCGGAACCGGATCATCGAATCGTTTATTCCGATAGTCAATAAACGGGCCAGAAGGTGGGGCGGCTTGAATCAGCACGAGGAAAATGAGCTGGTGCAAAATGGAATATTGATCGTGATGGAAAGGATTGAGGACTGGCGGCCTGCGAAGACGGGGACGGAGACGACCCTCAGTGATTTTGTCGAAAAGGATTTGGGAAGCGCCATGTGGCGCAGGACCTTGGAGGGATGGCTCAAATTTGGGACAAAATCTCTTGATGCGCCTTATGACGGGAAAAACGAAGATTCCGGAAAGCTTTTGGATGAGTTAGTGGCCAGGTTCACCGCGTATGAGGAGAAACGAATGGATGACTTAGGAGAATGGTTCGAAGAGCGTATCAGGCAAATAGCGGAGGAAGATAAACGCGGCAGTCATCCTGAGCGAAGCGAAGGATCTCCGTTCTTAGATCCTTCGGCCCAAAGGCCTCAGGATGACAGACCTAATGGAACCGCCTCGAGTCCGGAAACTAAACCGGCGGAGGCGGTTCGTAAGGTTGAGGGCCTTGCCGACGAGCGTGATCGCGCTTCCCGTCTCCCGGTGATTTTGTCCGATGAGAAACATAAGATGGCAGCGGAACTCACATCCTGGTTTGAAGAAAAGGGATTCCGGGAGGAAGTGAGCCGTTTGGGAATTCAGAACGCGGGAATCTATATGATCGGGAGTTTCTCCCGGTTTGGCAATGCGCGAAAAACTATCCCGGGAAAATATCAGGGCAGTGATCTCAATCTCATGATTGTGACCGATGCGACTTCGACGCAAGCCGAGGATTTGAAAGATTGGGTTAGAGATGTTTTGAATGGTGCAGATGATACTTGGGACAGAAACGGCACCTTTGTTGTGACCTTGGGGAAAAAGGGCAGTTACGGACAAGCGATCGAATCAGGCAATGGGTTCATATCTATTCTTAGGGCGCATGGGTTAGACAATCCCGAAAAGGGTTTTGCCAGCGTTGAAGTTATTCCCCTGCCCAATGGCAATGGGAGATTGCGGCCGGACTATTTCTGGGATGATGACGCGATTCAGGAAAATGCACAGGTACGGGCCGCTTTCTTTGTGACCTTCATCAATCCAAGGTGGGAGGAACTGGGCACCAACGGGGTTCTGATGATCGAAAACCGGGAGGGAGCATCCCGGCACTTGGCGGATCTTGCCCAGAATCAATTTGGAAGCCGGGATGAAATGCATGATTACCAGCAAAGATTTCTTGAAACCCAAGCCGACAAAATTCGCGAAGCGCAGCGGGAAAGCCCAGGCGAAGAAGAGGTGTCGTCTCACGACGCTTATGACGGGCGGCTGGTCTGGGCGCCGGGAGTGGCGATGCAATCCAGGCAGGTTTCTGGTGAGGCCATTTTCCTTGACTCTGAAGAGGGAAGAGATCTTAAGCCGGGCCAAGTGCAGGGCGCTCGGGTGCTTTTTGTGGACGCGTGGAAATACCTTGGCGGAGATACGCGGTATGCGGAAAGAGTACGAAACTTTTTCCCCCACAGTGTCTCAACGCTTAAAACGCTGGTGTTTTTTAACACGAAAAAAGGAAATTCAGAACACGTTCAGGACTCACTGAACGCCATCCGGAAGAGTTTCCGGGGGCGTGACGCTGTTTTTGTAGAAGATCCTTTGGACAAGGTTAAGACAGCGCGGTTTCCTGTGGTGGTTGAGTTGGAAGGGCATCAGGCCAAGGTGATTGTACCTCATAGCGTGTTGCAGACGCCTTCCTCCCCGATTCCCCTTTCAAGAGACCGGGAACGCAGACATGTAGCAGCCGTGGATTCAAGCAAGGCTGCTACTGTTGAGCAAACCCCCAGGGAGAAAGACGCAAAAAAGCAAAAAGCGAAGATGACAACCGGTGCGGCCTTTTCAGCAGCAGCCGGGGCTTTTGCTCAGGTCTTGCAGACCTTTGACCAACCGACAAACGTTCTGGAAATTCGAATGCCTTCCTCTCCGACGCAAGGGCAAAGTTTGGGTGAGGAAAATTCGCAGCTAAAGGAAATTCAAGCGCTTTTAGAGTCTCTTGGCCCATTGTCTCATGGGCGCTTTCATCCTTATTATTCGGTTTTCTTGGCGATTCAACAATCCTCCGCCAGGCAGGATTGGAAAAGCGTTCTTGAGGGCATTGAGCAGTTCAGCCGCCAAGCGGGATTGGTGGAATTTATTAAAGCCCATCCCATCGAGAACTTTCTTGCGATTCTCCGGGAATCCAAAAAACTTAGTGTGCAATATAGAGATGCTTTCCGTTTTGCGCAAGTGACTAGCAAAATGCGGACGATTAAAGGCCAAAATCAGGAATTCGTGGATGATTCCGATCCAGAACAGCCGCGACTGAACATCAGCCGTTTTGTAGAGGCAGTCCAGGCCATTATGAAGGACCTTTATACCGGTCAATATGAATTGGAACCAGTGGGCGCTGCCTGGTACGAGAAGGATGCCGATGGCTGGCGCCCTCTTGAGAAAATCGGGGACCTTGATTTTTTTGCTTTTTCCAAAATGCCCAGAACACCTGAAGACACGCTCGGCACAAAAGCACGCGAGGAGATTCATGCCGCGCTGGTCAATCAACTTTACGAAAGGCATCGGGCCCTTCCCGCCTGGGTAAATCGGGAATTCCTCGGACGTTTAATTCAAATCGAGATGATTTCCTTTGACGCTCAGGACTTTGATGAAACAGTTGCAAGAGCCAGGCTATTTTGGGAGGCCAAGATTCGCGCAACATCCGGTCAGATATGGCCGGTCTCCGAATTGTATAAGCTTTACAAAAAATCGCAGGCAACTCCTGTTACCGGTCAATCGTTAGGGCAGCTTGAAACAAATCCGCCGGAAGGATGGGGGCACAGGATTTTGCGTCAGGCGCAAGAGTTTTTGGCCGCGAGGCGCAAAGCTTATTATGACAGACAGCTGCAAAGCGCGGAAAATTTTCTCGCCGGAGTCAACTCTTATGCCGGAGATTCACCGCTAATCCGCCAGCTTCGGGAATCCATCGGGGATGAGGAAATTCTGCACAATCATTTAGAACTCGTCGGTATTGCCGAAACGATTCTCGATGATTTACCGGATGCAAAACTTGATCCTGATCAGAAAACCAGGAAAAAAGGTTTAACCGCCCGTGCTGCAACTTACCGGGGGCTTATCGACGACGCTTTATCCAAACTTCGCTTTCCCCCTGGTTCTTCCGCTCAATCGATGGGAAGCGGGCAGGCCGAATCCTTGGCTGCCGAGATTAAAGAGGGGATTGTTTCGAAACTCACGCCGGTTGCCCGCCGACTTCGTTTCTCAGTGCTGTGGCGCAGACCCCGCAGCTTGGAAGATAGCAACGGTGCGTTTCCTGAGGCCCAAAGCCTGGGCACGAATGGTGCCGGTCACCGCGCCGAGGTGGAGCAGCTTCTTATCCGGGCGCAAAAGGCCGCCACGATGGATGAGCTTTACGCTGTCGCACAGGAACTGGAGAGAATCGGAAAAGATAATTTCGTAAGTCCTTTAAGGCAGATTGAAAAATTCACAAAACCGGTTGAAGATGAAGCCCATCAAATTGACGCTCAAAAAACCGCGGAGAAGATTCTTCATCAGGCCAAAAAATTTATTGAGCTTTTTCACGCAACTTTTGGGGCTGACGGAACCCCGGAGGGGAAAATTGTTCAACCGGTTACGGCGGACGCGGCAAAACGTAAGGCATTTCTCACGCTCTTTCCGGCTGAGCGCGTGGAGCAGGGCATCCGGAATGTGCGGAATCTGCTCAAGAATGAGGGAGAATCCCCGGTTCTCAATCTCAATGACCTCCCCACGCTGAAGCAATTTAGAGAATTAACCGGGATTGATTTTGATGTTTACGGTGTTCTCGAATACATGAGCACGCGGCCCGGTGAGGATACACCCCGCTCGACTCTGACCGGATCGTTCAAACGCCGCCAGTTTGTGAATCTTTATATTGAAAACCGCGCGCGGATTGACGCGGCCGGAGGCGTTGTCTCAAGTTTTATCAATTCATCGGGAAATGCCATTCAGGGCGATCTCCAGACAGTGCAAATTTTGGTGGAACGTGGAATCGAAATTGATGGAGAAAACTGGAAGCTTGGCCAAGGATCGACCGTGACCATGGTGGCGCATGACAGCGTTAGCCCCGCGAAGGTTCAGATGGTGAAAGATAAATTCCCGGGCTATGCCGCAGGAGTCCAATTTCTGAGTCAATTCATTGCGGATGCCAGGAAGCTGGGCATGTATCAGGGCGAAGACGATGAAGTCGTGAAACACCGGCTGGAAAATATCAATGAACTTTTAAGTGCTTTGGACGAGTTTGTTAAGCGCTGGAATGCGCAATCCACGGAACTTAAGCTTCATGTGCGCGCTTCCAATGAGGAAAGCGCGGTGCTGGGCGGGGCCAGTATTTTGAGAAATGTACGCGAACAGCTTGCGAAGTTAGGCGTGAATTATGTGGACTACATCGGCATGGGGCGCGGCGGCGGAGGACCGGTTGCAGGCATGGCGGTTGAATCTCAATATCATGAACTCCGTACCGGCCAAAGGACGCAGGTATGGGCTGTAGGATCGGAAATACCAACCGTTTCCGTGGCTGACGGTCAGGCCATTCAAAATGCCCAAGCGCTGGCTCAAGACGCCCTGCGCGCCTTGCCCGAAAGACTGGAATTTGTCAATGTCCCGGAGCATTGGTTTTTTAAAGCCACCGGCGATTTGCACCGGTTGGCGGAGGTTCAGGGACTTACGGTTAAAGTGGAACCCTCGGCCGCTTCGGCCCTAGCCCGGCTTTATGCCATCATGGCGAACCGCTCCCAATGGCATCTCCTGCAACCTGATGCCGATGGCCGGAAGAAAAATATTGTTATGGTTTTAAGCGGCATGAATTATGCGCCCTATGTGGCCAAACACGTTGAACAGGTGCATCAAGAAGAGCACATGGGCGGTGCGGATTATATTTTTGCTCAAGCCGTTTACGCCCGCATCAAGCAAAGAGACGATTATGTCAAGCTTCTCGAAGCGTTTGATTCAAAACTAGTCGATCAAGAGATTCAAAACTTTGTCCAGTCAGTGAACCTGCCGCTCAAGCCTGATACGCTTGCCCCGCTCATCAACCGGTGGATTCAAGAAGATGCTCAGTTTGAAAAAAGGATGGAGACCTTGGGCGAATCTTTAGGACTGGAGGCGGTTCCCGCAACGCGTACCGGTTCTCCTGGGGACACACTTCAGCCGATACCTGTCCCTCCCAGAACCGGGACTGAGGAAGCCAAATCGCTCGGAAATGGACCCCAAGAATTGACGGCGCTCAGAGATGCGATTCTCAAAGACGTGAAAGGTATTAAAGGACTGTCAGACAAATTAACGCCAGCGGTTCTTGCTCGGCTTAATGCCGTAAGCAAGCCTTCAGCCTCAGAGGTCATTTCAGTGCTCGGAGTTTTACCGGCAGGGAAAGCTGGGCAGATTGCCCGTATTATTACAACATTCCATAAACAAAGACCCCGCCAGAAACGTTTACCGGATCCTTTACAAATCTTACGTGGAACTCTACCGCAATCCTTCGGCCCGGCACAAGATTTGTCATCCCAAGAGCCTTCTGCTTGGATTCAATATTTCACGAATCTTGCAGAAAACTTTTTGAAAAAAATCGATATGGCCTCGAAAGAGGAAGACCGGGAGCATCTCTTCATACAATTTCAGCATACCTTTGATTTCCTTGCGGAACGGATGCTAAAAGATTTAGATGACCGCCGCGTTGCGGAAGTTTTGAAAGGCGTCAATGTTTTTTGGCAGGACCGGATCGAAAAGCGGTTGGGCGCGTTTTTCGAACATTTTATTCTTGTTCAGAAAAAGTTTCTCGATCCCCGCGATTACGAGAAAGCCCAGTGGCGGATATTCGAACTCGTCAGCCAATCCGCTGATCTTCAGGCCAGACTCTGGAGCTGGTGGGTTTACATTGCAGCCAGCATGTACCACTTGCGGCATTACGGGTTTCATGCCGAGCTTGGAGGCGTGACAGAACCGAGAGGCGTCGACCAGGAAGTGATTCTTCACCTTCTTCGCAAATATTTCCTGCCGGATTTCCTCCAGTGGAGAAAAGATAATCCCGAAGATTTCATGAATCGGTCTATGCTTTGGGCCTTGGGATTGATCTTCGATTACCGTGTCTACGATTCAGAGAGCGGGAATTATCCTTTTGAAAGGGATAACCAGGTTGCGATATCGCAGGGAAAGAAACCATGGCGGTTGGATTCCAAAGATATATTTCCCAACGGCGCTCGGAAATCTATTCCATATTATTGGGAGCCCGTTTTCAGGGATTTAGGAAATGACCTTCTGCCGCTTCTCCGGGAAATGACCGCGCTTTATCAACAGGACACATCGGTTCCGGAGCCTTCTTTTGTATGGGACGGTGCTCTGACCAGACCCAAAGCCGTTATTCCCATGCTTCTCAAAGAAGGGAAGTCTATCCATGATTTAGCTGCAATTCCCCGCAAACGGCTTTGGGAAATGCTGGCCCAGGTGGATAAAGAAGGAACTGCCCTGACAAATTCGATAGAGCAATACACGGTGAATCCTTACACCGCCTTGGCGGAGGCACTTGAATTTTCCCCGGATTATGCCCGCATGATCGAACATCTCGTGCGGCAAACAAACAGGCTCATTGATTGGTCCATGATCGAAACTACTCTAGCGCCGCTTTATGAAGAATTATTAGATGGAAATCTGTCGCCCGAACGCATTCTCACTCCGGAGGCAGGAAATTCCCTGACCGAGCGTGGAACCGCGATCGCCGGACAAATCGTGGATATTTTGCGCCTTGTCGGTACTCAATTTTATAAAAATCCCCTTAAGCTCGGCGAAACGCCGGTTCAATCTTATGAAGAACTAACGCCCGGAACCATCGTTCAAATTCAACAGCAATCTGACAACGTGTTCCATCAACGGCTTGTGACGTCGCTCGTTCTCGCGCGATGGGGAGAAGGCGGTCGATTTATTTTCATGCTCAACGATGAAGGCAATGCGGTGAATTACGAGCGGGATGAAATTGAGCAGCGCTTAAATGATTTCCGGGTCGTAAGAAAAATTCAAGCGCAAAGCCTGGGCGCGGATGATTCCGAGGGCGACTCGGATGTGGTTCCTGTGGAGGTTCCCGCCCCGGAGGAAATGAAACCGCTGAATTTGGAAGAGCAACGATATCTTGTCGAGCACTTTTTCACTTATGAGCAATATGTCGAAGCGGCCCTGTACGATCCTGACTGGGGATTTTACGGGAGCGGGAAATTAAAACTGGGCGCTGATTTCGGGACCATGCCGATCGCACTTTCTCCCGTGTTCGGCCAGATGATGGCCGAGCGTTTTTTCCAGATGTGGCAGGGCATGCTCCGGCATGGCTCTCTTGGTCCGGAGGAAACTTTCCATATCATAGAATTCGGCGCAGGGACAGGTGCCTTAGCGCATGATTTTCTCGTTTATGCCGAACAAAAATCAAAGACAGACCCCGAATGGGAAAAATTTTACAGCCAGCTTCAATACGTGATCGGCGAAATCGCCTCGCCCCGCAGGCAGGAGCAGGAGGATCTCAGCCGTGAATTCGTCGGCAAGAAACTTTCCATCCTTCCTGCTGATGCCCGCAATCTGGACCGGTTGGTCAACGACGGAAAACCCGTGAAGGGAATTGTTTTTTCCAATGAACTCACCGACGCTTTTCCGTCCCACCGCCTTTACTTTGATCAAAAAGGACAAGCTCTCGCTGCCGTTGCCATTCCCATGCTGGACAAAAAATCTCACATTTATCCCTTGGTTTCAAAAATCCTGACGGATTTGGGCATTTCTCTCAGCGATCTTGAAGCCAAAAGCCGCGAACACGCGAGAGCCGTGCCGGTTCTGGCCCAATACGGTTCCCCCGATGGACAGACAATCCTTCTCGGGAAAAAGGATTATTTTGAAATTCAGAAAAAACTTGCCGGCCTTCAAGAAACGGAACGCCGTATTTTTGCCCAGGCTTTCCATTTTTTTGAATCCTATGTTCCGGTCTCCCTGATCCAAGGCCTTGAGCCGGAACTCGAGCAAAATGCCGATGAAATCCACCCAGCGCTCAACGGCCACCCTGGCGTTATGTCCTATGCTCCGGGCTGGCGGCCGTTTATCCGCAATGCCGCCGGGCTTCTCGAAAAGGGGTACATCGTCACCATCGACGACGGCTACACCACGGCCGAGCTTCTCGGCGAACGCATGCGGAATCGTTTTCACATCACGCTTTATCATCATGAACTCGACCGGCAGCGCAGTCCCTATCTTTATCCTGGAGATATTGATATCAACATTCCTCCTGATTACACGGTTCTGGCGGATGAAGGATTAAAGCATAAGGCCCGGCCTGTTTTCCATGGTCCGCTGGCCGCTCTTGACGAAAACATTCTGGTCAAAGCCGGCTCCGAGGAATCCATGAGAAAAATTACGAAAGGATTTGTTGATGGTGCCATCCGGATGAATATCGAGCCGTGGGCTCTGGAGACAAAAGGGTTGCGGGGTGAAGATGCGGAAACGTTCAAGGCACTTGTGAAAAATTATCTGGAAACGGGCGAAGTGCCCGAACCGGGCACGGCATCGGACAGGTTACACCGTATCCTCCAGGATCTTATCCGTTTCGCCCAACACGATGCCGCCGAGCTTGTTCCCACATGGATTGAACGTTTCCACAGCTTCGACCGCATTCTCATCCAGCAAATCGAAGGAACCGATCCCGGTTATGATTTTGGTTTCGCCTCCTCGCCCCTTTTCCAAGCAGCGGCCCAGTCGCTGGGGCAGGAGAGTCAGGCTCCTCCGCAGAGAGTTATTCTTCTTACGACGGATGACGTTTACAGTATTGCCATTCTGGAGAGCCTTTTAAAGACGCCGCACAAGGTTGTGGGCGTGGCTACGTACCGCGGTAATCGCCATGTCCTCGAAATAGCCAAGGCGCATCATATCCCCGTCTTTTTCGTTCCGGAGGGATTCGGGCTTCCCGAAATCGAAAGACGGCTGGAAGAAAACCCGCTTTTCCGCCGGGCAGTTCTGAATTTTACGGAACGACTCAAAAAACTCGATCCTGACATTGCCGTTATGGCCTATTTTGACCGGATCCCCCGGATGATGTTCGATATCCCGAAGAAAAAATTTCTCAATGTTCATCCCAGTGCTTTGCCTGAATTTCGGGGCGGGCACCCGCTAGCGGCTGCCATTCTGGCGGACGTCAAGGAAATGGGCATCACCATTCATGAGGTGAGCGAAGGACTGGATGAAGGGAATATTGTGGGCCAAAGGCTTGGTATTCCAATTACTCCCAACGATACGGCAGTGGATTTGCTGAAAAAAACAGCGCCGCTTGCCGGAGAACTGGTTGCGGAAACCATCCGTCAAATCGCATCCGGCCAAAGCGTTTCGATTCCACAAACGGGCAACCCTCAATACAGGGCATTTTCGGAGTCCAGAATCAACGGCATCCGAATAGAGGATACAAAAGAAATCGACTGGTCCGTGCACACAAGCGAAGAAGTGATGCGCCGGGTGCGGGCCTGGAATGTTCCCTCGTGGATTGAGCATTCATACACCTATGCAAGAGGTCACCGCATCCACTTGGAGAGCGCGGAGATTTTAAATAGGATGAATGATGCCGGAAAACCCGGCGAGATTCTTGAAATGAGGGAACAGGATCCCCGTCCTTCCTATGTGATTAAAACTGTTGATGGCGCTGTTCTCGTCAGGTTCCGGGAAAATCACGCCTGGCTCAAGAACCATTTGCTGCAGGTTGGCCAATTTCTCGGTTTGCACGAGGGGGCGAGTTTAGGGAGCAGGGGACAATTGTTTGCGGCAACAGCGGTCAAACTCCGGGATTATTTGGAAGGCATTCCCTCCGGCCAATCCTTGGGAAATCTGATTGAGAATATTCCCCCCCGCCATCGGATATCGATTGATATGAAGGAAAAAATCCGGGGCGGGATTGGCTGGGGCAGTGCGGAAGGGACGAAGGCTGGCATTGAACCTGCGGATGTTTCGGTGTCGAACGGAAAATGGACTTTCCGCGCTTCAAAATTGACCCACCGGACATGGTTTTTGTTTGAACTTCCAGAGATGGTCGATGCGAGCGATAAGGTCCTGGCCATTCATTTCGATCCGGAAGAGATCCCATCTGACACATTTCCTAAAGAGTTCATGATCGAGCTGGTGAATGCCGCTTTGACTCCTGTTCAGACCATCCAAGTCAAAAAGGAATCAATCGGGCCAGACGGCATTTTTCGAGCGCCAATTTATGAAGACTTTGGCTTGCTTTCAATCATTGGTTACACTTTGAATCTTGAAAATCAGGAAACCGGACCCGTTTCTATCAAGACGAACGGGATTTATCTTGAGAATCGGGACAAAAATATCCCCTCGGCGGGAACGGCTCCTTTTTTCATGGAGCATCAAAATGAAACGGTCCGGATCCGGGCTCGATCCGAGGCTTTCTGGGATAAAGAAGAAAACTTGTTGCGGCGTTTTCAGGATGTTGGCGTGGACGGAGGCCGTCCGGCCTCGCTCCTGTGGCCCAAATTCTGGCCCGAGAGCCATCATGACTATCCCTTGCATTTGAGTGAGACCAAGGAAATACGGATGAAGGTGAGCGGCCAATTGCCTCCTGGCAATGTGGGATTTTATCTTTGGGCGGTTCATCAGGCAGCGGATAAACAGCGGAAAACCTTGATTCCGCTCAAGTATGAACTTCCACCCGCAGTGATCGGAAAAAGTTCAGATGAAGCGTTTGAGATTGTGATTCCAGTCAATCCTCAGGCATTCCTTTATTCTTCCCACACCGAAGGGCTCAGGCCCAAGGATCAAATGAATTGGCTTGCGCTCGTGATCCCGCCGATTTCTGAAAAAATCGATTTCGCCGTTCACGAGATCGAATTCCGCCGAAAAATTTCTTGGCCTTCCGTCGCAGCCACCCTGCTCATCTCTGCGGCACTCATCGGATTGTTCACTCTCGTGAATCTGCTATGGCTGAATCCCCTGAGCGTTTCGCTCACTCAACGCTCCCCGCTTTATTTCCTCGTCACGGCACCTTTTATTTCCATTTTCGGCCTCGGCGTCAGTTTGACAATAAACTTTCTATACAAAAAATATGTTCTTAAGGAGAAACCCTTTCGGTCTCGCAGTGAGCTGTTTCAGCGAATAGGGGGATCCCTGAAAGGCGCCTTTCTCTTTGGGGTTCCGGTGATGGGGTTTTTCGTGTTTGGACTTGTGATCCGCTCCATTCCTCTTCCGCCGTGGGCCATGGCGCTCCTGATTCAAATTTTCATTGCGCCTCATTTGTTCGATCCGATGGGATACGTGATTGCCAGGATATTTGTGGGAGACAAAACGTACAGGGAGGCCCTCGAAGACGCGCGTCACAACGTCTTGCCATTCACGCTTTGGGCTTTCACCATCTGGTTTCCGGGAAACATGATTGCGCTTTTACAGCCAACGGTCATCGGCATGTTCATCGTCCAAAGTATCACCGGATTGATTTGGGGAATTGTGACCTATCAGCTCGCCACTCAGCAGAAAGTGGTTTTCAGGGTGGGGCTGAAGTCTGAAAAGAAGATTCCGTTTCCATTTAATTTTCTCTTTACTCCCTTAAAACGTTATTTGAATTACCTTCAGTCTCTTTATAATCAATCCTGGTTCGGACTTTATCTTTTCAACGCTGCATACCTTCTTTATCTCGGTACTTTTACCTATCTCGCCTGGCTCATCATTCCAAGCTGGATCATGATCGTCGCAGTTCTCGGACTTGGCGCCGCTTTATGGCCGGCTGCCTATCGTTACTATCAGGCAAAAATGAGGAAAGAACCTTCTTCTGCGCAAAGCCGCCATGCCGAATCAGCCCAGTCCTTGGGCAGTGAGCCCCTTCACGAAGGAAACCAGGCGGAGCCTGTTCCAGGCGCTACGGCGGATGAACTTGCGGCATTGGAGGAATACCGTCATGATTTTGGAAAAATGCTGGCCCTTCCTTATAAGGATCAAGATGGGAATTGGATTCGGGGCAATCGGTGGGTACGCATTTCAGCCTCTCCTGAAGAAGCGTTTAATTTTTACCGCCAATGGAAAAGCGAGACCGACAAAACATTAGAGTTTGGCTTTGGTTCAAAAAAATTTGTCGTTCGATTGGATGCTTTACAAAAAGCCGTTACCTGGTTTCAAGGAAACCAGGAGTTTGAAAGAGAGGGTTTTTTTGCCGCTCAAGAGCATGAGGGAACTATTCAAATCACCGACTTTTTTCCAAGGCCATCCTATGCCACGGACCCTACCATGAGTGCTGGAGGGACATTGGATCCCAAGACGAAGCAGAGCATAAGACCTTTCGGAAAACTTTTCTTCCCTGATTTTGAAAAAGCGATTGGCCTTTTCCCGGATGAGTTTCGATTGATCCCTCCACCGGGGACCATTTTTATGGATGCGCACAGTCATCCTGAATGGAGTGAATATCCCGAAGGCCCGTCTCCCAATGATCACAAGGTGTCTATGCCGCACGGGGTGAGTTTTGTTTTTGGGCTGAAGAAGGGGATTCTCAGTATTTATGACAATCAAGACAATGCCAGACCGATTTACATAGAAGCCAAATCCTTGGGGGCTGGGGCCGGAGATTTGGGAGAAAATCCCGACGCGATCAAAATTAAGCAGTCTCTTGGAAATCAGGCGGAGACGCCTGTGAAAGCAGCCAATGCTGGCTCGTTAGGAGTCGACAAGCTGAAACTTGACCAGATCCCGGCTGAAGAATTTGAAATGGGACAAATCCTCAAGGAGCTTGCTTTTAATTTAACGCGTGTTTCGGGAAAACCGGTCACGCCTCTGCAAGTGGTTCACTGGCTGGCCGGACAAAATCTCGTGGATCTGGGAAGCGGTGCCGATTATCACCTGGTCCGTTGGCTTTGGCGCCATGGATTCCGGCGAGCACATGCTTTGGATGGGGACATCCCTCAGTGGGCTGACAGGCGGTATCAGAAAGTATGGCGCCGGAAGCTTATTTCTCTCTGGCCTTTTAAATCCGGCGAGCTGCGTGTGGCGCTCAGTTTTCAGGCGCTGGGATGGGAAGTCCCCGGCATGTACACCTCATTTTGGAGCAGCAACCGCGAAAAAGATTACCGCAAAATTGCTTCTGAACTTGACCGTACTTTGGCGGAGAACGGCATAGCCCTGTGGACGCTTGGGGAAAAAGAGAATCCAGGGCTTAAGCAAGCTCTTCGTGCCGCAGGTTTTAAAATACGCGCCCAAACTCACCAAAGTCCCCATGTGAATTATCAACTTTGGCTGATCACCAAACAACCATTTAAAAGCGTTTTGCGGCAAATGATCAAAGAAATTATTCCGGATAACACAGCTCAATCATTGGGTGAGGGATTGCTGAAAGAGAGTATGCCGGTGTGGGATCTCTTGAAAGAGCTTGATCTTTTAAAGTATGGAACGCCTGAGAAAGATCCTTCGGCCTTATTCGCCAAACAGCGAATCACATTGCCCCGCCGCGAAAATCCATCCGGCCTGCCGCGGGAAATTGAGGTTTTGCAGAATGAATTGGGTAATGTCGAAAATTTTGACCTTGTTTATAACGCCTCCGGCCGGCTGATCGCGGTTTTTCCGGTCATAGATGCCAAGAACATCGCCAATCGGCCGGCTCACCGCGGGTTTTATTATCTTGATCTCAGGCCTTATTATTTTGAAATTCCAAAACTGGGCGGCATTGACGAAGACGTGGGAAAACAATGGGAAGAGCTTTCTGGGAAAATCAAGCAGGACGAAATCGTGATTCAGGCGTATTTGCACACAGAGGTGGGCGGCCGAATTATTCCGTTTCCGGCCACAACGCAGGCGCCTTATGTCTACGCCGAGGTGGACCGCAAAACCGGAGAAATAGTTATGGAAGAAATTTATCCCAACGCTTTTTTTGCCAACAAGTTTAACCGCCTCAAACCCGGCAAGCACCAGATTATTTTTCCGGTTTTCCCGGGCGTTTATTCGCCGGCCATCGAAGAGAATTTCCTTGTGGATAAGAAATATCATGAGGGAATTTACGTTTCAGACCAGGATTTGGGCACGAACCGGGACCCCATCAAGTTCAAACCGGACGATAAAGTGCTGGTTGGATTTGCAGGAACCGGATGGGACCTTTACCTTGCGTCTCTTACGCTTGAAAGGGCGAAAGACCGGGCGGCTCGCAAGCTATCAGCCGATGATAAGCCCCAGCTTTACGCTTTTGATGCCAGCCCCCTCGCCGTTGCGAACGTCAGAGCTTTTGCCAGGCAGGTCGGAATCAAAGCGGAAGTTAAAGTTCATGACAATGTGGTTTCTTCAGACGGGACGCCCGTTTTCCCGGGCATTGATTTCAACGTTTTTCTTGGCAATACGCCCAGCGTTGATTTGGACAAAACGCCTGAAAGCCGTGTCCTTTCATTAACAGCGCTTTGGGATGGAGCGAGCTGGCCGACGATCCAAAGATTATTTGATGGCATTCCCCTTATTTCCGCGCCTGATATCCGGGCCTGGCTGTGGAGCGCATTTGCCACAAAAGATTCTGCCGTTGACCCTTTGAAAAACTTGCTTGAATCCCTCAATTTTAAGACCCAAAGTTATAACGCCGTGGGTGAATTTATATTAAGTCATCAAGGCGCCGCAGATTATCAAAGCAACCGGCCTTCCGCCGGCACGGACAAACGGACCATCATAAGGCGTCTTTACGCAGCCAGCTATACCAGGGTTGGCCGTATTCTACGGTATCTCGAGCTTCATCAAATCACAGCACGGCTTGCCTGGCCTAATGACTGGCCGGATAAAAAGGAAATTGAACTTAAAACCTCGTCGCCGGAAAGCCTTAACTACTTTGAACTTTTAAAATTTTTTGGAAGTTCTATCCAAAACTACGAGGTTAAAGAAGACCACCGCATTGTCTTTTCCGATGCCGAATTCGCCGCCTATCTTGCTAATGCCCAATCCTTGGGAGAAAAACCGCAGGTGGAGGCGGATTTGGAACGGAGAAAGCAGGAGTTTGAACGCCTGGTTGAAAGACGTGAGCGGCTGACTCAAGGATTAAAAGAGGAACTGGATAAGACCGAGCGTTTGTCTAGACGGCTCCGCAATGTGTTACTCAATGAGATCGACAGTCAGGAGCAAGGTCGAAGCGACCAATTCTCGGCTGAATCTTTAGGAAAGAACATGGGGCTTTCCGGTATCGAGACGCCCATGGTTTATGGAGACGGAGCCGCACTGCTGCCGCTTGCTTTGGAAGTTGGAGGCGGGACGGTGAGTCCCTTTGTTTTGATGGGCGGGATATTTACAGTTGGTGTTGGCCCGGGGGTGAGGGAATATAAAGAATTTCTGACGCGCGTCGTGACCGAGGGCGCATCCCTGGGGAGATCGAAAGAGGAGACTTCTCAAACGGTTCAATCCTTGCGGGATAAGTCAAGGGACGGGCTAGGGATTAATCCCGAAAAACGCCTCATGGCCAATGAAAATCCTGTCGTGTTTCTGGCCATGCTTAAGGCATTAAAAGAAGGTGACCGCTCAGACCTTCGGGCGCGGCTGGCGGATATTCCCATGGGCAGTGTGGTGATGGGTTACGATGACCGATTCGCTCCCTCAGGATTGGATCTGGGAAGCCTGCTGCCTGCCGGCGTCCAATATTCCCGCACAATTTATGAAAGGACTCTATCCCTGAAGACGGTAAAGACAAATCTTGCACGCGCTGCGGAAAAAGACAAGCGCCTCGCAGGTCATGCCGTGTTTCTATTTTCAAGTTTTCAGGATTTACTTCCCGAAAAGGGCAATAGGGGCGAAGATTTAAAGGAAATCGGCTTTTCCTTTCAACTCAATGCCGAGCTCCTCCGCCAGCAGCCGCGCATTCTGCAATCGCGTATCATTCCTGCCATTGCCGGCGAAACTCTGCGATTTGTTAAACTTGACCGTGAAGCCAGGGATCAGGTTTTGGCGCAGAATAGAGAGAACGGCTTCTTGGGATTCTCTGACGGAGCCTACGCCTTCGATCTCAATCTCTGGCTTGATGCGCGCGCCTCCCAGATTATTTCTTCTGCGGCCTGAACGAGAGGCCGCATCACTCCGGCGTTTGCTTGATTTTTTTCCCGAAACGGAAGCCAAAGCTTATGATGGAAGTCCAAATCATAGAGATGAATAAACGGTTTTGAACCGACTCTGCTACAAAGGAGAAGGATAAAGGGATGGCCACCGCTGCAAAAATAAGAATGAGTTTGAATAAGCTCAAGTCAAAATGGTGAAATAAAGACAAACGCAATCCAATGACAAAAAAAATCAGCGACGCATAGGAAATAAGTGTGAACTTTAAAAAGAACTCCATATTTTTGAATCCACAGCGATTAAAGATCTTCTTTTAATTCCGCGCCATCCCAGATAATTCTGATCCGCAAGTTATGGCGCTCCTCTTCATCCGGCGGAGTGACCGCGCCCCAGGCCACGGCTATTTCTTCCATTTGAACTTCCGGAGCAAACTTTCCGGATTTTCCCATAACAAGTTCCTGGGCTTTTAAATCGTAAGCGGCGCGGGCCATCGCATAATAAGGGTCATTGGTGGGAACCGATAAGACCGTGACCGAACGGCCGACTTTTTCGGCAATCGCAATCACGCGGGTGAACAATTCCTGGTCTTCAGGCATGGTCTGTGACAGGTCTCCTTCGAGATGGAACCCTTTGGCAACTTTGGCGGTTATCACAATGACATCCGTTTCGTCAGGGTCGATTTCCTCCAGAACTTTTTGGAGATGGACCAGATTTTTAGGATCCCGTACGGCGGCTATAATCCGTTTCTGTTTTGAACAGTGGCAGGCCTCCGGGGTTAATAACTCCACCCGGTTAAGATTCACTCGATCCACATGGCCCTGATTGTTTTTTTGTTTTTGGCGTTTTTGCTCGTTGAGATATTCAGAAACGACAAAAACAATGAAAAAAACCAGGGTAAAAATCGCTCCGGAAATCGTAGCCGCTTGCTTGGTCACGAGGTTGGCGCAGGCCGTGATGAAAAGAACCAGGAAAATAGCGGTTAATCCGATCGGAAATTCAATCCCGCCTATTTCAATATTAAAAGGGACTTTCCATTCACGCGGTGTCTTGTCCTTGTAGCGCAGGATCAAAACCGCCAGCGATTTAAAAACAAAACTCCAGATGACCCCGAAGGCATAGGCTTCGCCCAGCACATAAATATTCCCGTGGCACAATACGATGGTCAGAAGCTGCAACCCAACCGTCAGATTGATTAACCGTGAAGAGGTCCCGAACCGGGGATGCGGGCGGCGCAGAAATTCCGGCAAGATGCCGTCTTCGCCGAGACGGTTCAGAACACCGTTGGAGCCGATGATCGAGGTATTGACCGCGCCCGACAAGATCAAAAATCCGACAAAAACCACAAAGGCTTGGAAAAGAAGTTTTAATTGAGCCGGGCCTACAAAATACATGGTGAGGCCGCTGATCAGGTTATCCGAGTATTGGCTCATCCGGACAGAATCCGGAATGATCATGATGGCAAAAAAAGTGACCAGGGAAGTTAAAAGCATGCTGTAGAGAAAAACAATGAACCCGGTTTTTTCGAGATTCTTGAGTTTGGGCGATTCGATTTCCCGGTAAACTTGGGCCAGAGACTCTTCGCCGCTCATCGCAAGCAGCGAATGTCCAAAGGCAATCGTAATGCCAATCAGGCCGAGGGGCTTGATTTTATTTTGAAATGAATGCAGCCACCCTAAGGATTCTTCATTGAAAACGGGCGTGAAGGGCGGCCAATGGAACCCCCGGATCGAGAGAGTCACGATGCTCCAGATGATGACGAGAACAGCCATCACGGTGGTGGCCGCCATAATTTTCAAGGCTTTATCGCTTGATTCGGGGATTCCTTTTACGTTTTCCCACCAAAAATACAGGGTAACAGCGATGGCGAATAGAACTGAGAAAAGATCGGTAGGCAAATGCCAGTGGATGCCAAAATGAGGAAGCGTGGTATTCAATAAACCCACCAAGTATTGTCCCGCTGAAACCGCGCTGATGGGGCCTGTTAAGACATAGTCAAACATAAGAGCGGAGACAGAGAGTTTTGCCAAGGTGCCGCCCATCGCTTCTTTGACCACCCGGTATACACCACCGCGCACAAACATGCTGCACGATTCAATGTAAATGGCTCGAACGGTGTAAGAAAAAAGCATGACACCAAGTACAAACCAGGGGGCGGCTTTTCCAATGGCGTGTTCCGCAATGCCGCCAATGTAATAAACGGTTGAGGCGATATCGCACAAAACAATGGCCGCGGCACGCCAAAAGCTGATAAAACTCAGCATGGCGGTCGTGACTAAAACAACATTGCGGGCAGTTTTTTTACTTTGCGGAATTTGAGGCATGGCAGTGAAAAAATTACACCCCACGCCGGAGAAAGCGTAGTCAAGAAAGCGTCAAAAAGATTATTTGTTTTAACCCTTTAATTTATAGCAGGTTAGGAGGTCGATTTGAGCGGAAATCAATCGTCGGAGTGCAACCGGTACCCGATGCCGGGTTCGGTGAGGACATAAACGGGACGATCCGGATTGGGCTCAATTTTATCCCGCAGATTGCTTATCGTGACCCGGAGCAGGTGCGAGGCACCTTCCGTGTCTTCGGTTTTATTCCAAATTTCTTTTAAAATTTGTCTTTGAGTCACAACTTTACCAGCATTGACAATAAGCACTTTAAGGATCTCGTACTCGGTCGGAGTGAGCTCGAGCGAACCGCCGTCTAATTCAACCGTATGTTTGGCAATATCCACGCAAAGTTTACCTGCTTTGAAAACAGTCGTCTCATTCTGCGGCACAAGTCTTCTCATGACCGCCCTCAAACGGGCCAAAAGTTCACCCGGGCTAAAGGGTTTGGTCAGGTAATCATCAGCCCCGGCATCAAGCGCCTTGATCTTATCGGTTTCCTGTTCCCTTACAGACAAAATCACGATGGGCGTTTTGGTCCTTTGGCGGATTTCTCTTAGAATCTCAAGGCCGTCTTTATCGGGTAACCCTAGATCAAGAATGATCGCATCCGGGTGGCAGGAAACCGAATTTTCCAGGGCCTCCAAGCCATTGGCAGCCTCAAAAACCGTGTAGCCGTAGGAGACCAAGGCGGTTTTAAGAAACCGCCTTATGGTTTTCTCATCGTCAACAATTAAAATTCTCAGAGCCTGTTTTTCTTTCATCGCGTCTTTAATGGCAAACGGACAACAAAGGTTGCCCCTTTTTTCTCCGAACGATTTTCTGCCCATATTTCGCCATTGTGGGCTTCCACAATTCCTTTGCATATTGACAGACCCAATCCGGTACCGCTGATCTGGTCGGGCTTAACCGCGCGGTAAAATTTATCGAAAATCCGTTTAAGATCTTCTTCGCGGATGCCGGGGCCCTCATCCGAGATTTCAATTCTTGATTTGTCACTGTCCATCTTAGCATGAATATGGATCGGCGCCGCGCCGGGGGAATATTTGACCGCATTATCAATCAGATTGACAAAAACTTTGACCATTAAAGAAAAATCCATGGGGATTTCAGGAAAGTCGTGGGGAATCCGGATATCCAAAGATTGCCGGCTCAGCTTATGTTTTAATTCCTGGAGGGAAACCCCTATCACGTCTCGCAGCTCGCAGGGTTTTGGGAAAACCTTTAAAGCCCCGGCTTCCACGCGGGTCATGTCAAGCAGATTGCCGACAATCCGGTTCAGCCGCTCCGATTCCTCCAGGGCATTTTCGATAAGTTCATTTCTTGTCTCCTCATCCAGCCATGACGCATCGTGGAGCAAGATGCTTAGAGAGCCCGTGATAGAAACAAGCGGCGTTCTTAAATCGTGAGAGATAGAATTCAGGAGCGCCTGTTCGAGTTTTTCAGTGGCACGTAAAAGTTCCAGCTGTCTTGTCTTCGCGACAAGTTCGCTGATGATCAACCCCACCACTAAGAGCCCGGCAAACGTGAAGAGGTATTGCAAATCATGCACGCCGAAGGTGAGATAGGGCGGAACCAAAAAAAAGTCAAAAGCCAAAACGCTCAACACCGAGGTGAAAACAGCCGGTCCAAGCCCCCACCGGGTTGCCACAATCACGACTGCCAGAAGATAGCACATCACCAGATTGGCTGGTTCGAGATTGCGTTTGACGAATTCACCTCCCAAAGTCATCGCCCCCACCAAAATCACGCTTTTGCAATAGAGAGGCCACGACTGGAGTAACATTGATCTCGTTTTCGATTTTTTTTGATTTTCTTGGAACATTTGAGAACCCATGCTTTTGAATTGATTTTAAGGGTTTGTTCAGATATTGTCCAACGGTCTTAAATTAAACCCACCAGGCAAAGTGGCCGTTATTTACATCGACCCACCACACAATAAAATAGGAGTCGGGAATGGCCACAACAAAAAGAATTCGAACGTTTTTTTTACAAATGATTGGAGTACTCTCCGGCGTCGGCTTATGCCTTTTGCCGGGGCGGCTTCTCGCTTCCGAAACGCCACAGCAGGGGATTCAGTCTTTTCTGGACAGTATCCGCGCCATGCAGTTTCCCGTTATGGATGCGGCCAGCCATCAAAATTTTCTGGCGCGCACCGATGCCTATCTGGATTTGGAAGCCATGGGCAAAAAGGCGCTCGGCGACCATTGGGCCCAAATGACACCTGACCAGCAGAAATCCTTCATGGAACTGCTCTGGAAGTTGATTGAAAATATTGCCTATCCGCGTACTAAGAATTTTTTAGGCGATCAAAAGATTTCCTACCAGGAACCCAAGCCGCTCGCGAAGGGTTTCGAAGTTTCAAGCATGGTCAAAGACCAGGAAGCCGCTTTGGATGTGCCTGTTGTGTACAACCTTTATGAAGCAAACGGGCAGTGGAAAATTTACGATATTTTTATGGATGGCATTTCCATGACCGAAGACCTCAAGTTTCAATTCGACAAAATCATCCAAGAGAGTTCTTTTCCCGGATTGCTTGCGCGCATGAGCGAACGCCTCGCCAAAGCCCAAAAAGAGACGACAGGCAAATAAGATGACAAAAAAGTCCGGCCTTGTGCAGGGGCAGGCACGGTTTATCAGCAAGAATGCCTTTGGCATTTTAATTCTGATCGCCGTCATTACGGCGCTCGTTTATCCTACGGCCATGCGCCTGCGTCTCAAAGCGAATTTCTTAGGCCTTCTTCCGGAAAACATGCCGAGCGTTCAAAGCCTGAATAAACTCGTGGATAAAATCGGCGGCACTACTGATCTTTCATTAAGTAATGGGTACGCATTTTTTTCTCCAGGGTAAATCCGATGCGTGAATGCATGACCGTAAAAGTTTCTGAGAATGCCGGAGTCTTCCGAGAGGGCGGTCAAGGAGTCGTCG
>Ga0209515_10000996_pt1 | contig 48857 bp, 49 predicted proteins | sample Subgroupgradi54m_FD_187454 | JGI IMG/M metagenome (GOLD analysis project Ga0209515, IMG submission 187454) | Subsurface groundwater microbial communities from S. Glens Falls, New York, USA - GMW60B uncontaminated upgradient, 5.4 m (SPAdes)... ... | reverse complement strand
ATCAAAAAACACTCTTTGCTTTTGCTTAAAACTGCGAGCGACCCGAGCCCGCAGGCGAGCATGCCACCAGTGTATAGTTCCACTGGTGGTGGTCGCTCGCGTTTGACTAGACGATTTTAATTCCCTGCTGCGCTAGTATTTCAAGAAATGAAGCAGGAATTTTATCCAGCATACCTAACGATTCAATTATCTTTGGCTCAAATGGTGTTAGTCCAGAACGATATTCGACGGAAAGGGGGGGAACATAATCGACCATTGATCACACCGACAAAAATAATTTAGCTACTTTCTCTCGACCAATTTCTAAGATAAACGCCGCCAATCTCGGACCTTTTTCTTTGTTGATTAAAATGCGATAAGCCATAGTAAAGAAGTCTTGATGTTTAAAGTTGTGATTACTACAAAGGATATACATCTCTTCGTGTAATTCTTTATCCGTCCAAGATCTCTTTGTTAATCTCTCCGCAATCTCGTGGAAAATCTTTCTTCCATCTTGACTCAGTTCTTGACTCGTAACCGTCGATTTATCTTGAACGCTAAATTTGAATTCTTCCGGTGCATGAAGCAACAACCAGTTTTTAGCACATTCTGCACGCGCACGAAGTCTTTTTTTGTCGTGCTCATTCTTTAGTTCTTTGACGAGATAGTTAATTGTTTTTTCAACATCCAAACTATGAATCTGCAATACCGTCGTTAAATGGCGGAAGCCTGGTTGGTAGGGAATGGTTTTAGGTATGGCGCCGATGTAACTTAACTCATATGCAACTTTGTTTTTTATTTCCTCTTTATCACTCACCTTTTCTACACCAAAATAAATGCGTTCACATTTATCAAAGTCTTCGTAGACTTTTAAGACGTCAGAATCAAAACTAATCGCAAACTCTTTATTGGGACGTGTGCCAGCGAAAATGTAACGGGCAATCTCCGGTTCATAGACCTCCAGAACGTCTTTGAGTGTAATCACCTCTCCTTTAGAACTCGACATTTTTCCGCCGGCGCCTTTAATCGTGATAAAATCATACATCACATACGTCGGCGCATCAAAATTCCAGACTGCTTTCACGATTTTCTTGCCAGTATCATAACTGCCACCCACGGTGGAATGATCTTTACCACCTGGCTCAAAGTCCACTTTTTCATAATGCCAACGCATCGGCCAATCTACCCGCCATTTTAATTTGACCAACGGTTTTTTCTTGAAGTCAAATGTGTTTTTATGTCCGCACTCACAGACATAGGAAATAGTATAATTGCCCAACCAGCGCAGTTCCGTTAACGTATCTTTATGACAGTTCTCACAGAACATCGTAATTGGCAGCCAGTGCTCATCAACTTCTTCTTCACGATATTCATTGAGACATTCTTTGATCTTGTCGTTGTTTTCCAAGGCTTTCTTTATTTCATCGGCATATTCACCGCTGCGATATTTTTTAGACTGATAGAGAAATTCAGGTTTGATACCGACACGCGTGATCGTTGTTTCCACTTCTCTCTCATGATGCGCGGCATAACTCTGATGACAGCCAAATGGGTCGGGAGTATCAACGATAGCATAGCGAAGATGTTTGAGGAGAAGATCTTGCTGAGGCATATTCTTGGGAACTTTACGAAAGACGTCATAATCATCCCAAGAATAGATAAACCTAACCTTTTTGCCGCGTTTTTCTAATGCCCGTTTGACAAGGTCAACAGTGATAATTTCCCTAAAGTTTCCAATATGGACGGTCCCGCTCGGGGTAATTCCAGCTGCGACGGTGTATTGTTTCTTATCTCCTTTTTCACGGATGACTTTTTCGGCAGCGACATCAGCCCAGTGATAGAGGTTGTCGTGATCGTTATCGTGTTTAGCAGATGATTGGTTTAGAGTAGGATTTGCTGGCGCTTGTTGTGGAGAAAGTTTGATTGGTTTTTCGGTTGATTTTTGTTTGGATGAGGGCATTATTTTCTGTCAACAGTTCGAATTATATAAACATTTCCTCGTTACTTTTATAAACCACAAAATCTTTCTTAAACAAATAGAAAAAAGAGGTTCATTCATGATCATCACCAGCTGCGGCAATTCTTCGGCCATTGCCAAAAAAGTAGCACAAAAACTGAAAGCAACATTCTCACCCCTCACCATCTCCGAATTTCCTGACGGAGACATCTATCTCAAGTTTAATACTTCCGTCAAAGGAAAGAAAGTGGTGATTATCAACAGTCTCCAACCACATGCCGATATGAGCCTGTTCGATGTGATCTGGGCAGCAGAGACGGCAAAAGATCTCGGCGCAAAGAAAGTTATTCTCGTCGCGCCATATTTAGCCTACATGAGACAAGACAAACGTTTTCATCCCGGAGAAGCGATTTCATCACGAATCATGGCTAAACATCTTAATTTGTGTATCGATAAGATCATTACAATTGATCCACACCTCCATCGCTACAAATCATTGAAAAGCATATTTACTGTTCAATCAGTCTGCCTGACGGCAAATCAAATCATCGGACAATATATTAAAAAGAACATAAAAAATCCGCTGATTATCGGTCCAGATTGGGAATCATATCAGTGGGCGGAAGTAATTGCCAAAGAAGTTGGCTGTGAGAATACAGTGTTAGAAAAAACTCGCTTCTCTTCACGTCACGTGACGAGTAAGATGACGAAAGAGGTTACGATTAAAGGAAAGAATGTCGTGATTGTCGATGACATTATTTCAACCGGACATACGATGATTGAGGCAGCCAAGAAAGCAAAGACAGCGAAAGCAAACAGTATTATCGGCATTGGTGTGCATGGCTTATTTGTCGAGAATGGATTACGTAAGATGAAAAAAGCAGGTTTTAATCAGATCATTACAACGAATTGTATTGAGCATACGACGAATAAGATTGATATTACAACGTTGTTGGTAGAAGAATTGAAGAAAGAAAAGTAAAGAAAAAGCTTAATGGGTCTCTTCTTGTTTAAATTCACGAGTCCACTTTTCAATAATTTTGATCAAGACAGTATTAGTTTCAATCCAGTGGATTAGTTCTCCAAGGTTCTCCCGTAGATCTTTAAACTCCATTTCTAAGCGTAAGCGGACGGCATTAACTCTAGTTTGGTCTTTGGCACTATTTTTAAAAGACCGCAATAGTTCTTCCTCTTTTTTAATCTCATCAAGTTCAATCCTCATTGTACCAGAGTGTAGAGATGCTAATTTTTGTAAATTCTTGTCGGCAATGAGGAGTTGCATTTTTATTTGAGGAAGACTCAAAACTCTTTTTCCGGATAATAACAAACCTAATTCACTCAGTAGATTTTCAATTGATTTTTCACGTCGAGCCGTTTTCTTCTCTGCTCGAGCAATCCATTTATAGACCTGGAGCATTTTATTCGCTTCGCCAATCTTTTCATCGACGTGAACGGAATCTTTGTTTAATTGCTCCAGAAGCTCTTTTAATTCCTGCGCAAATTTGAATTCCGCGGCAAGAGAAATAATTGTTTTCTTTGATTGTTCTGTAAGTTTAGTTAATTCTTTCATTTATAGCACCTCTTTAGTGAACTTATGATCTGATTCTTAATAAACATATCTTCTCTTCAATACTCAATCCCTCTCCTGGCCGAAACTCCTTTATCAAAGTAGTGTTTGTGCGGTCTCATCTCCGTAACTAAATCAGCCATTTCGATAATTTCATCAGGAGCATTTCGTCCTGTGAGAATAATTTCGACACTCTCGGGTTTGTTGGCGAGCATATTCATCACCAACTCCGGATTGAGAAAACCCAGTGACATGGCAACATTGATTTCATCAAGAATGACTAGGTCGTGGCTGCCTTCCATCACAACTTCCAGCGCTTTTTTGAATCCTTCTTCAATGTAATCCCGTTGAACGTCGTCGTTCAAAAAACAATAACGACAGGTACCACATTCAATGTCTTCCCGGATGACATCGTACATCTCTTCTGGTTTAGTCTTGCCAATGGAATAGCCTTTGATCTTCATCTGCTTCAATTGTTTGATGCAAGGACGACCAAATTGGAGAATTTCAATATTTGGAAGATAATTCTTGGCGGCAATATACTCGCCAGTATAAGCGCCGCCTTTCATGAATTGAATCATAAAGACACGAAAGCCTTGGCCGACAGCACGCAGGGCTAAGCCAAGTGAAGCAGTAGTTTTACCTTTACCTTCACCAGTGTACACCTGAATTAACCCTTTTTTCATTCTCTACCTTAACATAAAAAACTTAATATCCTTCTCCGATATTAATAACTTGATCTTCGTAACTGCCATCGCGGTAAATGGTGATTCCTTTACATTTCGATTTCCAGGCCAGTAAATAGGCATTCTCAACATCTTTGATTGCCGCCGTACGCGGAAAGTTGATCGTCTTGGAAATAGAGTTATCAACATGTTTTTGGAGTGTCGCCTGCATTTTGATGTGCCACTCTGGCGATATATCTTGGGCGGTGATAAAAATATCGCGAACATCTTTTGGTATTTCTTTAAACAACTGAATACTCCCAGCGCGGGCAATTTTATGGATTAATTCTGGAGAATAAAATCCGCGTTCTTTAGCAACCCGTTCAAACGTTTTGTTAAGATAAATGAGTTCTGTATCTCCCAGAACATTGCGTAAATAGGAAATGGCAAAGAGTGGTTCACAACCGGCGGAAACATCGCTAAGTAGACTAATTGTGCCGGTTGGCGCGAGAGAAAGACAGGTCATGTTGCGAATCTTTCTCCCTGCCCTTTGGTGATCTGAATCTTCCCAGGCCGGACAACAGCCACGCTGCCGGGCCAATTCAGAAGACATCCCATATGTTTCTTCTTTGATGAACGAGATGAGTTTCTCAGCAAATTCCAATCCCTCTTCAGAATCGTATTTGATCCCAAGCATGCATAACGCATCAGCAAATCCCATCATCCCCAAGCCAAACTTGCGTGTATTTTTTGTCTGTTCTTCAATCTTCTTTTTAGGATAACTGTTCATATCGATGACGTTGTCAAGAAAGTGGACGGCAGAATGAATTGTTTCTTTTAACGCATTCCAATTCAAATCTTTTTTCTCTTCGTTAACAAATTTGGGAATATTAAGAGACCCGAGAACGGAACCCTCATAAGGCAGGAGCGGCGCTTCCCCACATTGATTAGTCGTTTCAATATCACCCAGATGTTTCGCTGGATGTTTGCGATTAATTTCATCAATGAAAATTAATCCCGGATCACCCGTCTTCCAGGCGTTCTGCGTGATCATCGCAAAGACATCTCTCGCCCGCAACTTTCCAACATATTTTTCTGTCCGTGGATTACGAATGAAATATTCTCGATCTTCTTCAACTGATCTCATGAAACGATCCGTGACGGCAACAGAGATGTTAAAGTTCTTCAACGACTTCTTATCGCGTTTCGATTCGATGAAGCGAATGATGTCAGGGTGATCGACTCGCAACACGGCCATGTTCGCTCCCGGACGGATACCCCCCTGCTTAATCACTTCCAATGCCGCATCATAGACGCCCATGAACGCCACTGGTCCGGAAGCAACATGAAGATGGGCTTTCACCTTGTCACCACGCGGGCGAAGACGAGAGAAACTAAATCCCGTCCCGGATCCTCGTTGATGAATTAACGCCGCGTCTTTTAACGTGCCAAAAATTCCCTCCATTGAATCATCAACAGGAAGGACAAAGCACGAGCTCAACTGCTGTGTTTTCGTACCGGCATTCATCAACGTCGGAGAGTTCGGAAGAAAACGTAAATCCGCCAATAATGAATAAAATTCCTGTTCTGTGGCCTCTACTTGTTTCTCTGTTGCTTTGTATAATTCATCCGCTTGGGCAATGTTACTCGCAACGCGGACGAGCATTTGCTGTGGAGTTTCAATAAGTGTACCAGTATTATCTTTAAGAAGATAACGCCGCTCGAGAATCTTTAACGCCTGTGACGAGAAAGAAAGGTTACCTTCCTCGCTGCGCGCTCCCATGATTAATGTTTTGTGGTGATGTTCTTCATTCTTACGATGATAATAAAGGATGTAGGCTTTAGCTGTTTTGGCATGACCACATTCAATGAGAATTTTCTCCGTCGCGCTTTGAATGTCTTCCACTTTTGCAGAATTGTCTTTTTGTTCGGTCTCTATCTTTGTAACTACTTCTTTTGCCAGTTCGATCGCTTTCTCACGATCTTTTCCGCCAACTGATTCGGCGGCTTTGAAGATAGAATCGACTAACTTTTCAAAACTAAAATCGACGATACGGCCGTCTCGCTTGATAACTTTTGTCAGAGTGATGTTCGGTTGATGGATTTCCTGAGCATTCATAATTAGAGGAAGAAGGGAAGGGAGTTTTTAAGTTTAACTGAGGAAAAATGTCGAATGGGGGTATGAGTGAATAATAGAAGAAAATAAAAATATAAAAGATAAAGACGTTCAGAATACTTCGATCTCTTTAGAAACAAAAGCACGTTTCAATGCTTCTGAAAAATCTTTTCCCTTTCCAATCTTAACGATCTCGTACATCCAAGCATCAACACCTCTTCTCCCTTCTGGTTTTCCGATGACACTTGTAGAATAACATTGTTCACCATTTTGAAAAAAAGAAATACTCGTTTCATACGTGTATCCACGATTTTCCCAGGTAACGGGTACTCGAGTTTCATCAACTTGCTTAATTACGTCGCGAGGTGTTTCAGTTTTATCATAACCACGTAATTCTAAAACGATTTCACTATCTCTGACAAATGCATCAAACGTTCTTCCTTGACGTAGCCAACCATCTAATTCACTGGAAGCACTAGTTGAACCGGTAAGATAATGTAACTGTTTTCCACCATACACTGCGTTGTAACTTCTTCCACCAGCTACAAAATCATCATTAGCATGATAGAGAGCATGATCAACGCTAGGATGTTCGCCATATCCTTTCAAAACGCCTTCTTGTTCAATACGAACTACTCTTAGACCACCACCAGAAAGAAATGCGTGAATCGTACAGTCTTCTTGTAACGCTCTTTCAATACCAATTTGAGGTTCATTCTCTTGGATACGTTTTTCAACATCTCTTTCGTTTGTTTTCAATAGTTCCATCTGTCTTTCATAAGCAGTAGATATATTTTCTACCGCTCCAGATTCCCGCCATTTCTCCCAAAATCTTAGATCATTTTTCTTGCTTTGATTTACCATTTTATTTTCCTCAAATTTATTTAATATTGGTGATTATACCGTTTAAAACAGTCATCTCTTTATAAAATTCACGGTTATTTTCTAGGGTATTAGATTGCGATAAGATCTCAGAGAAGAGGGTTGTCTTTGACAGTTGAAACATAAAAATCAGGATCATGCTTTAACCAAACGCTATCGCCGAAGATACAGATTGTTTTCATAATTGTTAAAAAATAAACAAACAATAAAAACTTAACTACATCCCGTCGTCGTACCACAGACTTCACACAACTGACAAGTTCCATTCTGGCGCAGTTGGGTTGCTCCACAACCCCCGCATTTCTCTTTCCCGCCTTCAGATACAATCTTATGAGGAGCAGTTGAGCCTATCGTCTTTGGAGTAGTAACTGAAGAAGAGACGACCGATCCCAAGTCCTCTACACACTCTTCCAAGAACTGCGACAATTCTTCAAGCACAGGATGACCTGGCACAGTGAGACACTCATTACAAATCTGAGAGATGGGAACACCTTGCTGAAGGTTGAAGTTTACCATCTTCAAAATCGTCTGCAGCATCACGTCCTGCACGGGTGTTACGCCATCCATCTTGAACGACAGATCGTGGATCGTATTATCACCAAGCCGAGCGGAGAGATGAAGTTTACGGGCGCCAACATTCACTTTCTTCCGAACCTCTACTTTGGACGCAACGGGAATTATTTCGGGCTCTTCGAGAAGACTCTTTAGCTCGGGAAATTCTTCCAACGTCGTATTCAATGGTTGTGATAATTTTGAGCCGTCACGATATAACGCCACTGCTTTAATCATTAAAGTCCAGGCATCATAATGCGCTTGCTTGATCTGTTCAACTGTCCAATCATTTGGCATATTGATCGTCTTTGAAATCGCCCCAGAGATAAATGGTTGCGTTGCCGCAAGCATTTTCAGATGACCGTAGGGATGAATGTAGCGTTGACCTTTCTTACCACATTTGTTGGCGCAATCAAAGACCGCATAATGCTCTTCTTTGAGATGCGGCGCACCTTCCAGAGTCATTGTACCGCTGATGTATTCGTTGGCAGCATCAACTTGCGCTTCAGTGAAACCAAGAGCAGCTAAAAAGTCTGGCCCATTTTTATTTTTACTAAGGACATTGTTGTAAAAATCTTTTCCTAACGTCCACGCATTAAAGCAGAAACGAATGTCCATGGCATTACGCAATTCTTTTTCGACAGCATTAATCTGTTGTTCGCTTAATCCTTTCTTACAGAGAGTTTCTCCATTAATGAAAGGGCTGCCATAGAACGTTCCTCGACCAAGACAATAGGTGATGATATCATCACATTGATCTTCGCTATAGCCGAGGCACTCTAGTGCTTTTGGAACAGATTGATTAACAATTTTAAAGTAGCCGCCACCGGCAAGTTTTTTGTATTTGACCAAAGCATAATCTGGTTCGACACCCGTCGTATCACAATCCATCACTAAGCCGATTGTTCCCGTTGGTGCAAGAACAGTGGCTTGGGCATTTCTAAAACCGTAACGCTCGCCTAGATCAACGGCATTATCCCAGGCATCATGGGCGGCATCGAGTAACGGACGCGGACAAAGATCTTGTTTAATAGACTGTGGTTTGATACTTAATCCCTCATAATTATTATTGTTATATGCCGCTGCACGATGATTACGAATGACACGCAGCATATGTTCTCGGTTGCGTTGGTAACCTTCAAATGGTCCCAGAACACGCGCCATTTCTGCAGATGCAGCATAAGCATCACCAGTCATAATCGCGGTTAACGCACTGGCGATAGTCCTTCCTTGATCACTATCATAGGGGATGCCTTGCAACATCAATAATGTGCCAACGTTTGCATAACCCAAGCCTAACGTACGGAAAACAAAACTACGCAGCGCAATTTGTTCTGAGGGAAAATGCGCCATTAAGACAGAAATTTCTAAGGCCATCGTCCAGAGACGGATCGTGTGACGATAACCAGAAATATCAAACTCGCCAGAGTCTTCGTTGTAGAGTTTTACTAAGTTAATTGACGCGAGGTTGCAGGCAGTGTCATCTAAAAAGTTGTACTCGGCGCAATTATGAATCGTAATACCATTGGCAACAAACGTATGAGTAAGCGGTTCCGTTAAATCGTAAACTTCTTCTTCACCAAGATATTCAAATGTATCAACGGGATCAAACGGAGTATCGTGATACGCTTCCGTGGTCTGATTTACTCTTTTCAACAATTCATACTTCGGCGATTCAGGCATGAAACCGATGAGTTCTTCAAATCTAATTCTTCCCGAACGTGATATTCGTAAAGAATGGAGTTCACGAACAGGATACTCTTTTATACCACCTTTTCCGTCAGGGAGCAAGGCCGTATCTTTTCCTGCTCTGCGATTGCAATAGAGCTTACTCTTAATTCCAAATCCTAACAACATCAGCTGAGTATCTTTCAACAATTGGACGCTGCTGGAATCAAGACTGATATAATAACTGGAATTCTGCCCATAGTTTGCCACCGTACCATCCGCGGTGAACAACCCTTGCAGAACATAACGTTGTGCACTAAGAGGCAAATTAAAAATTGCTTCTGAGATTTGCTTCTCGTGGCTCTTAAGACGTAAATTCAATAGTTGTTGAAAGCGCTCAACTATCTGTGAGACGGCTACAACATATTTGCTGGATGTTTTTGTCAATTGAACTACGGCAGGACTATTAACGTGAGTTATTCGATCGTAACTCGTTGCCACATATTCTGCAAAAGTTTCTAGTATGGGAATTTCTGTTTCTTTGCTCATCGTGAGCTGGATCACTTGTCGCCCATCACTATTGAGGCTGCCACAACCATCGCCTAAATAAACTCCCACCATCTGATAGAATGGGTAATCTTCTTCTTTCTTGAGGTCTGCCACTTCCTGACCAGGAATGAGAACATAATCATCTTTTGTTAATTCACAAGCGGGAACGAAGCCGCGATTGACGGTAAACACTTTATGATCAGCAGTTAACTTTAATTCATAGCCGCTTTTTGTCTTCAATTTGTAGACTGGTTTTTTTCCAGTGCTAAACGAACCGCCAATAGAGACTTCTTGGATAAAACCAGTATTCACGAGGAGATTGCTCTTCTGATTAACAAGAGAATCAATTCTCTTCCACTTTCCCTCACTGGTTAGAACTTTTGTATCTCCCGTTACACAGGGGTTACTCCCATTAATTCTCCCATCCTCTGGACAGGTGTGCCATTCATTAATCGTTGTATCAAATTGTAAGCCCGGATCGGCAGAGGCCCAGGCGCAATAGGCAATGTCGTCCCACAACTTTTTGGAGGAAATAGTCTTAAACGTCTCTCCATTCATCCGTGATTTCAGTTCCCATTCACGTCCATTTTCTAATGCTTCAAAGAAGTCGTTGGGAATGCGCACGGAGTTGTTGCTGTTCTGACCGGAAACTGTGAGGTATGCTTCTGATTCATAGTGCGTATCAAACTCTTGCAGCGGCAACGAATAGCCTTGCTGCGCGAGAGCGACGGCGCGAACGATATAATTCACGGGAATGTTATTTTGGGCAGCATCTTTTATTGCGGCTTGCACTTCCGGGTCGCTGAAAGGATTTTCTTTGCCTTTGGCGATGTTGACAACGTGAGAGAGTTTTTTCTTGAGAATTTTACTTCCAGCAACGAGATCGGCAACTTTTTCTTCCTCACGAACTTTCCACCAAATGAAGTCCAATATTTCGGGATGGTCTAAGTCAAGAGAAAGCATCTTCGCCGCGCGTCTCGTTGTTCCCCCAGACTTAATACTTCCAGCTGCAACGTCAAATATTTTGAGGAAACTCATCAAGCCGGAGCTGCTTCCACCACCAGTAAGATGTTCTCCTTTTCCACGAACTAGTGAAAAATTACTCCCTGTGCCGCTGCCGTATTTGAAAATTCTCGCTTCACGAGTGAGCAGACTAAAGATACCACCGTCACGCACGAGGTCGTCGCTAACGGACTGAATAAAGCACGCGTGAGGTTGTGATCTTGTATACGCATCTCTAGAGAATTCTAATTTTTTAGTGACGGGATCAACATAACTATGACCCTGTGCTGGACCTGTTAATCCATATGCCCAATTTAGACCAGTGGTAAACCATTGCGGGCTGTTTGGGGCAGCAAGTTGTCCGACAATCATATAGGCCATTTCTTCGTAGAAGATTTGGGCGTCCTGTGCCGTGGCAAAATAACCATAGCTCTCTCCCCAATGACGCCAGCAGCCGGCGATACGATGGGCAACTTGTTTGATACTTGTCTCGCTACCGGTGATTACTTTTCCACTCTCATCTTTGAGTAATTCACCTTCTTCATTTCGCAGAGGAACACCGGCTTTGCGGAAATACTTTTGAGCAAGAATATCCGTAGCAACTTGCGTCCAGAAGAGTGGCACTTCAACATCGTGCATTTCGAAAACCGTCGAGCCGTCGGGATTTTTTATGATAGAACTACGTTTATCATAGGTAAACATCTCAAACGGAGAAACACCTTCTTTGCTGAAATAGCGTTTGACGGTTAGACCACGTGGCGTTATTGGAGAAGTATTCTCAGTTGTTTCGTAACTATTGTCTTGATTCATATCACACACCTCTTTGCTACAAGATAGCACTATTTATCTCTCTTTTTAGACGATGAGCGTGTCCAGCCCCCTGTACGTCACTTACATCGTTGAATGTAGAAGAACTTTGGATTTCATTTAAATAGTTTCTACTGTTGGGATGTGTGGCTTAGAAAAGATGTTATGGAGTGTGTGGAAAAGAAATGGTGGTTAAATGGATTAGATGAAGATTTGTTCAAACTCACCCATAAAACAATCTTTATATCTAAAGACACTTTGTCTTGGATCAAGAATCACCGTAATAATCGAACCGAAACCAAGAGAACCATCTTTCTCAATAGGAACGTAAACGCCTCTTTCAGAAAGAATAGATGCTAAATCTTTATCGTGTTGTAATCTATTCACTGCCTGAGACAGTCGTGGACAGCTCTGATCTTCGCGGATATCTCTTTGTAAAATATGATTGGTGTGAGCGAAATAGGTACTATCCCCCGAAGTGATGGGATTTTGAATTCGTGCGCCAGAAGGCAGAACCTCAACGTTAATCATTTGTGAACCATCGGAAAGGAGAAAGTTTGCCGCCGTTGCACTTCGAACTCGAGAAAAGTATTCTACCACTTCAGGAAGAGAATGTTGTCGCAAAATATTTCTTCTGATAGGTGATAGTGGAATACCGAGAGTAACGGAGTAAGGAAGATAATTAGTACAGAACGCTATTTCTTTATTCATGCCAAAGAGAGTTAGATAGGGAGGCATTGTCAAATAGAGAGCATCGTCCTCTCGCACTACCGCTAAATCAAGTGTAAAGAGATCTAAATTTTGTCCAATAATTCCATTTTTACCAACGGCAGTACAACCAAAAGGAAGAAGCTGCTTTGGATCAATACTCAGCAATTCATCGCTATAATTCATCCCTTGCACATCTTCGATGGGAAGCCGAGTACGCGTGGCAATTCCTGAAATTAATTGTTGATTCTTGTCATCGACATTCTGAAACGGTAATCTTGCGGTGGCGGGATTGAAACCAAAAATGGTGGTGAACGCAGAGAGATTTCTCAATGCTTTTTCACGATACGTATCCAAACCTTCACCAGTATTAAAATTGACATACGATGTTTTTTCCATTCCGAATAATAATTAGGTCTTAAGGGAATATAAAGTTTTAGGTCAAGGCAAAACCACAACCTTAAAATACAATTAAAGATATTCTCTATTTATGTCATTCATATCCATAATCCTGCAAAGTTTCTATTATTTCCTACCTGCATACATTGCCAACATGGCACCCGTGTTGTTTCAGAAGCTGCCATTCTTCAACAAACCAATTTGGGAGAAGAAACTCGGCAAGAATAAAACCTGGCGAGGAGTTGTTGTCGCTTCTCTTTGTGGCGTGGTTGTATTCTGGCTGCAGAAAATAGCGTATAATGCTGGCTTCACTTCATTGGCAATTATCGATTACAGTGACTTTTCGCTGTTGATGGGGTTGTTATTAGGATTAGGAGCGATTGTCGGTGATGCCGTGAAGAGTTATTACAAACGGAAAGCAGAAATTCAGCCGGGAATGCCTTGGCCGGGATTTGATCAGTTAGATTTTGTCGTCGGAGGATTGGCGTTCTCATTTCTACTCTATGTGCCACAAGTTTATGTCATCGTTGTTCTATTTTTAGTCACACCATTATTACACATTGCGACGAATCACCTTGGCTATTGGTTAGGAATGAGAAAAGTAAAGTTCTGAAGTTCTTGAAATAATTCTATGTAGTCTGAGAAAATGAGTGCACCGGCCGGGAAAATCGGTCCAGCTCCTATTTTTCGTGTGGTGGGCTTCAGCCCGCCCATCTCGCCTAGGATACTGGCATTCGAACCCGGATTATCAGCTTTCATCATAAAGGCAGTTTGCCCTTATCAACCATCCGGTTAATATGGAAGGCTGAGATACTAGCCATTATACCACCGGTGCACGAGATAAGAGTTTTTCTAGTTTGTTTATTAAAGTTTTGGTGTTAGTCCTATAATTTCCCTCTCACTCCTTTTTTTTTCAGAAATCTTTTTAAAGCAATCCCCTCTTAATGGCTCTATGTCCGAATTAAAAAATCAAGACTGTCCTTTTTGTGGTGAAAAGAAATGCACACTGAAAGAAGAAGAATTAGACATTCCTTACTTTGGCCGGGTTTTTGTTTTCTCAATGGAATGTGAAGGCTGCGGTGCACGCAAAGCCGATGTTGAGCCCGCGGTACGCAAAGAACCATGTAAGTATACATTGGAAGTTGAATCCGAAGAAGATCTTAACATCAAAGTTGTCAAATCCGGTGAAGCCACACTCAAAATTCCTCACATTATTACTATTGAATCGGGTCCTGCTTCGGAAGGCTACGTTACCAATGTTGAAGGAGTTCTTGAACGTGTTAAAAAAATCATTGAATCTTCCGTTGATACTGACGAAGAAGACGGCTCAAAAGATAAAGCGCGAAATCTGATTAAAAAATTAAATAAAGCGCTTGTTGGTCGAGAGAAAATTAAAATAATTCTTGAAGATCCCTCTGGGAATAGTGCAATTATCTCGGATAAAGCGCAGAAAAGTAAGATGTAAAATTCTAATTGAAGAATAGATCAGATTTTTAGAACAGGCATATAAAAATATCAAAAAAATAAAATAGAAGATTACTTTCCTAACTGTAATCTTACCTCTTCTGGTAATTGTGTTGGCCATAAGAAATTAACGGCAGATTCTAATTCAGACCAATCAAATGCTGACATTGATTCACCAATGGCAACCCTAAAATATGAGTACTCATCACTTGCAAATTCAGAGACTTCTTGGTCCATCGAACCTCTATCTACTTTAAAACCCGCTTTTTCTGCTTTTGTTAGGAGAGCGTCATATTGCATCCATCTAAGGGGACGAGTTTCATCTCCAATTTGGCTTCCAAAATACAATTCAATAGTAGCTCTTCCTTCGTTATTATTTTCAACTCTTAGTTCGGCAACATTTCCCGGTCTATATCCTCGCGTAATGTTAATTACTCCATGATATGGCTTTTGTTCTGGAATAGCTCTGACTTCAGCTACTGCTCTTTCCTGTGCTTGTATAGTCATTTGTCGTTTCATCAATAACGTGTTAACATTTGCTTGTCCTGCCATTACGTCAGGCATACTCTTCAGAGTTTTATCTATGAACTCAATTGGATTTTCTTGTCTTTCATCCTCAGAATATAATCTTGAAGCCAAATAACTTTTAATTATAGAAACGGCCTCTGGAAGCCTTTCTGTGGAAATATCTGCATATAATTTTTGTCCTTCATATCTAAACGTATTTTCCATTTTTATTCCCCCCCCATCACCAATCAATTTTCCCGAAGCCTATTTAAATAAGTTATAGAACTATGTTCTCAAGAATACTCATCGCGAGATATAGAACCTGAAACTTACACCTCAACCTTTTCCATGCCGATTATCATATTACTTATTTTATACATTTATCCAAAATTACAGTAAATCTTATAAACAATATCTACTTTTAGTAACAAATGATCATTTACAACCCCAAAAATGAGACCATTCTCAAAGAAAGAATAATCGAAGCTGAAGATATCCTCAATCAAATCCCCGCGAAATACTGTTTTATTACCGGTTCTTTTCTCTATAAAGAAAACTACAACGATATAGATGTTTTTGTCATATCTAGAACTAAAAGAAAGTTAGAAGTAGAACATAAAAAAGTGAAGATAACAGTCATTGACTTTAATGATCTTTACTCTCTTTTTTACCATTCTATCTCTAAAAGTTGTATCTCTAAGAATATTCTCCCAACCCGACCTTTAAAAGTTACTATTTCTGATTATTGGCAGGTGATTAATGAGGCCGTTCCTACTCTCTTAAACCAGAAAGACAAATATCACAAAGATGTGCGTTCTCTTATTCTCTATACTGAATACTTTAAAACGGGTGCAGTACTTGATACATTTCAACTCACTCAAAACATTAATTCGTTTAAGAATTATACGGAAATTATTAACTATGTAAAAACAGAAGTCCCTAAAATTATCAATCAGCAGGCAAAGGCATCCTATGTGAAACGATTTTTTTACACCCAAGCAGGCTATTATAGGGAATTATTGGGATATAAAGCACAAAATCTTTTATATCAATTAACTCATGACATCGCTCGGAGCATCAATCATGGTTAATCCTAAAGAGTTCAAACATGAAATAGAATCCCTCCTTTCACAGGGCTACAAAGTAGAATTTCTCGGGAAAAACTTTGATCAGATCGTTACACTTCTTACAGAAACAAAAGCAGAGAAGATGTATAAATGGGTTAGTGAGGTAGTTGAACGAAAAATTGAACCCATCATTGTTGGTTCAAAGAAACAATATAAAGACTGGGCTGTAAGTGAACTTCTCACTTTTAGATATCCTTTCAGTATTGAGAATACGGAATATCGAATTCTTTTTGTGAAAGTAAAAAACTCAATTTATATTGAATTTCATCTCGGAGACCATAAATACTATGATAAAGTTCGCAAAAATTTAGAATTGACATAATTATGGGGTATTAAACTAAGAATCTAATCCTCCTCTTCTTCTTCAGAATCTAAATTCTCTTTTCCATCTAATCCTTCCTTCCCTTTAGCAAATAACTGTCCCAGATCAATCATATACTTTCCTTCTTCCAATTTAATAATTAACGGATCTTTCTTAAACAGATGAACCAGATCTAATTCATACTTCCCAGGTTGGAGAACACGAATTGCCTCGATATCGAGAATGACCGGTCTATCTTGATCTTCATTCTTAATCGCCATAATCTCAGCGATATCCGTTTCAATCTGTACTTTTTCCTCTGGAGAGAGATTATTGATAATCTCCTTTCCCTCTTCAATATGTTTTTTCTTGATATAGAAAAATAACCGCGCCCCACACTGACAGCCCTTTAAAATTTCTTGAGCGCCATCTGGGAAGAGTGTACTGCAGCGAACACATTGATGTGGCATACTCCCTCAGAAGTTGAACTTCTATTTATTCTTTCGCTTACCTCGATAGCGGGGTGAATTTCCATCCTTCGTAAACAATTCTATTTTATCGGGGTCTTTTTCAATTCTTTTAACGATCGACGCGGGTCCAATAATCGTCAATCCCTGTCGATCACCGAGAAGTATGTTAGCAAAAAGCATACGTAATTTCTGCATCACATCTTGTTTTGTCTTATCTGGATAAATTACACTTAACTCAATTCCCCGAAAGCGTGAATTAATCTCTTCCATCGTGATTTCGATCAGATCTGCTTCTTCTTCTTTGCGTAGGCGACCTTCCATAATCACGATGCGATCATCTTTAACGATATTCAACAACTTATTAACTCTTTTCGCAGAAGTGAGACCCTCAACATCTTGATAAGGAACAAATTGAAATGTTACCATTTTACCTCTTTTTCTCTACTAAGGAAACCTTTATCATTTTTAAATCTTTATGTGGGTCTTCCCCTCTTGTCATCTTCATTAATTAGCCAACTTGAAAAGATTCTCATAAAAATCCTCAATATTCTTGCCATATTTAGCGGAGATGCCCAAGACTTCATACTGCGGAAAGGCCGCTTTAATCGCATCAATATTTGCTTTATTTAAGTCTACTTTGTTTGCCGCAATTAAAACGGGGATATTGCGGGCCTGAAGGTTTCCGATGATCGTGATATTTACCTGAGAATAAGGGTCTTTTGTGGCATCAAGAACAACGACAACAAAATCCATCGTATCCAACCATTTAATCGCATCAATAACGCCTTTCGTTGCTTCTTTCGCTCTTTTCTTTGCTTCCGTACGTTTGATTCCTTTCTTTAAAAAATCTTCATAATCGATTCTCGTCGCAATTCCGGGCGTGTCCACCAACGAAAAAGTGAGTTCTTTGCCTTTTTTATTCTTGATTGTGACCTGTTCTTTGATCTTAATTTCTCTTGTTTCGTGGGAAATATGAGAAACCGTTGACATCTCTTCTCCTAACCAATCCATACACACCCGGTTGGCTAACGTGGATTTTCCTCCATTTGGCGGACCATATAATCCCAGTTTGACACTATTCTTTTTACTAAACGGATTAAAATTAAGCTTTTTGAAAAAATTGCGGAAAAACGTTTTGACCATAGATTCCCCCTCTTTGTCCAGAAAGTATCTTGCTGCTTATTAAAGTTTGTGGTGCGGCAAAAGTGAGATGGTTTTTGTGTGTTTTATTTTTCCTTCATTTTTCTCGTAAAAGTAGTTAAAGTACTCTGATTCTTAGTCTTTAATGTCAGATTTAAAAAATGTAGTGAGAGAAGGAGTAGAGATCCAGATTGAGTGTCCTGAATTCAGATATGACCTCGGACTAGAACACGTCTTAGATCAAGGCTACGAACGTCTCCCCAATCTTTCTGAAATCATTGGAATTACCATTGATATTCTGCGTGGAAACAACGATGAGCGCTTAGTAAGAATGACCACCACTGAACCGAGAGCATATGGGTGGTTGAATTTGGCGTGGGAGATTCAAAAAAAGACATTAATTGCCTATGTTAAACCAACCGGTTTGCGATGGGAGGAACGTACAGACCCCGTAACAAAAAGAATATCCGCAAACTACTGGAGAACGTCGGCATTTGGATATGAACAGAAAGTAGAATTCCCTCTTCCTCTCTCTTCTTCTGCCAAAACACCGGGAGATAATCGCAGATATTATTTGCCGGACTTTAGTCCTGAATTTATACTATTTCATATGGGGATGCCATTACAAGATCTTCCTCCCGAAATGAAGAGAAATGATGGGGTTATCATTGACTTACCTTGGGAGAATGTTGTCGTTGACGTCCCCTGGGAAAATGCTCTTGTCCCCGTCAGCTATGCGAGACTGTGGGGTTTACCAACAGAACTAAGTGCCTTTGGTGATCTCGGTGCTTATGGTGGTGCGAGAGGAGTACGAAAGATAAAATCTAATTCTAACAACTAGTTCTTCATCGAATAATTTATAAGCCTCGATCTTCTTATCATCCCCGACAGTATTTGTTTAGCTTTCGGCGGTCGCTCGTCAAGTCACTTCGCTGAAGCTTCGTTCGTGACTTTGTTTTCAACAAAGTTTCGCCACGCCAACGCCAGAATTACCGTGCCGATCTAAACAAATACTCACAAAGAGCATGGTAGAACGCACATTAATCGTAGATCATTTAAAATTCAGTTACGAAGGACTATTTAACGCCGCCGAATTATATAATCTTATTTCTGGCTGGTTCCATGAAAAAGGCTGGGATTGGTATGAAAAAATGAACCAAGAACAGGTAACTCCAACAGGAAAGCAAATATTGATGATTCTCGAACCCTGGAAAAGTGCATCCGACTTTAACAAATTAAAGATGGCGATCAAAGTGATCATGACTGATGTCAAAGACGTGGAAGTGACGCAAGGCAAAGAAGTGCTCCGTCTCAACCATGGCCTCATTCGGATAACCTTTGATGGCTATGTTCTCAGCGACCGCAAAGGCAAATGGAAGTCTCGTCCATTTTATTGGTTCCTCGGAATTATGATGGAGAAATATTTTTTCCGCCACCATTTCGCCAAGATGGAGCGCTGGATTGAAAGTGACGTTGAAGATCTTCACGTCAAAATCAAGAATTTTCTCAACGTCTTCAAATATACTTACGAGGCTTAATTATGCAGACAACCTTCTACGAAAAAAATCTGATCATCAACAATCGTGAACTGAAATATAAAGGTATTTTCCGTGTCGATGATCTCTTTCATACGATTAATCAGGCGCTTAAAGAAAAGCAATATCAAAAAAGTGAAAAAAAGACCGAAGAAATAGTCGGCGAAGCAGGCAAGAAGACGTATATTGAGTTGCGTCCTTACAAAAGCAAGACTAATTACGTCGTTTTGGAGATCAAAATTAAAATAACTCTTGATAACGTCACCGAAACTGTTGAAGAAGTGCAGGGTATTAAAAAGAAATTTCAAAATGGGGATGTTACGATCGTTTTCGATTCTTGGGTAATGACAGATTATGAAAACCGTTGGACGATGAAACCAGTGGTTTACTTCTTAAAAAGTATCATCAATAAATATCTCTACACGTTTCCGTTAGAAGCTGGTTTTCCCGGCGAATTAGCCGGCGACACAGCGCATATCTATGCTCGCATCCAGAAACTGTTGCAGTCGTATAAATATGAGTCTGGAAAGGTAGTCAAAGAAGCAGATATTGTTAAAGAGATGGAAAAAGAAATTGTGGAAATGGAATGAAACCAATATCCTGAAAAAGGAATAATTATCAAAAACTATTTCTTCTTTGGTTCTTCTTTTTTCTTGGAGAGATAGGGATGACCTTTCTTTTCGATGATTGATTCTCGAAGTTTGATCAATTCTCCTAACCCCGCCGTTGCATATCCTAACTTATCTTCAATTTCAAATCCTGCCTTTTCGATTTGGGGTTTAAGATATGCTGCGATCTCTGGTCCCCGGTACTTTGTAAAGTGGTGACTAAGATATTGATTTTGAGTCATACTCATCGCTCCTTTTGTATGCTCTCCTTTTTGCAAGTTGACTGCTCTTCGAAGATGACCAACTGTTGCTTTTTTATCTCGCGCAAGTAGCTCCAACTCACTGATGCTCCTCACTCCTTCTATCTTTCCCACCCCAATGTGTTCGTCATAGAGTTTAACCAGCATATCGTATTGATCGTCTTCATCAAGCTTAAGATCGTCCATAAACTTAGTATAAGAAGGGGTGGTACTCTTAAAATAATCTTTGATCCCCGTGGCAATTGCTTTTTTAATCTCTTTTTTCTTCCCTAAAATCTTTGCTTCGTCCCCGCCGGATTTACCAAACACTTTATCTAATTCACCTTTAATACCAGCATATAATTTATCCTGCGCCGGTGTAAAAACATTGTTGTAAAGATGATTTTGATTTTCTTCTTTTGTAAAATTATCCCAAGCCTTGAACGAAGAATCTAGATCTTTAGAATGTTCATCTCTCATAGAATCCATCAGGTCATCTAAATTCTTAATTGGTTTCTTTTTCTTCTCATCCTCTTTTGCCATTGATCTAGAAGAAGATTATAAGTATAAATAGGTTTCGCTTGTGGATAATCTTGAATGAATGGGAATAAATACTAAAAAAAGGTAATTGTTTAGTATCATCTGATCAAAATCCATTCGATACTTCTTTCTGAGCCGTAGGGGGACTTGCCCCTATGGGGATCGGCTATAACGACATCTACAACGAGGATTTTGAAGATACTAAACAATTACAAAAAATAAAATTATAAAAAAAAGAAAAAAAGAGCTTCTCGCCCTTATCTCTTCGCTTTCAGAGTTTCGTCTCTAAAGTAAACCAATTGTTCTATAGGTCCAAGAGCGTATGCCACTTTATTGTCTTCATAGTCTACGTTAGCGGCATCTAACTTTGGTTGGAGATAGGCAAATGTTTCCATTGAACTAAAGCCAGAAAAGCGTCGTTTAACATATTCGTTCTTCGTTGTCATCATCGCAGCTTGAACAAATGCTTGACTCGTCTGGCCGTGTAGTGCTCGTTTGAGATGGCCAATGGTTGCTTTCTTATTTTTTGCCATTGCTTCAAAAGCTCGGATACTTTGTATTCCCTTAAATTTCCCGACTCCTACATGCTCATCAAAGAGTTTTGCTAAAACTTCAAATTCCTCTTCTTCTGAAAGGTGAAGGGCAGCGAGACCACGAATCTGTGATGGCTGAGTCAGTGAAAAATATTCTTTAATACCAATAGCCAGCGCCTTCTGTACTTCTGTTTTCTTTCCGTAGAGACTTAAATCGTCACTTGCGCCAACAAGATCGGCAAGTTTTCCTGTAACCACATTATAGAGTTTTGCCTGAGCTGGAACAAGAATATTGTTATACATATGATTTTGCGCTACCTCTTCATCGAATGCATCATATGCCGTAAACGCATCATCCAGTGTCTGTCCTGGTGCTGTTGCTCCATTAACCAATTCATCTAAATTTCGTGCTGGTAAATTGCTTTGTGTCATAGTGTCCCTCTTTACGAATAATCCCGCCGCTGTCTGTACCATATCTTGAGGACCTGGTCGGGCGATCATTTTAATCACTTTACAGTAGTCCTATATAAATCTTTCGCCGGAAAATGTTCGCCTGACCAAAATGTCCCACCCCTCATAGAAACACTTATATTTATAAAAGAACACTTATTACTCTTATAGATAGTATTGTCTCAGGAGGTTTTCACTAACAATGGCAAAAAAAACAACGTCACCGCAGAAAATAAAAGCAGTTTCAGCAGCATCGGAAATCCCACTTCCACCAACTGTAGCAGCACCAAAACTGCCACCAGAAGTCGAAAAAAAACTCAAAGCATTAAAAGAAAAACTCGACAAATTTAAAGATAAAGTACTCGAGAAATTTGGCGACTACATCGTTGGTATCGCTCTTCTTCCACCGGAAAAACAGCTACCGAAAGACGGTGAGAAACCTCCATTAGAGAACAGCAAGCCAACTTCCGACAGCAGCAAACTAACCGAAGAGGAAGAAAAGAAGATTAATCTCCTTATCGTCGTTGACGATACAACGTCCCAAAAAATGACCAAAGACGAACTTCATCAGAAGTTCTCTACGATCATCACTCAAATTGCCGCCGATATTGACAAAGATATTACTGCCCAAAGTATTCTTTTAACTGATCTTTGGCAGAACTGTTATGATGCTAAATATGATCTCAATCGTTTAATCTCAATGGCCGCGCCGATCCATGATACGGGGATGTTGGCGGCGATAAAAATTGCCGAGATTCACAAGAGCATGGTCATCAAGAAGTTTGAAAAATATATCCTTAGTTATGTCCTTGCTGGTTCGCTGACACAGGGAAGAGCAACCGCATCCTCCGATATCGACGTCTGGATTGTCATTGATGACACTGATGTCAAGAAAATGAGTCGCCTGGAATTAAAAGACAAATTACGGGCAATCATTATTGGTATGGGTGTTGAAGCCGGTGAAATGACGGGTATCAAAAACAAACTCAATATCCAAGTCTATATTTTAACCGACTTCTGGGATTCGTTGAAAGAAGCTAACCCTATCATCTTCACCCTCTTGCGTGACGGCGTTCCGTTTTATGACCGGGGTATTTTCATGCCTTGGAAACAATTGCTGCGCATGGGACGAATCAAACCTAGTCGGGAAGCAATTGACCTGTTCATGAGTACCGGAGAACAAAGTATTTCTCGTGTCAAAATGCGCTTGAAAGAAATGGGTATGGAAGATACCTATTACGCCATCTTAACACCCAGTCAGGCTGCGATCATGTTGTACGGCTTGCCTCCGCCAACACCGCGCGAAACTCCCGAAGTAATGGAAGACATTTTTGTCAAGAAGGAGAAAATGCTTGAGCCAGAATATGTCAAAATTCTCAAAGCCAATGTTGACCTTCGTAAGAAGATCGAACATGGTGAGAAGAAAGAATTGAGCGGCACAGAATTAGATGAATTTGTCAACAATGCCGAAAAATATCTCAAACGCATCCGCGAGTTGTTCAAAGAAATCGAAGACCGTCACGATGAGAAGAGTATGGTCTTGTTGTATGATGAAGTTGTGACAATCATCCGAGACGTCTTGAAATTAGAAGGCATCGAACGCGCCCAAGACACAGAAATTTTGAAATTATTCGAAAACGAATTAGTCACGACGGGAAAAGTTCCTGCCCGCTTTCTGCGTGACTTAAAGGAAATTGCAGAGGCAAAACAGAAGCATGATGCCGGCAAATTAACTAAAACTGACATTGAAAAAGCACGCAAAGGCAGTTCTGGCTTAGTCCGCTTCCTTGTTGAATACTTACAGCGCAAACGCGGTCGTGAATTGGAACGCGCCAAGATCAAGATTAAGTACGGTGAGAAGTTTGGTGAAGTCATCCTCTTTGAGAAGATGGCGTTTATCACCCGCGATGTTGATGCTAAAGACCCTGTCATCGAGAAAGCCGTGATTAATCCCGACGGAGGCTTAGGAACGCTGCAACCTGCGACGCTTGAAGAGTTGGAAAAAGAATTGGCTAAATTGAAATTCCCGCCGCGCGTCTTCATCCGCGAACCGATTTTCGAAGACCTCAAGAATATCTTCGGTAAGCACGTTGAAGTTCTGATGGGATATTAGGGTATATCTTTCTTTTTTATATTTTTTATTTCTTTTTTTAAGTAGGGTAAATCCTCTTTGATAACTTTCCAGACGGTATTTAGATCGATTCCAAAATAATGGTGCATCAACTTGTCTCTCATCCCAGCCATTTCTTTCCAAGGGATTGTAGGATATTTTTGTGTAAAGCTCGGAGGAATATTTTTTGCTGCTTCACCAATAATCTCTATTTGTCTGATAACTGCGCTTTGCTTTTCAACATTAGAAAAAAGATACTCTTTAGAAACATCTCTCATAAACGATTCAATATTAGCAATACACTCTAAGATGTGCTCCAAGAAGACAATTGGATCTTTTTTCATATGATCCTGACTTCCTCTTTTAGAATTTGTTCTCGTAATAGATGATTAATTCCTCCATAGGTTAATAAATCTACTTTTTTCTTTAATTTTGTCTCTAACTCTAATTCTATTCCAACTAATTTTAATAGACTTCCATTATATCGTATTAAAATATCGATATCGCTCTTTTTGTTTTGTTCTCCTCGAGCATAACTTCCAAAGATCCCAGCTTTCTTTATTCCGTGTGCTTTAAGAATCTTTACTATCGATGGTTTTAGTTTGCTTAATTCATTTTTCTTCTTTATCATTATATATGGTAATACCTTCTCGTATTTAAATTTTTCAGATATACCCATTCAAAAAACAAATCTTTAAATAGAACAAGAATATACTTTACATTGTGAGAAAAAGAGGGAGTTTAAAGAAGAATAAATTTCAGAGAAGAAATTATCTTGTTCTGGTAGCTGTTTTCTCGATTGCTCTTGTTGTTCTGTTTAGCCACAGTATTTTTCAAAATAGTCAACAGATAACGGGGTTAGACGTGGGAGCTACTCCAGATCCCCCGAATTTATACCAACAACTTGTAGACAAAGCCATCGAAGAACAGGAGCTTTATACCAAGATGACTCAGAATTCTGCTGAGAGACAGAAGATTCTCGTTCAAATTATTGCTCAACAGCAAGTCGCTCCTAAAGCAGAAGTAGTTGCGGATACAACAGCCACGCCGGCTACACCAGCGACTCCTCCTACGCCTGCATTTACGCCAGAGGGGTGTACTGATTCCGACGGAAAAGATTATTTCAAGAAAGGTACTGTTGAAGTAGCTAAAGCCCAAGAAAAGGTTGATGATTATTGTTCACCGAGTCAGAAATTTCCCCAGTTGTTATTGGAGCGTATATGTCTTGTCCTTTCCGATGGAACTCTGAGTACCTCCATGGAACAGATTTACTGTAGCGGTCCGTGTGATAAAGGGGCGTGCCCAGTATCAACTAAGACTGCAAAATGTACTGAGACTGACAATGGCAAAGATTTATTTGTAAAAGGAAGTGCTAAATATGATTCTGATACGACAGCTTTGACTGATTCTTGTGCAGGACCAATGGTTGCTGAATATTTCTGTGAAGATGCTGTTCTCAAAAAAAAGAATTTCCTGTGTGATACGGGATTTACCTGTTCCGACGGTGCCTGTGTAAAGAAATAGTTGGTTTTTAACTTTTGAGTAGTAAAATTTATAAATGAGTGGTTTATTTAATTCTTAATAGAAAATAATGAGAGGTAATTCACAATGCAAACAACCTACGGCATCATTTCAGACATTCATGCAACACATCCAAAAAATGTTCTTGCGGCAATCAATATTCTCACCCAACGCCTAGGTGCTGAAGGGCTAATCTTTAATGGCGACCTCATTGGTGAACTCTCTGGTTTTAATCCACGAGATTATTTAGCGACAGTTCTAAAAGCAGCCGTCGACACGAATCTTGAAGTCTATGCCCAACCAGGAAGCCATGAAGAAATTGCCTTGGCTCAACCCGTACTCGATTATTTCTCGTCTAGATATGATAATTTCACTGACGCTTGTAAAACTCCTGTTGTTGATGGAAATGGACATCGTTTAATTTTCCTACCTGGGTCTGATTGGCATGCTGTAAATCCACAACATGGACTGTATAGGATTGATGAAGTTCCATCTGTTAATAGTGGCTTCTACCAAACGGAAGATGGCCCGGTCCGTCTCACGAATATTGCCGATGTCGCAAAATATACTCTTGATCCTCAAAGAACAATTGTTGTTAGCCATATTCCTCGAGAATTTGATGGCTCGATTGAAACTGCTGTTGACATGGCTTATTTTGCCGAAAGAGCAGACAAAAGTTTAATGCCCGGGGTCGTTGTGGAGAATATGATTAAACAGAAATTTGGAAGCTCTATCTCCGATGCCGACATTCGTTTAATAGCCGCCCAAAATGGCTTTACGATGAAACGAGAACATCGCGGCAATCGAAAACTTCGCGCTGCCTTTGAACAAGCGGGAATTACCAAAGCAATTAATGGCCACTTCCATGAATCCGCTCATCGCGCTCATGATCAACAAGGGCAGCCTCTTGCAGAAGGACAATATCATCAAGACTTATTCTGGATGGCCTCCTATGCCGATGCGGGAAAATATGGAATTTTAAGAGTCAATGATGAAGGGAAAGTATCGTATCTCAATGTTAATCTTAGGGTTTAGAAATTATTTCCTCATTTTTCCTCTTTTTCTGAATCCCAGTTAAAATTAAAGCTTTCTAAAGTATTCCCAGCTCATTTCCGCCTCCGTTTAAAGCTTTATCAAAAGCATCTTTAAAAACAATTACTTCTCATTACTTCTCATCGAAATCAAATACGAGGTAAAAAATATGAAAAAAATGATTAAAAAAAGTGCAGCCGTGCTTGTACTCGTGCTCTTTATTTTGAGCATCGTACCAATGGCTTTTGCCGAAGACGCCGCTGTAGGAGTAGATGTAAATGGTAGTGTGAAATCAGATGACGGCAGCGTCAATGCTGATGTTGCAGTGGGAGCTAATGCTCAAACTCAACCTTCCACTGAAAAAGAAACAAACAAAGATTCTTCTGAAGATCAAAAAGACACTTCCAATGATCACAAAGAAGCGTTTAAAGGCGAAAAAGATTCGTTCAAAGGAGACTTTAAAGGCTTCAAAGGACAAATCAAAGATCAGCGTGAAGCAATGAGAGAACATTTCAAAGAACAACGCGAGTTCAGCAAAGAACAGATCGAACAATTCCGAGAACACGCTAAAGAAGCAAAAGACAACTACGAACACGCTCGTGAACGCTACGAAGAAGAGAAAGGCAACTTAAAAGATCTGCGTGATCAATTTCAAGGTTGCAAAAAAGATGATACTTCTGAAACCTGTGTTACAATGCGAAAAGAAATCAATCTCGGTGTTAAAACTCATCTTGACAAAACGATCGAATTAATTGATAATTCTCTTGCTCGCTTAACCGAACACGTCAATAGTTCTACGGTATTAACAGATCAAGACAAACAGAGCGCTCTTGAATCTATCAATCAGTTAGAACTACGTATAACTGCTGAGAAAGAAAAAGCCGCCGCCTTAGGTGAAAATGTCAGTACAGAAGATATTAAAGCGATGGTTAAAGAATTTAAACAACTCTGGCAGGATGTCAGCAAACAGCAACGAAAAATTGTTGCCACCCTTACGAGTTCAAAACTCGACAACCTTGTTGAGAAGCAGAAAGAGATTGCTGACAACATGCAGAAAAGAATTGACGCCGCAAAAGCTAAAGGCCTTGATACGACCGAGCTGGAATCAATTCTAGTTCAGTTCAAAACAGCCGTTACTAAAACCGATGACGACCAAAAAACCGCACGGACGTTCTGGCAGCAAACGCAAGATGTTTCCAAAGATGATATGGAAAAATGGCATAGTTCACAGGAAGTTGTCCGAGAAGATGTCAAAGACTCTCGAGACTTACTGCGTGAGTTTGTCCATCAATACCAGGAATTAACAAAACCAACAACCGTCAAAGCAGAAGGAAATGTGACAGTTGATGCTACGCTGAAGCGATAAGAAAGTTTTATAACTTTCTTTCAACTCTATAAATGGTGAAAAAAATGAAACGTAGCATAATTGTGATGGTAATTTTGTCGCTGGTCTTGATATTGGTAGTCTCTTGTGGACCAAAACAAATTCCAACCCCAGTTCCAGTCGGTGCAGCCGCAACCAGTCCAGAAGAACAACAAATCGCTTCGGGATTGGACGACCTCAAAGAATTAGATAGTCTTGTCAATTCCAGTCAAGATGTCTCGTTTGATGACGTTGATGCATTGGGATACGGGCAGTAAGAATTTTTTTTCTTTTTTTTCAATTTTCTTTTTTAACATCATAATCCCATAAAAAATACTTTCTGTTAACTAAATAAATCGTATACACTCCTTTCTCGAACTCATATCTTCCCCGCACAATTTCTCCTCTTCTCTGGCTGAAATAGCCAATTGCATGGCCGCCGTTGCCCATTCCTACAGTGCGTTCGTAGTCTTCTGTTAATTTCTCTAGCATTGATTGAGTGCGGGGCATTTTCATTCGTCTCTTGAGAACCGTTGACGCAGAGGCGACAGGGGAACCCCTCTGGGATGTAAGAAATGAAGAAACCACTTCATTTCTACACAGAAATCAAATCGTTGTTCACAGTGAAACAGCGATTTCACTGGGACACAAATGAAGTCGTTGCTTCATTTTGTGTTTGATTTCTTGTGTCGCCTAGGTCGCGATGGGCGACCGTCTGCCGTCAAAATAGATTTTCGAAGATTCCAAATATTTAACTAGAGTTTAGGGGCACACCCGCAGTCGAACCAATTGAACCTCATCGGTTTGATCCTCATTGCTTCTCAAGTCTGCGCCCCTCCGAACATGGTGCTTCAAGATGAAGGCTGCTTCCTTCCGGATCTGACCTAGTTCTCAGAAAGTCCATCCCAGAGGACAAACCGTCTACAAAGACAATAAGGACCGACAAAACAAAACTGGCCCTTCGTTGGGCTTCGGCTCCGTCTGAAGTCCGCTTACGGTAACAGCGCGGGACTAACGCGCCAGCCTAGCTCTCCCTCGATCATAACTATAACTTTAATCTTATTTAAAGGTTTTGCGTCTTAGGACTTATTTTTTCTTTTTACTCACAACTTCTCGCCATAATTTAATCACCCACAACCAAACAACCAGCACTAACCCTAGGCCAATCAACCAGCAAAAAACTATCCATAGACTCCAACCAAAACCCCAGCCCATCATCCCCGTTCCATAACCCATCATGTTGTAGACCATGCTATCAAACCTCCTCTATTATTCTCAGAAAGCTGTTTTTGTTAATATATCTTTAGGTGACTATTTTCACTTAAACACTTTAATAATCTTCACCGGACAATCCCGCGCCACCAATTCATTCACTTCTGTTTCAGAGACATGAATCTTCTTCACGATAACACCGTTCTTCTCTTCTCCACCTTGCAGATCAGATTTTCCATCTTTTTCAGAAATCTTCCAGTACTCTGGAGCATGCTCTACACAAGAATTACAACCAATACAATTTTTCCTAAAATGAACTATTGTGGGCATTCTATTCATCTCTCATTTTCTCTTTATTTATCTCTTTTAGTGGGAATTATTTTGAACAACTGGTCGTTTTCACGTATTTTATCAGCGATCGCAATCGTCACTACTGCTCCCTTTGATGCCGCAGGCACAGTTTTATCATTCCACAGCAATTCCAAGACTTTTGTCCGAACTACTCCCGTTGTTGGTCCCATCACATAAATTTCTTCTCCTACTTTAAGTGTTCCTGCTTCCAAATAGAACTCTCCTACTTTTGTTTTCTGATAATAGTTTCGTACTTTCCCAAGATACACTTTTTCTGTTGTTGCTTTTGATCCATACGTCCCGCTCCATTCACCGAGCCGTTTACCAAGATAATAGCCACCATGCCAGAATCCCCTGTTGAAAACTGTTTCCAATTCTTTTGTCCACTGCTCAATTTTCTCCGGAGTATATGTTCCCTCATAATAACTCTCCACAGCTTCTCTATATACTTTGACCGTTGTGGAAACATACTCCGGTGCTCGTCCCCTCCCTTCAATTTTCAAAACACGCACACCAGCATCTAGGATTTTGTCAATAAAACCGATTGTACAGAGATCTTTTGGCGACATAATATACTTGTTGTCAACGACTAATTCATCACCCGTCTCCTCATCAATCACGCGGTAGGATCTGCGGCAATTCTGCAAACAAGCGCCGCGATTAGCTGAGGAATTATACGTTGCTAAACTCATATAACATTTGCCAGAAACAGCAACACAAAGAGCACCATGAACAAAAATTTCAATCTCCATCGGTTTTCCTTTCGGTCCGAGAATATTTTGTTTCTTAATCTCCGCACAAATAGACGCAATTTGCTGCAGCGTCAATTCCCGTGCTAATACGATAACGTCGGCAAATTGTGCATAAAATTTCACTGCTTCAATATTTGTTACATTAGTCTGCGTTGACAGATGCACTTCTAATCCCAGCGAGCGTGCATACATTAGAGCCGCCACATCGCTGCAGATCACCGCCGTCACTCCTGCTTTTTTAGCCGTCTTACAGATTTCCCGCATCAGAGTTAGGTCGTGGTCATACATAATCGTATTCAACGTTAGATAGGTCTTTACTTTTTTTTCTTGACAGAGAGAAACGATTTTCTTCAAGTCTTCTAATGTAAAATTATTTGCTGCGCGTGCGCGCATGTTTAATTGTTCAATCCCAAAATAAATTGACTGCGCGCCCGCATTGATTGCCGCCTGGAGCGCTTCATATGATCCGGCTGGCGCCATTATTTCTGCTTTAGCAAGAGTCTTGTTTGTCATGTTCTAGTTTTAATAATCTTGATTCAAAAAATCAACCTCAATTTCTAATTGGTCTGCTGTTGGCATTTCTTGTACGACTGCCACGAGTAGTCCCATCATTTTAAATTTCTTCTTGAATTTTCTGGCATGAAATTCCGACAGTAAGATCCGCGGCTTATCTTTGTCAATCACCATTTCTTCTTCTTTCAAAGAGCATTCTTTTTTTATTTTTTCTAACAGCGGAGTCAACGTCGCCACTAACGCGTTCTTGTCGCACGTTTCTAATTTTGCTCGATATTTGAATCCCGGCGCCAATTCCGGCAAGTATAACGCCCCACGTGTCAAAATCCCTTCATCATCAACTGTATCAAATACTTTTTTCATCTGCTCCGCTTCGCGTTTCATCCTATTTCGCAGCTGGACATTCTCTTTTAATTTTGCCGTGCAAATATGCACTGAATAAAAATATTTTTTCTCTTTAACGTGGCGCGCAATTTCTAATCCCACTGCAACCGATCCTTCTGTGGCATAACTATACGGATGAACGGTTTGGAAACCCATTTCATCTAATGTTGAATGTTCATTATCTGCTCTTTCTAATTCATTTAAGTTAAAAAAATCAACATGACCAGCAATCAGATCAGCAACTTTCTTCATTTCATTAACTTTTGTTGGGATGCACGGTATCTCTGCGCCAACCTTCCAGGAGAATTTCTTTGCCAGTTTAATATTCTGCCAGAATGTCTCATCATCAAAATCGAAGTGGAAACGGATTTCATCTAATCCTGCTTCGTATAATCTTGTCAGCGTTGTTTCCGTAACTAAATTAAGCGAGGTGTATAAGTGGATGTGAAATGACGACCCAAATGTCTTTTTCAGTTGTCTAATGTATTCTAACGTTCTCTCTAACTTCATCAATGGATCGCCGCCAGTAATCCCTGCCCCTCGTGCGTTCATCAAGCGAGCTTCTTGAATCACGTCTTCCGTGGAGAGTACTTTTCGTTCGTTAGCATAGATCACATCGTGACCGTACTTTTTATCAGAAATTGGGCAGAAATAACACGTTCTTGGGCAAAGACCAGTGACAAAGAGAACGAGCTTTTCTCCTCTGACGCAGAATTTGCAGCCATCTGGCAGTGGGCCTTGGTTGTAGGAAAAGTATTTGTTCTCGGTTAGCGTTTCTTCTTTAATCTCTGCTACGGTTGTTCCTGCTTCCATTTGCTTCTATTTTGGGTGTTTCTATTAAAATTGTTTGGTTAAAAAATAGAATTGTCATGAAAATGATTAATCCAGGAGAACGAGATCATTCTTCCTCACCTTCTGAATAACAGGAAAAGTAACCATCATTCCTTCTTCAGCGATACTAATTTCCTGTTCTCCCTCATCAAGAAGCTTCCCAATCTGCTGCCTAAACAGAGAAGTCGTTTTTCCTTTGATACCAACGCGATCTCCCACAGAAATTTTTCCTTCGGAAACTCTCATCACTGCTATTCCCTTCTTTGGATAGTAATTCTCAATCTTTCCAACGATCTTCAATGGGATTTGTTGCTCTCGTATCGTTCTCTTTCGCGGTGCTCTCTTACACTCTTCCGAACAGGTTTTTTCCATCTTCTTTTGACATTCTTGACAACTAATAATTAATGTATCACAGTCAAGATTATGGCAGTTGATATATTCAGACGTCTTTATCCGGCAATGAACACACTGCGTGATCGGTTTTCCCACGTCTGAAACGAGACGGTCATCAAAGACAAATAATCCACCGCGCCAATATGTGTCTGGAAACTGATTGACGTAATTAATAACTCCTCCCTCCAGATGATAGACCTCGGGAAAGCCTTGTTCTTTCAAATATGCTGATGCTTTCTCGCAGCGGATGCCGCCGGTGCAATAGAGCACAATCTTCTTATTTTGCTGAGGGCGAAGAATGGGCAGTGCTTGAGGAAATTCTCGAAAATTTTCTATTGGCATTTTTATCGCATTCTGAAAATGGCCAACATCGTACTCGTAGTCATTGCGAGCGTCAATAATAACAAAGTCTTGTTTACTATCGTACCATTGTTTTATCGTCGTTGGTGAGATACGCACTCCGGCATTACCAACATCAACTGCTGTAGCAAAAGCACAAACTTCTTTTCGCACGCGTACGACCAACTTATGATACGCTATTGTTCCATTTTCTTGTTCACGATAGGTTAATCCGTTAAATCCTAGATCTGTTTCTATTGTGTCTTTGAATTTGCTAATCGCTTCTTTTTTTCCCGAAACAGCCCCATTAATTCCTTCTTCTGCGATCAAAATTCTCCCTAAAATCTGTAATTTCTGACAGAGGGCAAATAGCGTTTCACGTAAATTTTCTGGTTTTTCGATCTTCGTATAGCGATAAAATGAGATTACTGTATAATCCATATCACTCTTAATTTTGGACGGTTTTAAAAGATTTTCGGCAGCTTTCTCTGAAATTAAGCACAATCTTTTTATTGTACGCACTAAATAAGCTATAAATGGATTCCCAGATCAATAAACTCGTCGAGAACGCAGACGCAATCTATCAGAAAAATTTTCCACCTACCATCTGCTTCGAGCGGGCAGTTTTCTTTAGCTGGGGCTGTACGATTGGTGACTGTACTTTCTGTTACATGAGTACTCAACCGGCAGACAAGCCTCCCCGTGAGACGAGAAGAACTGCTGAATCGATCTTAGCTGAATTTCTCCTTGCTAAGCACCTCGGCTGGGATATTGGATTTTTCACAGGAGGTATTGGCGTTCTTAAACCAGACGAGTTAGAATTTCTCCTCAAAGCTGCGGTTGAAATTGTTGGCGAAAAAATTTGGTTATCTGTTGGTCCTGTTCCAAAAATCTTGTTAGAAAAATATCTTCCTTACATCAAAGGCGTTGTTGGCTCAACGGAGACAATCAATCTGGTTCTTCACAAAAAAGTCTGTCCTTCTAAACCACTTGCGCCGTACGAGAGAATGTTTGTTGTCGCCAAAGAACTAGGCTTGCAGCGAGCAATGACGTTTATCGTTGGACTGGGAGAAACCAGAGACGATTTCGTTCTTCTCGAGAAGTTTATCGAGAAATATGATATTACAAAAATTCACATTTATGGACTTATTCCCCAAAAAAGAACGATTCACGAGAAGGACCCGGTTCCTACGGCTGAAGAACAAGCTTGGTGGATTGCCCAATTAAGGATTGCTTTTCCAACGTTAGACATCCAATGCGGAATTTGGGAAGATCGCGTTGATCGTGTTTCACTCCTTCTCCGTGCTGGCGCAAATTCCATCTCTAAATTTAAAGCGATCAAATTATTTGCTACATCTGTTGCCCGAGGAATTGAACAAGAGGCAGCAAAAGCGGGAAGGACATTTATTGGATCGTTGACGAAATTGCCGGAAGTAGATTGGGATGGGGAAATTGAAAAATTATCTTTTTCCCCGGAGTTAAAACAAAAAATAAAATTTAAATTAGGGCAGTATTTGAAAGATATGAAAAAGCATTAAATCTCTAATGTTGTTCTTCATTTGCAAAATCTTTATTAATCCATCCTCTCAGAAATAATTATGGCTGAACATTTAGACTGGCAATTTTATTACAACACAAAACTAACACATTCTCTGCACGGCTTTACATCGCGTGGACTCGGGTTCTTCGCCGATGTTGATTATCAAGTAGATAATCGTCCGACAAAAATGGTGATTGGCATTTCTTATAGCGATTATTTTGGACCATTTGTTGGACAAATTGGCCATCTTTGGCAGGTTAATCTTTCAGAAGGATGGAAAGGAATGGAGTATTACACATTTAATTGTTTTGGCGATCTAACCGGCAGACAAGTTGGTCAAACCTATCTTATGGGAAGTAGTGATGTCGCTCTCGATGATCCGACGGCTCTTCGCCTCATCTCTGCCGCTCGCGATCTTCAGAAAGCACGGCCTGAGATGTACTCTTCATTAGATGCTTGTGTTTCTGGGATCATGAAGTCTCCACGAAAAGCGTAATAATCTCCCATGATCCTCAAGACATTTAAAGGCGGTTACGATTCAAACTTCACCTATGTTGTTCATGACACCACTCATGCTGTTATTCTTGATCCCGCTGTCCCTGCGTTGGAAGTGTTAAACTATATTGAAACACAAAAATTAAACGTTCTTGCCGTGGTCATTTTACACAGTCATTTTGATCACGTTGTTGATCTTCCCATTTATCGTTCAAAGAAGATTCCACTTTGGGCGCATCAATCCATTCAGCTTCCTATTGATCATAAACTAAAAGATAATGATACCTTTGGTGTCGGCTCGCTGAAATTTAGTGTAATGCACACACCCGGTCATCGCTATGATTGTATTTGTCTCTTAACCGATAAACATCTTTTCACTTCTGACACACTCTTCATTGACAGTTGTGGCCGGGTTGATTTTCCCGGAAGCGATCCTCAATTAATGGCTGAGACGCTGGAGAAGTTGCGTCAGCTGCCTGATGATACTATTATTTATCCTGGTCACGATTATGGCAAAAAGCAGACGTCTACTTTGGGAGAACAGAAAAAATCAAATCCCTTTTTGAAGATGAGTAAAGAAGAGTTTTTGGGACATTAAGTATTTTCTCTCTCACCCCCTTCTCAACGGCAGTGTCATACACCTCACACTCCCTCCTCCTTTCTTCAACTCTGAAACATCTACTTCAATCACATCGATTCCCCACTTTTGTAAACGCTGTTGTAATCGATGTGCTCCCCTATCAGCGAGAATTAGTCCTCGATCCAGCAAAATATAATTTGCCGCCAGATTTTCAAAATCTTCTTCATCGAGGTCAATCATCTTCTTTCCAAGAAAGTACGGTGCTTTGTAATCAACATACTTCCTATTGACCACAACAACATCTTCACCCACAATATTTAACACGGCATCGAGGTGGTGCGGCGATTGATGTTCCACTGTATACAGTAGTTTTAATCCCAGCAATCGTACCAGATCATCATTCTCGCAGTGTGTCCGTGGGCCTTTTCCGATAAGTGCTTTTCCTTTACCAAGAAAAAAGAAATCTCCGCCCTCGAAAGAAAATGCTTTTCCATCATTAAGAATGGGAATCGCGTATTGCTCACAAAGTGCTGCCAACGCCCTCTCCTCGCCTTTCCTCCACTCCGCCGTAAAGTTAGAAAGAAGTGCTCCTCGTGAACTCATCACGCCCGCATCCCGCGCAAACACTTGATCAACTTTTCCTTCCAGAGAAGGTAAATAATAAATTGAAATACCTAAACCTTCTAACTGATCTGCTAGTTGTCGATGTTGATATTGTGCTTTCTCTAGATCAACATTATTCATCCATGCTTGCTGTTGAGGAAGAACGGCCGTAATTACATTAAAATAATCGGGTTTGGCGAGAATAACTGCACGCAATGGTTTAAAGACCTCTTCTGCGCCGTAGATCATTAAAAAAGATAGTCGGCGGGAGAAGTATATAATTGTATCTTTTTTTGCTTTTTTCCTCATCCAAACCCAAACTTTTTTAAAGCACACGACCAATTCGTCACTGTAATGGTAGAATTGATTGTCACAGAGAAACCAAGTTCAGCAAAAAAAATAGCGGAAGCATTAGCCGATAAAAAAGCCGTGCAGAAGAAGAACAAACAGAGTTCTTACTACGAATTAACCCATGATGGCAAAGAAATCATCATCACTTCTGCCGTAGGTCACCTTTATACATTAGTGGAAGACAAAAAGAATAGCTGGACGTATCCCGTCTTTGATATTCATTGGGAAGAGTCCAGCAAATCATCCAAAGATTTGAAGTATGTCCAGGATTACATCGATACTATCGCCATGCTCAGTAAGAAAGCCGACAGCTTTACCGTAGCCTGCGATTACGATGTTGAAGGTGAAGTCATCGGTTTTAATCTCATTCGTTTTTGCTGCAAGAAAAAAGATGCCAACCGCATGAAGTTCTCCACTCTCACCACTCCTGATCTTATTGAAGCATATGACCACAAGATGACCCACCTCGATTGGGGGCAAGCCTATGCCGGAGAAACGCGTCACAAATTAGATTGGTATTATGGAATCAATCTTTCACGGGCGTTAACCGCCTCCGTTAAAGCCGCCGGTTCATTTAAAGTCATGTCTTCTGGTCGTGTGCAAGGTCCGTCATTGAAGATTCTCGTTGATCGTGAGAAAGAGATTGCTGCGTTCAAGCCCGAACCATTCTGGGAACTCGGTCTTTTTGGAAATACAAAAAAAGAAAAGATCGAAGCCTGGCACATCAAAGATCGTTTCTTTGATAAAAAAGAAGTCGATGCCATTCATCAGAAAATCAAGAACGAAAAACAAGCAGTTGTTAAAGAAGTCAAACGCACCCAGCGCCAGCAAGCGCCGCCATTTCCATTTGACCTCACCACGCTACAATCAGAGTCCTATGCCGTCTTTAAGATTACTCCTAAAGAAACGTTAGAGATTGCCCAAACTCTTTATCTCGCCGGTGTCACGTCGTATCCACGTACCTCTTCGCAACAACTTGATCCTAAATTAGGTTTTACAAAAATTCTCCAGCAATTAAGTAAACAACCAGAATATCAAGAACTCTCGACAGCATTATTAAAATTAAAAGAGTTGAAACCAAACAACGGTAAGAAAACAGATCCTGCCCACCCTGCCATTTATCCGACGGGTCTTGCCCCAAAAGGACTCAAACCAGTGCAACAGAAATTGTATGATCTTATTGTCAAACGGTTTATGGCAACGTTTGCTCAACCGGCATTACGAGAAACGATGGAAGTCTCTCTCGATGTGAAAACGGAAATTTTTATCACTAAAGGCACACGGACATTAGAAGAGAATTGGCATATTTTTTACAAGCCGTATCTCAAAGTTGAAGAAATTACTCTTCCTGATTTGAAAGAGAAAGATATCATCTCTGTCACTGAAATAAAAAAGATTGACAAAGAAACGCAGCCACCAAACCGTTATAACCAAGCCTCAATCATCAAAGAATTGGAGAAACGTAATCTTGGAACAAAAGCCACGCGTGCTGATATTCTTGATCGTTTATTCAAACGTGGTTATTTGGAAGGAGTGCAGATTACCGTCACCAAATTAGGTATGGAAACGACCGCAATCTTAGAAAAATATGCTCCGACGATTGTTGATGAGCAATTAACCGCCGAATTTGAAGAGGACATGGATAAAATCCGCGAGGGAAAGGAGAAACCGGAAAAAGTTCTCGATCGCGCCAAGAATATCTTAATCAAATTATTAGAAGACTTCAAGAAAAAAGAGAAAGTCGTCGGTAAAGATATTATCGCCTCTGTTCGTGAAACACTTGATATCCAAAATCATGTTGGCTCGTGTCCCGTTTGTAAAGAAGGCCGCTTGATGATGCGCCGCGGCAAATTTGGTCGCTTCATTGCCTGTGATAAATATCCTGTCTGTAGCACGACGTTTAAAATCCCCCAAAATGGTCTTGTTAAAAATACCGAAAAGATCTGCGAGCACGACCAGTTTCCATTGGTCTTGGTGATCATGAAAGGCAAACGTCCGCGTGAAATTTGTATTAAACCAGATTGTAAGAGTAAAGTTTCTGAAGAGCAAACCAAAGCGATTGATAAAATTGAACATCAGAAGACTGAACGCAAATGTCCTAAATGTGGCAAAGCGTTAATCTTACGTAAATCATTTTATGGCGAATTCTTTGGCTGTAGTGGTTATCCTGCTTGTCGTCATACCGAGAACTTTGATCAGAAGACGAATAAGTTTACCGCTCGACCGGAGAAAGTGGTGGCGAGTACTCCCGGAACGACTCCGGTTGTAGCTGAGAAGAAAAGTGACGAGAAGAAAGAAGTTGTGAAGAAAGGAGATGTGAAGAAGGAGACATCTCAAGCGGTGAAAACTAAAGTTGTGAAGAAGGGGAGTAAGAAGTAAGATTTTTTTGCTAAATCTTAGATCATCTATCAAAAATAGTATCATGATGATCGTAATCTTCAAAAATAATTCTTTTTGTTGTTTCATCAACAGAGAAAACGAGAACAAAACCCCCATCAATATGGACGCGTTTCAAGTGCTGAAGTGGCGCTCTTAGATTTTTATAATGTTGGGGATTTTGAATAATCTCTTCTACTTTCTGTTCAATAATGAGTAATTGTTTTGGGTTTTTCTTTGCTAATTTCTCGTTTCCCCTTCGCAAAATTTATAAACACTCCCTCCTCCAACCATACTAAGAACATAAATGGGTGGTTATCATGACAATTGTTAAAATAAGTCTTCATAAAGTCAATGCTGAAAGAAATGTCAACGCCAAAGGCGGGCAAATCCAGATTAATAATAATGTTTCTATCAAAGATATTGAGAGTATGGATTTTGCCGTTGATGGTAAGAAAGGATTACGCTTCACGTTTGCGTTTAATTGCGTCTACGAACCAAACTTAGGTAAGATTGATGTTGAAGGTCAAGTTCTCTATGTTGACGGCGAGAAAAAAGTCGAGAAAATTAAAGCTGATTGGGAAAAAGATAAACGCGTCTCGGCTGATGTCATGGAGCAAATTGCCAACGCCGCGTTGCATAAAGGAAATATTCAAGCAATTAAAATCAGTGAAGAGGTCAGTTTACCGAGTCCACTACCTTTACCCAAAGTACGCGTGCAACAAGAAACAGCAGCAGCAGCAGAATCTGTTTTGGGAAAGAAAAAATAGAAGGTTAGATCCAATGAGAGATTTTTGGATAGAAGTTCTCTTCTGGTTACATTTGCCGATTGTCTTACTCTGGTTTGGCTTATTTCTCGTGCCGTTATCAGTTTGGCCAGGACGAATTCTTTTTCACTTTTATTATATTGTTAGTATTATGTCGGTACAGTTACTCTGGGGGTTGTATTTACATAAAGTTGATATTATCTGTCCATTGACAACACTAATGCAACGCTTAAGGGGATATCCCGTAACAGATAAAGAAAATTATGGTCATTCGTTTATAGCAGAATTATTTCAAAAGTGGGGTCTTAATTTGAGTTATAAAGTTGTCAATTATCTTCTTTTTGTTACGTTAATTATTGTATCAATTCAGATGTTCTGATTCCTGAGAAATGGGTCTCATACCCCGCAGCTTGCTGCGATATTTTATTCCCATTTCTGGGAGTAAAAATCCCATTATCCTTTTTAGGAATGCCCCACAGCACAAAATGAGACAGCGATCTCATTTGTGCACAAATAAAGTCGTTGCTTTATTTTGTGCTTGCTGTGATTGGGATTTTTTACTTAAGAAAAATCTTGATTTGGGAAATGAGAATTACTAAAAAGTAGCAAAATATCTATAAACTCACTCCCGTTTCTCCACAAAATAGATACTTCAGATGCTGTTGACTTTAGAACACAAATCGGAGATCGAATGAAAAAAAGCATTGAACAATTACTAGCCAACAGATAATTTCTTTTTTGAATATGGGCGTAGCAAACTTTCTTGACCGAAGAACACTTCTTTACCATAATCTTTAAAAACTAGCCCCACTCCCGCCCAACCATGGAAACTCCTCCCCAAATCAAGCTCAAAGTCATGGAAGCTGTGCAGGACGATGTCAACCGTGGTTTGGTTAAAGTTGATTCTAATTTCATGAAACAGATTGATGTCAGTCCCGGTGATGTTGTTGAAATTAAAGGCGAACGCCGTACTGCCGCTATTGTCGACCGTGGCTATCCTGGAGATATTGGTCTTAACATTATCCGCATGGACGGAAACATTCGCAAGAATGCCCGCACCACTGTCGGTGAAATCGTTACCGTGCAAAAAGCCCAAGTTAAACCGGCCAAGAAAGTAATCATTATTGCGCCAGCCAATAAAGGATTGATGATCAAGGCGTCCACCGAATGGTTTAAACAAGGGTTATTGGGCAAAGCTCTGGTCAAAGGCGATCTTGTTGCTCTCGGTGGATCTCAACGCCGACGCATGGGGCCGCAGGACCGTGAGATGAATGATATCTTCTCGATGATGGAGCAACAGTTTGCCGGCTTCGGCTTAGGAAGTTTGCGCTTCATCATCGCCGAGACCTTACCCAAAAAAGAAATTGTCATTGTTACCGCAGAAACAGAAGTAGAACTGAATCCTTCTGCCGTTGATATTCATGAAGAAGAAGGACTCAGTCTGGGGATCAACTATGAAGACATTGGTGGTTTAAGCGAAGAAATCAAAAAAGTACGGGAGATGGTTGAACTGCCGTTGAAACATCCCGAGATCTTTGAGAAATTAGGGATTGAACCACCCAAAGGAGTCTTGTTGCACGGTCCTCCTGGGACGGGAAAGACGCTTCTTGCCAAGGCCGTGGCATCAGAAACAAATTCTCATTTCATTCTCATTAATGGCCCGGAAATTATCAGCAAATTTTACGGAGAGTCGGAACAAAACTTACGCAAGAAATTTGAAGAAGCTGAACAGAATGCTCCCTCGATCATTTTCTTCGACGAAATTGATGCCATCGCCATCAAACGGGAAGAAACCAAAGGCGATGTTGAAAAACGTGTTGTTGCCCAGCTCCTTGGTTTAATGGACGGTTTGAAAAGTCGTGGCAAAGTCATCGTCATTGCCGCAACCAATATCCCTAACCAACTTGATCCTGCAATTCGTCGACCTGGTCGCTTTGATCGCGAGATTGAAATTGGTGTTCCTGATAAACAAGGTCGATTAGAAATCCTCAAAATTCATACAAGGAATATGCCTTTGGCTAAAGATGTTGTCTTAAAAGATATTGCTAAAGTCACCCACGGTTTTGTTGGTGCCGATTTAAGTTCATTAGCCAAAGAAGCAGCGATGATTGTTCTACGTCGCATCTTACCTGATCTGAAAGTGGAAGGTGTTGAAGATGGCGAACCGATTCCCAAAGAGATTTTAGAAAAACTCCAAGTCAATCAGAAAGATTTTATTGATGCGTTAAAAGTTGTCCGTCCCAGCGCGATGCGTGAAGTCTTAGTCGAGACTCCTGATCTTGGTTGGAATGATATCGGTGGGTTGGAAGATGTTAAAGATAAATTACGTGAAGCCGTAGAATGGCCTCTCAAAAAACCAGAGGTCTTCAAGCGTATGGGTATTCGTCCACCGCGCGGGATCTTACTCTATGGTCCACCTGGTACGGGTAAAACACTGTTGGCTAAAGCTGTCGCCAAAGAAAGCGAGGCAAATTTTATTTTAGTCAATGGTCCGAGTCTGCTCAGCAAATGGGTTGGCGAATCAGAAAAAGCGGTTCGCGAAATATTCCGCAAAGCTAGACAAACTGCTCCTACAATTTTATTCTTCGATGAAATTGATGCGTTAGTACCGCGACGCAGCGGTAATGCTGCTGACACGGGTAGAACTAATGAACGTGTTGTCAATCAAATGCTTACCGAAATGGATGGTCTTGAGAGTTTGAATGATGTCGTGATTATCGCTGCCACCAATCGTCCGGATATTGTTGACCCCGCCTTGCTTCGTCAAGGTCGCTTTGATCGAGTTATTTTAACTTCTGTGCCTGATGAAGAAGGCCGCCGCCGCGTCTTTGAAATTTATTTGAAGAAGATGCCTCTCGCTGACGGCGTTAAAGCAGAGCTTCTCGCTAAGAAAACTGCTGGCTACGTTGGCGCTGATATTGAAGGCGTTTGCCGTGAGGCCGCGATGATTGCGTTACGTGAGGATATTAATGCCAAACGTATCACCATAGAGAATTTCGAGAAAGCATTGGAAATCATCAAGCCATCTGTTGATGAAGAAGTTGAGAATTCCTATCGCGAGTTAGAAAATTATTTCAGTACTGCCCGTGCTAAGCAGATTAAACACGACCGCAAAGAGAATTATTTTGGGTGAGGAGATGATCCGGTTGGACGACTATATCTCTAACTTCTCACTTCTTCTCTCTCCCCAGAAAACGTCTCACCATACAATTAAAGAGCAATAACGCTGCACCGATTCCGCCAATCACCAACCAATCAAAGATATGCAACGGCACAACGTCAAAGAATTTATTGAGCGGGGTATACAACACGAGCATTTGTAATCCCAGCGAGCTCAGTACTGCCCCGACGAGATACCAATTAGAAAAGAACGACAACTGATATTCTGAACGAATGACTTGCAAACGCACAATTTCTAAGACGACAATTGTCGTAAACGCGATTGTCTGCGCCTTCATTAATGATGAATCTCGATAGAGCCAGAACAACAGTAACGTTAATCCGCCCATCAGAAAACCCAATACGACAATATTTTCACTTAATTTCTTTGAGAGGATATTCTCTTTCGCTGCTCTCGGCTTGCGTTTCATAATTCCTTGTTCAGCCGGATCGAACGCCAGTGCCACTGCCGGGAGGCCATCCGTCACGAGATTAACCCACAATAATTGAATTGCCGTAATCGGTAGAGGCATTCCTAGAAGTGTCGCTAGGAAAATTAAGATGATCTCTCCTAAGTTACTTGATAACAGATAATTGACAAATTTCCGAATATTGTCAAAGATTGCTCGTCCTTCCTCAACGGCGTTCACAATTGTCGCAAAATTATCATCCGTCAGAATCATATCTGATGCTTCTTTAGCCACATCCGTCCCCGTAATCCCCATCGCTACTCCTATGTCAGCTTTCTTTAATGCCGGGGCATCATTAACGCCGTCACCGGTCATCGCCACAACATACCCACGCTGTTGCAGAGCCTCAATAATCCTCAGCTTATGTTCGGGGTTAACGCGCGCAAAAACATCTATCTCATCAATCTTTTGTTCTAAATTAGCCATCAAATCTAATTCCTGTCCCGTGATCGTAATTCCTTTCATCCCTAATTGTTTAGCAATCGCTTCCGCTGTTGCTCGTTGATCGCCCGTAATCATAATCGTTCTTATTCCTGCACTCTGACAGCGTTTGATTGCCTCTATTGCTTCTTTTCGTGGTGGGTCGATCATCGCTTGTAAGCCCACAAAAATCATATTTTTCTCGGCCGTTTCTTTTTTAATATTTTCATTATATGAAAAAGCTAAAACACGCAGAGCGTCCTGCGCGAATTGCATGTTCTGTTGAAGAATAGTCTTTCTAAGTTCTCCATCCAAGCGCCGCACTTTTCCATTGAGAAGTATTTTATCACAGAAATTTAAAACCACTTCCGGCGCGCCTTTAGTGTATGACACGATCTTGCCATCAACACGATGAAGCGTCGTCATCATCTTCCTCTCTGATGTAAATGGAATTTCATCAACGCGTTGTTCTATCCGTTCTACTGTTGCACGATGTATTCCTCCTTTTTCTCCGGAAATTAACAGTGCCGCTTCAGTAGGATCACCAATGGCGTTGCGTTTTTTATTTTCCCACTCTAATACTGTATTATTGCATTGGACACCAATTTTAAGAAGCATTTGTATCAATATTGGATCTATTGTTGTGCCGTTGAGAAAGACCTCTCCTTTTGCTTCATAACCGCTTCCACTAAACGAGTATTGCTGATCATCAGTCCACACTTTTGTGACAGTCATTTCGTTATGTGTTAACGTTCCCGTCTTATCAGAGCAGATAACATTAACACTCCCCAACGTTTCAACAGAAGGAAGTTTTCGCACTAAGGCTCGGCGTTTAACCATCTTCTGTACTCCCAAACCCAGAGAAATCGTAATCACGGCTGGTAAACCCTCAGGGATTGCTGCTACAGCTAAGGCCAGTGTTGTCAAAAACATTTCGCTGGCATTTCTCCCTTGAACAACACCCGTAACAAAGATGATCAGCGCAATAACAATTACTGCCAGTGTCAACTGTTTACCGAGTTCGTGTAATTTCTGCTGCAGCGGCGTTAAGCCCGGGGTTGATTCTTTGATCAACGAGGCGATTTTTCCCACTTCTGTTTTCATTCCTGTGGCCGTGATCACCGCTCTGCCATGGCCGTTCGTAATAATCGTCAAAGCGTAGAGACAGTTAGTTCTCTCTGCCAATGGCGTCTTCAGTGCTAATTTTTCCGTTTTTTTATCAATCGGGAAAGATTCTCCCGTTAATGATGCTTCTTGTGTTTCCAGAGTATGTACTTCTAGAACGCGGGCATCCGCCGGAATAATATCTCCTGTTTCGAGAAGGATAATATCCCCCAAAACAAGCATTCGGCTTTCGACCCGCATTTCTTTACCATTACGTAAAACTTTTGCTTTGGGTGAAGCCATCTTTTGCAGAGCTTCAATTGCTTTCTCTGCTTTATATTCCTGGAGAAAACCGAGAAGCGCATTGAGGACGAGGATACTTCCGATAATAATCGCATCTACATATTCTCCGAGATAGACTGAAATCACAACTGCGACGAGGAGGATCCACACCAATGGGCTGCTAAATTGTTGAACTAGAATTTTCCATCCGTTAACCCCAGTTTTAACACTTAATTCATTGTATCCATCACGGTGCAGGCGAACCTCTGCCTCGTGTGCAGTTAGTCCTTTCTCACTCGTTTTGAGCTGACGCAGAACATCTTCAATCTCTTTTTCATGCATATTTAGAACAGAAGAGTTTTCGCTATAAAAAGGTTTGGCTTATATTTTTTTAAACTCTTTCTCCACTTCCTTCTCTAATCTGTACCAATCTTTAATGAGCATTTTCTTAATCTGATTTTTGAATAAGCCGGCGAGACAAATTCCCACCACGATTATTGTTAGAACAATTATTCTTCCTCCAAAGACGCCACTGGATAGCTCTGAGCCAAAGACACTATAAATAACCATCGTCACGGCGAAACCGATAGTTGACACAACATTAAACATCCACAACTTCATCGTAGTTAAGCCGGCCGTAAAACTAACCACATCATCGGGGAAAATGGGAGCTACTCGCACCAGAAATAATCCCCACATTCCTTTCTCGCGAAAAATACTGTTAAAGTGGACAATTTCTTTCTTCTCAAAAAAACGTGAGGCAAGACTCTTCCCATAATATCGCGCCGCAATAAAGACAACCATCGATCCGAGAAACGCTCCGATCAGACTATACGTTAATCCTAATATTGGTCCAAAGATAAATCCTGCTACGACGGTGAGTATTTCTGAAGGAATAACGGAGAAAATTGCTTGGAACAGATTAATCAAGACGACTCCCAGCGGCGCCCAGAATCCGAAATCGAGAATCAATCTTTGGAGAACAGCTGGATTCTGAAGAGAAGTTCCGATAACAGGGATTTTATCGAAGCCCAAGAAGATTACTATAATCAGAGCCAACAGGAGAAGATATTTCAGTGTATGCGCCCTCTTTTTGAATGTCATAATGGAAAGATAAAGAAAGAGGAGATTAATAATCTTTCGATCCGAAATCTTTATAAGAACCGTCTCCTTCCAGTAAATTGGAGTGTGATCTTGAGATGTTAGTCTTTGGTGTTGATATTCCGGCAACGGAAGTTATTTTTACAATCGCGATTCTTATAATTATTATCCTCGTCGAAGTGATGGTCATGCTCTTTGTCTTCGTCAAGCAGATGAACAAGATTAAGAATGTCGTTACTTCTTTAGAGAATATGTATCACATTGCTTCACATGCCAAACGCGAAGAAATGGCAAAGAAGTAGAAACGTCTAATGATAATCAACAAAATAAAGCTTCTTCAAGCAGTACTAATTATCAATGCGTTCTATTTCTTCATCGCTGCTATTGCTCATTTTTTTGGTCTGACTATTTTTCCAATCTATGACGCTAGTTTATACACTCCCTACCATGATGCACTTCTCGCACTTTGTGATCTTATCTTTGTGATGATTTTTCTCACCGTTGCTAGAAATCCAATAGGAAATAAAGATATGGTCAATACGATTATCATTGCTTTTGCATTAGTCATCATTTTTAATATTGGTATCATTTGGAAAATAGAAATTACTCATTTAAAAATCATAAAAATGCGTGAAACCGTCTCACCCCGTCTTAAAAGACGGGGTTTGAAAAGAGACGGTTTCTTAACAACGCATTTTTAGGATAGAAAATTAGCCAGCTATACTATGCCATTCATCCATTGACTAAAGTCAATGGTTTTCTGGCTATTTTCATATAATTGAAACCATAATCGAAACTATCGGAGCAACAATAATAGTGCTTCTTCTGATTAAATTCAAACCAAAAATTAAACATTAATGGAGAAGTAAAAAAGATTAAATAAAAAAAAGAAATAAAAAACTGCGGCTTACTTGCCGCCAGCTTTGCCGCCAGTAGGTTTCTCTTTCGCTTCCGGAGGCACAAGCTCGTCCACAATCTTGATTGGAATACCCGCTTCCAACAACGCAGATCTGATTTTCTTCGGCTCCTTTCCTTCGTTGGCTTTGACCAATTCTTTGGCGCGAACTTCGAACTCTGCTTTTTGCGCTTCCAATTGTTTCTGTAAGCGTACTTTTTCTTGTTGCTGGTGTTTCAATTCTTCCGCCGTCAATTCTGTTCTTCCAGACTTGATCTTAGCATCAAATTTGCCTTCGGCAATTGCCTTCAACGCATCTTGTGCGGACATCCCTTCGACAAGGACGCCCATCGATTGACACGTTCCGACAATTTCACGCACTTTCTGCTTTAATTCTTTTCCCAGAAGAGCGCTTTCTTTAATTTTAGCAATCTTAATAATCTGTTCAATTAATAAATCTGCAACTCTTTCTCGTAGCGGGTTAGCTGCGCCTTTTTCAATTCCAGCTTCTTTCTTAATTAATGCAGCCGCGGGTGGTGTTCCCACTTCGATATTAAATTCTTTTGTTGCCGTATCAATCGATACTTTAACTGGAACTTGCATTCCTTTCAGGTCTGCCGTTTTCTTGTTAATTTCCGCAATAACCAGACCAATATTCACTCCCGTTGGACCAAGAGCTGGACCTAATGGAGGAGCCGCCGTAGCTTTTCCCCCTTCAATTAACACTTCGATTGTTTGTTTTGCCATAAATGTCACCTATAATTATTATATTTTTGAAGCACTGCGTAACTTTAATCTAGAAAAGGGGTCTATTTAAATAGTTTACGGAGAGTATTTTGCTAATTGTTCGAGAATTCCCGGATGCAGTAGTAATCCCAATCGTTCTAATTCTCTTACCTCGGCGTGTACATCAACACTGTACTTCAACAGCGTAGCAGGATTCGGCGTTTTCCAAAGAGGATATGAAGGTACCTCTGAAGGATTTATTGTGGGAATATTCTCTCCTCCTTGGCCATCCTGGAACTGGCTATACCAATCCGTTTTTAGGAAATGGCAAGGTAGAAAATGTAGAAATGGAACTGCTGCAGTAGGACCTAGATCACTTAGATCTAGTGCTCGGTCATAGTGAACAAATTCATAGAAGCTTCCCGAAAACGCGACTTTGTTTGGTTTAAAAAGACGAGGATTCCAGCCTGGCGATGTCTTTGATTCTCGTCCATCATGGTATACATTTACCAGTTGAAACCGAAGATGACTTCCCGAAAAAAGTTCGACTTCTCTTGTCGCTTCTTCTGGTTTGTCAAAGACTTCATCTGCATCCAACATCAGCGTATATTTTGTCTTGACATATTCTTTCGCCGTATTCCTCGCTGTATCATACCCCTTAAATTCAGCGTCATACACTTTCAACTGCGGATTCTCTCCAGCCATATGTTCTAACAACTGTCGTGTTCCATCAACAGATCCTGTATCGAGAACAACAACATTTTCAAAATAAGGCAAATGACGTGAGAGAACGGCGTGTAAGCCACCAGCTGGGTTCATCAGTTCATCTCGTACAATCATTGTTAGTGTTACGTCTGAGAGTTTAGGTTGTTCTGTCATTCTTGCCTCTCTCGATACTGTCGTAATCTTTCAGCGATTCCCGGATGCAGTAGTAATCCCAATCTTTCTAAATATTCTATCTCTGTGCCAACGTCAACTCCATATTTTAACAACGTAGCGGGATTTGGTGTTTTCCAGAGTGGAAAAGAAGGAATTTGCGATGGTGTTTCTTTTGGAAAAATATTGTTCCAGTTAGAAAATAAATTATACCATTCCAGTTTTTTACGAGAGTCTTCCTTTGATGGCTCAAAATGGAGAAATTTAGTTTGTATGGCTGGAAGCTGTCCAAGAATTAATCTGTCATCAAAATAAGCCATTTCATAAACTAATCCACGGAGAGTAACTTGATTTGATTTAAACAGCCGTGGATTCCAACCGGCGATACATTCTACTTCTTCCCCGTTGTGATATACTTTGATCATATCTAGCCGAAGATGATCTCCCGAAAACATTCCCATTTCTCTCGTCGCTTCTTCTGGTTTGTTGAGCACTTCATCGGCATCTAACATTAATGTATATCTCGTCCGAACATATCCATTCTCC
>Ga0209515_10000995_pt1 | contig 48873 bp, 54 predicted proteins | sample Subgroupgradi54m_FD_187454 | JGI IMG/M metagenome (GOLD analysis project Ga0209515, IMG submission 187454) | Subsurface groundwater microbial communities from S. Glens Falls, New York, USA - GMW60B uncontaminated upgradient, 5.4 m (SPAdes)... ... | reverse complement strand
TCTTCAAAATAACGCACCCTCACCCTCAGCCACGACTCACAACTCACAACTTAAGACTCACCCTTATAATAAAACTGGTAACTGGGGTACTGGGGAACCTCATGCTATTTAAATAATATGAGAACTCCAACCGTCAGCATCTGCATCCCCAGCTACAACCACGGCCGTTTCATCAAAGAGTGCATCGAAAGCGTCCTGGGCCAAACGTATGCGGATTTTGAGTTGATCATCTGCGATGATTATTCGTCGGATAATTCCGTTGAAGTCATAAAGTCGTTTACAGATTCCCGAATCAGGTTTTATCAAAACGGGAAGAATATCGGAGTTGTCGGCAATATTAATAAAACCCAAAGTTTGTGCATCGGAAAATATATCACTTCGATTGGCAGCGATGATGCGATGATGCCGGATAATTTAAAACGCAAGGTTAAATTCCTTGACACTCACCCTAACGTCGGGTTTGTGCACTCGGAGATTATTAAGATCGATGAGTATGGCAATGTGATAGGGGGGCATTGGGCGAAGCATCCAGACCGCGATGTGGTAGCTGATCGAGGGGAATATCTCAACAGATTTGTTCTAGAGCAGAATATTGTTTGTGCGCCATCTGTCTTGGTCCGTCAGGAATGTTATGAAAGATTAGGTCTTTATGATGAGCGGCTTATTCAAACACAGGATTATGAAATGTGGATTCGTATGTTGTACCAATATGACATTGGTTATATTGCCGAGCCGCTTTTAAAATACCGCTGGCATCAGAACAATCTTTCAAGAGAGCCTGAAAATGAAGAGAGGAAAAAATACTACCGCGAGCAGGGATTTCTGACTTTTCGGATTGCTCTGCAGAATTATTTTCAATATGATGGAAAAAATAAATTGCCGCGAAAATATATTCAAGATACCTTTTTCCAGCTGGGAAAGAATTATTTTTACTGGAATAATTTCGAAAAAAGCCGAATCATTTATGCTGATCTCATAAAGTATAAGCTGATCAACATGAGGATCCTTGTTAATTACCTTTCAACATTCTTGCCATTACCGGTTATCAAATTTGTACGTTTTATAAAAGCGAGTTTTCGGAAAATTATTAAAAATATTTATTATCCAGAGTTGTCGAAAGGTTAATATGCCCTTTTCTTTCAAAAAACTTTACATCCCTGATCTCATTCTCATCGAGCCTAAAGTATTTAACGATGGCCGTGGTTTCTTTGCGGAGCTCTACAAATCCACCGACTTTAAAACCGCTGGTATCAAAAAGCCCTTTGTCCAAGTCAATCATTCCAAAAGTGAGAAAGGTGTTTTGCGCGGGCTGCATTATCAAATCCCTCCCAAGGCCCAGGCCAAGTTGATTACGGTTGTTCAAGGTGAAATATTCGATGTCGCTGTTGATATCCGAAAGAGATCGAAGACATTCGGAAAGTGGGTAAGCGTCAAGCTCGATGCCAAATCTAAGAATATGCTCTATGTCCCCGAAGGCTTCGCGCATGGGTTCTGTGTGACTTCGAAGATGGCGGAAGTCATTTATTTTTGCACGGAAATCTATTCGCCGAAGCATGAGCGTGGGATCATTTGGAATGATTCGGATTTGAATATAAAATGGCCGGTGAAAGAGCCGAAGTTGTCGAAGAGGGATATTGAGAACGTCAACCTGTGCTTGACACATCCACTTTAGTATGTAATATGGAGTTATGTATACCAGAATAATCACACATCCTAAGGATAAAAGTTTCTTCCTCTTTGGTCCGCGAGGGACAGGAAAGACCACATGGGTCAAAGCCGCTTTTCCGAAGGCTGTCTTCGTCGATCTTCTTGAGTCGGAAGTTTACAACGATCTTTTAGCCAATCCTCAGAGGCTGGAAAGATTTATTCCGGGTGATTTTAGTAATTGGATCATTATCGATGAGGTCCAACGCATTCCGGATCTCTTGAATGAGATCCACCGCCTTATTGAGAAGAATCATTATCGATTTGTTCTGACGGGGTCGAGCGCGCGGAAGCTAAGGACAAAGGGTGTCAATCTTTTAGGGGGGAGGGCTTTAATTTATCCCTTTCATCAATTGACGGCGATTGAATTGGGCAAAGATTTTAATCTTAAACATTCGCTCGCCTTTGGCCAGCTTCCCAGTGTTTATAAGGAGGCGGATCCTAAAGCCTACTTAGAGAGCTATGTGAAAGCTTATTTAAGAGAGGAAGTCCAGCAGGAGGGGTTGACGAGGAATTTAGGGGCGTTCTCGCGTTTTTTAGAGGCGGCAAGTTTTTCACAGGGGGCGGTTGTCAATACGTCGTCCGTCGCCCGTGAGTGCGGCATTGAGCGCAAGGTTGTTGAAAATTATTTTTCGATTCTTGAGGACCTTCTGATCGGATACAGGATCCCTGTTTTTGCCAAAAAAGCCAAACGGCGTATGGCGGCGCACCAAAAATTCTACTTTTTTGATGTTGGCATCTATAGAACGCTGCGGCCTTCGGGACCTTTAGATTCTCCGGAAGAGATCGAGGGGCTGGCCCTGGAAACCCTGGTATTTCAGGAGCTGAAAGCTGTCAACGATTGTTTGAAATTGGGGTATGATTTGTATTATTGGCATACGGCCAATCGAGTGGAAGTTGATTTTATTCTTTATGGAGCCCGGGGGCTTAAAGCCTTTGAAGTTAAAAGGACCAGCCGGATTTCGGAAAGCATGCTTCGGGGTTTAAGGATATTTCAGAAAGATTATCCTTCGGCGAAATCCTATCTTATTTACGGCGGTAAGCGGCGGTACTATGAGGGAAGCATAACGATCTTACCCATTGAAGAGGCTCTGTTGAAACTTGCGGATATTTTGTAGGGTATTTGGGTGTAAAACTTGACAAAAAGTCATTTTTGACGTATAAATCTATCATATCTTACAAGATTTATAAATTTTGACTGATAGAGGTGTTCTAAATGGACAAAAATGAGATATTGGCCATATTAAGAGATTGGAATGAATGGGATGGCCAGCAAGATACTGGCACTATTAGGAGTGATTACCTTAACCGGTTGGAGGGCCTAATTTCAGGGTCTAATCAGGTCATAACGATAACAGGGCCAAGGCGAGCGGGCAAATCTTATTTAATGCGTCAAATGGTCAGAAGGCTTTCTGAAAACGGTGTCAGGAAAGAGAATATTCTTTTCGTTAATTTTGAAGATCCGCGTTTTACTTCTCTTGATACGAATCTTTTGGGCCAAATATATGACGTTTATCAAGGATTTTTGTCACCAACCGGTACTCCTTATATTTTTTTTGATGAAATTCAAGATGTAGATGGATGGGAAAAATGGGTTCGTACGATGCATGAGTTGAGACGAGCGAAAATCATCGTTTCGGGATCGAATGCCCATTTATTAAGCCGAGAATTGGGAACCCTTCTTACAGGAAGGCATATCGATCTAACCGTTTTCCCGCTTTCATTCAGGGAATATTTAATATTCAACAAGATAGAGCTGAAGGCGCCATTCGAGGTTATCGGTAAAGAATCGCAGATCAACGGGCTTCTTCATAAATTTATAGAAATGGGGTCCTTTCCGGAAGTCGCATTGTCTGCGAAAAAGAAAGAGATTTTGCTTAATTATTTTGAGGATCTTCTGACCAAAGATTTGATAAAAAGATTTCGTGTCAGGAAAGGGCCTGTCATGAAATCACTCATTAAATATTATTTAAGTAATGCCGGTAATCTCATAACTTTTCGATCAGCCGGAAAGTCTTTGCAGACTAATACGGACACAATCGAACGGTTTTCTCAATATTTTGAAGATGTCTATCTTGTTTTCTTTCTTAAAAGATTTTCCTATAAGGTTAAAGAGCAGGAAAAAAGTCCACGTAAGCTTTACGCGATTGATACGGGATTGTGTAATTCACTGGGGTTTAGATTTTCCGAGAATGCCGGAAGGCTTGCCGAAAATATTGTTTTTCTTGCTCTTAAACGAAAGCAGATTATGGATACAAATGTAGAACTCTTTTATTGGAAAGATGTTCATCACCGTGAAGTAGATTTTGTTATCAAGGAGGGGTTAAAGATAAAAGAGTTAATACAAGTTTGCTGGAATTTACATGATGAGAAAACAAGGAAAAGGGAACTGCTCAGCCTTCAAAAAGCGATCAAAGAATTAAATGTATCAACGGCAACAATCATAACGGAAGATTCCGAAGGTGAAGAAAAACTTCAAGATTTGACAGTCAAGCTGATTCCGCTGTGGAAGTGGCTTCTGGCGCAAGAGGGCTGATGTAAAGGTTAAAGCGCTTGCTCCGCGAAGCAAAATTCGGGATAAACGTAACCGAATGCCGATACGGGCCTCGTCACCTTAACCGATGAGCGAACTGTCTAAAATATTTGATTCCTATTCCCGGTTTACCCGGTTACCGGATCACCTTTATGTAGAATGGATTGATAAATGCTTGCTTGCGTGTTATATTTCTTATTGATGTGAAAAATAACATCTTGGAGAAATAAATGAAATATACGGAATTCAAGAAGAGCATGGGGATGGAATTCACGGTTTTTTCGCTTGCCGATATACGGCAGGCAGACCCCACGTTTTACCGCAGACGGCTCAATGAATGGCAGGAAAAGGGTTACCTCCGAAAGGTCATTAAGGGCTATTACATATTCTCTGATCTGGCGCAAGATGAGAAAGTTTTGTTTGAAATCGCCAATCGTATTTACGCGCCTTCCTATGTTTCTTTCGAAATGGCGCTTGCGTACTATAATCTGATACCGGAAAGCGTCTATGGGATTACCTCGGCATCCACGCGTAAGACCATGGGTTTCAAAACGACGATAGGGGAGTTTTCATATCGCACCCTACAGCCGAAGCTGTATTTCGGTTTTGAATATTTTCCAAGTCATGGCCGGTTTTATAAGATTGCTTCGCCTGAAAAGGCGTTGCTGGATTATCTTTATCTTAACTCCAGCCTTAATGATGCTGAAAGTTTCAAAGCTCTGCGCGTGAACCGCGAGGAATTGGCCAGGTCCGTTGACCGCGGGAAAATGGACAGTTATTTAAGCGCCTACGGGCAAAAGTCTCTTAAGAAAAGAGTATCGGCTTTTTGGGAGTATATCGAACATGCTTGAGCTCCGTCAGATCGAGTCTTTTTATCCTCAGCATCTGCGTCCTTTTAAACGCAACATTTTGCGGGAATATCTGCAGTACAAGATGCTCGCGGCAATTTTTGGCGGTAAATTTGGCGGGAAGCTTGTGTTTATGGGCGGTACGGCGATTCATATCGTGCACGGGGTGGGGCGTTTCTCGGAAGATTTGGATTTTGACAATCAAGGGCTTTCGCGGGATGATTTCCGTCTTTTAGTTCAGGAGGTTTCACGAAATTTAATCCTGGAGGGTTTTACCGTACAGACGGGGGTTTCATTTAAAGGGGCATTTAGCGCGGATATTAAAATTACGGGCCATTTGTTTGAAATCGGTCTCTCGGGCCACAAAGAAGAAAAGATGCTGGTAAAAATTGATACCGAGCCGCAGAATTTTAAATATTCGCTGCGACGCGTGATCATTAACAAATTTGATGTGCTGAGCGGCATAAGCGTTGTGCCTGAGGACATTCTTCTCGCCCAGAAGTTTTACGCCATCCTTAATCGCAGGCGGGCCGTGGGAAGGGATTTTTATGACGCGATGTTTCTCGCGGGGAACGCGAAGCCTCACTTTGGTTATTTGAAAGCAAAGGTTGAGATTGCCGATATGCCGGCTTTGAAAACCGCGCTTCTTGATCGGTGCGTAAAGCTTGATTTCAAGCAGCTTGCCCTTGACGTGGCGCCGCTTGTCTTTATTCCCGGTGACGCGAAAAAGATTGAACTGTTTCCAGAATTTGTGCGGGGGATGTGAGGATGCCGCGAACCAACGGCCGGTGAAAAAGCCGAAGTTGTCACCAAGGGACTCAAAGTGGCCTTACTCCTTTCTTGACAAAATCTAACGAATAAAATATACTTAAATAGGCATAATCATATAATTTTACCAAATAGAAATAAAATAATGAGCAAGAATGAGCTTTTAAAGATTCTTCAAGACTGGAATTTCTGGGAAAGTACACTCCCAGTTGGAGTGCCGCGTCCGGAATATACCAACCGCATTTGCTCGTGTCTGGATGAAAAACAGGTGGTGGTGGTCACTGGGCCAAGGCGTAGTGGTAAATCGTATTTGATGCGTCAGGCCACAAAACAACTGATTGACAAAGGGAAGGATTGCAGGGAGATACTCTTTGTCAATTTTGAAGATCCTCGTTTTGTGCGGCTTGATACGCAGCTTCTTGATGAAATATTTTCCGCCTATGGTGAGTTTCTTGCGCCTCAAGGCGCTCCGGTGCTGTTCTTTGATGAAGTGCAGGAAGTAAAGGGTTGGGAACGTTGGGTGCGAACCTTTCAAGAACTCGGCAAGGGGAAGATTTGTATTTCTGGTTCCAACGCCAAATTGTTAAGCCGGGAGCTGGGGACCGTGCTCACCGGCAGGCATCTTGATGTATCGGTATCGCCGCTTTCCTTTAGGGAGCTTCAGGTGTTTAAAGGTGTTGCGCCTAATACGGCGCTTTTACGGGAGTACCTCGAATTCGGCGGGTTTCCCGAGGTGGCATTGTCCGGCCGCAAACAGGAGTTACTCCTGGCGTATTTTGAAGATATTCTCACCAAGGATTTGATACGGCGTTTTCGCGTGCGCAAGGCCGAGCAAATGAAAACTCTGGCAAAATACTATTTCAGCAATATTGCCACCCTTACGACTTTCAATTCATTGGAAAAATCGCTCGGGATCAATGCCGCGACGATTGAAAAATTCTCCGGCTATTTTGAGGATGCCTACCTTTTATCGTTCGTGAAGCGGTTTTCCTTTAAGGTGCGCGAGCAGGAAAAGAGCCCGCGAAAGGTTTATAGCGTTGATACCGGATTGGCCAATGCCGTAGGATTTCGCTTTAGTCAAAACAGCGGCGCACTTGCCGAAAACATGATTTTTAACCAGCTGCGGCGGCGCCAAACCAACGATCCTTCCCTTGAGATTTACTATTGGAAGGACGCCCAGCATCGGGAAACCGACTTTGTGCTCAAACAGGGCAAATCGTCCCATCAGGTCATTCAAGTATGCTGGGATCTCCGGGATGAGCTTACGCGGCAGCGCGAGCTTAAATCCCTGCGGCTTGCGATGGATGATTTGGAGCTCAAAGAGGGGTTGGTTATTACCGATGAGCATGAGGAAAGGATGACTGCCAGGGGGGAAACAATTCAATTCATCCCTCTTATTCGTTTTTTACAGGATGAAGGGTAAAGGCGCCAACAGCGGGCGGGCCTTTGGAAAATGAGGAATTTAGTAGATGGTTACCCGTATGGCCAAATATCATATGTATACAATAAAGTCTTTACTTTTTTAAACATATATATAAAATAGTCAATATGATAGACCGAAGCCTTTTTTCCATAGTATTTGATAAAACCTGGGGCCGCCAGATGCGCTTTATTTCCGGCCCGCGGCAATCAGGGAAAACAACGTTGGCCAAATTAAAACTTGAGAAAGAAAATACCCGGCAGCTTTATTATCTGTGGGATTTAAGGAGTATCCGTGAACGTTACCGGCAAAAGGAGCTTTTTTTTACCCAGGACATGCCGCCCGCTCGAGGGCAAAAGCACTGGGTTTGTTTTGACGAAATTCATAAGGCCGCGCGCTGGAAAAACATCCTGAAAGGCATTTTTGACGCCACGCAGGAGCATTATCAATTCATCGTCACAGGTTCGGCGAAACTTGATATTTCGCGCCGGGCGGGAGACAGCCTTTCCGGCAGGTATTTTACCTTCCACTTATTTCCGTTAACGCTAAAGGAAGTGACCGGCAATCCGGTTGTTTCCGCCCAGGAGCCGAAAGATGCCATCAATTTTATTCTCGCGAGATTAAATTCCCCCGAGGCCGCGGGGAAAGCCCTGGATGATCTTCTCAACTACAGCGGCTTTCCGGAACCTTTCTTAAGCCGTTTGGAAACATTTCGAAATAAATGGTCGCAGGATTACCTTGACCGCGTCATTACCGAGGACATCGGAACGCTGACCCGCATCGCCGACCGCGACAAAATATACGACCTTTACCGGCTTCTACCGGAGATGAGCGGCAGTCCTATTTCGGGGAATTCCCTGGCCGGCCATCTGGAGATCAGCCCCGTGACGGTGAAAAATTATCTTAAACGGCTGGAGGACTTCTTTCTTGTTTTCCATGTGGCGCCGTTTAGCCGCAACATCAAGCGTTCGATTTTGAAGGCCTCAAAATGTTACCTTTATGATTGGACGCGCGTTGAGGATACGGCCGGGCGCCTTGAAAATTTTGTCGCGGTTGAACTCAATACCCGAATCCATCTTTGGAATGATTTAACGGGGACGGAGTTTACTCTTTTCTATATCCGGGATAAAGATAAAAAAGAAACCGATTTTCTGATAACCAAGAAAAAGCAGCCCTGGCTTATGGTGGAAGTCAAATATTCGGATTCTTCCGTTGACAATCATCATCTGACCCATGCCCGGGCGCTGGGGAATATTCCGATTGTTCAGCTTTGTTTTGAGAAAGGCATCGCCGCGCAGGAGGCAAAAAATGTTTTCCGGATGTCGGTCGGGCGGTTTTTCGCGTGAAGCAAAGAAATCCTTTAAACCGTGAGCGGGAATGGTATTCAACCGCGAAACTCCTAAAACATATATATAAAACAGTCAACCCATGGCGGCATTGGGAGGTTTTCAAATGAATTCATTTAAGAATGATAAAATTCAATTGCCGCTTGGTTCTGTCTGGTTATTGAGTTCGATTGCGGAATATAAAGGCAAGCAGGAGTTATACGCGAAACAGTCTCCGCAGGTTCTAAAAACACTGCTGGAAGCGGCACTTATCGAAAGCGCGGAGTCGTCCTATGATCAGGGTTATCCTTGAAGATCTTCGCGCTAAAGGTAAGGTTGAGGTGTTGGGAACCGGCAGAAGCGCCCGTTGGCGTAAACGTGATAATAACTCATAGAACATGATAATAAACGTGATAATCGGGAGCAAATGGCCGGTCGAGAAGCCGAAATTATCGAAGCGGGATGCGATGAATGTTGAATTTAAGACGGCAGAGATATTCTGACCACGTATTCGGTGAAGTCAATCGGTTACGGTAACGCGGCCCGTATCGTTTGTCGGTTAAGGTAACGTATGGAAGAAAAGAAGCGAATAACAAGTTTTCAAGATCTGGAAGTGTATCGAAACTCTTACAGCTCGATGCTCATTGTGATGAAAGATATTGTTCCAAAGCTTCCGAGTAATGAGAAGTATGATCTGGTTGATCAATTAAGCCGGGCTTGCAAGGCAATTCCAAGATTGATTGCTGAGGGATATGCCAAGAAGCATCAAAAGGCAGGATTTCAGAAATACCTGGATGATGCCATGGCGGAATGTAATGAAATGGTTGTCAGCTTAAACCAGAGCAAAGACTTGTATTCACAGAACATTGATGTTCAATTATGCATCCAATTGATCGATCACTATGATAAGTACGGCCGCCAGTTGTATAAACTAAGCAAGGCCTGGGACAGTTTTAAAAGACGTTAAACGTAACCGAATGCCGATACGGGTAGCGTCAACGAATACCTTAACCGGATATCTGATTATGGAATATAAAATCAACAATGATGTTTATTCACCCGATCAGGAGCGTGGGATCAAACGGCCGGTGAAAAAGCCGAAATTCTCCCCGGTTTATTTCATTGACGGGATTGAAAAGTACATCAAATTGTCTCGCATAGAAAAAACTTTTGGCGAAAGCTCTAAAACAATCCGGAGGTGATTTATGAAAGAGTGTAAACGTGGTTACGGTTGGCAGCCCGACATCCCGGACAGGCGCGATTTTCTCTACAGCGCCATCCGGCCGGTGATCCGTTTGCCGAAAAAGGTTGACTTCAGCTCCTTTTGCTCGCGCGTGGAGGACCAGGACAGGTTAGGAAGCTGCACCGCCCAGGCCCTGGCAGGCAACCTTGAGTTCCTTGACAAAAAAACCGACGGCGCCTATATCGACGTCAGCCGTTTGTTCGTCTATTACAATGAGCGCCTGCTCATGGGCTCGGTTGAATATGATTCCGGGGCGTCCCTGCGTGTTGGGATAAAGACCTTACGGAACCATGGCGCCTGCGGCGAAACCCTCTGGCCGTATGTCATCGGGCGCTTTGACCGCAAGCCGCCGGCAAAATGTTACACCGAAGCCAAAGGCCATAAGATTGTTTCGTATCACCGTATCAGCGGCCTTAGGGAGATGCTGGCCTGCCTGGCCGAGGGGTACCCCTTTGTCTTTGGGTTCACGGTGTATGAAAGTTTTCAAGCGCCTTCCGTGGTGCGCACCGGTATCGTCGCTATGCCCGGGAAAGGGGAGAAAGCGATTGGCGGCCACGCGGTCATGGCCGTGGGCTATGAGCAGGCCGCCGGGCGTTTCCTCGTACGCAACTCCTGGGGCGAGAAATGGGGAAAGAAAGGTTATTGCACCATGCCTTTCGGGTATTTAGAAACGTTAGCGGCTGATTTCTGGACGATAAGGAAATGATAATATGAAGGGAAAATATAGTATCCTTTCATCCCGGATTTTGCGCTCACACAGAAATCATGCATAAATTCGTGCGCGCAAAATTCCGGGATTACCCCGCCTGAAACGCAAAATCTCTTCGAGATTTTGCCCGGCGGCCCTACGGGCGAATTTTGCTTTGCAAAATTCGGGATAATCAATGTTATACCTGTGAAAGCGGAAATCCAGATTGCTGTAATTGCGGGTTCAAAAAGTACTGCCATTGCGAGGATGAATTTTTTGGGCGGAGAACGCCTGCCTGCCGCAGGCAGGAAGCAACCCCGAAGTTAATAGAACCCATCTCATAAATACCTTTTCTGTCACCCCCGAAATCTTTTATCGGGGGTCTTATTCAGCGATATTAAGATTCCCGATTAAAAATTTCGGGAAAGACATTTATGAGATAGCTTCTAATAAATAACGGACAAACAATCGAAACACTTCGCGATTGCTTCGCTCCTTTCAGTCCCTGCCCGCCGATCCATTTCTTAAGAGGCAGGCGGGGCTCGCAAAGACAGCGGAATGGGAATGACAGGTTGGGAAATAAAGGGAAATAAAAATGTCTTTGCGAGGATGAATTTTTTGGGCGGAGAACGCCTGCCTGCCGCAGGCAGGAAGCAACCCCGAAGTTACTAGAACCCATCTCATAAATACCTTTTCTGTCACCCCCGAAATCTTTTATCGGGGGTCTTATTCAGCGATATTAAGATTCCCGATTAAAAATTTCGGGAATGACATTTATGAGATAGCTTCTAATAAATAATCGATTTGATTGAATCAATGAATAAAAACTGGCAGGATTTATATGCGGAGTCCTCCTCGCAAAGACAGCGGGGCGGGAATAACAATGAAGGTTCGCAATGACACAGGTTTGGTTTTAAGCTTATGTCCTATAAGACACTGATCTCTCACTTAAAGTCTCTTTTAGAGACAATTGACCGTTCGGAATCGGAAAACGATGCCTCCAGGTCCATGCTGAAGGCCTTTTGGGCCATCGGAAAAGATGTCACCACTTATACGCGTGAAACCGGAGGAATGATAAAAGATATCGCGCTCGATGTAGGGGAAGCCAGAGGGACGCTGGAGAAATACGTGCGCTTTTACCGGTTTTATCCCAACGGCTATATAGACGAGATAAGCGGCCATCCTTTGAATTGGTCGCATTATGCCGCGCTCCTTTACATGGCGGACAAAAAAGCCCGGGAGTTCTATTTAAAAAATGCCGCCCTTAAGGGTTGGAGCAGTCACGAGCTGCGTCGGCGGATGCGCAATAATTATTATGAAAATGCTTCTGAAGCGCAGGCGCAAAAGAAAAAAAAAGGCCATCAATTAAAGCCGATCGCGCAAAAGCTTTATACCTACGCCGCAAAGGTTTTGAAGATCGTTGATGCCGACACGTTTGATCTGGATATCGATGTCGGGTTTTTTATCAAAATGGAGCATAGAGTGCGGCTGAGAGGCATTAACGCCCCGGAAAAAGGGACCAAAAAAGGTGACGAAGCCACGAAATTTGTAGCGGAGCAATTGAAAGTGGGCGAGTTGGTAATTAAACCGGTTAAAGGTGCTAAAGAACTCGTTGCTCGCGAACCGGTAAACCCAATTGTTATCATCCGTTCCTATAAATCCATGACCGAAAAATTCGGCCGTTATCTTGTGGACCTTTGGTATCTGAAAGGTGAGAATGACCGGGAACGGATTTTAAACGAAGGCTGCTGGCTCAATCAAGTGCTCTTGGACAAGGGGCTGGCGCAGAAGGTGGAGTGAGAAGGATACTGTTAAGTCCGAGTGAGATTAAGCTGTTTCACAATCCGGTTCATTCTCCGGCCAAAATATTCAGCCCGCAATGACACAAGGAAAGTATTCAACCGTGAAAGTAATAATGAGTTGAAATTTACTTAAGAATAAATTATACTACATAACATGAACAGCCCCATTTATAGCCCCCTTCAGACGCGGGAGATTTTTCACCTGGAGTTTCTTCGCTGGTTTACGAGGAAACTGAAGGCTGAACACTATTGTCTTAAAGGGGGTGTAAACTTAAGGCTTTTTTTAAAAAGCATTCGTTATTCGGAAGACATGGACATTGACATTGCGGGAGTTAGAGTTGAAAGAGTTAAAAAAACCGTTATGGAAATCCTCTCGGCCAGGGGGTTCTCCGATAGCCTTAAATCTTTTGGGGTTGAAAAGGTTGTCGCGCCGGACTTAACAAAGGCCAAGCAAACCGAAACCACCCAACGGTTTAAAATTCATCTTTTGACCTCTGGCGGGGAAGACCTTTTTACAAAAATAGAGTTCTCAAGGCGGGGCTTGAAGGGATCCACAGTTGTTGAGTCGGTCGCCGCGCCGATTTTGCGTTTTTATAAAATGGCGCCCTTGCTGGTCTCGCATTATGACACGGCCTCGGCTGTCCGGCAAAAAATTCTGGCGCTGGCGCAAAGATCGGTGTTGCAGGCCCGCGATATCTTTGATCTGTTTGTCCTCATCTCTCAATACACCGGGTCAACCCATTCGACTGTCCCCGGTCTAAAGCCCAGGGCCTGCTCACCTCGTGCCGAGCACCGATCAACAATAGGCACTCGGTGCGAGGCAGGGTTGACACTGAGCCCCGCCAAAGGCGGGGGTGAAGTGTCAAAGCCGCATCTTCCGGTTGGCAAGGCTGTCCTCAAAACAGCCTGTGACAATATTTTTCTTGTGGAGTTTCTCCAGTTCCGGGACACGGTTGTTGCCTATCTCGCGGTTGAAGATCAAAGAACATATTCGTCGTCAGCGGTGTGGGATGACATTAAACTCAAAACGGTTCATTTCCTGGAAGAGTTCAAAAATGAAAATACATAGTCCGCTCGCGGTCAGCCAAATCGAACCGCGGAATATCATGGTATTTATCAAGAAATTGGGGCGGCCTGTCTTTACCACCCATGAACTGGCCGCAATTTCGGGTAAATCGGCATCAACGATCGTACAAAGCTTGAATCGCCTGGCGCGGCAGGGCCTGCTCATGAAAGTATGCCATGGCGTATGGGCGGAGATAGGGCCTCGATCGCTTTCCGCGTTTGAAATCATTCCGTATTTATTTCCGCGTCAGCGCGTCTATGTCTCGTTTATTACCGCGCTTAATCTGCATGGGATTGTCGAGCAGATTCCCCAGGTGATAACGCTGGCTTCCTCCTCCCATACGAGAACCATTAGCACCAAAGCCGGCACTTTTTCTGTCCATCAGATTGCCCCGGCCTTCTTTGACGGATTTGATTGGTATAAGGGGGAAGGGAGTTTCCTCATCGCGGAACCAGAAAAGGCATTCATCGATAGTTTATACCTATCCAGCCGGAGGAAAAAACAATTCGGACATTTTCCGGAATTACACTTTCCACCAGAGTTTAGCTTTAAAAAAGCAGCCCGATGGGTGGCATCTATCCCGGAGGAAACCATACGCCGGTATGTCCTTAAGAAGCTCAAAACGGTGGAAGAGCAGGCAAAATAATGGGATCAACGGGCCGGTGAAAAAACCGAAGTTGTCGGGGAGGGATATAGAAAACACGACTTCTACTAACGTTGTCACTTTTTAATAAAAAGCTAATCTGAATTGTTTTAGCGGATAGATTTCTTTGAGCATCGGCACTTGAACTCATCTCATAAATACCATTTCTGTCACCCCCGAAATCTTTTATCGGGGGTCTTATTCAGCAATATTAAGATTCCCGCTTAACGATTGCGGGAATGACATTTATGAGATAGCTTCTTGTTATTTTTCAGGGAGTGAGAAGAAGGAATAACGAGCGGGCGGCTTTGTCAGCCAGCCGGGAATTGATTCAACTTTATTGGGATATTGGCGAGGGTATTGTGGAGCGCCAGAAAAAAGAGGGTTGGGGGAAATCTGTAGTTGAGAAACTGTCGAACGATTTGCGGAAGGAATTCCCGGATATTGGTGGGTTTTCAACGCAGAATATCTGGAGGATGAGGGCTTTTTATCTGGCCTGGAATGCCGGGAAGCGCCAGTTATCGGCCACCGGTTCAATTGTCGCGCGGGTTGCGAGAGAATTAAGCAGTAAAGGCCGCTTTAATCAAGGAGAGCAGTCAAATGTGTATTTCTGGAGGGACAAGAATGGCCATGAAATTGACTGCCTTATCGAACAGGTTGCTGGCTCTGCTGTTATTGAAATCAAATCGAGCAAGACGGTAACGGAAGATTTCTTTGATAATCTTCAGTACTATCAAAAACTTTCTGGCATCGAGACAAAGAATTCTTTTGTTGTTTATGGCGGAGATCAAAAACAGTCGCGGTCCTTCGGGAAAGTGATTCCGTGGAATCAGCTTGGCTCCGGCCTTATCGAAGAGCACGGTTTGTAGAAGAAATTTCATCGGCCTAAATGGGAAGAGGGGGAAGGGCAGGGGCTGGCGCAGAAGGTGGAGTGAGGTTGTGGATCTCAGTCACGTTAAAGGTTTATCCGCACTTGCTTTTTGGCTACACAAAGTAATTAACTGGTTTGAACGTTTTTAATGAAATTCTATGAATAAACTTAAAAATATTATTATCTATATTTTTGATACCATTGGCGGGCTTTTAGGCTTAAAGCGGATTTACTATGCGATCAAACCACTTACAGCCCAAAATGAGAATGTTAGAAAAGTCTTAATCGAGACATATCTCAAAACATATCTGCATGACAATCCAAAATATTCCGACCCTAAAAAACTAAATAAATTTGAATTCCAGGTCTATTCCCAAAACGGCGAAGACGGCATGATTGAGGAAATCTTCAGGCGCATCGGTACCACGAACAAATATTTTGTGGAATTCGGCGTGGAAAACGGTTTAGAAAATAACACGCTGTATTTATTGCTGCAGGATTGGAAGGGTAGTTGGGTCGAGGGGGGGGAGATCATGTTAAATCGATTTCAGAGAAATTTCATTTATTAATTACTGAAGGAAAGCTTAATATCAAGCACGCGTTTATAAACGCCGAAAACATTGAAGCGCTATTTGAAGAAATGGCCGTGCCCAAGGAATTTGATTTGTTGTCCATAGATATTGACGGCAATGATTATTGGGTTTGGCGAGCCATTGCCCAATATCATCCCCGGGTTGTCGCAATTGAATACAATGCAATGTTTCCTGCGCATCTTAAATATGTTGTCAAATATGACTCCAATAAAGTGTATGCGATTACCAGTTATTTTGGGGCAAGCCTTAAGTCATTAGAAATCTTGGGAGCAAAAAAGGGTTATAAATTGGTCGGATGTAATTTTGTTGGGGCGAACGCATTTTTCGTTCGGGACGATTTGGTTGAAGACCATTTCTTAAGTCCGTTTACCGCCGAAGCGCACTATGAATCTCCAAAGTATTTTCTACTTAACAAAACTGGCCATCCCAGAGATTTCGGCAGGTTTGAATGCGTATGAAAGTAATCACTACGTTTTATAGGATAATTTCGTTTATTAAACGGTATATTTACGCTGTCTGCCACTGTCTATACACATTTACATTTGGTATATTTTTTACCAAGAGCCGCTTACGTTTATACGATATTTGCCATATTTTTAAAAGCCCATCTGAAAAAGGGCAAGAAGAAGCGATTTTGCAAAAGATAAAAATATCTGAAGTAGTTTCGGAAAATATAACCGTCGAATTTCGGGGGGGGGTTCCAAAAAATGGAAATGCGTCAGCACTTGAAATTGTTGTTATTAATAAATTGGTAAAGCAATTCGGTCCTTTAAATGTTTTTGAGATAGGGACTTTTGATGGGTTGACGACTTTAAATATAGCCGCTAATTCTAGGGAGGATGTGAGAATTTATACCCTTGATTTGCCGAGAAGTAAATTGGATTCTGTTCGGTTGACGTTAGACAAATACGATAAACAATATATCGAAAAAGATGTTTCCGGAGTATGCTTTTTGGAAACATCTTTTGAAAGTAAGATAACACAGCTATACGGCGATTCAGCAACATTCGATTTCTCACCTTATAATACTATGGACTTTGTTTTTGTAGATGCCTCACATGCGTATGAATATGTATTAAATGATTCCCAAATAGCTATTAAATTATTACGAAATAAGCGCGGGATTATACTTTGGCATGATTATGGTACGCCATATTGGCCAGGTGTTACAAAAGCATTAAATAAACTGTACTTAAATAATAGCGAGTTTAGTTGTATTAAGCACATTGATGAAACTTGTTTTGCAATTTTAGTTGTAAAATAGCAAAAAATACTAACAACATTTTGTATTACATATTCATGCAATAATAACGATAGAATAAACTTAAAAAAGCGTATAAATATTAAGTAATGAATTCAAAATTATTTTTCAATAAATTCAGTAATAAAATATTAGCTTGTTTCAGAGAAAAAAGACTTCCTTGGAAGGTAAAAATATTAAAAGCCGAAATTCAGGCTCAAATCGAAGTTAAAATAGATTTAGTTACTAGATGGTTTTATTACCTTTGGATAAATTCAAATAAGGATAGATATTTAGCGTACTTTGATCGACAGTATAAATCAAAACTAGTTAAAGCAACGCATGAATTATCACCAAATTTGAATAGATATGTTGGATTCCGGAAGATTTTCGAAGAATTATTTAAGTTGAAGGAAAAAAACTTCACAATTGTTGAAACAGGTACTCTGCGAAAAGATGGAAACTGGGTAGATGGACAAAGTTCACTTTTGTTTTATGAGTTTGTAAGTATTTTCGGAGGAAGTCTTATGTCGATTGACATTCTTCCAGAAAATGTCGTAATCGGTAAACAAACTCTTTTAAAAAGAATACCCAAGACAGGAAAGGCTATTTTGAACCTTATTGTTGATGACTCTCTAAGAGCATTGAAAAATATTAATGAAACTGTCGATTTTTTATACTTAGATAGCTATGACTTAGATATAAATAATCCAAAGCCGTCTATGGAGCACCACTTTAATGAATTAAAAAGTTCTGTTCAAATTATGCGTAAAAATAAGAACATAATCATAGCTACCGATGATAACGTTGGAACAGTTGGGAAGGGTAAGTATGTTTTGGATTGGGCTAAGCGGACAGGACAAGAAATTCTTTTGGAAAATTACCAGTCAATATTTAGGATCGTAAATTTTGATGCGATTAATAATATCAATTAATCATAAAAAAATAACCTATTGCCTTCGAAGCATAAAACGATTGTGAGCATTTCAATGTCGGGTTTTAAAGTGTTACGAATATTAAAAAATTTGATTATTGAATTCTTATTCGAAAAGGATAGTAACGGAAAAAATCGATCCTTCTCAGAGATTATAGCGAAGGTTTTGCATTTACTGCGATGCATCTTCAGATTTAGCTATCATTATATCTGGTTGAAAATGTACAAAGTAATACGCCGAAAGAAGATTATTGGCATTTTCTTGGTTGAAAGTTTAGGCGATATAGTCGCCTGCGAACCCATATCGCGCTATGCAAGAACGAAATATCCGAATGAATTTATTGTCTGGTGCGTTCGCAAGGAATACAGGGAACTTATTGAGAGCAATCCGAATATAAATAAAATGCTGGTCATTTTTTGCTTTACGGAGAGCAAGGCTTTACAGCTAAGCGGCATATTTGATGTAGTAATAGACCTGCAATTACTAGGAACGGTTTGCCGGCGGTGCCGTTTATATTTCTCTAAAAGAGAGGGAAATAATCAAATAGATTTTAAGAATTACTATAATAGGGGTAATCTTCTCGGTAGCTTTTGTCAAAGCGGCGATTTGCCGGTTTTAAACGAACCGCCGAAAGTGTACATTCCGCAGAGATGCACAGAATCAGTTACCCAGATGGGCTTACTAAAAGATTTTGTAACCATACATTGCAATTCGAATGATTTATTACGCGATTGGCAAGACGTGAAATGGAAAGAATTCATTGATATTATTCTGTCTGTTTATCCGGTGTCCGTAGTTGAAATAGGGTTATCGTCAAGCTTAAACATCGCAAATAATCCAAAATATAAAAATCTTTGCGGGAAGCTAACAATTCTTGAAACGGCTGAGGTTATCCGGCAGTCACGTTTTTTTATTGGAGTTGATAGCGGACCAGCGCATTTGGCCAATGCGGTTGATACCTACGGGATAATCCTCAAAGGTGAGTTTGCGGGTTTTAAAAATTATATGCCGTACAGCGGCAGATATCAGGATGGAAGCAACATAGAAATTATTAATGAGGACGGACCCACTTCGAACATAAGCGTTAAACGAGTAGTAGATGCCGTCAAGCGGGCCATGGTAAAAACTGAAAGCGATAAAATCATTCACAGCATTAGTTGTTGCTGAATTCCGCAAGGTCTTGCAGGCAAGCATAGGATCTATTTTTAAAAATACGATTAGCGGATAATAGGCGAGTTGTAAAAACTTAAAATTTGATCCTCTCAAGGTAAAAATAATATGATAACCATGTTAAAAGAAATCCTGAAGTATCGAGATTTATTAATGATGCTGACTTTGCGTGATATCAGAATTCGCTATAAGCAAGCCGCCATGGGTTTTTTATGGGCGGTTTTTATGCCATCGGTCGCAATACTTGCGGGCATTTTAATTAAGAAAGCTATGTCGGTGGTTTCGGGGCAGCCAGTTTAATCTCTTTGAGTCCCTGTATCTCCTACTGACTTCTGTAAAAGTAATAGAACTTTTGTGGTAGTCAGCCTGCCTGTCGGCAGACAGGTACTGCCAACGCCTCAATGAGTTGTGAAAGAAATACAAGTTCCAGTATCAATGCGTTGGTCTGTAATGGCCAGATTTTAAATCAACCTTGGTAAATGCCTTTTCGAACCAAATTATAGAGATATTCAAAGACTCATTATTCTCATTATGGTGACGTAAAAATACTACCGGAGTGGACAAATGATGGCCAGGCAAAAGGTTTGACAGAGAACCAATCATAATCGAAGAATGGGTGCGTGACCTAATCCTTGCCAAAGAGCTGAAAGCTATCAAGATTAAACAGTGGCGGATAAAGCCTGATGAAGTGGAAAGGTTTATAAGGTCGAGGAGCAACCTATAGAGGCTATAAATTGGGAGAAGTTTTTTTATGAATCTTAAAGAATCCGAAGCAGTCGAATTGAAAAAATCTACGTCTGAATTAAAAGAGGCAATTGTCTCTATCGTTGCCATCCTCAATAAGCATAGCAGGGGAGAGCTTTATTTTGGAATAAAGAATGATGGCGTTGCAGTCGGTCAGTCTGTGAGCGAAAAGACAATTAGGGAGATTAGTCAATCCGTTAGTGAGAATATTGAGCCAAAGATTTATCCAAAAATTAAGGAAGAAGAAATTTCCGGGAAAGACTGTATTGTTGTGAATTTTGAGGGAACAGATGCGCCGTATTTTGCTTTTGGCAGAGCTTACATGCGGGTTGGTGACGAGAACAGACAGCTTTCTGCAAAGGAGCTTGAAAAAATATTTCTGCGAAAAAATCGGGAAAGGCTTAAGTGGGATTCCTTGCCTTCGGAATACAAACTAAAGGATATTAATGAAAACCTATTAAGGCAGTATATTGAGAAGGCAAATATTGCCGGAAGAATAAGTTTTTCTTTCGACAACAAAGAAAGCATCCTGAAAAAACTTGGTCTGATTCGGGACAAAAAACTTCTCAAGGCCGCAGAAGTGTTATTCTGTAACAAAAGCTCTCTTAAAGTCCAGTTGGCAGTCTTTGCGGGAAACGACAAGTTGACTTTTCTTGATATCCAAATGTATGAAGGGAATATTTTTGACCTTATTGAAAAAAGCGAACAATACCTTAAGGAAAAGATGAATTGGAGGGCGGAGATTTCCGGACTTCAACGCAAAGAAATTCCTGAAATTCCAATGAAAGCTCTTCGGGAAGCAATAATCAACTCATTTTGCCACCGGGACTACTATGCGCCAGAAAGTAATTATGTTGCAGTTTTTAAGAACAGGATAGATATTTCTAATCCGGGGAGGTTTCCTGAAGGCTTGGAGCCGCAGGACTTCATCTCAGGAAAACACGAATCAGTTCTGCGCAATCCACTAATCGCTGAAGTATTGTATAAGTCCAAAGAGATTGAGCACTGGGGTTCTGGTCTCAAAAGAATTTGCGACGAATGCAAAGTTAACAAGGTAAAGGTGGAGTTTGAGTCGAGAAAGTCAGGATTCGCAGTAACATTTTATCGGCCATTTGTAGGAATTACCCCCCCACCTACCCCCCCAGTACCCCCCCTAGTGGGCGCAACAGAACTAGAAACAAAAATACACTCTGCTCTGGCAACGAATCCAAGAATGTCCAGAACAGAGTTAGCCGATAATCTGGGAATCAAACTCGACACGGTAAAAGAATACATAAAGAGGCTAAAGAATAAAAAGCTTCTGAAAAGAATAGGCACTACAAGCAAGGGACATTGGGAAGTAAAGAAAACTCTGTGAAGAATTGCTCATCCATCCGGACGCATTGTTTTATTTCATATTCCTTCTCGGCCGAAGGGCACAGCTTATCAATTTGAAGGCGCGTATTTAATGCGTTCGACAGAAGACACCGTTCCAATGTCAGAGGATCGCCTCCGGCAGATTTTTGAGGAAGGGAAACCGGATTGGCTTTTGCGCCCGGCCAAAGAAACGTGCACAACGGATGATATTGTGCGGTTGCTGGATACGCAGGGGTATTTTGACCTTCTTAAAATGACTTATCCCACGACGAGGGAGGCGGTGCTCGAACGTTTTGAACAAGAGAAGCTCATTCAAAAGAAGAATGGCTCATGGATTATAACGAATTTGGGCGCTATCCTGTTTGCAAAGAAAATTGAAGACTTTGATGTTTTGTCTCGGAAAGCTCCGAGGGTTATTGTTTATGAGGGAACCAGTAAATTGAAAACAAGATTGGATAAACCGGGAACAAAAGGGTATGCGGTTGGTTTTGAAGGATTGCTTGAGTTTATTAATGGACAGACACCCACCAACGAGGTTATCCAGCATGCGTTACGCGAAGAAAAGAAAATGTTTCCGGAGATTGCGATCAGAGAACTTGTGGCAAACGCTTTGATCCATCAAGATTTAAATGAATCCGGCCCGATCATGATTGAAATATATTCTGATCGAATGGAAATCACGAATCCGGGGCGTCCATTTATTTCAACGGACAGATTTATTGATGAGTATCAATCGAGGAATGAGCGTCTTGCTGATCTCATGCGGAGGATGGGAATTTGCGAAGAAAAAGGGAGCGGCGTGGATAAGGTTATTATAGAAAAGATCGCATTCGCGCTTGTTATCAGCACTGCTGTTTACGCTATGTTATGAATGTGCGGATGACGAACCAGAGTTTGCGTGATCGCTTCAAATTACCGGAAGATAAAACGGCCACGATTTCTCAAGTTATTGCGGATGCGGTTAATGTTAATTTGATCAAGCTGGATGATTCAGCAACGGCTTCAAGGAGGTATGCGAGATACCTGCCATTTTGGGCGTAATTTCATTTAATTTCTAAGGTGTTTTTAGAGGCTGTTTTGTTGTAAACTGTTGTAATCATTTTGTTTGCCATTTAAAAGCAAAGACGTTCTGGTGCCTTTGAAACATGAGCGGGGGATTGTTTGGAATGATTAGGAGTTGAATATTAAAAGCACTCTAACTGGAGACTTCAAATGTTCGAAATGGTAAAGGAAATAATAAAATATCGCGATCTATTGTTTATGTTGACTCTCCGTGATATCAGGGTGAGATATAAACAAGCCGCCATGGGTTTTTTGTGGGCGGTCTTTAATGCCATCGGTGGCCATTTTTTCCGGGATTACCCCGCCTAAAACGCAAAATCTCTTCGAGATTTTGCCTGGCGGCCCTACGGGCGAATTTTGTCCCGCCATTGGCGGGACAAAATTCGGGATTAAGAAATCTATTTGCAGGGGGAGATTTATTTAAACCAGGGACTGCCGGGCAAGGGGTTTAAAGATTTCTTGCGAAATCACGTAACGTTCAATATAATGAACGTAAGTTAAATATATTGAACGATGGGAGGAACAAAATGAGCAGGCTTTTGACGATGACCAATGCGCAAAAAATACTCGATTTTCTCTGTCAGCAACCGGGAGAACAGTTTCTCGCTGTGGAGATCCAAACGGCCTTAAAAATTAGTAAGGGGGGTGTCAGCATCTCCCTGCGTGAATTGGCCAAGGAGAAATTGGTAAATCGTTTGCTCAAGGGGAACGCGTATCTTTATTCAGTCGCGCCTGGCGAACCGGGGATCAAGCAATTTAAAGTTTTAAAGAATGTCCTGGCTCTGGAGCCGCTCGTTTCTCGCCTTAAGCCCTTATCAAAGAAAATTGTTCTTTTTGGCAGTTCGGCCAGAGGGGAGGATTCATTAAAAAGTGACACGGATCTTTGTGTCATTACCAATAACCCGCAACAAGTTGAGGGGATCCTTAAGAAAAATCGCAGCCAGCGTAAATTGCAGGTTATTATCCGATCCCCGGTACAATTTGTTGAAATGGAGAAACGAGATCCGGTTTTTTGGTCGGAAGTGGCGAAGGGAATCGTGTTATGGGAGGGTAGGGAATGAACCCTGAATTCAGCCCGTCTCATCCAAATCACTCTTAGCGGCTGCCGATGAGTTTCTTGAAATAAGCCGCAAGCTTTTAACTATATGAGCAATGATTCTATGTACCCTTCTTATACATTCTTCACAGGGGGAAGGGTAAGGACCGACTGGCCGGTGAAAAAGCCAGGGTTGTCGAAGCGGGATCAAAAAAACTTGCCCTTTCAGAATAGTCGGGTTTTGTAATGAACTTTTTGAAATATTTTATTCTTTTTAAAGCTATTTTAAGTCATTGGAAGCTTAAGGGCGAAACAGGCGCAACGCATAAAAGAAAGACGCTCGAGGAAAGTGTTGAGTATATTAAGAGAGTCTTTAACGATTATCTGCAGTATGGCGGTTTAACGCAGGAAGATATTCTAGATAAAACAATACTTGAAATTGGCCCCGGAGACAACCTTGGCGTTGCTTTGCTTTTTATTGCCAGGGGAGCAAGGAAAGTTGTTTGTCTTGATCGGTTTCTTTGTAAGAGAGACGATCAACAGCAAATTAAGATTTATGAAGCTTTGCTTCAGACAATGGATGAAAAAGAGCGGCAACTCATCGAGGCGGCGATAACACGAACGCAAGAGAAAATTGTCTTTAATTCCGAGAAAATTCAATATGTCAGCGGTTTGAGCATTGAAGACGCGGAAAAGATTTTTCCGGGAAATAGTTTTGACTATATTATTTCGCGGGCGGTTCTGCAATATGTTAGCGATTTAGAAAAAGCCTTTCATACGATGGATTTGTTATTAAAGGAAAAGGGCCGTCTTATTCATAAGATTGATATGCGTGATCATGGAATATTTTCAAGCCAGGGAATGAATCCTTTGGAATTTTTAACAGTTCCTGACGCCTTATGGAATTGTCTTGGAGCCCATGCGGGAAAAACAAACCGGCAAAGAATTAATTTCTATCGTGACAAACTGATGCACTGGGAATATGACTACATGCTTTTTATCACCCATGTGATGGGGCAAAATCAAGATATTGTTCCTCATAAGTTAATCATTCAAAAAGGCCTGGATTATTCTGATGAAGATATCGCGAAGTTTAATTCGATAAAACCGAGGTTGCTTAAGAGATTTAAAATTCTCTCTGACAACGATCTTCTTATTTCGGGTATATTTTTGGTTGCCAGCAAGAGCTTTGATCCCAAATTTTGCCCCGCCTTTGGCGGGGCAAAATATCGGGATTAACCCTGAACCGACCCGTCGAAGACGGGTCTGGTTCAGTCCGTTGGGCGCCCGCCTGCCGGACGGGCAGGGATTTTGCTTTGCAAAATCCGGGTTGATGGAAAACGATAAAATGTACCAAACTCTAAGAAAAATAATAAAGTTCACAGCGAGTTTTCTAATCTTCTATACGGGAATAGGCCACGTTTATTTGCGATATGTTTACCCCCGGCGTAAGACATTTCCGGTGGTGATCATCAATTATCACCGGTTTGTCAAAGACTTAAACAATGTTATTGACGCGGATCCCGCCTATACGCATCACATTGACGATTTTAAAAAGGAGCTTGGTTTCTTAAAAAAGTACTTTGATATTGTCAGCCTTGACCAGGCAGTTGAGACTCTTAAGCAAAGACAATGTTTTGTAAAGCCAACCGTCGCCATTACCGTTGACGACGGATTTGCGGATAATTATGAATTATTATTTCCCGTGATCCGCCAGGAAAATGTTCCCATCACGATTTTCTTGATTGACGGATTCATTGGAACCAATCAAAAAGCCTGGTTTGATCAACTGGCATCCATTATTAAAAATACGAATCACACCGCACTTAAAGTCCAAACTCCTGTCGCGCGGACGTATTCTTTGAATTCATTGACGGAAAAAAGAAAAGCCTATCTTGATCTATCGACCATGATGAAAGATATGAGTGAAAAGGATCGTAAGGATACTCTTGATCACGTTAAGGGTCATTTGGATCGGCAGGGAGATGATCGTCCCGTTATGCTCAGCTGGGAGCAGGTCAAAACCATGAGTGAACAGGGAGTGGCTTTCGGATCCCATACATGCACCCATCCGATTTTAACAAGTGTCCCTGTCAATGACGCAAAGAGTGAAATTTTACAGTCCAAGAAAAGCATTGAACAAAAACTTGGGATGGCCGTCAAACATTTCGCCTTTCCCAACGGGCGCCCTCGGGATTTTAATGATGAGTTGAGGCAGTATTGTCAGGAGATCGGGTTTAAAAGTATTAGCAGTTGTGAAAAGGGGTGCAATTTTAGAGCATTAGATGTTTGGTCGCTGAAACGAATTCATGTCGCGCCGCCTTTGAGTGTTTTTTCATTTGGAATTTTACGGGTATTACTTTCACAAAAATATTAGCGGAGGATTTAATGTTATCAGAGATTTATAAATACCGGGATTTATTATCGATGTTGATTCTAAGGGATATTCGAATCCGTTACAAGCAGGCTGCGATGGGTTTTTTGTGGGCTATTTTCATGCCGGCCGTTGCCATCCTTGCCGGGATCCTTATTAAAAAAGCCATGTCGGTTGTTTCCGGCCAGCCGATGGACTTAAAGAGTGTTGTCTCTATTTCTGTCAAAGTGTTGCCGTGGACATTTTTTATCAGCTCCATCCGCTTCGCGGTCCAAGCATTGGTGGGGAACAGTTCCCTGGTCACAAAGATTTATTTCCCGCGGGCTGTTTTACCGCTTGCGGCGATCTTAGCCTGTTTCTTTGATTTTGGAATCTCGGTGGTCGTTCTGACAATCCTTCTTTTTATCATAAAGATCGGTCTTAGCGTGAACCTTCTGTGGGTTCCATTGATCTTATTATTCCTTATTCTTTTTACAGTAGGTTTAGGGTTGATTTTATCAGCCGCCAATCTGTTCTTTAGAGATGTGAAGTATGTTGTGGAAATCATTCTCATGTTTGGCATCTTTTTTGTCCCCGTGTTTTTTGATTCCAGCATGTTTGGAAAGTGGGAAACATTCGTTCTTCTTAATCCTATGGGAAGCCTTCTTGAGTCGGTCAATCAAGCCGTTGTCTTAAGACAAATGCCGGATTTAGGTTGGTTGGCATATGCGGGAGCTTGCTCTATCGTTGTGTTTTTTCTGGGGATGGCGGTGTTTCAGAGGAATGAGCCTTATTTCGCGGAGAATATCTAAGCAATTGTCGAGTTGCGAGTTTGCGAGTTAAAAAAGAAATTAAGTTATAAACGTTATAAAGGTTATAGAGGTTGCAAAGGTTGCTTTAAAAGAGGTTGTTTGAGGTTATAAAAGGTTACTCAATGCAGGAAAAGCCTTACGAAAAACTTAAGTTTTATCAAGATACTTGTGAGCCAAGGAAGCTCATAGTTGAAATCACTGAACGTTTTGGCAGTAAGCAAATGAAGCTTGTCAGTCAGATGAGAGATGCAGCTCGTTCCGCCTGTCAGAGGCGGGGCGGTGGAGCATTGGATGTTCGAAGCGGCCCGAAGGCTTGATGAAGAAATAAAATTGGAGACCGCGATTTTACCTTGACAATAATATGGCAATAACATACACTTGTATGTAATGGACATATGTAAAATGTTTGGCACTAATCAATCTTTAATATTGGCTATTCTTTCGGAGAATCCTCAGAGGGAGTATTACCTGCATGAACTGGGGCGCCTGGTGGGGAAGAAACCGGGCGTCTTTCAGATCGGCATCAACTCACTTGAGAAGCAAGGCTGGGTCGTGAGCCGCAAGCAGGGAACGCTGAGGTTTTTCAAGATCAATGAACAGCATCCTCTGTACAAAGAGATTAAGTCGGTTGTGCGCAAGACTGTCGGCGTTGAGGCAGAGCTGAAGAAGGTTGTGAATAGTATTGATGGCATCGCGAAGGCGCTGATCTATGGCAGTTACGCGAAAGACAGTATGCGTCCGGATTCAGACGTTGATGTCCTGGTGGTGGTCAACGATAGTAAGGCCGAGGACAAGCTTGTGGCCGAGCTTTCCCGGGTCGAGAAGACACTTGGGCGCGAAATTAATTATAAACTTTATGATGATAAAAAGTTTAGACAGCGTCGGAAGGATAAAGACCACTTTCTGGCTGAAGTGTTGTCTGATAAGTATGTTCTACTGAAAGGGGCGGTATGAAAGATTGGGGAGAGTACCTGAAGAAAGGGTTGGTCAAGGAACAACGCCCGAGCTTTGACCAGATCGAACAACAAATCGTCAGGGCAGAGAAAGACCTCAAGACTTTCGGGTTTGTCTTAGATTCTGACCCTGAGTGGGCGTGCACGATAGCTTATCAGGCTATGCTTCGCATGGGCCGCGCCCTCATGTTTTCCTACGGCTACCTTCCCGCCGACGGCCAACAGCACCGGACTGTCGTCGAGATTACAGGCAAGCTTTTAGGGGAGAAGTTCAATCTTCTTATTCAATACTTTGACCGCATGAGGCGTAATCGTAACGTGTTCTTCTACGATTCGCTCGATACGAACAATGAAGCGCAGGCGAAGAAGGCCTTCGAGACAGCCGGGGCATTGCTCAAGGTGGTCAAGGACACGATTCGGAAGCACAACCCGCAGTTTGATTCCAAGTTTTAGGAGAGGTAAGGGATGAGCCCGCACTTCAATATACTCGCAACATGATAACGGAATTAAAAATAATTTCTTCGGCATCGGATGAGGTTTTAGATAGAGCATCGCTTGAGTATGTCTTTAAGAGTGAGAAAATCGAGTTTTCTACTGAAGATCAAATTCATTTACAAAAACGAATTCTTCATCGCCTCCGACGCCAACCCGGTTCCTCCGGTCCGCGGCGGGGCGGTGGAGGATTTCGTGTTTAGGAATTTAACACTGGTGACCGGGGCACCGGGGAACCAATAAGAAGTGATTTAACTTTAAGAATGTTGGTTTAATAATGTTAGGACTTACGCGTTTGAATACTCTCCTGGTGTCATTGCGAGGAGGAGCGTATTTCGCGACGACGTGGCAATCTTTTTAAATAGATTGCCTGCCTGCCGGCAGGCAGGCTTCGATCTCCGGTCAAAATATTCAGCAAAGACACCAAGCGCAAAAGTCCTGAAATCTATGAATAGATCCAACAACAAAGGGCAATGGAAGGTCCCTGGAGATCAGGGTGCCAAGTAACCTTTTGAAACCTCAGCTAACCTTAAGAATGTCGTTTTAATTAAGGTAACTTCTATAACTTTTATAACGTATATAACATTTTTAACCTGTAAGGACATCAAATGGACAATGTTATAGAATTCAATCAAGTCTGGAAAAAATTCCGCAAGGGCGAAAAATTCAACTCCCTTCGCGATGCTGTTCCGAATTTTTTCAAGAAGGCAGTCCAGGGAAACGGAGGGCTTGAGGAACAGGAATTCTGGGCGGTCAAAGATGTCAGCTTTAACATTAAAAAAGGCGAAGTCGTCGGTATCATGGGGCCCAACGGCGCGGGAAAAAGTACGATTTTAAAACTACTTTCCAGGATTATCATCCCCAATAAAGGAAGCATGAAGATCAACGGGCGTCTTTCCGCCCTGATCGAGGTTACGGCGGGATTTCATCCTGAGCTTACTGGACGCGAGAACGTTTATTTAAATGGAACTATTCTCGGCATGCGAAGGAAAGAAATCGATACAAAATTTGATGAAATAGTCGAGTTCTCGGGGATCAAAGAGTTTATTGAAACCCCGGTTAAACGATATTCCTCCGGGATGTATTCAAGATTGGGTTTCTCGGTGGCAGCGCATATGAACCCGGATATTCTCCTCGTTGATGAGGTCTTATCGGTGGGAGACATTGCATTTCAGTCGAAATGTTCGGAAAAAATGAGGGAGCTTCTTCACAGCGGGGTAACCATCGCGCTGGTTTCGCATAATCTCTCTTTGATGCAAAGTCTATGCCAGCGCGTTATTCTGCTTGACAAAGGTGAAGTCTTAAAAGATGGGCGCACCGATGAAGTGATTCCCTATTATGAAAACATTGTCTATAAACAACAGGAAGAAGATCTTAAGAAGAAGATCCACTCTTCGAGTGATTATCAGGTCAAAATCAGTGATCAATCCCTATTGGAAATAAATGATGTTTCATTATGCGCTGATGCGGGCCAGACAAAAGAGATTTATAAGTCTGAAGATCTCATTAGCGCGACCGTTCGCTATAAAGCCAATCGCCCCATCGAAGATCCCGGGTTCTGTATCGAAATCATTCGCTCCGATGGTGTTTTATGCTGTGGAGAGAAATCTAATCATGCTGGATTCAAAGCAGGAGAAGTCTCCGGAGAAGGCGCCCTTAAAATATCTTTTGGAAAAATTAGACTTGGCCCGGGTGTTTATGTTCTAAAAGTCACCATCTTTGATAAAGGTTTTATCCACGCTCTTGCTGTCCACCAGAAATGTATTCTAAAGATCGAGGCAGAAAAAGGACAGGCGGATTCAGCGGCAATCTTCTTGCCGAAATTTATATGGTCAGTCGAAAGATAAGCAGATGACATTTTTCTTTGAATCGGTTATTCGGCCATTGATTGAGAAAAATAAATTTCGGAAGGGGTTGGAGATAGGTGCATCGAAAGGCCGAAACACCTTAAAATTATTAGAAATTAACAATGTTCAAATGACAATTGTCGACCCTTGTTTGGATGCAGATTTGGTTGAAAATTTTAAAGGTAATAATCAAATAAGTATGTATCGTGGTAAAAGTTTGGATATCCTGCCAGTTTTGACGAACTCTTTTGATTTTATTCTCATTGATGGAGATCATAACTGGTATACAGTTTTTAATGAGTTAAAGATGATTCGGGAAAAGGGCTTGCTTGAGAGTGGAGGTATAATATTCTTGCATGATGTTGGCTGGCCATATGGAAGGCGCGATATGTACTATATTCCTGATAGCATTCCTCAAGAATATCGTAAACCATATGCAAAAAAAGGCATAATTCGGGATCAGTCAGCATTAGTCGATGTTGGGGGAGACGATAAAGATCTCAATAATGCTCAAATGGAAGGTGGTCAGCACAATGGTGTGTTAACTGCTGTTGAAGATTTTTATAAAGAATATAAACGCGATTACATGTGGTTCTGTGATATGCGGCAATATGGTTTGGGAATATTAATGAAAAAAAAAGGCCTCTTTGAAAATTTACGATTTATTCAATTTAGAATCAGCCTTGGCTATGATCATAAGTATGAGAAAACAAAAGCACTTTTTGTTATTCATTTTCCTTTCTTAGCAAAAATATTGCGGGCTATTAAACATCGGTTATGGATAATTTGAAAGACAGGATTAGTGTTGTTATCCCGCTATTTCTGTAATGTGCACAAAAAATGAATATTTGTTTCTTATGTCAGAATTTTCATAAAGACTCAGGGGGGATAGAGACCTTTACTGCAAATTTTGGGAGAGCCTTAGCAGTGGCGGGTCACTCAGTCCACATTATTTGCCGGGACCGGGGCGACTTTAACCGGCACCCATTAGGTGAGAATCTGTTTATCCACCACGTGGCGTTTAACGACCACCCCTTTCCCGGCGCTTGGACAGTGGAAAGATTTTTCCCTTTGGGAGATCTAAGATATTCGAATGCAGTAGCTAAGAAAATCGATTCTATAAGATTGAAATATCCCATCGATGTTGCGGAAACTTTTGATTATTTCCGGCAAGGATTTTTTTATACGCGGCGTCGCCAGCGTATTCCCATTTTTCTCCGTTTACATGGGTGGTTCTTTAATCGCACGCAGGGAAGGATTGATCCGTGGCCTACGCTGAGTTTTAAAGAACGGATATCCTGGAGAATGCAAAGGGATACTCTCTTAAAGGCAGATGGTCTGGCGGCTGTCTCAGCAGATACAGGAGATTTTGTTAAAAAAGTGTGGCGGATTAATCGGAATATTAAGACAATTTACAATGCGGTTGATTCCAAAGATTTTTATCCTGAAGGAGAAAAGGACCCCTGCCAGATTTTATTTTCCGGACGGCTCATTCCCAGAAAAGGCATTGATGTGCTGGCCGAGGCCATGCCGCTTGTTATCAAAGAGTTTCCTAATGTCAAATTAGCCATCGCGGGGGCTGATGCCCTGTCTCCTGAAGGAATCAAAAATAGTCAAATGTTGCTGGAGAGGATCGGCCATCAGCATCTTGAATATTTAGGGTTGTTGACTCAGGGCCAGCTTAAGGTATGGTTAAAGAAAAGTGCTATTCTTATTATGCCGTCTACATATGAAGCTTTTGGAATTAGTGCTCTTGAGGGAATGGCCTCTGGATGTGCTGTCATTGCTTCGGCAGTAGGGGGGTTAACTGAAATGATTGATCATGAAAAAGATGGAATTTTGGTTCGACCCGGAGATGCTCTCGTGCTTGCTAAAGCTATTTTGCGGTTATTAAATGATGCGGTGTTATGTCATAATTTGGCAGCACAGGCGCTTTATAAAGTTAAAACGGAATTTTCCTATCAGAAGCTTGTTGAAGAATCACTTAAAAGCTATCAAGAAGCAATTGAATCTTATTACAAGCATCATAGGAATTGATTAATGCCCAAAGTTAGCGTTATTATACCGACTTATAATCGTTCACAGTATATTTGTCAGGCGATCGACAGTGTTTTGATGCAAATATTCACAGATTACGAGATTATTATTGTTGATGATGGATCAACTGATGATACGAGGGAAGTATTGAAAAAATATGGAAATACCATTCAATATTTATATCAAAAGAATATGGGCCCACCGAGCGCGATGAATACTGGTATACGTTGTTCCAAGGGAGAATATTTTGTGATCCTTGGTGATGATGACGTTTTGATGCCTAACATGCTTGAACGTCAGGCAGCCGTTTTAGAACGTAATCCAGATATTGCCTTTGTTTGTTCAGGAACGTATTTTATGGATGAACATAGTCAGGTGTATAAAACATCTGATTCTGGTCGTTATCGTGAGAAAAGTTTTAAAAGTTTACTTTTCGATAATTTTGTCTGGCATCTGACGGTTCTAATCCGTCGCAAAATATCTGAAGAAATGGGACATTTAGATGAAAGTCTTTTGACAAATCACGACCACGATCTGTGGCTCCGTATTGCAATTAAGTATAAATTTGAATATACCGACGCGCCGCTTGCCAAATTTCGCCGACACTCGGGAAATTTCAGTAAAAGCCTTGAATTGCATTTGCGAGATCATTTGACAATTTTGGATAAGAAAGAGGTTCGCGGTCACTTGACATGGATTGAATACATGAAGTACCGGGCGGTCAATCTTTATCGTTTCGGTTTATTTTATTCACGGACAGGAGAGTATCTGAAAGCGGCGCGTTGTTATTGGTTGGCAATTTTAAATTTTCCTTGGATCGGAGTATACTTTTGGCCTTACGAATCGAACAAGATGAAATTTTCCATGCCATATCGTTTTCTAAAACCTTACATAGCACCATTTTTTTATGTGCTCAAGTTTCTCCTGTGGAAATTGGGATTGATAAAAATTAGTATCCAAACGGACAATCTCGCGTGAACATGGAAAGCTATTGGGCATGAATAAAGTCAGCGTCATCATCCCCACATATAACTGTGTTCGATTTCTATCTGAATCCATTCAAAGCGCTTTATCGCAGACTTATCAGGATTTTGAAATCATCATTATTGATGATGGTTCAAAAGACAATACGCGCGAGATCGTTGAGGGTTTTATCCAGAGAAATCCCGGGAAGATCCGCTACATTTACCAAGAAAATGGGGGGCTCGCCGTCGCGCGCAACACAGGCATAAAGAATTCAAATGGAAAATATATCGCCCTTCTTGATTCGGATGACACTTGGCTGCCAAATCGTCTTAGCGCTCAAATTCCTATTATGGAATCTGACTCGAAGATTGGCCTTGTCCACGCCAATATTACGCGTATTAATGAGGAAGGGCAGCCGGTACGGACTCCCTCGCGTGATAGAGAATTCTTATTGGGGGATATTTTTGAATATATTTTTCTACGAAAGACCGATATCGCGTGCCCAACGGTTTTATTTCGCAGGGAATGCTGCGATAAAGTTGGGTTATTTGATGAATATTTGACCCGCCTGGGTTGTGAAGACCGTGAGTTGTGGCTGAGGATCACTCAGCATTATAAGGTTGGATATGTCGATGAGGTGTTGGCGCACTATCGGATCCTCAACAACAGTATGAGTAAAAACCTTGAAAAAATGATCACGGCGCGTTGTTATGTTGTCGACAAGATCTCAAAGGGCAATAGAATTGCAAGCAGACTTCGAATTCAGGCGCTGGCCAGGGTTTATCGCGATGCCGGAGATGTTTTGTTAAGCGGCCATGATTTCGATGACGCAAGAAGAAAATACATGAAGTCTCTTGGTTACGCGCCTTTTTCGAGATGGACGTATATCAATCTCATCAAAGCGATATTGCGAATGCCGATCAAATTAAATGTTTATTATTGAGAGTAAAGGCAGTTTATGAAGATTGGTTTCGTTGTTATTAGTTTTCCAGTCGCATCGGAAACGTTTATTTTGAATCAAATAGCAGCCTTTCTTGATCTGGGGCATGATGTTCAAATCTTTGCCCAGCTGCCTCCGGAGGGCAAGACAATTTTTCATGATGGTTTTCGAAAATATCGTCTTGCCGATCAAATCGTTTATTTTTCCCAATTCATCCCAAAAAATAAATTCAAAAGACTAATTAAAGGCTTGCCGCTTATTGGAATGAATTTGTTTCGAAATTTTTCCCAAACCATTAAAGCTTTGAATTTTCTTAAATTCGGCAAAGAGGCCTTATCACTGCGATTGCTGTATCTAACGTCGCTATTTGCCAGAAAAGATTATGATGTTATTCATTGCCACTTTGGCACGGTTGGCAGGGAGATGATCTATTTAAAGGATATTTTTCCGAAGATAAAATTTATTGTATCATTTTATGGTTTTGACATCCGGCTGGGACAGGAAAAGGGCGGGGAATTTTATAAACGACTTTTCAGCAAATCAGATCTGGTTATTGCCAATGCTCGGAATACTATCAAAGAGCTGATTGAGTTGGGATGTCCCAAAGAGAAGATTGTCCATCTTTCCAACGGTGTTGATCTTGAGAAATTCAAATTACAAGCACGCCCTAAAAAAGGCTATTGCCAGATAACGACCGTGGCTCGATTGGTTAAGGAAAAGAATATTTTATTTACACTGGATGTGATCAAACGATTGTCGGAAAATCAAAAGATCAATTTTAAATATTTTCTCGTTGGTGACGGATACCTCGCCGGAGATATAAAAATAAAAATTCACGAATTAAAACTTGAAAATTATGTGATAATGCTTGGGGCACAATCGCAGGAATCTATTATCGACATTTTAAGGGAAACGGATATTTTTCTTCTATTAAGCCGAGAAGAATCATTCGGGGTCGTTTTACTTGAAGCTCAGGCGATGCAAGTGCCGGTTGTCGCAAGTTGTGTGGGAGGCATTCCGGAAGCGGTACGTGATGGGCGGACAGGTTTTTTAGTCAAAGATAACGATATTCAAGATGCTGTTGAGAAAATAACGAGGCTTATTGATCATTCTGATTTGCGTAAGCAGATGGGACAAAGCGGGCGGCAATTTGTTCAAGAAAATTTTGATCTAAAGAAGTTAAGCGGTAAGCTTGAAAAGATTTATAAGACTTATCGCTAAAACTACGAAAGGCATCGTTTATGCCGCGAGTCAGTATTATTATTCCGGCTCACAATTCTGAGAAGTATCTTAATAAGACGCTGGAGAGTGTTTTTAGGCAAACCTTTCAAGATTTCGAGATTATTGTGGTTGACGATGGTTCAACGGATGGAACGAGAGATGTTGTTCAAAAATATCCGGATAAAGTTATTTATATTTATCAGCAAAATCAAGGCCATGCGATTACTCGCAATACAGGTATTCGGAGGTCGATAGGTGAATACATCGCTTTTTTAGATGCGGATGATTTGTGGGTTGAGACAAAATTAGAAAAGCAGGTTGCTCTTTTAGATCGGGACAAGAGCGTTGGCCTTGTTCATAATCGTATTCAACACATTGATAAGGAAGATAATCTGTTATCAACGGTACCGATCGCTTTCCAGTACTTATCGGGTCATATCTTCGAACATTTATTATTACGCCACGCTCAAATTTGCACCTCAGCAGTGATGTGCCGGCGGGCTGTGTTGGATGATGTCGGGCTTTTTGATGAACATTTTCCTGATAATATCGGTGGTGAGGACAGGGAATTGTGGCTCAGGATTTTAAGGAAATATCCGGCGGCTTATATTCATGAACCACTCGTCCTGTACCGGTGTTACGACAAAAGTTTAAGTAACCGCCGGCCGTTGGATTCCCTGATTCGAGGCCGATGCTTTACGATTAATAAAGCATTATTGACTGAAAGGAATATTTGGGATCGCTTTTACTTAAAGTTGCGTGCTTATAGCAATGTTCATTACGAACTGTCATACGATTTAACTGATGCTGGGGATTTACCAAGAGCCATGAGAGAATGTCTAAGATCCATTATCTGTTTTCCATTTCAAACGAGCGCGTATTTGCGCCTGGTTCGGTTGTTATGGCATACGATTATGGTTTCCAACAAACAATCCAAATAATAAGGTGAGCATATGCTTCAACAATTTCGTTATCTTATAACTGATTTGAAACGCTGGAAAGTTTCTTCACCAAAAGATATTTGTTATCTGATTTTCGAGCAGGCCATATGGGCGCTTGTGGTTTACCGTTTCGGGCGATGGGCAAGGACCGTCAGAATTCCGATTATTTCGCTTGTATTAAAACTGATTGCCTTTTTGTTATTCAAATGGATAGAAATTATAACCGGAATTTCCTTACCGGCAAGCGCACGAATAGGAAAAGGTTTCTATATCGGCCATTTCGGAGGAATCATTCTTCATAGTGATGTTAGAATCGGAGAAAATTGTTCAATTGGATCTGGTGTGGTTATTGGAGTACGAGCATTAGGGAAAGCCGGTGTTCCGGTTATTGGTAATAATGTCTATATTGGAGTTGGGGCAAAGGTATTAGGGAATATTAAAGTGGGAAATGATGTCAAGATTGGAGCCAACGCCGTTGTTATTCATGACGTTCCCGATGGCGCTACGGTGGTCGGGATTCCGGCAAAAATAATTCATGCAGGACAATAAACAATGGGATTAGGAATTATTGCTTTTATTAAAAGCCTGGCTCCAATCACCCTATACGGTGTGGCGATCATCCTAAGCTTGATGGCATTGATCGGGCGAATACGCTGGCCTTTCCTTTTTCTTATCGCGCTTCAACCCCTGCAAAATGTCACGGCAAAATTGGAAGCTCTCCCCTGGGGAAATCAAATCGATGATATTCTACTGATTTGTATAATTATTGGGTGGTTTGTGAATGCAAGTTCGCATAAAGAGAAATTATTTGAAAAATCACCCATTAATAGAATGGCCTGGATCCTTATCATCTATACATATTTTGCTTTCATTCGAGGATGTTTTTATCTTAACAATTTTAATATTTTTGATATTACCGATCCGAGGCTCCAAGATTGGAAAAACTATATTATCCTGCCCATTCTATGTTTCATAACGATAAATACCATTAAGGACAAAAAATGGATTAAAAGAACAATCGTAACAGTTTGTGTAACATTTATTTTCATGAATTATTATTTGGTGCAACAATTAAATGAAAGCTCCGGACTTCTTTCGCGAGGCAAAGCTTTAGGAACTTTTACCTGGTTAGGGACTAATGAGCTGGCCGCGTTTTACAATCAATATACTGTTTTGCTTGTGAGTATTTATTTTAGCGTCCGGCATAAGTTTGCTAAACCTATCCTGCTCATCATCATTCTGGTTAATATTTACTGTATTTTATTTTTGTATTCCCGAGGGGCTTATGCCGGGTTGGCACTGGGTTTAATAGTTCTGTTCTTATTTAAAAAGCGCATTTTCTTGATTCCTTTGGTTGTCGTCCTGCTGTTTTGGCAGGCCTTTTTACCTCAGCAAGTCAAGGATAGAATCTTGATGACAACCAATGAATATGGTGAGTTGGAGGAATCCGCAGGGAACCGTATTATTGTCTGGCAGCAGTCGATGGATTTATTTAAAAAAGAACCTTTGATGGGGGTGGGTTTTGCGGTATTTAGATCTCTTGGATTTAGATTGGGGGACACTCATAATATTTATATAAAGATCATGGCAGAACAAGGTACGATTGGATTGATAATCTTCCTTGGCTTGATCGGGACATTCTTAGGCCAGGGGTGGAAGTTGTTCCGTAGGGGCGATGACGATTTTAGCAGGTCATTGGGCATCGGTTTTGTGGCTTGCGTTTTCACGATGCTCGTGAACAACATGTTCGGTGACCGCTGGACGTATTTACCCGTCAGCTCCTTTTTATGGGTTTTTGTCGGCTTGGTCACGAGGTATAATATCATCATTGACAATGCGGTCAGGCAAAAGGCAGTCAATTCAGCGGGCCCGGAACAGCCGATGCGGGTCAAACGCCGGCGCTGAAAAACAGATCCACGAACTCGCCAGGCGGCTTGTACTAAAACAGGACCCTTGACACTATTACTACAATAGATTATACTCCATTTTGGTAATACCAGAATGGAGTTAATTCCGAATGAAGAATCTTAAACGATCATTAGATATCAGGCTTCCCAAAGGGCAATCTGCTTTTTTGTGGGGCGCCAGAAAGACAGGGAAATCGACCTATTTGAAAGAAAGGTTTCCCAAAAGCCCGGTTTATGATTTTCTTAAAACGGATCTGTTTCTTGAAGTCTCAAAAAATCCGTCTCTTTTGCGTGAGCGGATTCTTGCAAGGGATAACACAACACAGACAGATCCCATCATCCTTGATGAAGTACAGAAGGTGCCGCAGGTGCTGGATGAAGTGCACTGGTTGATAGAAAATAAAGGGTTAAGATTTGTGCTTTGCGGCTCAAGCGCTCGCAAGCTGAAAAGAGGCCATGCGAATTTATTGGGCGGCAGGGCGTGGCGTTATGAGATGTTCCCGCTTGTCAGCCAGGAGATCGGAAAAGTTGACCTGTTGCGTGTTTTAAGCCATGGGACCATACCGCTTCATTATTTGCAGGACGACCAGGAGTGTAAAAGGTCCCTGGAGGCCTATGTGCAGGATTATCTGCGCGAGGAGGTCTTTGCGGAAGGGCTAACGCGCAACATACCGGCATTTTCAAGGTTTTTTGACGCTTTTGGGTATACCCATGGCGAGATGACCAATTATGCTAACATTGCCCGAGACTGCGGAGTTGATTCAAAGACGGTGAAAGAATATTACCAGATCCTCATGGATACATTGTTGGCTATCCGGGTTGAGCCTTTTAAAAAAAGGCAATCCCGGCAGGTCATAACAAAGGCTCCAAAATATTATATGTTTGATGTCGGGGTTGCGGGATGTATGACGAAAAGGCATCTGACAGAACAAAGGGGCACTGAATTTGGCAGGGCTTTCGAGCATTTTATTCTCATGGAGATTATTGCTTACCGGTCTTATAGCGGCAAAGATTTTGGGGTGCATTTTTGGAGGACGAAGACGGGCCTTGAGGTCGATTTTGTGCTTGGGGCAGGCGAAATCGCCATAGAAGTAAAAGGATCCAGCCGTATCGATAGGAAAGACATGAATGGGTTGGCGGCATTTATTGAAACATATTCCCCAAAGCGGAATTTTGTTGTCTGCAATGAGAAAGAGAAAAGATTGCACGGCAAAATTGAGATATTTCCGTGGGAAGCCTTTTTGGGACAGCTGTGGGCGGGAAAGATATTGGGGTAACTCGAGTTTGACGTTAAAAAAATGCTTGGGCCGGCGAATTGATGCGCTATATTTAAGGCCAAAATAACATTTCACTTTTAGCGCTATATGGAGCGAAAACTAAAACCAATGATTATTAAAAACTTTCCGGGTATGTTGATAGCAGAAATCGAAAGGAATCTGGCGGGATAAAATATCGCTCCATTTCAGGAAAGATTTGGTTGTTTATAGTTCTCATTAACAATGAGAACTATCTATAATATGCTCTCATCAACAGTGAGATGGCAAGGAAGGCCAGATGCAGAAGTCTTTATTAAAAGAGATCATCCTTGAACAGGAAAAAGATCGCCGGGGCCTGGATCCGGGTGTCCCCAGGGCTGCTTTGAAGAACACTTTACATTATGCGGCTTTGCCTCATGCGGTGGTTGTTTCCGGGGTGCGCCGTTGCGGCAAATCAACCTTGCTTAACCAGGTTATCAGCGATCTTTACAAAAAAGGCGTTTATTACCTCAACTTCGAGGACGAGCGGCTCATTGATTTCACCGTTGAAGATTTCAACGATCTCTATGAGGTTTTTTTGGAGCTTTACGGGGAAAAGAATGTTTTCTTTTTTGATGAGATTCAAAATATCCCCAGGTGGGAAGTATTTGTCCGCCGCATGCAGGGGAAGGGCTGTAAATTCTTTATCACAGGGTCGAACGCTTCTTTGTTGAGCAAAGAACTCGGTACGAAATTATCCGGCAGGAATGTCAGCGTTGAATTGTTCCCGTTTTCTTTCAAAGAATTCCTTTCTTTCCGGGGTTTTAAACTATCCAAGAACGGATTGTCCCTTACAACAGAGAGGGCTGCGCTTAAAAAGCATTTTGCCGAATACCTCAAACACGGGGGCATGCCCGAATATTTGAAATATCAGGATCAAACCATTTTGAAGAGGGTTTATGACGATATTCTCTATCGTGATATTGTCGCCAGATATGGCATCAAGCAGGTCAAGCCGTTGCGTGAATTGGGGCTTTATCTTTTGAGCAACATCGGCGGCACGTTCTCTTATAACAATCTCAAGAAGGTTCTCGGGCTTGGGAGTATGAATACCATCAAGAGTTACGCGGATTACTTGGAGAATAGCTATCTGATATTCCTTATCAGCAAATTCTCTTATTCCTTAAAGGAGCAGCTTGTGGCTCTTAAGAAAATTTACTGTATTGACAACGGGTTGGCGGAGTCGATTGCTTTTCAGTTCTCTAAGAATAAGGGAAAGTTTTTGGAAAATTTGGTGTTCCTTGAGCTGAGGCGCAGGTTCCCGGAGGTTTATTATTATAAAACCGCGAATAATCTCGAAGTTGATTTCTTGGTCAAATCCGGCCGGAAGGATATGAAACTTATTCAGGTCGCGGACAACCTGGGCAAGGATAAAACGAGACAAAGAGAAATCAACTCTCTGGTTAAGGCCATGGACGAGTTAAAGCTCAAAACCGGGCTTATTTTGACTGATGATACTGAAGAGAAACTGCGAATCACAGGGAAAAATATTGAGGTCATCCCTGTCTATAAATGGCTTTTGGCAGAATTTGAGGAGAGGGTTATCTATGAAAAATCTAAAACCGATACCAAAATTTAAAAATGAAAATGAGGAGAATAAGTTTTGGATCACGCATGACTCCACGGAATATGTCGATTGGTCAAAAGCCAAAAAAGCTCTGTTTCCTAACCTGAAGCCGACCTATAAGAGTATTTCCTTGCGTCTACCCGTTTATATGCTGGATGAAATTAAACTTATAGCTAATAAAAAAGACGTGCCCTATCAATCCCTAATGAAAGTATTTTTAGCTGAGAAAGTCAAAGAAGAAATGGCTATTTAGAAGTCGTCTTGAGAACGGGCCTTAAGGTAAGCCGGACGCTCCAGCCTTGCCACCCTTGAGGCCGGCGCGGAAAAGCAAAGCTGATTTATAAATTGACAGTATTTGTCAGACAATATACACTATCTTTGAACGATGTATCGTACAATAATGAAGTTATTATATAAAACGTTTGTTATTAGGAAGTTATAAATATGAACAGAGAAGAAATAATTGCGACATTAGTGCCGTGGAATTTCTGGGAAAAAGATATTGCGATCGGAATAAAAAGAGAACATTATTTGTTGCGGATAAGACGATATTTAGCCACCAATGAAATTCTTGCTGTATCGGGGATAAGGCGATCAGGTAAAAGTACGATTCTATTGCAGGTCCTTGCCGACTTGATTCAGGGGGGTACTTCGCGTAAAAATACCCTCTATGTGAATTTCGAAGATCCAAAATTTTATAATGCCCTTAAGATCGATTTGTTGGATGAGATTTGGAATGCTTATATCCAGTATATTAAACCGGTGGGGAAAACATATATTGTCCTGGATGAAATTCAGAACGTGAAGGGGTGGGAGCGTTGGGTCCGGGCAAAGTATGACAAAAAAGAAGACATTAAAATATTTGTGACCGGCTCCAATGCCGAACTGTTGTCATCGGAATTTGCCAGTGTTTTGACGGGACGTCATCTTCAGCTTTTTGTCATGCCGCTCAATTTCCGCGAATTCCTCATGTTTAAGGATATCGACACGGGCGATGACAAACTCTGGCTCGCGTCCCACCGAGAAACACTGCAAAACTTGACCCGGGATTATTTGCAGGTGGGTGGTTTTCCGAAAATTGTCATTACGGGTGACGATCTTCTAAGAAGGGAGTTGCTGTCGCAATATTTTACGGATATCCTGACGCGCGATATCGTTGAACGCTTTCACGTCAAAGATGTCGCCAAACTAAAAAATTTGGCCCTTTTCTACGGAACGAATTTCACGCGCCGGTACAGTTTCCATAAAATAAAAAAGGTTGCAGAGTTTTCGCTCTCCCTGGATTCCATCCATCGGTTTTCGCAATACCTTGAGAGTTCTTTTTTAATAAACTTTCTAACGCGCTTTTCGTACTCGTTAAAAAATCAGGCCATGGCTGACCGGAAAGTTTATTTTGTCGATAACGGCATGCATCACGCGATTGCGTTTAAATTCTCTTCCGATAAGGGAAAATTGCTTGAGAACACCGTTTATTATCATTTAAAACAGCAGGGGCAGGATGTTTATTATTTTTCGGAGAAAAACGAAGTCGATTTTGTCTGCAAAAAGGGGACAGACATTACAGGGCTTATTAATGTCTGTTATCATCTTGGCGATAAAGAAACGCTTTTGAGGGAAATCAAAGCATTGAGGGAGGCCATGAAGTATTTCAAACTGAAAGAATCAACAATCATTGTTGCGGAGGGAGGCCCCCGGGAAATTAAAGAAGATGACTTTACCGTTCACGTTGTTCCCTTCGGGGAATGGGCCCTGAGATAGGCTGAATATTCCTGTATGTCCACAAATAATCCTATTCGAATCCTTCTTCTTGCCGACTGCCTTGCAAGCCTTGAAGGCGGAGCCGAACGTCAAATTTATGAGCTCGCCAGGCGTTTAGATAAAAATAATTATTCCATCACTATCGCCAGCCTTGATTGCATTGGGACTCCACCAAGAAAAGAGATCGAATCTATCGGTTGCCGGTTGGAAATCTTTAAAGTTAAAAGGATCTACGGGCTGTCCGGATTCTGTCAGGGAATCCGGTTTTTTAATTTTCTGCGCTCTGAAAAGATCGATATTCTGCAAACCTATCATTTTAGTTCGGATATCTGGGGAACTTTCTGGGGGCATTTAGCAGGAGTCAAAGTTATTATTTCCAATCGCCGGGATATGGGGTTCTGGCGAAAGCGCCATCACGTCCTTGCTTACAGACTGATCAATGGGTGGGTTAGTAAAATCATGGTTGTGGCTGAGGCGGTAAAGAAAATCGTGATGGAGACGGAGGGGGTGCCGGAGGAGAAAATTGAGGTAATTTATAATGGAGTAGAATTAATTGAAGAGATTAATTTTAACGCGAATGATCGCGGATTGTCCCGACGTCCTAAAGGAGTCGGGATCCCGACTGAAACGTCGGGACACGCGGATGATCGCAGATGGAATCCGCAGCAATCTGTGTTAGATTCGCGACCATCTGCGTTGAAAGAACACATTAATTCTCAACATGATTATCGTGCTGAATTTGGCATTTCCCCAACCGACATCGTCATCCTCCACACCGCCAATCTTCGGTCGGTCAAAGGCCACGCTTATCTTATTGAAGCTTTTGCTGAGATTGTAAAAGCGCATCGCAACGTTAAGCTTATTTTGATCGGGGCTGATGAGCTTAGCGGCGCTTTGCAGCGACAGGTTGAGAATTTAGGCATTAAAGACAAAGTTCTTTTTACCGGTTCAAGAAAAGACGCCCGCGAGATCTTGATGATCGCTGATATTTGCGTCTTACCGTCCTTAAGCGAAGGGATGTCGAATGCGATTTTAGAGTATATGGCGGCAGGCAAACCCGTTGTGGCGACAAAGGTGGGAGGGAATCCGGAGCTGGTGGAGGATGACGTTACTGGGATCTTGGTTGAAAAAGAAAATGTTGACCAATTGACAAGCGCAATGCTGACTCTTATTCATGACGCAACAGTTAGAAAACAAATGGGCAAGTCTGGCTTGGAAAGAGTGTTCCAGAAATTTTCCATGGATAAAATGGTCAGTCATTATCAGGCAGTTTTTAATCGGTGTTTAAAAGGGGATCGCTCATGAGGCTCTCGGAAAAAATATTGCTGTCTCTATCAAAAGATCCCGGTAGGCCGACAAAAGAGGAGGAATTTGAAAGTTTTAGTTCCCAGACAGCGCTTAACTTATTGTTTCGTGTTTTTCCGAAGTTCTCCGATGTGATCAAGGGGAAGAAAGTCTGTGATTTTGGCTGCGGTTTTGGATATCAAAGCATTGCTTTAGCCCAGAAAGGAGCTGTGTACGTCCTGGGTGTTGACACAAACCTTAAGCGAATTGAAAATGCCCAAAAACTTTCGGAAAGAGAAAATGTTTCCGCCAAAGTTAATTTCACCACAACGATTGATGAACGGCATTTGCAGAAATTTGACATGGTCATATCACAAAATAGCATGGAACATTTTCCCGATCCGGTTGCGATCGTGGAGCTGATGAAATCGCTTATCAAGGACGATGGACAGTTGTTCATCACATTTGGCCCTCCATGGTATGCGCCCCATGGAAGCCACATGCAGTTTTTTACCCGGGTCCCTTGGGTCAACCTTCTTTTTCCCGAGAAGACCGTTATGAATGTCCGTAACTATTTTCGAAGCGATGGCGCCAAAAGATATGAAGAGGTCGAGTCCGGTCTAAACAAAATGACGGTCTCAAAATTTGAAAAAATTATATCTCAGTGCGGTATGCAGGTGACTTTTCGAAAGTATGAATGCATTAAGAAATTGGACCTCTTGGGTCAAATTCCATGGGCCCGGGAGTTGTTTATTAATCATGTGAGCTGCGTTTTGGCTCAGAAATCTAGATGACTCTCTAATGAAAATCCTTCATCTGATCAGCAGTAACGGCCTCTACGGCGCTGAACGCGTTGTTCTGAATCTGGCCGGTGATAAGAACGTCGACACCGTTGTCGGTGCGGTAAAGAATCAGCACAACCCCCATTTGGAAATTATTGATGAAGCGAAGCGGTTGGGATTGAAAACTGCGGTTTTCGAGTCCAGCGGCCGGTTTGATTTTAAAGCTATTTCAGAGGTTGCAAAGTTCATTTGTGAAAACAAAATTGACATTCTCCATACGCATAATTATAAATCAGATATCGTTGGGCTTTTGGCGGCCAGGGCCGCCAAAAGCCCCATCATCGCAACCGCTCATGGTTTTACCGGGGCCAGCCGCGCTGTTAACTTTTATGAAAGCGTTGACCGGTTCATTCTTAAGAAATTCTTTTGCAGGGTTATTGTTGTCAATGAAGATGTTTTTCCGGGCCTGCTTAAAAAAGACATTATCGCCAATGGCATCGATCTGCAAATGTTTAATTCAGAGGCTTCGGGCCGGGATGAGTTTCGCAAGAAGTTTGGTATTAACGAAAACGACATCGTTATTGGCACTATCGGGCGTTTAAGCCGGGAGAAGAATCAAATGCTTTTCTTAAAGGCGGCCCGTGACATTTTGCAAACACGGAAAGATATGAAATTTGTGATCGTTGGCGATGGGCCGGAAGAACGAACGCTCAAAGCTTTTGTCAGACAAAATAACATGGATGGGAATGTTATCTTTACGGGTTTGATTAAGAATGTTGTTCCGGTTTATAAAAGTTTTCACATCTTTGTTTTGACCTCAACAACGGAAGGTGTCCCTTTAACCATTCTTGAAGCGATGGCCTCAAAGGTTCCGGTTGTCGCCACACGGGTAGGCGGCATCGGGCAAATGATCCAGCATCAGAAAACAGGTTTGCTCATCGATTCGGGCGATGTCAAAGGGTTGGTGGGGTGTATCAATCGGCTATCCAATGAACCGTTAACCGTCAAGATGATGATCGATCAGGCCTATATCCATGTGGCCAAAGAATTTTCCATTGACACCATGCAGGCCAAATACCGCAAAGTTTATGAGGGAGTTTTAGATGCCCGCCTGTCTGCCGACAGGCAGACTTGCGCGGGCATGACAAAAAAGAATGACTCCTACTCTTAATCGAAAACTCATCTGGTTTGTCATCGCTTTTGGCATCATCTGTCAAACATCCCAATATCTTTACAATCGCTCGCTATGGCTGGACGAAGCGGCTTTGGCTTTAAAAGTCAGGCATTTTAGTTATGCAGAACTTATCCAGCCGCAGACGAATGAAACTGAGCCTGAAGGGATTGCCATGCAGAGTTCTCCTTTAGGTTTTCTTTTTTTGACGAAACTGCTGACGGAGAGTTTTGGAGACAGTGAATATATCCTACGGTTGATCTCGCTTATTTGCGCGTTAGGGGCGATCATCCTTTTTTATAAGGTCACAGGATATTTTCTCAATCCCTTCGGGCGTATTCTTGCACTGGCATTTTTTGTCATGTCGCAACACCTTATTTTCTACGGTTCAGAATTTAAATCTTACAGTGTGGATGTTTTTGTTGTTTTGCTGCTTGTGTTCATTTATCTAAGAACATTAAGAGAGAATTTCAGCTGGCCGCAAACGGTTTTTGCCGGGACGGCTTTTGCCGTGGCGGTCTGGTTTTCTTTTCCGTCACTTTTTGTCGTGGGAGCGATCGGCCTGTCGATGGTCTTTTCTGGATTGACCAGGAAAGATAACGTTCATCGTGTAAAAGTTATCAGTTTGCATTCATTTTGGGTTCTCAGTTTCTTTTTTTACTATTCTTTCTATTTACGAACGTTTATCAACGATGAACCGTTGGGCAGTTATTGGCAGGGAAATTATTTGCCGTTGCATCCTCAAACAGCCGATGACTTCAAGTGGTACTACCGGCATTTCTTGGATATGTTTCAAAATCCCGGTGGTTTAGAGCTAAACGTCCTTTGCGGCATTCTTTTTATCATCGGATCCATCTCTCTTTTTCGGAAAAGAAAACACCTGGCCTGGATGTCAGGTTTAATTTTTTTGCTTACGGCGATGGCCTCTGGTTTTAAACTTTATCCATTTTCCGGAAGGTTGATCCTGTTTTTAGTTCCTTTCCTGTATATTGCTTTAGCGGAAGGATTGGAAAGAAGCGGTTTTGAAATGTTGCGGGCGGGCAAGAAGCCGGCCTATCTTTTCATGGCGATCCTTCTTTCTGCCGTGTTTTTTTATCCCATGAAGACCACGATAGCTCACTTATTCTCGCCTCAACTCAAGGCGGAGATCAAGCCAGCGATTGAGTTTATGCGAAACAACAAAGTCCCCATTGACAAGATTTATGTCTATTATAATGCTGTTCCCGCATACCGCTACTATGCGGAAAAAAGGGGAGGTGGGGATATGGATTATGTCGCGGGCGTCAAATCAAGAAAGGATCCGCAAAATTATTTTGACGATATCGAAAAACTGAAAGGCGAGGAAAGAGTTTGGTTTTTATTTTCGAACATCTACCAGGACGAAGAGAAGATATTTTTAAATTATCTTGATCGGGTTGGATTAAAAGTAAAGCAATACCGTGGCGTTAATGCCTCAACTTACCTTTATAATCTTGGGGAATCACCGAAGGCTGATAATTAACGTTTCTATTGCAATAACTTAACAAGTATGTTAACTAACTGCAATCATCCTTCCTTGACAATGTCGCCAAATGATATTATACTTGTTTCCGTAAATAATCATTATTGATTATTAAAGGAAACGTATGGATTTCACCCAATTCAAAACCGATACCCAAAACCTTCCGCTCATTTTAAGCCGAAGTCTTTATTACGTTCAAAAGGACAAACAGGCCTTATTAAACCAATTGACCCGTTGGCAGAAAAAAGGGCTTATTGTTAAACTTCGAAAAGGTGTCTTTCTTTTAAATAAAAATGACCGGAAAGTTACCGCAAGCCGTACCTTTATTGCGAATCAACTCTATCAGCCCTCGTATATCAGCATGGAATACGCGCTTCAATTTCATGGTTTAATCCCGGAGCGTGTGGAAGATGTGACATCGATCACAACAAAAAAAACAGCGGCCTTCAAAACTCCGGAGGGGACGTTTGTTTATCAGCATATCAAGCCCCAGGCTTATCGGGGTTTTCAAATGAGAAAAGATGATGCGGGATTTTCTTTCTTCCTGGCAGAACCGGAAAAAGCGATCGTAGATTTTTTGTATCTTAATCTTCACAAATTTGTCCGTAATGACCTGAAAGTCTTTAGCGAATCCTATCGTTTCCAAAATATTGAAGGATTAATCAATAGTAAGCTTAAGGAATATGCAGAACTATTTTCGTCGGAAAAATTAATCGAGATCGTTAAGTTGTTTTGCCGTTTTAAGAATGATAAGTAGTATGGTCATTCCCGAAATCTTTAACCTGCCCGCCAATTGACGGTGCATTGGGCAGGCGGGTCGGGAATCTTGATTCCCGCTGGAGTTTACCCCCGCTGGTGAGCTTAAGATTCCCGCTTTCGCGGGAATGACAGAACAGGGGCGGGATGACAGCTTAGTAATAGAAAAGGCTAAGGAAATGATTGATGTTTTAAAAACATATTTAGGGCAGGCCGACAAAGAAGGCAGGGTCAATTTAACCCGTGAATTTTTGCAGCAACTGGCACTGAAGATCCTTTATGAAAAAGGGTGGTCCAAGAACCTGATCTTTGTTGGGGGGACGGCGCTTCGCGTTATTTTTGATTTAAATCGATTCTCGGAAGACCTGGATTTTTCGTTAGAAAACAAAGCAGGCTACGATTTTCAAAAAATGGTCAATCAAGCCGTCCGCGAATTTGAACTTAACGGTTTTAATGTCGAGGCAAAAGTAAAAGCCGAAAAAACCGTTCACAGCACTTTCTTAAGATTTAAAGGGCTCTTAAAGGAACTGGGGGTTTCGGGTTACGAAGAAGAGAAGATTTCGATTAAGCTGGACATTGATACTCGCCCCCCCGAGGGTGGGGTTATCCAAAAAGTATTTGTTAACAAAATCTTCCTTTTTCAGGTTACGCATTATGAGATCTCATCTCTTTTTGCAACAAAGTTGTGTGCCTGTTTTTACCGGAAATACATCAAAGGAAGAGATTTCTATGACTTGATCTGGTACCTGGGAAAAAAAATCAAACCTAATTATCTTTTGTTAAATAATGCCATTGAACAAACGCAGGGAGTGAACCCCGGCATTCATGAGGGAAATATTAAAGATTTTTTGCTGCAAAATATCGAAAAGGTTGACTTTCAAGTTGTTGCCAAAGATGTGGAGCGGTTTCTTATCGATAAAAATGAGTTGAAGTTATTTGATTGGGCCGCTGTTCGCGGGAGTATTGAACTGGTGTTTGGAAGTCAGTAATTCAATAAACCCGGATTTTGCAAAGCAAAATCCGCCCAAAGGGCTGAACCAGACCCGTCCTCGACGGGTCGGTTCAGGGTTAATCCCAATATTTTGCACGCACAATTTTGTGCATAATTTGTGTGTGCGTGCAAAATTTGGGATAAATACTGTCATTGCGCCCGCCCCGCCGCTTCGTCCCGCAGCACTTCTGCGGGACGGGCCGGGGAGGCTGAATATTTTGGCGTCCTCCACAAAGCTCTGGCGGACGCCAT
>Ga0209515_10000994_pt1 | contig 48902 bp, 45 predicted proteins | sample Subgroupgradi54m_FD_187454 | JGI IMG/M metagenome (GOLD analysis project Ga0209515, IMG submission 187454) | Subsurface groundwater microbial communities from S. Glens Falls, New York, USA - GMW60B uncontaminated upgradient, 5.4 m (SPAdes)... ... | reverse complement strand
TGCGATAACGGGCCGGAGCTGACCAGCCGTCATTTTCTGGCCTGGTGCGTTGCGCAGCAGATCGCGTTGATGCACATCGAGCCGGGCAAGCCGGTGCAGAATGCGCACGTGGAGAGTTTTCACGGACGGCTGCGGGAAGAGTGCTTGAATGTAAGCTGGTTCGGGAATTTGTTCGAGGCGCGGGGAAAGATCGGAGCCTGGAGGAAGGAATACAACGAGCAGCGGCCGCACAGCAGCCTGGGGTATCGAACGCCGGCGGAATTCGCGCGGCTGGCATTTTCTTCGCCCGGCTCCGTCCCGCCGTGCGGGACTCCGCCGAGCGAAGCCCTTAGGTCAGGCTCCGAGGGCGTCGTATGATCTTGTGCGCGGAAACAGGGGGCAGGTCACGCGCGATTCTTACGTCTGTGGCAATCTGGAGGGAGCACTGGATGGAGTTGGTTAGGGAGCTATTCCGCTCTAGCAGTATGACGCGCCCCTTTCGCATGGCTTTTTGGACATGATTTTGCCCACCGAATTTCAAAAATTCAACTCAGCGCTGCGAACGCTCGTCCTATGTCTTTGCTTTGGCATCGCTTCGGTGGCGTTGTTCCTCGGAATTGCCATCCACTTTTTCGTCTTCAAACGGGACGAGCACGGGCTGATCCTTCTGTCGCTTTCGTTCCTGGCCTTGCTTCTGGATATTGGTATCACCTGGATACTGCGCTCATTCGTGCAGCGAACGTTTGCGCAGGTTTTCATCGCGGTTTCAGGCGCGATCCTGATCGGCGTGGTCCTTGTCTCGGTCGCAATCTGGAGGGGGCACTGGATCGAGTTGGTAAGTGGGATTTTCCGTTCTACCGCTACGACGCGGTGACCTACATGTACACCTTCCCAGCCCAACATGCGCGCTTGGCCCACAAATTCACCTCCAAAGAGCGCGCCGCCGAATCCCGCATGAAAATGGGAGCCGGGGTGACATACGCTTACGACGGAGATGGAAAACGGGTCTCAAAGAGCACAGGAAAACTCTACTGGTACACTTCGGCTCCGCTCAGTGCAGGCGGGATGGGCAGCGACCCGCTAATTGAGACGGACGCAGCAGGCAACAACCCAGTCGAATACGTCTTCTTTGGCGGAAAACGGATTGCACGGCGGAAGGCAACCGGTGAAGTCAACTACTACTTTGCGGATCATCTGGGCAGCTCGCGCGCGGTGACGAACGCCTCCGGCACCATTCTTGACGATTCCGACTTCTATCCCTTCGGGGGGGAGCACCCTGTCCTGAGCCCCTCCAGCGGCAACGCCTACAAATTCACCGGCAAAGAACGCGACTCCGAATCCGGCAACCATCACGCGATGTTCCGAGATCACGTTAATCGGCTTCGCCGCTTCTCCTCAACCGACCCGCTGCTGAAAACCCTCCTTGAATCGGACACCGAAGACGAGGACCGCGCGTTATTTTGACCGCCGCAAAGACTTCCGTTCTGAAGTGCCGTGATAGAGCCCGTTTGCCTGGAGCAACCCGTCGGACTACCGGGCTGGTTTCCGTAGGCGGTCGAAGGGCGGAACAGGCCGGCGCCCGGGGCTGAACCGGTCCGCTAAGCGCCGGCTATCTTGGCCAGGCCGAGGGCGTCGGCGGCGCCGCGCATGGCTTCGATGCAGAAGGCGATGTGCTCTTCCAGCGGGATGCCCAGCTCCTCGGCGCCGCGGAGCACGTCCTGGCGGTTCACACCGCGCGCGAAGGCCTTATCCTTCAGCTTGCGCTTCACCGAATCGGTTTCCACCTCGAAGATGCTCTTGCCCGGCTTGACCAGCGCGCAGGCGGTGAGGAAGCCGGCCAGCTCGTCGCAGGCGTACAGCGTGTGTTCCAGCGCCGAGTGTCGCGCCACGCCGCTATACTCCGCATGGGAGAGGATGGCGCGGATCAGTTCTTCCGGGTAGCCGCGCTCGCGCAGGATCTGCGAGCCCGCGTAGGGATGCTCTTGGGTGGGATGGTGGGCGTCGTTGGGCCAGCGCTCGTAGTCGAAGTCGTGCACCAGCGCCGTCAAGCCCCACAGCTCTTCGTCGCCGCCGAGCTTGCGCGCATAGGCCCGCACGCAGGCCTCCACCGCCAGCGCGTGCTTGCGCAGGTTTTCGTTCTGCGTGTACTCGCACAGCAGGGCCCAGGCGTCGTCCCGGCTCGGCATGTCTCCCCCGGAAGATGGTCGGTCGTCTCCCTCAGTATATTCATTTCCGCGGAGCCGGGTACGCCGCGTTTTTCCCGAAATGAAAAAAAGCTCTTGACATCGTATGGCGGCCGCCGCAGAATGTCGGCGCGCCAGTTCTTGCCTTCCCCCCTTTAAGCGTTCCTCCCCATCCGCTAGCCAGAATAGTCTGCGAGGGCCGGTGTCCGAGAACAACGGCAAGGGTCAGATGGACATGGACCGCGAAGTCGTCCGCTGCAAGGTCTGCGGACTCGTGCAATACCGCACCCGCACGGGAAATTGCCGCCGCTGCCTGCGCATGTTGCCGCCCAAGGTGGAGTATCTGATCCCCCCGCCGGCGCCGCAGGAGTTGCCGGGCGACGATCGGCAATTATTCGAGAAGTGGCCAAACCGCGAGACGGTGGAGAACATCGGCCAGCGCATCCGCCAGTTGCGCGAATCCCGCGGCATGACGCAGAGCCAGCTCCAGGCGCGCTCGCGCGTTTCCCGCTCGTACCTCTCGCGGATCGAAAGCGGCCAGATGACGCCGAGCCTCGGCACGCTGGAAAAAATCTCCGAGGCGCTTGGGGTGGGCTTGAACCGCTTCTTCGTTCCCGAATCGAATGGCGAGGCGCTGTTGGAAGACCCCTTCATCCAGGGTCTCCGCCCGTTCCTGCGACAACTCGATTGGGAGCAGTGGCAATCGATCCTGAAGCGCCTGCAAGCCATCAGCGACCACGTCACCAGCAGCAATGGCCAGGTGCGCCCCGCGGTGCCGTCGAAACTCTCGGCCCTGGCCCGGCGCACGGGCCACCCCAGCGTCGCGGGACACCGCTGAGGCGCAGTCCATCTCCCACAGGTCGAGCGGCGCGAGCTTCCTGACGCACAAGGAAGCCGCGCCGCGTCTTCTTTTTTAGCTGTTTTGGCGCAGGCGGAGGGGTTACTGCGCTTCGCGTTGGCCCACGCGACCCAGCGCTATGTCTACCCCCGCGCCCCTCTCCTTCAGGGCCACGAAGCGCACCAGGTCGCCTCTTTCCGAAACATAGGCGATGCCGTCCGACTCCAGGTCAACCCCCTTGATCTTCCTCTGCTTTGCGCCGGGACCCTGGCGCTCGAAGTCCGCGCCCAGGCGCGCGCGGTACCAGGCGTCCACCTTCTCCAGGGGATCCGGAGCGCGATACCGCGCCACGGTGATCCCCACCTGCCGCTCGGTCGGGAGACTCAACTCGACATTCTTGCCCGGCTCAGCCAGCGTCGCGCCGGGGTAAATCGGCAGCCCCACCTCGATCGCCGCAGCCCTGCTCACCTTCAGGTCGCCCCCGGGCGTGTGGATTTCCACCTCCCGGCCGCCCCGATGCACGCGGATGTTCCGCACCAGCAGCCCGGCGATCACTAGCCCGCCCACAATCAATATAAGGATGCCGGCGCCGGCGAACCCCAGCAGCCACCAAAGCAGATTGCCCTGCTTGCGCGCGGCCGGGATGGGTGGTGTAGCCATCTTTCAACCTCCGCAAAGCGGCGGGAGTGTCAGGCGGAGTCCGGCAGGCATGGCGGTTGGCGGCCTCGCAAGGCCCCTCGCACTCTCGGTCTGAGATACGCCTGGAGCAGGCGCGATGTTCCGCTTCCGGCCGCTTTACGCAAAGCGCACCTTCACGTCGGGGCGCTTCTCCAGGTGCACCGTATCAATGAAGCGCACCTGGCGCTCTTCGAGCGTCATGATCAGCGAGTGCGTGCGCACGCCTTCGCCGAAGAACCGCACCCCGCGCAGCAGGTTGCCGTCGGTGACGCCGGTGCAGGCGAAAATGATCATCTTGCCCGGGGCCAGGTCTTCGGTGTCGTAGATGCGCCGGGGGTCCTTGACGCCCATTTTGGCCAGCCGCTCGGCGTGCTCCGGCTTGGAGACCACCAGCCGCGCCAGGATCTGCCCGTTCAGGCAGCGCAGCGCCGCTGCGGTCAGCACTCCCTCGGGCGCCCCGCCGGTGCCCATCACCGCGTGGACGCCGGTGCCGATCACCGCGGCGGAAATGCCCGCGGAGAGGTCGCCGTCGCCGATCAGCCGGATGCGCGCGCCCGCGGCGCGGATGTCGTTGATCAGCTTCTCGTGCCGCGGGCGGTCCAGCACGATCACCACCAGGTCTTCGATGTCGCGGTCCAGCCGTCGGGCAACCGCCCGCAGATTGTCCTCCACCGGCGCGTCCAGCTCCACCGCGCCCTTGCACGACGGCCCCACGATGATCTTTTCCATGTACAAGTCCGGGGCGTGGAGCAGCCCGCCCTTTTCGCTGGCGGCGAGCACGGCGATGGCGTTGGGCGCGCCGGTGGCGCAGAGGTTGGTGCCCTCGAGCGGGTCCACGGCGATATCCACCGCCGGATAGTGCAGGTTTTTCTCCCGCTGCGCTGCGCCCACTTTCTCGCCGATGAACAGCATGGGGGCGTCATCGCGCTCGCCCTCGCCGATCACGATGGTGCCGTCCATCGGGACCGTGTCCATCACCTTGCGCATGGCCTCCACGGCTACCTGGTCGGCCTTGTGCCGGTCGCCCTGGCCCATTGTGCGCGCCGTGGCCATGGCCGCCTGCTCCACCACGCGCAGAAATTCCAAGCTCAACTGGATTTCCATCTTCGCTCCTGCTCGAAGGGGTTGCTCTCTCGATTGTGCCCGGCGCGGCGCCGCCGGCGAAAAACCGGCCAAAGTCCTCACCCCGGTTCGTGTAGCCCGCGTCCCCGCAACCCCAGCCGGGGTCTGCGACTTTCGCGTTCTTTGCGTCCCGACAAATTAAGTCGGGAAGCCGCGGGGCCTTCGCTGACCAAAATCCCGTCACCCACAGCTTCTAGGAAGAAAGATGCCCCATGATAATCAATTCGCCGCGGCGCACCAAGCCTCTCTAAGGCAAGGGCTGGAGCGTGGCATTCACCAGAAAGGGATCGTCAAACTCGCTGCGCTCGCCGGGCTTTTTCCCGGCCACCGGCAGCAGGCGCGCCGAAAGCGGTTTGCGCAGCTTCACCGCCAGGCTGGCCATATCGCCGAAAATTCGCTCGAGCTGCTGCAGGGTCACCTCCCCGGGCAGCGGAATCACGTCCAGACCCGTCCCGCACACGGCCGAGTAGGCCAGCAGGGCGTCGAGCGTCACCCGGCCCTCGCTCCAGCGCTCGGCTAGCCGCGCGTCCTCCAGCACGGGCAGCATCAGCCCGGTATAGCCGATGCGCTTCGCCGGCACGCCGCGCAGCACGTCGGTGATCAGCGCCGCAGCCGTCATCGTGCCGCTCGAGCCGAATTTTTCGCCGGTGTAATTCTCGATCGCCGCGCCGATGGAGACCTCCTTCAGCGGCGCCGGCGAAAGGTCAATCCCCGCGTAGCCCCAGCCGGTTTCATAGTCCAGCCGGCTGGCCACTCGTTCGATCGCCGTGGCCTGCTCGGTCAGCGCCAAGGAAAGCACGGCCCGCGCCTTGGCCGGGCTGGGCGCCCCCGTGAAGGCTTCGGCCACGACGTTGGCCGATTGCAGCGCCACGGCGAACTGATGCCCGAAGCCGGTGTGGTACGAGCCCGGATAAAAGGGCGTGAGCGGCGGCACCAGCGCCGTAGCCGCGAAATTGAAATTCCCCTGGCTGTGCGGCGTATACACGGCAAGGTATTTCACCAGCTTGGCCGCGGCGCGCACCGCGTTCCAGTGCACGCCGTCATCGCCGGCCACCACCACGCTCGCGTTCAGCGCCGTGGTGCTGCGCAGGATCTCGCCCAGCAGCTCGGCCTGGCCGGGATCGTCCGTATCGGCGAGCATCGCCGGGCCAATCGCTGCGTCGAAGCCTTCTTTTTTGGCCAGCTCGTCGTAGGCGCGGAAGAACGCCAGCGCTTCTTCCCGCGAAGCGCCCTTAGTGTATTCCGGAAAGGGCTGCGTGGAGATGCGGATGCTCTGCACCTCATAGCCGGCCTGCTGATAAGCCGCGCGAGCCTTGCGCAGCATCTCCAGCGCCTCGGCAATCTGCGCCTGATAGTTCCCCCGGTCCAGCCGCACAAACGCGGTGATGGCGCGCACTTTCGGTTTTTCCGCCGCCGCTACTGTCAGCCCGCCGGCGAGGAGTGCAGCCAACAACAGAAAGGGGACACCGCAGGCCGCTCCAAGCTTGCGGCAACCCGGAGTGCGCTTGCCTACGCTCGCTGGGTCTCGCATCGGACGCTGCTCCTCTCGCCATCCAATCTGGTGACTAAGAGTTCGTTGAAAAACTCCCTCGGGGGTCATTCTGAGGAGCCCGCCGCAGGCGGGCGACGAAGAATCCCTCTGTTCTCTGGCTTTTCGCACGAGAGAGATTCTTCGCTTCGCTCAGAATGACAACCAAACACACTTTTTCAACAAGCTGCTAAACGCCCGCGCCTACCCGAACGCAGAAATCCCCGTGATGCGCTCGCCGATCAGCAGCTTGTGGATATCGTGCGTGCCCTCGTACGTGGACACCGACTCGAGGTTGTTCATGTGCCGCATGATGCAGTAATCGTCCACAATGCCGTTGGCGCCCAGGATGTCGCGGGCCTTGCGCGCCGTCTCCAGCGCCATCCACACGTTGTTCATCTTCAGCATGGAGATGTGCGCGTAGTCTGCGCGGCCGTGGTCTTTCAACCGCCCGACGTGCAGCGCCAGGAGCTGCGCCTTGGTGATTTCGGTGATCATCCACACCAGCTTGTCCTGCACCAGTTGGTGCGAGGCGATGGGGCGGTTGTGGAACTGCTTCCGCGTCTTGGCGTATCCCAGCGCCGTGTCGTAGCACGCCATCGCCGCGCCCACGGCGCCCCAGCCGATGCCGTAGCGCGCCTGGGTCAGGCACTTCAGCGGACCTTTCAGGCCCTCGGCCTTGGGCAGCATGTTTTCGGCGGGAATTTCGCAGTCGGTCAGCGCCAGCCCCGAAGTCACCGAGGCGCGCAGCGACCATTTGCCGTGTACGTCCCAGGCCTTATACCCCTTCGCGCCCTTCTCCACCAGGAATCCCCGGATGGTGTCGTCCTCGGTCTTCGCCCAGATCACTGCAACGTCGGCCAGCGAGCCGTTAGTGATCCACATCTTTTCGCCGTTCAGCACGTAGCCGTTGCCGCGGCGCGCCGCGCGCGTCAGCATCCCGCCCGGATTCGACCCAAACTGCGGCTCGGTCAGCCCGAAGCAGCCGATGGCCTCGCCTTTTTGCAGCCGCGGGAGCCATTTTTGCTTCTGGGCCTCGCTGCCGAACGCGTGGATGGGATACATCACCAGGGCGCTTTGCACCGATACGAAGCTCCGCAGGCCCGAATCGCCCCGCTCCAGCTCTTGCATCACCAGGCCGTAGCCCACGTTGGACATCTCCGCGCAGCCGTACCCGGTGAGGTTGGCCCCGAAAAACCCCAGCTCGGCCACCTGCGGCAGCAGGTGCATGGGGAAGCTGCCCTCGCGGTTGTGCTTCTCGATGATCGGCAGCACCTCGTCGTCCACAAACCGCCGCGCCGTCCGCCGCACCAGCTTCTCTTCATCGCTCAGCAGGGAGTCGAACTCGATGAAGTCCACTCCGGGGAAGGCAGGCATGAAGCCTCCTTTATGGCGAGCAACAACACCAGGCGCAGGCACGGTCGCTGGATGTCCCAATTAAGACCCTGCATTCTAACAAGCCGGCTTTCGCGCCAGCAAGCGAGACCTCGCGCCCGACACTTGTAGCCCGCCTCTTTCGCGTTCTTTGCGCCCCGACGGTTTGTGTCGGGAAGAGGCGGGGCTTCTCCAAGGGGATTCTCCCGGCCCCAAGACCGGGGCCACACTCACAACTTGTGTCCTCTAGTCGTGAGGGCACGGCTCTTGCCCTGCCTGTCCTGGGCCTGCCGAAGGGGCCGCAGTCAACTCAAGCCGCCACTTTCAGCCGAACTTGGCAGATTCTCGGGCCTCCGTGGACGCCCGATAAACCGGATAAGATATAATGCAAACGATTACCTCTCAGACTCTGAGTTACACTTGAAACGATGCCGAGACGCCGCGCTAGGAACGTCACATACATAAAGGGCACCGGCCAAGTTGACTACAAGATTGTTTGGCGAGTATTTGAGTGTGCCAAACCGGGCTGTGACCAACTTTTGAAAGCTTCAGAGAATGCGGCTGACCTCAGCAAGGTCACCGTCCGTTGCCCGAAGTGTTCCTTCAGGAATTCAGGCTCGTACATCGCTCTGGCACCAAGATGGAAGTACTGCCGAGTCTGCGAGTGTCTCAAGCCCTTGGAGAGCTTTGACAGGCATAAACCCAATACCTCGAGTTTCCGGTCTGGCAGGCAGCTTGAGTGCAAAAGCTGCAAACGATCGATAAACCGCTTACTCAATCCCTTGCGTACGAGGGAACAGCACCGGGAGGCGTCAGAAAGGAGGCGACTCTACGGTCTCCTGGCAGGTGAAGCAAAGATAAATGAAAGAGCCGTTTTGAAGAGATTCGGCGGAAAATGCTTCAACTGCGGAAAGAAGTTAGACCGCTCCCGCCGATCTCCCAAACGATATCATCTTGACCATACGCTTCCGGCAAGGTATCTGTGGCCCTTGATAAAGGGGCCCACGGTCTTGTGCTCCGACTGCAATAACGCCAAGCATGACAAATGGCCATCTGAGTTCTATTCGCCAAAGCAGCTTAGGCAGCTTGCGGTCTTGAGCGGGATACCCTACGATCTGCTCGAAGCCGCCCCACAACTGAACCCACGTGCGGTAGAGACCTTGTTAGGGAATGTGGACGCGTTCCTAGCACGCTGGGTGAGGTACCCAGCTGAGATCAAGAAACTTAGAAGATTACTGATACAGACGGGTCACCCAGACATGTACGGTCGCGCGACCTTTGTACCGTCTTTCCTCCACGATTAGAAACCCAAGATGAGATACTGATGCTCCTTGACTGCCCCCTTATCACGAATGCCGTGAGACTCACAGTGGCGAACGCTTTCAGAAAACCTGTCCAATACCCTGAACCAAGGTTTTGCCACTTTTGCCAGAGCGTCCGCCATGTCACACTTGCTGCTCTTACCCAGATGTAAGGCCATCATCCCATTGGGCTTGAGCCTTTCGCGGGCCTGTCTAAATACTGGTTCGTAGACTGCGAAGTCTACCTTCTGTCTGAAATCTAGGAAGTACAGAGGCTTCGAGTCAAAATCCTCCCTTTCCCAGCCGCAAAACCAAAGTCTCAACCAGTTTGCCAAGTAGAACCGCGTGCTGTCGAAAAAAGGCGGCGAGGTCAAAATCACGTCCAGTTGATCTACCTCGGCAGGCCACCATGAAGTAGCGTCCTGGTAAAAGATCTTTCCAGTCCGAAAGCTATCTGGATACTGCGCTGCAAGGCTCCGCAAAACTTTATCTCTTAGGCGCGGCAAAACGGGCCTGTATTCGCTCGGACCTGTGGGGCGGAATGGCGTAATACTATGGGAACGGCGACTTAAAGCGTAAGGCCGATTTCCATGAAGTATATGCAAGAAGCAAGCGAGGACCAAACATTCCTCAGGGCTATCAAGGGGACGCCCCAGAAAGAACCTCCTGGCGAGCAAGATCTCGCGCAATGTGCGAGGATTGTAATACTCAGGAACGCTTCCGTTGAAGTTGATTTTTGCAGCTGCCTCCATTTCCCGCCGGCTAGGCGCCTCGGCAGACAAACAGATTTCAAGCTGACGGAGTAGCTGCAGTACTTTGTCCGACCGAGGGCGGGCTACCTTGGCACTAGCTATCACCCGAGCCGCGGCACTAATTTCAAACCCAAAAGAGGTGCAGCCGAGCAGACATCCCTCAAAGGGGATTGTCCCAACCCCTGCAAATAAGTCCAGTAGTCTACCGCCAGGGGGAACAAGGGCATTTACGAGATGATGAGCCAGAGAAGGTTTCATCTTACCTTGATAGGAACATAAGGAGTGAAGTGGGTGCCCCGAATTTCTCTTCGCGTACGAACCAACCTGGTGAGGAAGCTTTGCCTTGAATGTCCTCCATTCTGGGGGCGTGCCGACAGCGGCGAAATGCGCTTTTAATCTGTTTCCGCGTCGGAAGCAAAGCATCACTTGTCCCAGAACAAGTCCCCCTCTTGACAACCGTTGCCTTAGAATCTTTTCAAACTCCAAGTGAAACCCAAAGTCCAAAAGAATTGCCTTTAGAAGCCCATCTGTCGGCACACGGACGCCTCCATAAGCGGAGTCGCCGATGTCAACACACAATAACGCCCCGGGAACGAGGTGTTTCTGTAGACCGAAGATCACTTTCTCCAGGTCATGGAAATACGCTCCAACCATACGAGGGATCCGCGGGTCGTACGCCCGAGCCTCAATCTTACGGACAATCTTCTCAACATCAGGATGAACCGACAGGCTCTTATGGCCGTTTACGTCGTTTATACCGGCAGTAATTGCCTTGGCTCGAAATCGCTGTAGGTCAGCAGAATCACGTATGCATCGCAAAAACCAAAGCTCAATTTTGGTGTTTCTGAAATAGTTCGTTCCGTTCAGATAAGGAGGGCTAGTAACCACCGCTTCGACATCTAGCGGAGGTAAGAGCTCCAACCCGCGAGCGTCCTCATTAACCAAAAGGGGGCGCGACACAACCTGAGGCGCCACCAGCAGATCCTCAGACACCATGCGCAACCGCCGCCTCGCGACGATGAGGAAAGGCTCCGGGCCACTTCTAAGCTCAGCTGCAGTTCTGTAGCGGAGATCTCCAGCTCGCTTCAGCAGGGACGAAGGCACGAGTGCCGGAGCAATCGAAATGGCTACGAAATCTGCCAAAAGGGGATCGGCGCATGCTATTGCGTCAACCAATGACCGCGCTTTCAACACGTCCACGAAGGTCTTCTCATCGAAGAACCGACTATCGCCAAAGGCACGACGGTAGGCATAGCCGAGCTCAAGGTCTGCTGCTTGCCGATTAAGCAGTTTTTCTAAACAATCCTCTGTTTCTCGAAGCCCAAGAACAACTCGACGACGGGTGCGAGATTCGAGCGTCAATGCCTTGATTCTAGTCTCTGTTAGAAACTGAAGTAGAGGGTTAACCTCACAGAAGAAAGAGTCCAGGCCTGCCTCTGCCGCTGCCAAAACCGTGGTTCCCACCCCACAGAAGGGATCCAAAACCCTGCGGGCAGTCAGGGCAAATTCGCCGAGAACCTGGCGAACGAAGCTGCGAGAATAGCCCTCGGGGAATGGATACCATCTGTCCAGAGCCTGCGTCTTGCTGCTCCGAAACGTTGCTACGAGCGGGTCATTGAAGTCATCGAACATCGGCACTTGCCTCGGCGCCCTCTCCGCATCCAAGCGCTGACGAAGGATCTCCACACAGAACCCGTTAATGGGAGCTCCTTTCCCTTCAGCAGCTTTTTGAAGCGTGGAAAAGGTTTCATAACCCAAGACGCGGCGAACCTCTTGGCTTGATAAGGGCCGCACTTTCTCATACAAATCGTTATCGTGGTCGCCGAGGGCTATCTTGATATGGCGATGTCCAGGAGAATCGGCTGGGAAGTCGGCGAAATAGACGCTCTTGTATTTCTGCGGCATCCTCCGAACCAACTACCATAGAGCAGGCCAGAAATCAACAATTATCTTCGTATTTTATTCGCCCATGGTTAGGTCCCAGCCCCACCCGCGGGACGGAGTTTGCCCGGCTGGCAGTGGTGCGGGCTCGTGGCGCACTTGCAGCCCCCTCAAATCCAATCTAGACGCCCGTCGTGCAGGCCATCGATCACGGCGGCCCTCCTTCCTTTGGCTCGAAATAATCCCTCACCCAAAGGGATACTGAAAAAAATGCGCCAAACGCGCAGCCGCTTGTCGCTCGCTGTGCTAGCCTGAATTGCCAGGCAGGGCCCGGCAAGAAGTCAGGTGAGATCCTCAGCACACAGCGAGGCCACCCAGCGCGGGGCACAACGAACAGGTCTCCGCGCTCTCGGCGCACCTCTGCGCACTCTGCGTTCATCTTCTCGGCCCTCGCCAGGCCATAGCACCGGCAAGAATGCGCAGTGGCCCATGTCCGCGCCCGCAACGAACTTCCGGCCTCAAGCTTTCAGCTTCCCCCCTCGGGAACCCGTAAGTCTTTTGGAATGCACTCTTACGAAAAACGCGCCCGCAAGCCCTTTAGATTCCACTGATACAATTTCATTGCACTTAAAGTCCTTTAGAATCCACTCTTACAAAAAACACCCGGGGGCCCCCCTCGTCACTCGCCACTCGTCACTCGCCACTCGCCACTCGTCACTCGTCACTCGCCAGCCGCCACTCGCCCTTCGCCCCTCGCCACTTGCCACTCGCCACTTCCCACTTCTTCCTCAAGGTTCACTATGTCCGCAGAACTCAAGCCAGAGCTAGGCACATCTCCCAGCCAGTCGTTGACGCAAGCGCGCGCCGATGCTATACATTTTGGCTTTGTTCAGTGTCCGGCGAAGCGCGCAGAGGCGTGGGCTGGCCAATTTCTCGCCGGCAGAACCCTTCGGGCGGGCATCCTTTTCCCGCAAGTGAGCCATGGAGCTAGTTCAACAACTCCGCGAGTTGTTCCTGCAGGCTGCCCCGACAGTCGTCCTTGTCTTTCTGTTCTACCTCTTTCTCCGCGCGAATTTCTTTCGGCCGCTCGAGCGCGTGCTCGCCGAGCGCAGCGCGCGCACCCTGGGCGCCCGGCGCGCCGCGGAGTCGAGCCAGGCCGCGGCCCAGGAAAGACTCCGCGCCTATCAGGAGGCTCTGAAGAAGGCGCGCGCCGAGATCTATGCGGAGCAGGATGCCGCCCGCCGGCGACTGCTCGAGGAGCGCAATGCGCTGATCCGCGAGTCCCGCAGCCGCTCCAACCACGCGGTCCGCGCCGGGAAGGAAAGAATCTCCGCCGAGCTGGCCGCGGCGCGCGCCGAACTCGACCGGACGAGCCAGGCGCTGGCCGGCCAGATCGTCCGCTCCATCCTGGAACGCCGCTCCCCCGGCCCGCCCACCCTGAGCGAGGTCCGATGAGGCCGCGGCTGCGGTGGGTTTTCCTTGCGGCCTTTGCCCTCCTGCTCGCGACCGCCGGCGTCGTGGCCGCCGCTTCGGCCGCGGAGGGCAGCGAGCCAAATCCGGCCGAGGCGCCGGTCGGAACGCTGTTCCGCTGGCTGAATTTCCTTCTCGTTTTGGGCGCAGGCGGCTACGTCATCGCCAAGCACCTGCCCGCGTGGTTTCGCGGCCGCGCTCAGGCTGTCGCGGACTCGATCACCGAAGCGGCTGCCGCGAAGGCCTCCGCCGAGCAGAAGCTTCGCGAAGCCGAGCAGAAGCTCGCCGCGCTGGGGCAGGAAGTCGCCGCGTTGCGCGCCGCTGCGCAACGCGATTCGGCTGCGGAGGCGGAACGCCTGCGCGCCGCAACCGACAAAGAGGCGGAGAAGATCGAGCGCGCCGCGCGAGCGGAAATCGAAGCCGCCGAGCGGGCGGCGCGGCTGGAGCTGAAAGCCATCGCGGCCAGGTTGGCCGTGCAGCGCGCTGACGCGCTCATCCGCGAGCGCATCACCCCCGACGCGCGGGCGGCGCTGTTCCAATCGTTTCTCTATGACCTCACCCGGAGCGCAAATTGATGGCCCTGGCGCAGCGGTACTCCTCCGCCCTGGTGGACGTGGCCGTCGAGCGCGGCATTGCCCCGCAGGTCAAGAAGGAACTGGCCGCTTTCGTCGGCCTGCTCGGCGAATCCGCCGACCTGGGGAACTTCCTGGCCAGCCCGGCGGTGGACCGCGCGAGCAAGCGCGCTGTCGTCGGAAAACTCGCCGCGCGCCTCGGAGCAACCGAAACACTCCAAAATTTCTTGTTCGTGGTCGTGGACAATCGCCGCGCGCTGCTGCTGCCGCAAATCCAGGAGGCCTTTGACGCTCTGCTCGATACCCGCCTGGGCGTGGCCCAGGCGCAGGTGAGCTCGGCGGAGGAATTGAGCGCGCCGCAGAAGGCCGAGCTTACCCGCGTGCTCGAGCGGCTCACCGGCAAGCGCGTCGAAGCGCGCTATGCGCTCGACCCCGAACTGATCGGCGGCGCGCGCGTCCGCATTGGCTCGACCATCTACGACGGCTCGGTGCGCGAGCAGCTTGACCGCCTGCGCGCAAGATTGACCTCGGAATAGGAGCGAGGCATGGCATCCATCAGAGCGGACGAAATCACCAAGATCATCCGCGAGCAGATTGAAAATTTCCAGCAGTCGCTGGCGGTGGACGAAGTGGGCTCGGTGATTTCGGTGGGCGACGGCATCGCCCGCATCCACGGCCTGGAAAAAGTGATGGCCGGCGAATTGCTCTCCTTTCCCCACGATGTCTCGGGCATTGCGCTGAACCTCGAAGAGGACCAGGTGGGCGCGGTGCTCCTCGGCGATTACGCCGAGATCAAGGAAGGCGAGACGGTCAAGCGCACCGGCACGATTATGTCCGTGCCGGTGGGCGAGGCTCTGGTGGGCCGCGTGGTCAATCCGCTCGGGCAACCGCTCGACGGCAAGGGCCCGCTTGCTGCCGAACAGCGCAGCCCGCTCGAGCGCCTGGCGCCCGGCGTGGTCGAGCGCCAGCCGGTGCGCGAGCCGCTCCAGACCGGCATCAAGGCCATCGACTCCATGATCCCCATCGGCCGCGGCCAGCGCGAACTGATTATCGGCGACCGCCAGACCGGCAAGACCGCCATCATCCTGGACACCATCCTGAACCAGAAGGGTGGCGACATGATCTGCATCTACTGCGCCATCGGGCAGAAGCGCTCGACCATCGCGCAGGTGGTCAAGGTGCTCACCGATGCCGGCGCCACCGACTACACCATCGTCGTCGCCGCTTCGGCCACCGAGCCCGCCACCATGCAGTACATCGCTCCCTACGCTGCCTGCGCCATGGGGGAATATTTCCGCGACACCAAGCGCCACGCCGTCTGCTTCTACGACGACCTCTCCAAGCATGCGCAGTCTTACCGCGAGATCTCCCTGCTCCTGCGGCGCCCGCCGGGGCGCGAGGCCTTCCCCGGCGACGTCTTCTACCTGCACTCCCGCCTGCTCGAGCGCGCCGCGAAGCTCAGCGACGCCAACGGCGGCGGCTCGCTGACCGCCCTGCCGGTGATCGAAACGCAGGCCGGCGACGTCTCCGCCTACATCCCCACGAACGTCATTTCCATCACCGACGGTCAGATCTACCTCGAAGCCGACCTGTTCAATAGCGGCATCCGCCCGGGCATCAACGTGGGGCTCTCGGTCAGCCGCGTCGGCGGCAACGCCCAAATCAAGGCCATGCGCCAGGTGGCCGGTTCGCTGCGCCTGGAGCTGGCGCAGTACCGCGCGCTGGCGGCCTTCGCGCAGTTCGGGTCGGACCTCGACCGCGCCACGCAGGCGCAGCTCGCTCGCGGCCAGCGCCTCACCGAGCTGCTCAAGCAGGAACAGTTCGTGCCGCTGCCGGTGGAAAAGCAGGTCCTGACCATTTTTGCCGGCACGAACGGCTACCTGGACGACGTGGACGTGGGGGATTGCCAGCGGTTTGAGCGTGAACTCTACCAATTCATGGACACAAACTACGCTGCGCTCCTGAAAAAAATTGCCGACCAGAAGAAGATTGACGATGCGCAACGCGGGGAGCTTTCTGCGGCGCTGGCGGCGTTCAAGGAGCGCTTCACCGGCGCTGCGGCCGCGACCGCTGGCTAGGACGGGGCCCCGGGCACACTCCCATGGCGACTCTGCTTGATTTTCGGCGACGCATCCGCTCGGTGAAGAGCACCCAGCAAATCACCCGGGCGATGAAGTTCGTCGCCGCGGCCAGGCTTCGCCGCGCGCAGGAAAAGGTCCTTGCCGCCCGGCCGTACGCCCGGCTAATGCAGAGCGTCCTGCGCTCGGCGATGGCCCGGGTCGAGAATCCCAGCCACCCGCTGATGGCCCGGCGCCCGGAAGAGCGCTTGCTTCTGCTGGTGCTCAGCGGCGACCGCGGCCTGTGCGGCGCATTCAATGCCAACATCATCCGCCGCGCGCTCGAGTTCCTCCGCAAGCGCGTGCAGCAGAAGCTCGCGCTCATCCCCATCGGCAAGAAGGGCCGCGACGCCCTGCGCAAGCAAAAGTGGAGCTTTGTCGCGGAGTACATCAACGTCACCGCGCGGGTGGAAATCTCCAAAGCGATCGCGGCGCAGCTCATCGAGCGTTACTCTGCCGGCGAGGTGGACGCCGTATACGCGGTCTACAACGAGTTCAAGACCGTGCTGACGCAGAAACTGATGGTGGAAAAACTGCTGCCCATCGAGCCCGAGCGGCTGGAAGGGTCCGCGCCCGAGGCCGCGGGCCACGCCGCCGCGCCGGGCGCGCCGCCCGGCTTGGTGGATTATATTTACGAGCAGCCCGCGGCGGAGATTTTCGGCCGGCTGCTGCCCCGCTACGTCGAGACGCAGGTGCTCCGCGTCATGCTGGAGTCTTCCGCGGCGGAGCAAGCGGCGCGCCTGACCGCGATGGATTCGGCCACCAACAACGCCGCCGAGCTCATTGATGCGCTGACGCTTCACATGAACAAGGTCCGCCAGGCCACCATCACCAAGGAGATCATCGAAGTCGTGAGCGGCGCGGCGTGGACAGCGTGAACGGATTACGAACCACGAGTCACTAAGGAGACGCAATGGCGCAAGAGAAGAACAACATCGGCCGCGTCGTGCAGGTGATTGGGCCGGTGGTGGACGTGCAGTTCGAGGCCCACCGGCTGCCGCAAATCTATAACGCCGTGCGCATCTCCAGCGAAGGTTTCAACATTCCCCAGCCGCTCGATATCGTCACCGAGGTGCAGCAGCATCTGGGCGAGAGCCGCGTGCGCTGCGTTTCCATGAAGCCCACCGAGGGCGTGGTGCGCGGCATGAAAGCCTACGACACTGGCGGGCCCATCACCGTGCCCGTTGGCCGCGCCGCCCTGGGCCGGGTGATGAACGTGCTCGGCGAGCCGGTGGACAACCTCGGGCCCATCCGCAGCGACGTCCACTATCCCATCCACCGCCCCGCGCCGTCCCTCGAAGACCAGTCCACGCAGCTCGAGATGTTTGAAACTGGCATCAAAGTGGTGGACCTGATTGAGCCCTACCTGAAGGGTGGCAAGATCGGTCTGTTCGGCGGCGCCGGCGTCGGCAAGACGATCATCATCATGGAGCTGATCCACAACGTGGCCCTGAAGCACGGGGGAGTCTCGGTGTTTGCCGGCGTGGGCGAGCGCACTCGCGAGGGCAACGATTTGTGGCTGGAGATGCAGGAATCGGGCGTGGTGGTGCCCGGCAATTCGGAAAAGTCCCGCGCCGCGCTGATCTACGGCCAGATGACCGAGCCGCCTGGGGCGCGCCTGCGCGTCGGCCTGACCGGGGTGACGGTCGCCGAATATTTCCGGGACGAAGAAGGCTTGGACGTCCTGCTGTTCATCGATAACATCTTCCGCTTCGTGCAGGCGGGCTCGGAAGTTTCCGCGCTGCTCGGGCGCATGCCCTCCGCCGTGGGCTACCAGCCCAATCTCAATACCGAAATCGGCGAATTGCAGGAACGCATCACCTCCACCAAGCGCGGCTCGATCACTTCCGTGCAGGCCATCTACGTTCCCGCCGACGACTACACCGATCCTGCCCCGGCGGCCACGTTCACCCACCTCGACGCCACCACGAACCTCAGCCGGCAAATCGTCGAGCAGGGCATCTTTCCGGCGGTGGACCCGCTGGCCAGCTACTCGCGCATTCTCGACCCGCGCATCGTCAGCAAGGAGCACTACGCGGTGACGCGGGCGGTGAAATCGGTCCTGCAACGCTACAAGGACTTGCAGGACATCATCGCCATCCTCGGCATCGAGGAGCTGCCCGACGAGGACAAAATTGCCGTGGCCCGCGCCCGCAAGATCGAAAATTTCCTCTCCCAGCCCATGTTCGTGGCCCAGCAGTTCACCGGCTTGGAGGGAAAGTACGTCAAGATCGAAGACACCATCCGCGGATTCAAGGAGATCGTCGAGGGCAAGCACGACGAAGTCCCCGAACAGGCGTTTTACATGGTCGGCACGATCGAGGAAGCGCTCGAAAAGGCCGAAAAAATGGCCGCCATGGCCTGATTCCGCGATTCGTGAATTACCGCTCGCTAGCGTGCGCAATTTGCCAGGGGCGAGAGCGGTGGCGTTTACCGCATCGGCGAGAAGCGGCCGGCAGGACGCCCGGGAAGAATCGTGCGCCGATAATGCACGAGTCACGAAACATCAGCTACGATTTGCGATGATACTTCGATGCTGCCGGATTCTTTAACGCTGGAAGTGGTGACGCCCGAGCGGGCAGTCATCGCCGAAGCTGGGGTGAGCGAGGTGCAGCTCCCCGGCCGCGGTGGCTACCTCGGCATCCTGCCAGGCCACGCCCCGCTTCTCACCGAGCTGGGCATCGGCGAGCTCAGCTACCGCAAGGGCAAGGACACCTACTACGCCACCGCCATCGGCGGCTTCGCTGAGGTTCTGCCCGACCGTGTCATTCTCCTTGCCGATGCGGCCGAGCGCGCCGAAGAAATTGATGTCGAGCGCGCTCGGGCAGCGCAGGAGCGCGCCGAAAAGCGCCTGGCTACGCCCGAGGCTGAGATGGACTGGGAGCGCGCCCAGTTTGCGCTCCGCCGGGCCCGGTTGCGCCTGGAGGTTGCCGCCAAAGGTGCCGGAGTGGCGGCCCCCCAGGAAGAACTCCAGCCCGCTCCGTGAGCGCCCTGAATCGCGGGCGTTCTCCGCACATCCAATTTTTATCGAGCTGAGGATGGAACCGATCACCATGTACACGACGCCGTCGTGCGGCGATTGTCGGCGCGCCGGGCAATTCCTGCGCGAGCGGGGCGTTGTGTTTCGGGAGGTGAACATCGACGAAGTGCCTGAGGCCGAAGAACTGGTCCTGCGCGTCAACCGCGGTCTACGCAAGGTGCCCACCTTCGAGGTCGGCGGCCGCTACTTTGCTTGCAGCCCCTTCGACCCCTACCAGCTCTCCGAAGAACTCCAGGTGCCGCTCAACCCCTAGCAGACGGGAACGTCCAGTCGGCGTGTTCACCGGACTTGTCGGAGCCAAAACAAAAGCGGGCAAGCCTCCAGGCCCTGCCCGCCAAAGACCGCCGGAACAGAGGATTTGGGTTAGCTCTTCGGTTTGGCGCCGCCGGACTCCGCGGCCGCTTCCACCGAGGTGACCGTGATGGTGTCGCCCTCGACGGAGCCCTTCACGGTGACGTGACGCCCCGCGAGCGCCGCCAATTTGTCCTGCGGATTCAGGTTGTAGACCTTCTTGTCGGCCGGATTGTACAGCGCGTACTTTGCCCCGCCGTCCGCGCACTTCTTGGCGCAGCCCGCGTGCTTCTCATTGTCTCCCTTGGCCCCGCACTTCGTGTCGGTGATCCAACCCGTCCAGGACCCCGCTTTGCCCTTGCCCGCCGCAGCCAGCGTCAGACTGGCAAGGATGACAAGCGCAACACCGCAAATCAGAAGACGCTTGGTCATAACTGTATTGCCTCCTACAGACGAAGCTTGAGATTCTCAACCACCCCGAGCTGGGAGGCCCTACTCTGGCACAACAGCCATCGGCCTGTCCAGTTGCGTCTTGCACCCGCCCACCTGCCCTGCCGGGAGGGCCCCAAAAACAAAAAGGAGGGTCTCCGCCGGAGACCCTCCCTTTAGATTTGCTGTGGCCGGCTTGCGTGGCCTCGGCGATTTGCCCTCGCCGGGGCGGCCGGTCACATCAGTCCGATTGCCGGTGCCCGTCCAGTCACGACGCCATCGTCGTGAGCAGGGCCGAGGTGCCAGGGCTAGCCGCCGGACGCGGACGAAGACGTCGCGGACTTCGGTATGCTCAGGTAGCCAACCACTTTGTCCTTCGACACATGGTTGACCACCAATTCCAGCGCCGCGCGGCTCCCGCGGGTGTAGAAGTAGATCGGCTCATTCACGGAGCGGTTCTTCTTCTCCAGCCGCATGTCGTCCACGTAGAGCGCCAGGGTGTACTGGTTCCTCCGCGTGTTGGTGCTGCGCAACTCGACCATCAGGCTGCCCACCTTCTGCCGGCCGCCCTTGCGGTTGATGGTGAACTCAAAATAGTCGCGCTGCCCCATCCGACGGAGCTGCTCGATCTCCTCGTGGTTGCGAGCGATCAGCGTGCCCAGCTCGCCGCGAGCCATTTGCAGGTTCTGCTTGGTGGAATCCAGGTCGCTGCGAACGCCGGAGACATCTCCGCTGAGCGCCCGGACATCGTCGGAGCTGGCCTTGTTCGCCAGCGAGCTTTCCACCGCGGCGATTTGCTTGTTGTACTCTTCGCGGGCTTTCTTGGCCTGCCGGCGCGCAGCGACCAGCTCACCCTGCGTCACCTTCAGCCGGCCGGTCACCAAGCTGAGGTCGCTCTGGAGCTGCGTATTGATGTTCTCGGACTGCGCCAGACGCTTGCTGAGCACATCCTGATTTTGCGTCAGAGCTTTCACCTCGGTCGCCAGGCTCTGCTCAGCGCTCTTTGCGTGATTCGAGGCGTTCCAGCCGATGCCCAGCGCCAGAAGGGAAACGGCGGCCAGCACGGCCACTGCGATTGCCAACCAGCGCGGCGTGCCTTCGGTCGCCGAAGAAATGTCGTCACGTTCCTCTGTCATCAGTATTCTCCTTTGCTTTTACCCCTGCCACAGGAAGGGGAGCACGCCCCGCACCAAACCTTGCGCCCGCGGGACTGACCATAAGTTGTTGATAGAAAATGGGATAGGGTCGCATCGCGGCCGCTTCTGCGAATCGTTTCAGGTACTAGAACGGGCAATCTTTACGCACGCCGTATCTTTTCTAGGGATTGGCTAGATGAACACAAGAAGTACGAGTTCGCACCAGAGCAAGCGGACGGATGAGTTCGCGTCCGGGCCTGGGATTCTTGACACAAGGTTACTACGCGACTTGCTGCTTCCGCACGCGATGGTGCTTGGGCCCCTCGCCGAAGTAAATCTCCAGCGTGCTGCGCGCGGCGTCGAGCACCACGCGACAGTCTTTGCAGCGGTCGAGGTGCTGCCGAACATCTCGCGCTACGCTGGGCGCAAGTCTGTCGTCCAGGTATTCACAGATCATCCGAATTGTCTCTTTGCAAGTCACCTTACCCCCCGGCGCGGCGGGGCCGCGATGGATCCCCCACGGCCTGGACATTGCATCCGAAATGCCAGCCGGCGTGTTGGCTTCACATACCGGCTAATCCCCTGACCAGACAGGAGATGACTCACGTCCTTCCCTTGTTGTCCGCGGCGAGACCTGAGCCGTTCCTAAGTAAACTTTACCCGCGAGCAGTCGATTTTGGGCTCCTGCCGGGCTCCCCGAAAATGTGACACCGCACGCACGCAAACAGGTTCGCTCTGGGATGGAAATCGGAGGCACTCCAGGTAGAATACGCCGTGCCTGAAGGAGTCATGCGCCGCCGGGAGGCTGACCAGATGCTATCGCGCCGCCAGTTTGTCTGTTCGCTCGGGATAGCCGCGGGGACAACCGGGCTTATCCCTACATCGAAACTCCTCGCCGAGGTCAAGGCCGGCAGGGTGGCGTCTCTTCAGTCGCCTTTCCGTCTTCCGGTGGAGTGGTACCGCGCCACGGTGAAGCGCTTCCAGGCGCGGCTCAGTGAGCAGGGTCTGGGCGGCGCGATTGTCACCGACGTGCTCAACCGCAACTACCTTACCGGAATCTTCCTCACCGAAACCGAGCGGCCCAACTATCTGTTCATCCCGGCGCAGGGGGAGCCCACGGCGTTCATTCCGGGGCTGGACCGCGACATGGCCGCCTCGTGGTGGATCAAGGATGTTGAGTGGTATTTCGATTTCCCGCACACCGGCGAAAACAACCAGATCGTCTGGAAGGCCGGCCCGCGGCAGGATCTCTTCATCTGGATGCTGAAGGGCCTGGCGAAGCGAGGCTTCGGCAGCGCCAAGCTGGGGATGGACCGCGAAGCCGTGCCCTCACTGGCGAAGAAATTCAAGGAGACGCTGCCCGCCGCCAGTCTCAGCGAGGTCGAGAAGGACCTACTCAGGATGCGCCAGGTAAAAACTCCGGAAGAGCTTGCGCTGCTGCAAAAGGCGATTGATCTGCATGACGCCATGCTCGGCTTTGCCCGTAAATTTATCCTCGCGCACGGCGAGCAGGTGACCGATTTCGACGTGCGCTGCGCCAGCGAGGAGTTCGGCACGCGCACGCTGATGGCGGCGATGGGCAGCGGAGTGGATGGCCGGGCGCACCACGCCGTCGGAATCAGCCTGGGGTTCTCCTGCCGAGCGGGAGTGGCCACCGCTTACCCGCATCCCAACCAGTTTTTCTTCACGCGCCTGGCCCGCGGCCAGGCGGTGCAGATCGCTTCCGTGATCCGCATCGGCGGATACGGCGGTGAAGGCTACCGCGCCCTGCACATCGCTCCGATGAAAGACGCGCAAAAGCGCATGTGGGATGTTCACACGGAGATGACACTCCGGCAGGCGGAACTCTGCAAATCCGGCTCGCGCTGCCAGGAAGTGGGCGAAGCCGTGCTGGCCATCGCGGAGAAGGCGGGCATGGGTAAGTACGTCTATCACCGCCCGGCGCACGGCCAGGGGATGGAGGGCCACCAGGCGCCTTACTTGTCGCTGGGCGACGACACACTGTTGGTCGAGAACATGACCTTCTCGAACGAGCCCGGGCTGTACAACCTGGAGGGTGGCTACGGCTACAACCACTCAAATTGCGTGCTGGTGGGCAGACAACGCGGCAGCATCATGAACAAGGCGCCCCTCACCCGCGACTTCTGCTGGCTGAAGATCTAAGGGACGCGGTGCGCGTGAGCTCGGCTCTCCCTCCATCACCCCTCAGCGAGTGATGACCATTTCGCGCAGGGCGGCGATGCGCTGCTCAAGCGGCGGGTGGGTGCTGAACAGACCGGTCACGATTTGACCGGCGCTGAGCGGCGCAACGATGAACAGCGACGACGTTGCCGGGGAAACGTCCATGGGAATCTTTTTGTTGTAGGCACCGAGTTTTTCAAGCGCGCTGATCAGCCCGTGCGGGTGGCCCACCATGCGCGCGCCGGTTTCGTCAGCGGCAAGTTCTCGACGGCGCGAGATCATCAGTTGCAGCAGCAACGCGGCCAGCGGCGCAAGGAATAGCATCAGCAACCCGGCCACGCCGCCACCGCCGCGGTCATCGTCGTCGCGCGCGCCGCCACCGAAGATCATGGCCCAGCGGCCCATCTCGGCAATCCAGGTGATGGCGCCGGCGAGCGTCGCCGCTACCGATGTGGTGAGGATGTCGTAGTTGCGCACGTGCGAGAGCTCGTGGGCGATGACGCCTTCGAGCTCCTCGTCGTTCATCAGCTCGAGCAGGCCCGCGGTGACCGCCACCGAGGCGTGCTGCGGGTTGCGCCCGGTGGCGAAGGCGTTCGGCGCGGCCTGCGGGATGAGGTACAGCTTCGGCATGGGTAGGTTGGCCTTGCCGCACAACCGCTCCAGCACGGCGTAAAGCCGCGGCGCCTGCTCGCGGCTGACGGGCTGCGCTCCGCTTGCCGCCAGCGCAATCCGGTCGGAGAAGAAATAAGCCACGCCGTTCATGATCACGGCCAGCGCCAGCGCGAAGGTCATCCCCCTCGGGCCGGCCAAGGCACGCCCGCCGAGCACCAGCACCAGCGTCAGGGCCGTCAGCAAGAATGCGGTCTTGAAAGTGTTCATCGCTGTTCGGCGTCCTTTCTCCAGACTAGTTTAGGAGCCCGCAGCGACCGCGTCAATGTTGGCCGGAGCGGGTGGCCTGCGATTTCGCGCGTCGCCCGGCGGTCGTTGGCTCTTCGATGCGCTCGAACTTCATCTGGCCCGAGCTCGGGTCCGCATCCACCCGCACGTGCTCGCCGGGCAGCACGCTGCCATCGAGGATCCGCATCGCCAGCGGGTCCTGCACCAGGCGTTGCACGGTGCGCCGCAGGGGGCGCGCGCCGTAGGCGGGGTCGAAACCCTCGCGAAGCAGCAGCTCGCGCGCCGCGGGGGTGAGCTCGAGGGTGACTTGCCGCTCGGCCAGGAGCCGGTCGACCTCGGCAAGTTGCAGCTCGATGATCTTCTCCAGTTGCTCCTTGCCGAGCGGGTTGAACAGCACGATGTCGTCGATGCGGTTCAGAAACTCGGGGCGAAACGTCGCCCGCAGCGCCTCCAGTGCCTGCTGACGCGCGCGTTCCGGGTCGCGCCCGGCGAGCTCGAACAAAGCGCTGGAGCCGACATTGCTGGTCATCACCAGCACCGCGTTGCGGAAATCGATGGTCCGGCCCTTGCCGTCGGTGAGCCGGCCGTCTTCGAGGATTTGCAATAGCACGTTGAAGACGTCGGGATGGGCCTTCTCGATTTCGTCGAACAGCACCACGGAATACGGCCGCCGGCGGACCTGCTCGGCCAACTGCCCGCCTTCCTCGTAGCCGACGTAGCCCGGGGGCGCGCCGATCATCCGCGACACGCTGTGCTTTTCCATGTACTCGGACATGTCCAGGCGGATCAACGCGCGCTCGTCGTCGAATAGGAACTCGGCCAGCGCCCGCGCCAGTTCAGTCTTGCCCACGCCGGTCGGCCCGAGGAAGATGAACGAGCCGATGGGCCGCCGCGGGTCGGCCAAGCCCGCGCGGCTGCGACGGATGGCGTTGGCGACGCGCGCCAGCGCATCATCCTGGCCCACCACGCGCTGCCGCAGGCGCTCTTCCATGGCCACCAGCTTCTGGGCTTCGCCTTCGAGCAGCCGCCCGACCGGGATGCCCGTCCATTTGCTCACCAGCGCGGCAATGTCTTCCTCCTCCACCTCTTCCTTTAGCATCCGCCGGTCTTTTTGCAGCTCGGCCAGGCGCTGCTGCGCCTGCTGGAGCTCGCGCTCCGCCGCGGCCAGCTTGCCGTAACGGATCTCGGCCACCCGCGCCAGCTCGCCGGCGCGCTCGTAGCGTTGTTCCTCAGCCTTGAGCTGCTCGATGCTCTCCTTCAGTCGGCGAATCTTGGCGATGGCTTCCTTTTCCACCTGCCAGCGCGCCTTCCGGCTGCTGGAATCCTCGCGCAGCGCGCCGAGCTCCGCTTCAATCTGCTTCAACCGCTCCTGGGAGTGCGCGTCAGACTCCTTCAGCAAGGCCTGGCGCTCGATTTCGAGTTGCAGGATGCGCCGCTCGAGCTCATCGATCTCCACGGGCAGCGAATCGATCTGCATGCGCAAGCTGGCGGCCGCCTCGTCGATCAGGTCAATGGCTTTGTCGGGCAGGAAGCGGTCGGTGATGTAGCGGTGGGAAAGCGTCGCCGCCGCCAGGATGGCGGCATCCTTGATGCGTACGCCGTGGTGCAGCTCGTAGCGGTCCTTCAGCCCGCGGAGGATGGCAATCGTGTCTTCCACCGAGGGCTCGTTCACCAGTACGGGCTGGAACCGCCGCTCGAGTGCGGGGTCCTTTTCGATGTGCTTGCGGTATTCGTTGAGCGTGGTGGCGCCGATGGCCCGCAGCTCGCCGCGGGCCAGCGCCGGCTTGAGCATGTTCGAGGCGTCCATGGCCCCTTCGGCGGCGCCGGCGCCCACCAGCGTGTGCAGCTCGTCGATGAACAGGATGATTTGTCCTTCGGCCTCGGTAATCTCACGCAGCACGGCCTTTAACCGGTCTTCGAACTCCCCGCGATATTTCGTTCCGGCCAGCAGCGCGGCCAGGTCGAGCGCGACAATGCGCTTGGGCTTGAGCACTTCGGGAACGTCGCCGGCGACGATGCGCTGCGCCAGGCCCTCCACGATGGCGGTCTTGCCCACGCCCGGGTCGCCGATCAGGACGGGGTTGTTCTTCGTGCGTCGCGCTAGGATTTGCATCACGCGGCGGATCTCGGCGTCCCGGCCGATCACCGGGTCCAGCTTGCCGCGGCGCGCCAATTCGTTCAGGTCGCGGGTGTACTGCTCCAAAGCGCGGTAGGTGGATTCCGGCGTCGCCGAAGTGACCCGGTGACTCCCGCGAATCGCGGTCAGCGCTTGCAGGATGGCATCGCGGCTCGCCCCGTGACGTCGCAGCAGCTCCGCTGCCGGGTCGCGCTCGAGACCCGCCAGGGCCAAGAGAAGATGTTCGGTGGAAACGTAGTCGTCCTTGAACTTGCCGGCCTCATCGAAGGCTCGTTGGATCACCGTGTTCGCCGCAGGGCCCAGATGCTGCTGCGCAACACCGGTGACCTTGGGAAGGCGTCCCATCTGCGTTTCCAGTTCGCTCGACAACATTTCCGGGCGAACGCCCAGGCGCGTCATCAGTGGGGCGACAACGCCCTCGGACTGGCTCACTAGCGCGGCGAGCAGATGCAGCGGCTCGATCTGTTGTTGCTCGTGCCGCGCAGCGATCTCCTGCGCCTCTTGCAAGGCCTCCTGTGCTTTTACGGTGAGTTTGTCGAATCGTGTCATGGTTTTTTCCTCCGGGCCGAGGCGGATCGCAGAGGGCCGGCGCGCCGCCGGCCCTCCGGATTCGCTCGAGCAATTACTTCCCCGCTGCGGTCACGCTGACCTTGACCTGCTTGGGTTTGGCCTCTTCGCGCTTCGGGATGGTCACCGTCAGCACGCCGTTGCGGTATTCGGCCTTGATGGCATCCGTGTTGACCGTGTTGGCCAGTGAGAAGCTGCGGCTAAACGAGCCATAGGTCCGCTCGACGCGGAGGTAGTTGTCCTCCGAGACCTGGTTCTCGAATTTCCGTTCGCCCCGGATGGTCAGAACGTTGTTTTCGATGCGGACGTCCAGGTCCTTTTCGTTGACGTCGGGCAGATCGGCCTTCACCACCAGCTCGTGCTCAGTCTCGTAGATGTCCACGGCCGGCGCCCAGGTGCTGAGGGCTGATTGGTCGGTGCGCCCGCGGAGGAAAGTATCCTCGATCAGGCGGGTCATTTGCTCTTGCAGAGTGGAAAGCCCACGGAAGGGCTCCCAACGGGTGATCGTGTTCATGGTTTTTGTCCTCCTCAATGATCTTATATCGTACAAAGCATAAAATATGCGCGCTATATTGTCAAGAGTTTTTTGGGGCCTTCCGCCCATGGATATGCGTAGTCGTAAACCATTCCATATCAATGGGCTAGAGCGGAGTAAGGGTTCATAGTCTTCCCTTCGTACTGCTGCTTTTCAGCCTCAAGGTTCACCTCAATACCAATCTTCACTCCCCCCAGCGTGAGCTTCCTGGCGGGGGCGCCCTTCGTGTACCGGGGTGAGCATTTCCGCGGCCTGTCCGTTACAATGGCCCTGCGGCGAGCGCCGGATTCTGCCTCCTGCGGAGCCATGAAGCTCAGCGAACTCGACTTTGCTCTCCCACGAGAGCGGATCGCGCAACACCCCCTTGCCGAGCGCGACGCCTCGCGCCTGCTGCTGCTCGACCGCCACCAACAGCACTGGGAAGACCACCAGTTTCGTGAACTGCCCGAGCTGTGCCGCGGGGATGAGCTCATCGTGGTGAACAATGCCAGGGTGATGCCGGCCCGCCTGTTCGGTCGCCGCGCCGGCATTCACGCCGCGCGCCCCGGCCGGCAGCGCCGCGCGCTCCGCGAGTTCTTGCAAGCGCCAATCGAAGTCCTGCTGACGCGGCAGGTCTCGCCCGGCGTGTGGGAGGCGCTGGTGCGTCCAGGTCGGAAGATGCGCACCGGCGAGCGCGTCGTATTTGGTGATGGGGAGCTCGAAGCCGAGGTGATCGGCCGCGGCGAGTATGGCCTGCGGCGCCTGCGCTTCTCGGGCGCCGACGACCTACATCAGGCGCTCGAGCGGATAGGCCATGTGCCCTTGCCGCCTTACATCGACCGCCCCGATGGGCCCGCCGACCGCGAACGTTACCAGACCATCTTTGCAAGCCAGAACGGCGCCGTCGCCGCGCCGACCGCCGGCCTGCACTTCACGCCGAAAACGCTCGCGCTCCTGCGCGCACGAGGCGTTGAGTTATGTGAGATCACCTTGTACGTTGGGCTGGGCACATTTCAGCCGATTCATTGCGAAAAGTTGGAAGACCACCGGATGCCCAGCGAGGACTACGAGATCCCCCAGGCTGCCGCAGTGAAAATCGAGCGCGCGCGCGCTGAGGGTCGCCCCATCCTAGCCGTGGGCACGACCGTGGTGCGCGCGCTCGAGGACGCGGCGCAGAAAGCGGAATCACGCCGAGCGGGCACGCCGACAGCAGGGAAATCAAGGAAACTACTGGATCCGGGTTCGGCTTCCGCCGAGCTGTTCATCTTCCCGGGCCACCCGTTTCACGTCGTGGACCAATTGCTTACGAACTTCCATCTGCCACAGTCCAGCCTTTTGGCCGTCGTTGCGGCCTTTGCCGGGCGCGAGCTGATCCTAGCGGCGTACCGACACGCTCTCGAGCAAGGCTATCGCTTTTACAGTTACGGGGACTGCATGCTGATCCGTTGAATCGGGGGGACGCGCCCTGATGGAGAAAAAATGAGGGGAGGTGGGCCATGCCCGCGAGCGCGCCGCCTCCCCAATGTTCTTCGGCAATGGAATGGCCCTTCCTTCCGTTACGGGGTCGCGATCATCAGCACGCGCTTCTCGCCGGCGAAGCGGATTTCCTTCACTTCGTGGTTGGCGCCGAGGAGCACCGAAGTGTAGCGCGCCTTCTCCTCGCGGTTTTCCCAGCGGCCCTCCGCCTCGGCCACGACCTTGGAGTTATGCTGAACGGTGACCTTGGTGCCGTCGATGAGCAGGTGATACTCGCCCGCGCGGAGTTCAGTGGCGCCGAGTTTGGCCGTCTCCGCGATGTGGATGTATTTGCTGATGGGCTTGGCCAGGGCGGGAATCGCCAGGGCCACAACCGCCAGCAAAGCGATGAACCGAGCCAGGGACTTCGTACGCATGATGGTCAACTCTCCTTTCCAGGTTTCAGGATAAGCGTTTCACTTCGCAGCGGGTGGGCGAGGGGGTTGACAGCGGACGGGACGCTAAGTAGGCTCCCCATGACACACAATCCTTCCTGAGCACACAGCCGGTGAAGTTTTGCGTGTCGCGGCCCCGCGGCTACCACCGTGGGGCCTTGTTATTCCGCCTCTTTCCTGCGCACCACCTGCAACGAGAATGTGCTCCTACGTGGCCTCGAGCCGGCAGCCCGACCTGCCACATCCTAAGAACGCAATTCGCTGCCCGGATGTTTCACCGGGCGGAAAGAATTCCCGCGGAGCCACCCCGTCTGCCCAGCGATTTCCCCACCCGGACGCCGCAGGCGCGGCTAACGTTCTCCAACTTAGACGATGCAGGGGCCAGAACGGTTAGCGGGCCGGGACATTGGCAATGTCTACCCTTGAATCCACCGTGCCTCGTGCAAGGGGAAACGCCTTCGTCTATAATCAGTGTCTTGCCTCGGCGAAGAGTCCTGAATGCGCTATCTGGTTCTCAGCGATCTTCACGCCAACCTCACTGCACTCGAGTCAGCGATGGCTGCGGCCGAGGGGCGCTGGGAACGCGCCGTGTGCCTTGGCGACGTGGTGGGCTACGGCCCCGACCCCAACGAAGTGGTGGACTGCATCCGTGCCCTTCAAGCCAGGACCATCCGGGGCAACCACGACAAAGCGGCTTGCGGACTGGAATACGCGGAAGATTTCAACCCCGTAGCGCGCGCCGCGGCCACCTGGACGCACGAACAGTTGCGCCCCGACAACCTCACCTTCCTCCAGCAACTGCCCTCGGGGCCGATCGAAGCAGACGGCTTGGCGCTGGTTCACGGCGCGCTGCACGATGAGGACGAATATGTCTTCGCGCCGGCGCAGGCGCTCGATGGGCTGTTGGATTCGCCTTCCGCAGTGACTTTCTTCGGCCACACGCACTTCCAGGGCGGCTTTTCCTTTCGCGAGAATCAACTCGAGGTGATCCAGCTCCGCCCCGAGGCGGGCACCAGCTTTGCGGCGTTGCGGGTTGAGCTGGACACGCGCTACCTGCTCAATCCCGGATCGCTCGGCCAGCCCCGGGACGGCGACCCGCGCGCCGCCTTTGCCATCGCCGACCTCCCCAACCGTGTCGTCGAATTCTGGCGCGTGCCTTACAACATCGAGGCCGTGCAGCAGCGCATGAAGCGCGCCGGGCTCCCCGAGCCGCTCATCCTCCGGCTGGCGTTTGGCCGATGAGCGAGCCTTCTGGCGCGCGTGGCGAGGGAAATCGCTAGTTCCATGCTCCAGGAAGAAAAACACAGCGTGCCGGTGGCGTTCTTCGGCGGTCTTGCGGTCGTGTTGCTGTTGCTCGGCGGCGTCTTTCTGCTGACTCGACACGCAGGACCTGCGCAATCAACGGCGGAGCAGCGCCTGCCCATGACCGCCACCGAACAGGCCTACGCGGGCCAGATCCGTTTCCTCGATCTGAGGATGAGCCGCGCCTCGAACTTCCTGAACCAGGAAGTGACGTTTGTGTTCGGCTGGGTGGCTAATGATGGCCCCCGCGCCGTCCGGGAAATCGAGGCGACCATCGAATATCGCGACCTTTTCAACCAGGTGGTGCTGCGCGATACCCGCCGCGTGCTCGGCGCTCGCGCCGCGCCCCTCGCCGCCGGCCAGCGCCGCGAATTCCAGTTCAATTTCGAGCACGTGCCCGCGGACTGGAACCGTCAGTATCCTTCCCTCCGCCTCACCGGCCTGCTGCTCGACTAGACCGCCGAGCGCGCCTGGGCCGGCCCGTGACCCTCTACAAAGAATGACCGCCGACTCGAAGTAACCAATTTATAATTACACCGCGTGGGAGATGCCGCCGAACTCGAGCGCGCGCTGGCCGATCTGCTGGCTGCCGGGCGCGTGGAAGTTCACGAGAACGGCCGGTGGCTGGCGGCCCTTTCCAGCCTCCGCTACGAGGTCCGCAGCCACGGCGCCGCGACGCTGCTGCACCTTTGGTCGGAGGAGCGCAACCTGGTGCGACGCGTCCTGCGCGTCACCGAGCAATCAGCCGACCACATCGTCCTTGAGGTGCAACGCTTCGGGCGCAGCAAGCCCGACAAGCTCGAATTTGTCAGCGCGACCTCGGAGCGCCCCGCCAATCGTTTGGCGCGGGAGAAATTTCTCAACCGCTTTCGCCAACTCCTGGCGGAGCAATTCCCCGACGAGCAGATTGATTCGCTCACCACCGCTTCCGACCTGGAACATTCCTTATCCGGCTGCTACGCCCGCGGGCTGCTGCACCGCGGCCAGCGCGCCTGGGCCGTCATGGGCGCTTCCGCTACCGAAGACACCGCGACACTAGACGCCATGCTGACTTTTGCGCTGGTGTGGTTCGATCGCGCGCGAGAGCAGACGCGCAAGAAAGCCTTGGCGGGCCTGCGGCTGTTTTTGCCGGAGGGCTCGAGCCGGTTGACCGTCCACCGGCTGAGCGCGCTTGCTTCCTCCACGCACGTTGAGCTGTTTGAGATCCAGGAGGCGCGCTGGCGCGCCCGGCCCATGGACCTCCGCGACATCGGCAACCTGGCCACCTGGCTGACACCGCTGCGCGAACTCGAGTACGCGCTGGCCGAGTCCGAGAAGGGCATCGCAAGAATCCGCGCCCTGGCGCCCAATGGCATCGGCGTGGGCGTGCCGCCCGGCACGCGCGATGTCTCCTTGCGCTTCCGCGGCGTCGAATTCGCCCGCTGGCACCGCGGCACGGTTTCCTTCGGCCTGGGCGACCTCCGCCAGGAGCTCACAGCGCAAAATTGGGAGGCGCTGGCGCGGCTGGTGCGCGAACTCGAGACTTTTCGCCATCCCTCGGCCCAGGACACCGACCACCCGCTTTATCGGGCACAGGCCGAACGCTGGCTCGAGTCCTTGGTGCAGGCTGACCCGGCGCGGATTGATGCGCGCCTCGACCCGCGATACCTCTACTCCCAGGTGCCCGCCTTCGCCGCAGGCGACCGCGGCGTGATTGATCTGCTCGGAGTCACCCGCGAGGGGCGGCTGGCCGTTGTGGAACTGAAGGCCGCCGAGGACATCCATCTGGTGTTGCAAGCGGTGGACTACTGGCTGCGTGTCCGCTGGCACCTCCAGCAAGACGATTTCCAACGCTACGGCTACTTCACCGGGCTCGAGCTACACCGGAAGCCGCCGCTGCTCTATCTGGTGGCGCCCGGCTTCCGTTTTCATCCCTCAACGGACGTTCTGCTGCGCTACTTGTCGCCGGAAGTGGAAGTGACGCGCGTCGGCCTGAACGAAAACTGGCGCCGGGGACCGCAAGTCGTCTTTCGGCTGTAGCCGATACCCGGAGATTTGGCTCAAGGCGCCCGCGCAAGCAAAATCAGGGGGCTAAAAAGAAGAGAAGCAGCCTTGGCAGAGCCAAAACTGCTTCCCGGGGTGTGTCCTAGAAGTGGTTTTACCTGATTGGATGCAAGTCCCGGCGAAAAGTTGCATGGCCGTGGGGCTGCCGGCGAGGCTTGTGGTCTTCTCGGACTCTGCGCTGGCCGAGGACTCGCCGGCCGGACTCAGTAAAACAGATACTTGCGCCACTTCTCGTCCTTGTGGCCGATCAAGCGCATCAACTGCCGGGAAGTGTGCAGTGTGAACGGGCGCGGACGCCGCACCAGCTCCAGTCCGGCTTCTTCCGGCGTGCGATCGCCCTTCTGGTTGTTGCACTGGTAGCAGCAGGCCACCAGGTTTTCCCAGGACGAGCGCCCGCCGCGAGACCGCGGCACCACGTGATCCAGGGTAAGGTCCGAGGCCGGAAACATCCGCCCGCAGAACTGGCAGGTGTTGTGGTCGCGCAGCAGGATATTCTTGCGCGAAAGCGCCCGGGTCTGCTGTGGAATGTGGCGATAGGCCAGCAGCCGGATCACCGAAGGCACGCGCAGGGCTTTCGTGGCCGAGTGCACCTCGGCGTGGTTGAGCTCCTCCGCTTGGGCCACTCCCTTGAGCAGCAGGACCATGGCGCGGCGCACAGCCGTCACGTTGATGGGCTCAAATGTGGCGTTCAACACCAGCACGGGCTCCTGCATGACTGCCGGTCGGCTGGACCAACTCGCCCCCGGGGCCAGCGGCCGCTTCTCCGCCGCCATCGCTCCCAGTACCCCTCTCGGTCGGGGATACAACCCGTCCTGTCTGTTCGCGCTCATCCCCGCAGTTCTCCCGACTGCTTTTCCCCAACCTCCGCGGGCGCTGTCCACTGGGGCACCACCCGTGCGACAGTGATACCGGTCACGCTGGCCGCCCCGGCGCGGCGCAGTGCCCTCGCACAGGCATCCAGCGTCGCTCCGGAGGTAAACACATCATCTATCAGTAAGAGCCGTAGCTTGTCAACTCGGTTGCCTTCACGAATCGCGTAAGCGCCACGCACCGTGTGCCAGCGCTCCTGACGCGAAAGCTTGAGCTTGTCCGGGCGCGGGCGCGTGCGCACAAGCAGGTAGGAGCGTAAGGGCAGCCGGAGGCGCTTGGCCAGCGGGCGCGCAATCAGCTCGGCCTGGTTGTACCCCCGCTCGCGCAGCCGGGAGGCGTGCAGCGGCACGGGCACCACAACGTCCGCAGCGAACGCCTGCGGCTCCCGCGCCGCCAGCTCGGCCAGCCGCGCCGCAAACCAGCTCCCCAGCGGCGTCACCGCGTGATACTTCAGCAGGGCGATCGCGCGAACCATCGCGCCGTCGTAGGCGCCGTAACTCCGGGCGAGATCGAAGTGGTAGACGCCGCGGCGGCAGAGGTGGCACAGCGGCCGGATCGCCGCGGCCGCCAGCGGCGATACAAACGGACGGCCGCAAAGCAGGCACACCGGCCCGGAAATCGGTCGCAGCGAATCCAGGCAGTCGCGGCAAATGGGAATCCGGCTCGCCGTATCGAGCGAAGCCTCGCAGATGCGGCACGGCGCCGGAAAGACCAGCGAGGCCAGGGCGTCGCAGGTCTTCCGAAGCAGTGATCCCACCGCAAGACCTGGGAAGCGATGTGCGGGCACGCCGGCAGCAGGCTACACCTTTGCACGAATTATTCAAAGCTTAAACTACCGCGAAGAATAATAAACGGAGAACTAGAAACCCTAGATTTAGAAGGTAGACCCGAAAACGTCCGGGGTGGCTAGAGGAGGCCCTGCTCCTGCTTTTCCTGGCAGGAGATGCAGTGCCGCGCCCAGGGCACGGCTTCCAGGCGCTTCTGCTGGACCTCTTCCTGGCAGTTCACGCACAGGCCGAAGGCGTCTTCCCTGATGCGCCCGAGGGCCTCGTCAACCAATTGCAGCAGGACGCGGTCGTGGTTGGTCTGGCCGAATAGAAATTCCTTGGTGTAGGAGTTCGCCGCCTTGTCGGCAAGGTCCACGGTCGGGTCGTCGTCGGCGGCGCGTCCTTCCTCTTCAGTGCGCGCAATATTCTTCAGCAGCTCCTCGCGCCTGGCTTGCAGCTTCTTCTTGTAGTATTCGACTCGCTTCTTGTCCATCCCGAGGCCCCACGGTGGCCCATTTTGCTCAAGCCACAAATGGGTCATTGTAGGCGCAGCCCCGAAAACTGTCAAGGAAGCTCGCCGGGTGGGGTTGCGGCCCCTCGGAGCGGCTGATAGAATTACTGGTTTGCTCGTTGGGCAGAGGCGGCGAACTCCAATGTTCGGGATGAGCGGGCGCCTGCCTTCTCGTGCCCAAATCCCGCGACCAAGCCAACGGTGTGCCGCCCGTCGGGGAGGAGGCGCTTGTCCACCTACGATCTCGCCATCATCGGCAGCGGGCCCGGCGGGTACGTCACCGCCATTCGCGCTGCGCAGTGGGGCTTGAAACCCGTAGTCATTGAAAAGGACGGCTTCCTGGGCGGCACCTGCCTGCACGTCGGCTGCATCCCCACGAAGGTACTTCTGCACCACGCCGAAATTTACGAGCAATTCAAAAATGCCAAGGAATTCGGCATCGAAGTCAAAGATTTCAAGCTGAACTGGCCCGCCGTGCTGGCGCGCAAGGACAAGATCATCAAGAAACACGCCAAGGGCATCGAATTCCTCTTCCGCAAGCACAAGATTGACACGGTTCAGGGCTGGGGCCGACTGGCCGGGCCGGGCCGGGTGGCGGTGGAAAAGGACGGGAAGACAACCGAGATCCAAGCCAAGAACATTCTGCTCGCCACCGGGTCGGAGGCGCGCACGCTTCCCGGCGTGGAAATCGACGGCCAGACGATTGTCAGCAACAAGGAGATCCTGGCGCTGCCGGAAATTCCCAAATCGCTCCTGGTGGTGGGCGCAGGTGCCGTGGGCGTAGAATTCGCCTCCATCTACAACTCCTTCGGCACCGAGGTGAACCTCCTGGAGATGCTGCCGCGAGTTGTTCCCGTCGAAGATGAGGAGGTATCCGCCGAGCTGGACAAGGCTTTCCGCAAGAAGGGCATCAAGATCTTCACCGAAGCCAAAGTGGAAGCGGTGAAAAAAGGCTCCAAGGGCGCGACCGTGACCTTCCAAGACAAGGCCGGGAAGGCGCAGACGCTGGCCGCGGAAAACGTTCTGATGGCTGTGGGCCGCAAACCCAACACCGAGAAGATCGACCTGGAGATAACCAAGGCGAGAGTCGAGCGCGGCTTCATCCACGTGGGCCCGTACCTGGAGACGGCCGAGCCGAAACTCTACGCGATCGGCGACATCGTCGCCGGGATGCCGCAGCTTGCCCATGCTGCCTCCATGGAAGGCATCATCGCCGCGGGGAAAATGGCCGGCAAGGAGGTGCCCGCGCTCGACCGCAACCGCATCCCCAACGCCACGTATTGCGAGCCGCAGATCGCCTCGGTCGGATTGACCGAGAAGCAGGCTCGCGACGCGGGGCTGAAGATCAAGACGGGCAAATTCCCCTTCCTGGCCAACAGCAAGGCCTCCATTCTCGGCCAGCACGACGGCTTCATCAAAGTGGTGGCCGAGGAGCCCTACGGAGAGGTGCTCGGCGTGCACATCATCGGCCCGTTGGCCACCGAAGTCATCGCCGAGGGCGTCGCCGCGCTGCAACTGGAAGCCACGCTCGACGATATGCTCTTCACCGTGCACGCGCACCCCACAGTTTGGGAGGCCATGGGCGACGCCTTCGCCGCGGTCCGCGGCTGGGCCATTAACGCGTAGCCGAGACTGGACAGTTGGAGAGAATCACAGCATGAAGGATTGCCTGGTCGTCGAGTTGGGGCTGGTGGCCTACCGGCCGGCGTGGGCCCTGCAGCAGCGTGTGGTTCGCGCGCGCAAGGCCAATTGCCTGCCGGACGTGCTGCTGTTGTGCGAGCACCCGCACGTGATTACGCTCGGGCGAAACGGCAAAAGCGAGCACCTGCGCGCTTCCCACCACTTGCTGCGGCAAATGGGCGTCGAGTACTGCGCCAGCGACCGCGGCGGCGACATCACCTACCACGGTCCGGGACAACTGGTCGGCTACCCCATCCTGAACCTGGCGGAAATCCGCCGCGACGTCCTATGGTACGTCCGGCAACTGGAAGAGGCCATGATGCGCGCCTCAGCGGACTTCGGCATCGGCGCCGGCCGCCGGGCTGGGAAGACCGGCGTCTGGGTGGAAACGCCCGGCGCGGACGAGGAAAAACTGGCCGCCATCGGCGTGCACATCAGCCGCTGGGTGACTTCGCACGGCTTCGCCTACAACGTAGCCACCGACTTGCGCTACTTCGATTTGATTGTGCCCTGCGGCATTGCGGACAAGCGGCCCACCTCGCTCGAACGCCTACTGGGGCGGCCGGTGCGCGTCGCGGAAGCGGCATCGCGGATATCTCTGCGATTCGGCGAGCTGTTTGGTTTCGAGATGCGGTCGGCAACACCCGAGGAGCTGGAAGAGCGGCTGCGCGCGCACGAACAGCAGCTGGCCGCCGCATCATGACCGGAGGGGGCAAGACCGAGCCACAGATGAAGCTCTCGCTCACTCGCGATCAGCACCTTGAGCTTTACTACTACATGAAGCTCAATCGCACACTTGAGGAGCAATTGGTGCGCCTCTTCCGCCAGAACAAGGTGGTGGGCGGGCTCTACTCCAGTCTGGGACAGGAGGCCACCTCAGTCGGAACGGCTTACGCCCTCGAGCCGCGGGACTGGATCGCGCCGATGATCCGCAACGTCGGCGCGCTGCTGGTGAAGGGCTACAAGCCGCGGGACATCCTGACGCAATACATGGCGCGTTATACCTCGCCGACGCTGGGCAAGGACGGCACCAGCCACTTCGGCGACCTCAAAGTGCGCCACGTGGTCTCGCCCATCTCCATGCTGGGCGACCTCATCCCGGTGATGACCGGCGTGGCCATGGCCGGCCGCTACCTGGGACAGAAAATCGTGGCCATGACCTGGATCGGCGACGGCGGCACGTCCACCGGAGCGTTCCACGAGGGCATGAACTTCGCCGCGGCCCAGAAGGCCCCGTTTGTCTGCGTCATCGAGAACAACCAGTGGGCGTACTCGACGCCGGTGCGGCGCCAAGTGCCGCTCCGCGACCTCGCCGACCGCGCCAAGGCTTACGGTATCCCCGGCTACATCGTGGATGGCAACGACGTGGTCGCCGTTTACCGCACCTCGAAGGAGGCCGTCGAACGCTGCCGCGCCGGCGAGGGGCCCGTGATCATCGAAGCCAAGACCATGCGCATGCGCGGCCATGCCCAGCACGACCCCGCCGAGTACGTCCCCAAGGAGATGTTTGACTACTGGAAGGCCCGCGACCCGCTCGACCGCTACGAGAAGTTTCTGACTGAAAGCAAGCAGTGGGACAGGAAAAGTCGGGCGGAAATTGAGGCGCGCATCGAGCGCGAGCTGAAGGAAGACCTCGAGTACGCCGAGAATTCGCCCTTCCCCCCGCCGGAACTCGCCGAGCAAGGCGTTTACTGCGAAGGCTGCCATACGCTCGAGCCGCAATGGCAGCGTCCGGTGGAGGAGCTGATGCCGCCGAAGTCCAGCGCACAGGCGCTCTGGCAGGTGGAAAACTTCGGCGGGCTTGACGCCGCAGCAGCTGCGGCCAGCTCGCCAGCGACGGCCACGGTCTCAGGGGACGGCGCGCGCCGCCCGGCGGCGCCCAACGCAAAAAGAGCGAAAGCCGCGAAAGTGCCAGCACGCAGCAAGGCGAGGAGATAGCCATGGCTACGGTCACCTACCTCGAAGCCATCCGCCAGGCGCTGTTTGAAGAGATGGAGCGCGACCCCGCGGTCGTCCTGCTCGGCGAAGATGTCGGCGTGTACGGCGGCGCGTTCAAGGTGACGGCGGGACTGCTGGAGCGTTTTGGCTGGGAGCGCGTGATGGATACACCCATCAGCGAGACCGCCATCGTCGGCGCCGCCATCGGCATGGGCTATCTGGGCCTGCGGCCGGTGGTGGAGATGCAGTTCATTGATTTCATCGCCTGCTGCTTCAACCAGCTAACCAATTTCGCTGCCAAGTCGCACTACCGTTGGGGCGCGCCGGTGCCCTTGGTCGTGCGCGGGCCTTCCGGCGGCGGGGTGCACGGCGGGCCGTTCCATTCCGCCAACCCCGAGATGTACTTCGTGCACACGCCCGGGCTGAAAGTGGTCTATCCGGCGACGGCTTACGACGCCAAAGGCCTGTTGAAATCGGCCATCCGCGACAACAACCCGGTGCTGTTCTTCGAGCACAAGTTTCTCTACCGGCGCACCAAGGAAGAGCTGCCTGCCGAGGAGTACACGGTGCCGCTGGGCAAGGCCGTGGTGCGGCGCCCAGGCCGCGATTTGACCATTGTCAGCTATGCGGCGATGATGCATACCTCGCTCGAGGCCGCCGAGCTGTTGTCCAAAGAAGGCATCGAGGCAGAAGTGATTGACCTGCGCACGCTGCTGCCGCTCGACCGCGAGACCCTGCTCGCCTCGGTGAAGCAAACCAATAAGCTGCTCGTGGTCCACGAGGACACGCGCACGGGCGGCATCGCCGGCGAAATCGCCGCGCTCGTGTGCGAGGGCGCCTTCGAGGACCTGGACGGGCCCATCGTGCGGGTGACCTCGCTCGATACCCCGGTGCCCTTTTCCCCGCCGCTCGAAGAGAGGTTTCTGCCCAATGTGTCGCGCGTGGTCGATGCCGCACGCGAACTGGCGAGATACTGAACGATTGAGGAGACAGCCATGCCGGTTGAAGTCGTCATGCCCCAGATGGGGGAAAGCATTTTCGAAGGCACCATCACCAAGTGGCTGAAGAAGCCCGGCGAAAAAGTCGAGCGGGACGAGCCGCTTTTTGAGATCTCCACCGACAAGGTGGACGCCGAAATCCCCGCGCCCGCCGCCGGCGTGCTGAAAGAGATCAAGGTGGGCGAGGGGCAGACCGTGCCCATCCAGACCGTTGTGGCCGTGATTGATGCCGACGGCGCGGCAGCCGCGACGCCCGCCCTGGCAGCCGCGCCCGCCAAGGCCGAAGCGCCTAAGCCCGCCGCAACTGCGCTGGCACCCGCGACGACTACGCCGGCTGTTGCACCGTCTCCGGCAGCCGCGCCGGCGGCGGCCGCCACCGGCGCTCCAGCGGCGCCCCGGCGCGATGGCCACAGGGTTCACAGCTCCCCGCTTGTGCGCCGCCTCGCTCGCGAGCACAACATTGATCTCTCTACGCTCCGCGGCACCGGCGTCGGCGGGAGGATCAGCAAAAAAGACATCCTCGCTGCCATCCAAACCGGCGGACCCCGTCCGCCTGCCGCTGCGCCGGGCGCCGCGCCGGGCGTCCCGGGAGCCCTGGCTCATGTGGTGCTCGAGAACGCCGTGCCCCGAGAGCGGATCTACTTCGGCCGCTATGAAGTGCAGCCCATGAGCGTGATGCGCCAGCGCATCGCCGAACACATGGTCGTCTCCAAGCGCGTCTCCCCGCACGTCTATTCGCTCGACGAGGCGGACATGACGCGCATCGTCGAGCTGCGCGAGCGCACCAAGGGCGAATTCGAGAAGCGCTACGAAGTAAAGCTGACCTTCATGCCCTTCTTCGTGCGCACCTGCATCGAGGGCCTGCGGGCGTTTCCCACCGTGAACGCCTCGGCGGACGGTACCAACGTCGTCCTGCACCACGAGATCAATATCGGCATCGCCGTCGCGCTCGACTGGGGCCTAATCGTTCCCGTGCTGAAGAATGCCGAGGAGAAGAACTTCCTCGGCCTGCAACGCGCCATCAACGATTTGGCCGAGCGCGCCCGCACGAAAAAACTCAAGCCGGAAGAGGTGCAGGAGGGCACTTTTTCCATCACCAACCCGGGTGTGTTCGGCGGGCTGACGGGCCTGCCGGTGATCAACCAGCCGAACGTTGCCATCCTGGGCATCGGCGGCATTCAGAAGCGGCCGGTGGTCATCAATGACGCTATCGCCATCCGCTCGATGGTGTACCTGACGCTGAGCTACGACCACCGCGTCGTGGACGGCGCCGTCGCGCATCAGTTCATGGGCAAGGTGAAGTCAGCGTTGGAAAACTGGGCGGAAGGCGTCCTCTAGTCGCACATGGGCGGGATGCCGGACCCTCCACCGGCGGGTAGAGCGGTCTTAAGCCTTCGACGCGAGAGAAGGATCAGCAATCTGGAGCTCCTCCTCGATCGCACGCTGCGCTTCCGGCGAAATTTCGACGAACTCGACGCCGATGCCCACACCGGGCAAGCTGTAACGAACTTCGCATCGGGCCGTTATCTTGTTATTTGTCCAGGGCAGGCGAAAACTCACGATCAGGACCGCGCCTTGTGGAAATTGGTGCGACGTGTTGATGAACATTCCTTGCGCGCTGATATCGGGGGAACGCAACGGAATATCTATGGAATGGCCTTCATAGACGAGCGAAAGGTCTCGGAGGGGCGTGTAGCGCCTGGCTTGGCGCGGGGGCGCAGACGGCTCCGGACTCTTGGAAGGGCTCATGCTTCCTGTTCTCCTTTTGCCACCGGCTGAAGGGTGGAACCCACCTTGTGCTGACGGCGCGGCCCTTGCTTCTCCCGACCGCAGTAGGGACAGAGTAAGAATCCAGGCGCCAGCGGTTGACTGCATTCCTGGCAGCGAACGGAGCCGCCGGAATCAAATGGAATAACCCGCAGGACCTCCTCGAGACTGGTTACTCCTGCCCAAGCTTTATCCAATGCTTCTTCTTGCAGCGGCACCATCCCGGAGCTGCGGGCAAGGCTGCGGGTCTCATCGGGCGTGGCGCCGGCCCGAATGGTGTCGGGAACCTTGTTGTCAAAAGTGAGAATCTCAAAGATGCCGGTACGCCCCTTGTAACCAGTGTTGTCGCACTCGGGGCATCCCACCGGAGCGAACACTGTATCCTTCAGATCCGTGATGCCGGCCCCTAAAAGGCGCGCGCGATGTTCTGGCGCGATGTCCAGCTCGCGCCGGCAGGTGCACAGCCGGCGGACCAAACGCTGGGCGATGATCGCCGTCACCGAAGAAGCGATCAGAAAGCCCGGAACGCCCAGGTCGAGTAACCGGGTGATGGCCGACACGCTATCGTTGGTATGCAGCGTGGAGAGCACCAAGTGCCCGGTCTGCGATGCGGTCAAGGCAATCTCGGCTGTCTCCGCGTCGCGCACCTCGCCGACCATAACCACATTGGGATCTTGCCGCAGGATGGTCCGCAGGCAACTCGCAAAGGTGCGTCCGGCCTTGACGTTCACTTGCACTTGGTTGATGCCTTCGAGCATGTACTCGATAGGATCCTCGACGGTGATGATATTCACCGTGCGCGAGCGAAGAGCATTCAGAGCGGCATAGAGAGTCGTCGTTTTCCCCGATCCCGTCGGCCCCGTAAGAAGTAACATGCCTTGGGGTCTGGCGAGGGTTGCCGTGATCGTCTGTAATTGTTCCTGAGAAAGACCGAGGTCCCGAAAACTGACCTGGGTGCTCTGCGGATCCAATAATCGAAGAACGACTTTTTCCCCGTAATGCGTCGGCAGGGTTGACACTCGCAGATCAATCTTTCCTGACTTGATTCTCACTAGAAATCGACCGTCTTGCGGTGCACGCCGCTCGGCGATATCCATGTCCGCAAGGATCTTGACCCGAGAGATCAGCGACGCCCGCATGTTCTGCGGAACTTGCATCAAGTCTCGCAGCATGCCATCCACCCGAAGGCGGATCATCGTTCCTTTGGTCTGCGGATCGATATGGATATCGCTGGCCTTCTTGGCGACGGCCGTGGCGATGACCGCGGAAACCAGCCGCACCGCCGGAGTGCGCTCCTTGCGCAATTCCGCTTGAAATTCCCGCAGCGCTTCTTGGCTACTTTCGCTTGTGGCGTGATTGAAGAATTCGATATCCGAGGTGCTCTCTTCCTCGATCTCGAGGAAATTGTCTTCGACCTCGACGAGCTTGTCCTCCTCATCCCCCGCTGGTGGGTAACATCTCTCGATGGCGGCGGTAATCTCGGCGCGAAAACCAAGACGAGGAGAAATTTCAATGCCGGAGATGAATCGAAGCTCGCTGAGCGCATTGAGATTCTGCGGCTCGGCCATCGCCAACACCAGCTTCTTGCCTTCCAATGCTAGCGGCATCACGCAGTAGCGCGCGGCGATCCTCCGCGGGAGCAGGCTGAGCACCTCGGCTCCCGAGGTGACCGCTTGGCACTCCGCGTATTTCACACTCGTGATTTCTTCCAGCGCGGCAATCAGGTCTTCTTTGGCCAGCAAGCCGCGGTCCAGGAGCAGTTCACCGAGCAGAGTCACCTTCCCCTGCTGTTCCTGCACCGCCCGATCGAGGTCCTGATGGGAAATGCGGCCGCGTTCGCGGAGGAGTTCCCCCAGCCTCTTCTTCTTATTAGACCCCACGGAAATACGTTACCTGTGGTCACGTACATCGTCAATTTACAAATCCGTTGAACGCGCTGAATGTTACACTGACCGCCCGCCGGTCACCGCTGGCGCCGTCAAACAAGCGAGACAGCCCCGAGCGCCAGCCGCGCCCGCAACTTACCTAGGTGTTCTCGAAGCGGTGGAATGCAGGAACAATTGACGGGCACAAGGGGAGCTTCGCCGATAGCCTTCCGGAACCCTCAGGGCACTTCCGAGCCAAGTCGCCTAGTGAATCATGGGTCGCAATCGGTTCACGAAGCCCTCCAGGTCGGGCACGGGCACGAGCTCAATTTGCTGTTCCCGCAAGGTCTGGGCCACGTATTGGTGACGCTCATTTTCACGCAGCGGCCGTGCCTCGGTGACGGCGACGAATTCCGCGCCCGCCAGCCGGGCGCGGATGCGCTCAGCCGCGTAGGCGAGCTCGGTGGCCAGGCCCGGGTCGCGCATCAGCGATATCGCGTGCACGAAGCCCCGCGTGCCGTTGCGTTGATAGGAATAATCAATCCTCAGGGGATTCCCCGGGTGGGTGAACTCATCGATGCGCACCTGCTTCTCGAGCCTGGTCCAGATCCCCGCGCTGCGGAAGACCTGGTTGCACCGTTTGCGGACCCAGCGGCGCGTGTTGGGGAGCTCGCTGGCGCCGCGTCCAGTGACCGGTGCGACGTGACTCTCGTAGAGGCGTTCGAGTTCGGCGCCGGCGTCGTCGGTGAGCACGCCTTTCTGCGGGCTGAGTTGCACCAGGTTCGAGAGGGTCTGGTCGAGCTCGGCCATGTAGGCGTCCCAGTCCTGCTCGCGGGCGGCGAGTTGCGCCTCCAACTCCGCCTGGAGGGCGCGGAGAAAGGTCTCGTCGGCATTGGGATGCAGCCGGCGCACACGGCCGAATTCAATCTGCTCCTCGATCATCCGGATTTCGGTGCGTTTAGCGGCCGGATCGTGGATCAGGACGCCGATGTTGACCCATTCGTCGCGCACCAGGTTGGGTGTGTACCGCACCACGCGGTAGGCGCAGGCATGCAGGGCTTGGTCAGGCATAATTCACCGCCAATTCGGAAAAGGTTGTCGGTAAGAGTCCTTCGCCGCCAGGATCCAGGCGCGCACGTGCTTGCGCCGCCGGTGCAGATGGTCCAGCAAGCGGAATAATTCGTCCTGGTCGAAATTGTACCACTCCGGCGGAATCTCCTTGGCCACGTCGTCCAAAGCTTTGGCCGTGATGTTGCTCTCCAGCCGGTCGAGCCACGGCTCAAACGATTGCATCCCGCGCACCGACTCATAGACGCGGTGCCGCGCGTAAAGCCCGCGCAGGGGTGCGTCGGGAAAATTCCACTCCCCCGCATTGAAGCAGAAGCCCTGGTCCACCATCATCGCCTGATAGCGCGACCTCCCCGGCTCGAGAAAAAAAATCGCCTGGCGTCCGTTCGTGTTGCAGGCCCACTTATCGAACACAAGCATTCCGGCAAAGTCCGTAAGATTTTCCACTTCGCGCAATTGCTCGTCGGGCAGAAAATCCAGCACGGCCAACTGCGCCGGGTCGCCCGGATAGCGCGAGCCGAACTGCCTCCCCGCCCGGCAGGGTGCGCGTCCCGCGCCGAGCTGCATCACCAGCTCGGTGGTGGCGGCAATCAACTCTTCGCGGACCTCGATCACCTCCGCAGGCGTGGCCGGGAGTCCCAGCCGCGCGGCCAGACGAGTCCCCAGCATTTCGTTGACCAGAACCCGCGGGTGTTGCGGGTTGTTTTGAAACTTTACCACGTAGCAGTAGCCGTCTTCGCATCTCATCAAATGAGCTTGCGCGCCCCCACGCATCCGGCGGATATGCTCGAGCGCCAGCGGCATTGTCGCGTATGCTAGTCACCGCTCGGATAACCAGCAAGCAGATTGTTTTCAAAGCGGGAAGGCCGCGGCCCATGTTGACGCGCCTCGGCGCCAATCGCCGCCCGCCAAGTGGGCTCCCCGGCCAAGTAGGACGGCGGGGGCGACGTTTTCCATCTTGCCTTCGCGGAACCTCTGGCTTGTCATCCTTAACTGTACGTTATAGCCTTGTGGTATGAGTTTTGTGGCCCTCCAGGAGAGCCTGCGCAAGGAGTTGCGCAAGAGGATTGACGCCGGCGAACTGACGGGCATGGAGCTGGCGCGCCGCACGGGGTTCACGCAGGCCCACGTGTCCAACTTCCTGAACCGTAAGCGCGGGCTCAAGCTGACGGCGCTCGACCGCATGCTCAAGGCCATGGGGTTGTCGGTCTACGACCTGCTCAACCCGCTCGAGCTGGTGCGCTTCGCCGCGGTGCCCGCGAGCACCGAAGCGGAGTATGCCGAGGTACCGCTGGTCGAGTGCGGGCCGGCCGCGGCCAGTGAAGTGATCGTAAACGAGGAAGTAAAAGAGCTGGTCAAGATTCGCCGGACGTTGCTGAACCGCATCCGCGCCGAACTGGCCGCGCTGGCGCGCAAATCCTGGACGCGCTTTGTGCTGATCCGAGTGGACGCCAGAGAAGGGATGAGCATGTGGCCGCGGCTCAATCCGGGCTCCGTGGTTCTGCTCGACCGGCACTACACCGCGCTGCGCCCCTACCGCAAGAACGACCGCAACATCTATGCCGTGCGCAAGGCCAGCGGCTGCACGGTGAGATACGTCGAGCTGAGCGGCAGTTTTCTTGTCCTGCGGGCCCACAACCCCGACTCTCCCGTCGAGATCCTGCCCATCCCGGAAGGGTCATCGGCTTCCGACTTGCTTGTCGGCCGCGTCGCCCAGATCGCCGTCGAAACCTAACGCACTTCCGGCTGCTCCCGCCTCCGGGGTTGCTCCTTGAAGTGCCTCGGATGCGACGCGGCGCGCCGCACGGCCAGCCCGAAAACAAAAAGGCCCGGGTGAAACTCCCGGGCCTAGAAACCTCCGTCGTCACGAGCGCTTCTTGCGGCGCCTCCCGCGCTTGCGCGATGCTTTTCTCCGCCGGATGGAAGCTCTCCCCTTTTTCCTGGGCTTCCCTCGCTTTCCTCTCTTCGCCCTCCTCGCTTTCTTCGCCTTTCTTGCCTTCGCCTTCCGAGCCGGCTTGCTCTTCTTTCGTCTGGGCTTGATGGGCTGAGCAGGGGGCGGAGGGGCGGCGACCTCATAACCCGGGCGCTCCGGAATGACTAACTCCTCTTCGCCCTCTTCTTCTGAGGTCTCTTCGCGCTCGCCGCCAAGTTCTTCCTCTTCCTCGTAGCGGGAGAGCTCGTTTTCGTCGCCGTTGTCGTGCCTAGCATGGGGCATCAGAACCTCCATCCGAACAGCCGCACAAGGAAAGGGTCCACCGTGGCGAACCGTACCGCGGGCTTATAAACGCAGTTTCTCTGCTTTGTCAAGGCGCAAGGGAGTCGCGTGGCCTCCAAGTGGTCGCTTGAGAGGCTTCCAGGGAGGCCACGGAGAAGGGGCAAAATCGTACATAAATTATTTACTGTCAATAAGATATAGGAGCGACGAGTATCCGCCCCCAAGGCTAACGCGACGGTCGAATCATCAGCAGGTCGCCCGGTTGCGGCGGCCGGCTAAACAGGAAGCGATTGGCGGCGCGCACCGCCTCCACCGAGGTCTGATACGCCCGGGCAATCGACCAAAGAGTCTCACCCTGCCTGACGCGGTGGACGATGGCTTCGTCCCCGCCGGCAGCGCTTCCCGGGGTCGGCGGCGGTGCGCTGCGCTCGGCGGGCGCCTTCTTGCTGCCGACATCCTTCGACCCCGATTGGCCACGGGGCGGCTGGGTGCGCCCGCCGGGATAGACGCGCAGGCTGGTGCCGCGAGCGACGCGGTTGGTGCGCAGGCCGTTCCATTTCCGCAGCTCCGCCACGCTCACGTCGAACTGTTCGGCGATGGACTCGAGCGTATCGCCGCGCCGGGCGCGGTAGCGAACCAGTTTGCCCAGCGTCGGTTGCGGTCGTGCCGCGGCCGGAATGATCAGCTTGTCGCCGGGCTTGAGCGCCGAGCGCGCCTCAAGCCCGTTAGCATCGGCGATGGCGCTTGAGGTGACGCGGTACTTGCGCGCCACGCTGTCGAGCGTTTCGCCTTCCTCCACTCGGTGTCGCCGCCAGCTCACCCATTTCTCCGGCGGGATGGCGGCGATCTCGGCAAAGAAGCGCTCGGCGTTGCCCTCGGGTAAGCGCAACTCGAACTCGGAATTGGCCGGTGTGACCATACGCAGGAGTTGCGGGTTGAGCGATTTCAGCGTCTCGAGGTCCACATCAATTGTTTCGGCGACCAGGCGCAGATCAATGGGATGGCCGGGCTTGACCACGTCGGCGCGTACCGGCGCCTCAGGCTCCACCTGGAGGCCGTAGCGAGCGGCATCTTTGGCGATCAGCGTGAGGGCCAAAATAATGGGCACGTAGTTTTTCGTCTCCCGCGGCAGCGCGTTCCGCTTGTACAGCTCCCAGAAGTCGGCGTAACCGGTGCGCTCGATGGCGTGGCTCACGTTGCCCGGGCCGGAATTGTAGGCAGCCATGGCGAGATACCAATCGCCGAACATCTGGTAGAGATCGCGCAGGTGGCGCGCCGCGGCGCGCGTGGCCTTTTCCGGATCCTGGCGCTCGTCCACCCACCAACTGCGCTGCAAGCCGTACTCCCTGCCGCGATAGGCCATGAATTGCCAGATACCGCGAGCGCCGGCGCGAGAGAGTGCCGACGGTTTGAACGAGCTCTCCGCCTGCGCCAGGTAGATGAGGTCCTGCGGCAGGCCCTCTTCGCGCAGCACGCGCGCGATCATGGCGCGGAAGCGGCCCGAGCGCCTCAGGCCATTCTCCACGATGGCGCGGCCCCGCGGCGTCTGGAAGAAATTCAGATAGGAGAGAACGTAATCGTTCACCGTGAGGGGAAGATCGTGGGCCACAGCTTGCAGCTCCTGCTGCACGCGTTCGGTGATCCGCGGATCGAACTTCTCCGCCGAGGGGAAGGTCATCTCCGCGATTTCGTCAATCGCCGCCGGCTCGGCCTGCTGCTCGCTGAAACCGTCGCCTTCGCGGAAGGCGGCCATCTCGTAGCCGTGCACGGTGTCCACGATCCGGTCGTAGAGTTGCTCGAGCCGCGGGTCGGATTGCAGGTCCAGGCCGCTCGAGAGCAGCCAGTCCACCGCCTGGTCGAAATCGCGCCGGGCCTTGACCAGGTGCCCCGCCTTGTAATTCTGTTCGCCGGATTGAAAGGCGGCCTCCACCCTCTCGATCAACACTTCGACGCCAGTGGGTGGCTGGAGAGCCAGCGGAAGGGTACCCGCACGTCCGCCGTCCACTGGCAAGGGACCCAATTCCCCAGGAGGGGCGGAAGCGGCTTCCGGTGGACGCACCTGAACGGGCCGCCGGGCCGACTCTTCGCATCCGGCCAGGCTGAGCGAGAGCACCATCCCCAGAAGAGACAGGCGCGCCTTCGATTTATTCCACCGGGATCTCATAGCTAGGTACGCGGTGCTGGTCTGCCGTCTGGGCTTCCGGCGATGCTCCAAGAATGGGCAGCAGCGCGGGCCCGCGGGTTGGCTCCTGCCTTCATCCTAGAGGTTCCGCCGCCGGAGGTCAATCAGAGACCGCGGCGGGGATGTTATCCTAATGAAAACAATGGGTGCTAGGCAAGAGCCTGCTTGAAGTCGGCCATTAAATCCTTGGGGTCCTCGAGGCCAATCGAGACCCGCACCGTGCTCGGAGCTACGCCCGCTGCGGCAAGCTCCTCCCGGCTCATGCGGTAGTGCGAGGTATAGATTGGCAGCACAACCAGGGATTCTACCCCACCCAGACTGGCCGCCAGCAGGCAGACGCGCACGCGGTCGCAGAAGCGCCGCGCAGCGGGCAGGCCCCCGCGCAGGTCGAACGCCAGCATCGAGCCGAACCCGGTCATCTGCCGCTTGGCCAGGCGGTGGTCGGGATGCGAGGGCAGGCCGGGATAATGCACCCGAGCAACCCTGGGGTGCCGGGCAAGGTATTTGGCCACAGTCATGGCGGTCTCGCACTGCCGGCTGACGCGCACATCCAGCGTCTTGAGCCCGCGCATGAGCAGAAACGCCGCGTCGGGGTCCATCGTGCCACCCAGGTAGATGACCATCTCCCGCACCCGGTCAATCCACTTGCGACTCCCGACGGCGGCGCCGGCGATCAGGTCGGTGTGGCCGCCGAGATACTTCGTCGCGCTGTGCAGGGCCAGATCAAAGCCCACGGCCAGGGGTTTCTGCAAGATGGGCGAAGCGAAGGGATTGTCAATCAAGGAGACGAGCTTGTGCC
>Ga0209515_10000993_pt1 | contig 48916 bp, 43 predicted proteins | sample Subgroupgradi54m_FD_187454 | JGI IMG/M metagenome (GOLD analysis project Ga0209515, IMG submission 187454) | Subsurface groundwater microbial communities from S. Glens Falls, New York, USA - GMW60B uncontaminated upgradient, 5.4 m (SPAdes)... ... | reverse complement strand
CCACCAGCCGGCGGAGTCCGCGGGGCCGGCTCGGCCTCCGCTGACGCTCCGGCAACCGCCGGCGGAGTCCGCGGGGCCGGCTCGGCCTCCGCTGACGCTCCGGCAACCGCCGGCGGAGATCATGGCGCAGTCCGGCGCCGCCGCCGGGGCGCCACCGGTGATCGCCCGGGCCCACCACGGCAGCGTTTCCCGCGAGGAGCGGGTGCACATCGAGGAGGCGCTCAAGTCCGGCCAGCTACCCGCGGTGGTGGCCACTTCGAGCCTGGAGCTCGGCATCGACATGGGCGCGGTCGATCTGGTGGTCCAGATCGCCGCCCCGCCCAGCGTCGCTGCCGGGCTGCAGCGCGTCGGCCGGGCCGGGCACCAGGTCGGCGCGGTCTCCCGCGGCGTACTCTTCCCGCAGCACCGCGGGGACCTGCTCGCCGGTGCGGTCGTCGCCGAGCGGATGCGCGACGGCGCGATCGAGGAGCTGCGGTACCCTCGCAATCCGCTTGACGTGCTGGCCCAGCAGATCGTGGCGATGGTCGCGATGGAGCCGTGGCAGCTGCCCGAGTTGGCCGCGGTGCTCCGGCGCGCCGCACCCTTCGCCGAGCTGCCCGAGTCGGCGCTGCACGGCGTGCTCGACATGCTCTGCGGCCGGTACCCGTCGACGGCCTTCGCCGAACTGCGCCCGCGCCTGATCTGGGACCGCAGCACCGATCTGCTCACCGCGCGCCCGGGCGCGCAACGGCTGGCGGTCACCAGCGGCGGCACCATCCCCGACCGCGGCCTCTTCGGGGTGTTTCTTGCCGGCTCCGCCGGGCCTGCTCAGCCTGCTCGTTCGGCGCAGCCGGCACCGGCCGGCGCCGGGCGGGCGAGGTCGGCCCGGGTCGGCGAGCTCGACGAGGAGATGGTGTACGAGTCGCGCGTCGGTGACGTGTTCCTGCTCGGCTCGACCTCGTGGCGGATCGAGGAGATCACCGCGGACCGGGTGCTGGTCACCCCGGCCCCGGGTGCGGCGGCCCGGATGCCCTTCTGGAAAGGCGAGTCCCCCGGCCGTCCGGTCGAGCTCGGCCGCGCGATCGGGGCCCGGCTGCGCGAGTTGTCCCGCCTCGGCGACGACGCCGGGCGCGTGCGGCTGGCCGGCGCCGGGCTTGACGGGTGGGCCGCGGACAACCTCCTCGGGTACCTGCGCGAGCAGCGCGAAGCAACCCGGCAACTGCCCGACGACCGCACGATCGTGGTGGAGCGCTTCCGCGACGAGCTGGGCGACTGGCGGCTGACTGTCCACTGTGTCCTGGGTGCGCGGGTCAATGCCCCGTGGGCGCTGGCGATCGGGCGGCGGCTGGCTGAACGGTACGGCGTCGACGGGCAGGTGGTGCCGAGTGACGACGGCATCGTGGTCCGCCTGCCCGACGTGGCGGACGAGGCGCCCGGCGCGGACCTCGTCGCGTTTGACCCCGACGAGATTTCGTCCATTGTGGAGTCCGCCGTTGCCGGCTCGGCCATGTTCGCCGCCCGCTTCCGCGAATGCGCGGCTCGCGCCCTGCTGCTGCCGCGCCGGGATCCGGCCCGACGTCAACCGCTGTGGCAGCAACGGCAGCGCGCCGGCCAGCTGCTCGACGTGGCCCGGGAGTACACCGACTTCCCGATCACCCTGGAGGCGGCTCGGGAGTGCCTGCGCGATGTCTTCGACGTACCCGGTCTGACCGGGTTGATGCGCGACCTGGCCGGGCGGGCGGTGCGGCTGGTCGAGGTCGAGACGCCGCGGCCGTCGCCGTTCGCGAGGTCGCTGCTCTTCGGGTACGTCGGGGCCTTCCTCTACGAGGGCGACGCGCCGCTGGCTGAGCGGCGGGCCGCGGCGTTGGCGCTCGACTCCACCCTGCTCGCCGAGCTCCTCGGCCGGGTGGAGCTGCGCGAGCTGCTCGATCCCGCGGTGGTCAGTGAGACCGAGCGGCGGCTGCAGTGGCTCGAACCGGTTGCTCCGGACGACGCCCGGCCCGACGACAGCCGACCCGCGGATGCCGGGCCCGAGGATGCCGGGCCCGAGGATGCCGGGCCCGAGGACAGCCGGCCTGAGGACGCCCGGCCCAGCGGCGGGCGGCGCGCACGCGACGCCGAGGACGTGGCGGAGATGCTGCGCACCCTCGGCGATCTGTCCACTGTGGAGGCCTTGGCCCGCGGCGCCGCCGAGGAGTGGCTCACCGCCCTGGAGGCGGCGAGGCGGGCGATCCGGGTCCGGATCGCCGGGCAGGAGCGCTGGCTCGCGATCGAGGATGCCGGGCGGGTCCGCGATGCGCTGGGGGTGGCCCTGCCGGTCGGGTTGCCGGCGGCGTACACCGAGCCGATGGCCGACCCGCTCGGCGACCTCCTCGCGAGGTACGCGCGCACCCATGCCCCGTTCTCCGCCCAGACCTGCGCTGCCCGGTTCTCGCTCGGCGTCTTCGTGGTGGAGCAGACGCTCCAGCGGCTCTGCGCCACCGGACGGCTGGTCTCCGGTGAGTTCACCCCTGGCGGTACGGGCACCGAATGGTGTGACTCCGAGGTGCTCCGCCTGCTGCGACGGCGTTCCCTGGCCGCGCTGCGGCGCGAGATCGAACCTGTGCCGCACCGGGCGCTGGCCCGTTTCCTGCCGCGCTGGCAGCACGTCGGACGGCTCGGGCGCCGCGGCGCAGGGCTGGACGGCGCCAGCCCGGACGGCAGCGGGCGCGGCGACGACGGGCCGAGCCGTGGGGTGGAGGCGGTGGCCGCCGCGATCGAGCAACTGCAGGGTGTCGCCGTGCCGGCTTCCGCGCTGGAGCGGCTGATCCTGCCGGCCCGGGTCGGCGACTACTCGCCGGCGTACCTCGACGAGCTGTGCGCCTCCGGCGAGGTGCTGTGGGCCGGCGCCGGTTCGATCGCCGGCGGCGACGGGTGGCTCTGCCTGGCCTACGCCGATACGGCCCCGCTGTTGCTGCCCCCGCCAGAGCCGGATGCGGTGGCCACCCCGCTGCACGCGGCACTGCTCGACGCGCTCGGCGACGGACAGGCCCTGTTCTTCCGGTCGCTCTGCGAGCGGCTGCAGCCGGCGAGCGACACCGACCTCCTCGCCGCGGTGTGGGATCTGGTCTGGGGCGGCTGGATCGGCAACGACACCTTGGCTCCGCTGCGGGCTGTGCTGGCCGGGACCGGGGCGCACCGGTCCCGGCCGTCGGCCCCGCGGTCGCGGTACCAGCGGCCCGGGCGCCCGTCGCTGCGCTCCGTGGCCGTTGCCCGCTCCAGCCCACCCACGGCTGCCGGACGCTGGTACCGACTACCCGAGCGCGATCTGGACCCGACCCGGCGGGGCGCAGCCCTGGCCGAGGCGCTGCTGGAGCGCCATGGCGTACTCACCCGCGCAGCGGTGGCCGCCGAAGGGGTGCCTGGCGGCTTCGCCGCGGTGTACCGGGTGCTCACCGCGCTGGAGGAACGCGGCGCCGCCCGGCGCGGGTACTTCGTGGAGGGGCTGGGCGCGGCGCAGTTCGCGGTACCCGGGGCGGTGGACCGGCTCCGCGCGATGGCCGAGGCTCCGGGCGCCGCCGGCGTCACCGCGGCCCAGGGAGCCGCCACGCGCGGCGGCGCCACCACCCGCGGCCCGGCGCTGGTGCTCGCCGCCACCGACCCGGCGAACCCCTACGGCGCGGCCCTGCCCTGGCCGGAGCGGGTGATCGACTCCGCCGACCGCGACCCGGCCGCCGCCAACCACCCCACGATCGCTGGCGGCAGCCAGGCGACCGGCACCAGCGCGACCGGCACCCCGGCGAGCACCAGCGCGACCGGCACCCCGGCGAGCACCAGCGCGACCGGCACCCCGGCGAGCAGCAGCAGCGCGACCGGGCATCGGGCCGGACGCAAGGCCGGCGCCCTGGTCGTCGGAGTCGATGGCGAACTGGTGCTCTATGTCGAGCGCGGTGGCCGCACCCTGCTGTCCTTTGTGGACGATGCCGACGCGCTCGCGGCTGCCGCGAAGGCACTCGCCGATGCGGTCCACTCCGGCGCGCTCGGTGCGTTGAGCGTGGAGCGTGCCGACGGCGAGACGATCCACACGTCAGCGCTGCGCGACGCCCTGGCCGGTGCGGGCTTCCGGGTCACCCCACGCGGCCTGCGCCTGCGCGGCTGACCCGCGGTTGACCCGCGGTTGACCCGCGGTTGACCCACGGCTGGCCCGCGGCTGACCCGCGGCTGACCCGCGGCTCCGGCAGGTGCGCTCGCGACGGCCGGGCAATTTGCCGCCCGATCGCGTAGTACCCTGCGTCACGACGGTTGCCCGACCGAGGCCGGGCTGTGGAGCCAGGACCGGGGTACGCAAGCAACGATGTTGGACATGACGGTGAAGGCGGCCAGCCGCTGGCGCACCTGGCGGGCCGGCCGGGCACTGACGGATCCGGTGCAGCCGAACCCCCGCCGACGCGCCCAGCGGATCGCGGCGTTCGTAGGCCTCGGCGTGGCGTACGTGATCCTCGGTGTGTTCATCGCCCATCGCCACAGCGGCTACTACGATCTCAAGATCTACTACGGTGCGATCAACTACTGGACCGGCGGCAAGGACCTCTACGACTACAGCCTGGGCTCGCTGGAGAACAGACGGTACGGCTTCACCTACCCGCCGTTCGCCGCTCTGACGATGCTGCCGATGGCCGTGGTCCCCTGGTGGGCGGCGATCGTGGTGCACATGACAGCGACCGCGGCCGCGACGATGGCAGCGCTGTACTGGCTGCTCAACCCGATGGCCCGGCGCCGCGGCTGGGACCGCTGGCTCACCATCGCAGCCGCCGGGGCGCTGACCATGGTGTTCGAGCCGTGGGGCTCCAACTTCGCGTTCGGCCAGGTCAACATGCTCCTGGTCGGCCTCGTCGCGGCGGACCTGCTGGTGCTCGTCGGCTCGGGCCGCCGGGCTGCCGGCGTACTCATCGGCCTGGCCACCGCGATCAAGCTGACCCCGGGCATCTTCATCGTGTACCTCGTCGTCACCCGCCGGTGGCGGGCCGCCGCGGTGGCCAGCGCTTGCGCCGCAGCCGCGACGCTGCTGACCGTCGTAGTCGCGCCGCAGGCGTCGCGTGAGTTCTGGACCCACGCGCTGTGGCAGCCCGACCGGGTGGGGAACGTCGCGAAGGTCTCCAACCAGTCGCTGCACGGTCTGGTTGCCCGGCTGCACCCGGACCAGCCCAGCGCACTGCTCTGGCTGGTGCTGCTCATCGCCGTACTCGGCGGGTGGGCGTGGCGGGCCCGGGCCGCCGCACTCGCCCGCGACGAAGTGGCCGGCTTCGCACTCACCGGCATCGCCGGCTGCCTGGTCAGCCCGATCAGCTGGCTGCACCACCTGGTCTGGCTGATGCCGGCGGTCATCCTGCTGATGGACAACGCCTACGCCCGGCCCGCGCGGGACACCCGCCAACGATGGCTGGTCGGACTCGCCTGGGTGACGTTGACGTTGCTCTGCAGCCGGGTCTGCTGGGCGTTCCGGTACCACTTCACGGACTGGGGCCTGCTGGGCAGCAACGCCTACGTCGTGCTGAGCGTGGTCCTGCTGTTCACGCTGCCGATCCGGCGGCCGGACCAGCTGACAACGCACTCGGGCTTCCCGATACAGACGCGTGCGGTCGTCGCCGGGCCCGGCCCGGAGTCTGCCGCGGCGGCTGCGGTCGGACAGCCGGGCAGCACGTCGACGTGAGCATGGGGTAGCCGTACGGCCACGAACCTGGCATCGTGCGGGTCGTGGCCGCCTCACCTGAACCGAATACGAGCCTGACGGGTCCGGCCGGAACGATTCACCGCGAGCCGGACCCGACGGTGACCACCGGGCCGACCAGCCGGACGGCCTCAGCGGACCCCCCGGTCCCGGCCGAAGGCCGCAACGCATACGTGGACTGGCTGCGGGCGTTCAGCCTGATCGTGGTGTTGCTGTGGCACTGGGCGTTCACGATCATGATCTGGCGCACGGATGGGCCGCACGCCACCAGTCCGCTCGCGTACACCCCCGGCTTCTGGCTGGCCACCTGCCTCTTACAGGTGATGCCGTTGTTCTTCTACATCGGCGGGTACGTACACCTGCGGTCCTGGGAACGGGCCGAGGCCCAGGGCGAGCGGCTGCTGCCGTTCGTGCGACGCCGGCTGCGCAAGCTCGCCGTTCCCGCCAGCTACCTGTTGGGCGGCTGGGTGCTGCTCGGCACCGTCCTGGAGAGCCACTTCGATCTGGACTGGATGGCGCGCGGGGTCAGGTTGGTGGTCAGCCCGCTGTGGTTCATCGGGGTGTACCTGGGGCTGATCGCCCTGCTGCCGGTGTCGCTCTGGCTGCACCGCAGGTTCGGCGTCCTGGTCCTGGTCTGGTTCGCCGGCCTCACCGTGACCGTGGACGTGCTGCGCTTCCGCTACCACGTCGAGTACGTCGGTTGGCTGAACCTCCTGTTGGTGTGGGGGTTGGCGCACCAGGCCGGTTTCTCGTACCGCAAGCTCGTCAACGCGCCCCGGCGGCTGGGCTATGCGCTGATGTGGGGTGGGCTCTTCGGACTGGTGGGGCTCGTGCTCTCCGACCTGTACCCGAGGTCGATGGTCGGCGTACCGGGCGACCGCATCTCCAACATGGCCCCGCCGACGATCGTCCTGGTGGCGCTGCTGATGTTCCAGATCGGCCTGGCTGAGGTTCTCCGGCCGACGATGGAGCGCCTGCTACCTCGACGGGGTTGGCGGACGGTCAACGAGACCATCAACCGGTACGCCCTGCCGCTGTACCTGCTCCACTCGACCGGGATGGCGATCTCCCGCTCGGTCGGCTGGCGCTACTTCGGCGCCACGTTCGACGAGAGCCCCCCGGACGCGCAGTGGTGGCTGAGCCGGCCGCTGGCCATCCTCGGACCGCTGGTCTGCACGATCGCGGTGATCGCACTCCTCGGCCGACAGTGGGCCACGCCCAAGCCGACGCTGGCCGCAGCGGTCCGCGCGGAGCCGGTGCCGGTCGCCCAGCCGGACTAGCCTCGGGGTCATGGCGGGGTACGACTGGATCACGCTCACCACCGACTACGGCCTCTCCGACGGCTTCGTGGCGGCCTGTCACGGGGTGCTCGCCCGCCTGGCACCGGGTGTGCGCGTCATCGACGTCACCCACCTGGTCGCCCCGGGCGACGTGTGCCGGGGTGCGGCCGTACTCGCCCAGGCGGTGCCACACCTGCCGACCGCGGTTCATGTCGCGGTGGTGGACCCCGGCGTGGGTACTGCCCGGCGGGCACTCGCCCTGCGTACCGCCCGCGGGGTGCTCGTCGGACCCGACAACGGGCTGCTGCTGCCGGCCGCCGAGGCGCTGGGCGGCATCGACGGCGCGGTGGCGCTGGAGAACCCGGACTGGTTCGCGCCCACCGTGGCGCCCACCTTCCACGGCCGGGACGTCTTCGCCTGGGTCGCGGCGCGGCTGGCGCTCGGCACCGACCTCGCCGCCGCTGGGTCCACTGTGGACGTTGCAACCCTGGTACGGCTGCCGGAGCCGATCGTCGTCCTCGGAGACGGCTGGCTGGAGTCCGAGGTGCTGACCGTGGACCGGTTCGGCAATGTGCAACTGGCCGTCGCGGGCGCAGCCCTGGACCGGCTGGGGTCGGCCGCGACCGGGTTGGACGTCGGCGGCCGACGCGCGACCCGGGCCACGACGTTCGGCGGGGCACCCCCGGGCGGACTGGTCGTCTTCGTGGACTCGGCCGACCGGGTGGCGGTCGCCATCAACGGCGGCCGCGCCGCGGTAGAGCTCAACGTGACCCCGGGCGACGTCCTGCGCATCGCCACCGGCTGAACTGCTTGCGGCAGGAAACGACGGAGCCGGTACTCAGGGCCGCGGTACCGGGACGACCGCCACCAGGTCATCGAGGCCCACAAAATCGTCGGGGTTGATGGTGTAGAGCGGCAGTCGGTTCGCGACTGCGATCGACGCGACCATCAGGTCGGCGAGTCGACGGCGTGGCTTGCGCCCGGCGGCGAGCACAGCAGCCGAGACCAGCCCGAACGCGCGCGCCGCGTCGGCATCGAACGGCAGCGGCTCGAAGGTGGCCTCGACATGCTGCAGCACGCTAATCCGTCGCGCACGCTCCGCTGGGTGGTCGGCATGGTGCGGCCCGGCTGACAGTTCAGCGAGTGTTACCGAGCTGATGACCATCTCATCCGGCAACTGGACGGGGTCGAGAGCGGCCAGGTGGATCACGACGTTCGTATCGATCAGGCCACGTGTCCGCATCTCACCACTCACGGTCGAAGGGATCCTGGTCGATGACGGAGTCGATGTCGCCGCGGAACTTCTCCGCGTCGAGAACCGGGGCCGTGACGAACGCGGCCACGACCTCCTCACGTGGGACGAAGGTCCGGCGTCGCAACGGGATCAGCCTTCCGATCGGAGTACCGTTCCGGGTGATCGTGAACGACTCGCCCCGTTCAACACCGCGCATGATCTCTCCGGATTCGTTGCGGAGTTCACGCTGGGTGATCTCGCGAGGAGCACGCTCGGCCATGCGCCGATCGTACTCCGATGTGCTACGGGGTGCTACCTCGGCGAAGAACGGACCGGGCGTGCCATCGGCCAGTCGCCGCACGATCACCGAAGCGGTATCGCCAGTCGCCGCCAGGGTCTGGCATCCTTCGCAGGTCCGCGTACCCCTCGACGCAAAGGCGCCGGTGACGATGCAGCCCGACGATCCCTTCCACGGACTGGAGGAATGGGCCAGGAGCACGGAGCGCCGGGCCAGGCGCGGACATGCCTGGCGCCGGCTCAGGGCGCTGCCCCGCCGCGTGCTGCGTCGGCGGGTCGGACGGATCAGCCGCCGTACCGTCGCCGTCGTCGTCCTCCTGGCCGTGCTCGCCGGGGCTGCCTTGCTCAACCGTGACCGGCTGCTGAACAACGGCGCGACAGCGCACGCGTACCCGACACAGAGCCACCCGAGCGGGGTGTACGCGACGAGCACCGCGACCGGACCCGCCAAGGGGCCCTTCGAGGACACGCCCGCCGCGACGTACCCCGAAGGCGAGGCCGCCCTCACCCTGCCGGCACCGGGTGACGTCGACGGCTTCAGCTCAGAGCAGGTCGCCGCCTCGCTGGAGCAGGTCCGGCGTGCCCTGGTCGCGGGGCGGCTGGACCGGCGGATGCTGGTCGACCACGACCCCGCGGCGTTCCTCGCGCTTCTCGGGCCCAACGCCGCCGCGTCGTGGCGTAGCCGTTTCAACGAGGGCACGGCAATCAGCGTGGCCTCGCAGCTCGCCCCGCAGGCCCGCCTGCTCGCCGACCCGCCCCGGGTCAGCGGCCGTACCACCTATCTCGCGGCGAAGTCAGAAACGGGTCAGCGATACCTGGAGGTGGTCACGAACTACGTCTGGGTGTACCCACTGGAGGGTCCGGACTACCGGCCGCACGGACGGTTGCTGCTCGTGCACGACGAGGTGCACTGGCGGTTCTACCACCCCGATGACGTCCGGCCGGCCGACCGCGGCATGTGGATCGGGCAGGGGCAGTCATACCTGCTCAACGCCGATTGCGAGCAGCTGGCCAAGGGTCTGCTGGCCCTGGACTCCGGATCCACTCAGCCCACGCTCACCCGGCCCACGGCCACGCCCTCCGTGAGCCGACCGGAGGAGTACTACGACCCCAACCACTCCCTGGACACCGGGCACAGCTGTGCAGAGTAGACGCCAAGGCCCGAAGCACGACAGCCGGCGCGGTCGACGACGACCCTGCCGGCTGTCGCGTTGGCAATCTCCTCTGTGAGGGTCAGCCCGCCGCCGAGCTGTCCCCGCCCGCCTTCTCCTTGGCCATGCTGGCCCGGATCTCGTCGAGTCGCGCGACGTTGTCCGCTGGGGCGGCGCCGGCCTCGACCGCCGGCTGCTCCGGGGCCGCAGCCAACTGCTCGCCGGCCATGCTGGCCCGGATCTGGTCCAGTCGGGACGAGCCGGCCATGTCCAGTGTGGACTTCTGCACCTCGAGCATGCGCCCCTCGACCGAGTTGGAGGCCAGCTCGGCGCGGCCGGTCGCGATGGCGTACCGCCGCTCGATCTTCTCCCGGACCTCGTCCAGCGAGGGCGTGTTGCCCGGTGCCGACAGCGAGCTCATCGACTCCAGCGACGCCGCGACGGTCTCCTGCATCTTGGCCTGCTCCAGCTGGCTGAGCAGCTTGGTCCGCTCGGCGAGTTTCTGCTGCAGGATCATCTGGTTCTGCTCCACCGCCTTGCGGGCCTGGGTGGCCGCGCCCAGCGCCTGGTCATGCAGAACCTTGAGCTCCTCCATCGACTGTTCGGCCGCGACGAGCTGGGTGGCGAAGATCTGGGCGGTGTTCTCGTACTCCTTCGCCTTGGCCTCGTCGCCTCCCGCCCGGGTCCGGTCCGCCAGCACGAGTGCCTGGCGGGTGGAGGCCTGCAGCTTCTCCACGTCGGCGAGTCCACGGGAGAGCTTCATCTCCAGCTGACGCTGGTTGCCGATGACGGCGGCGGCCTGCTGCACGAGCGTCTGGTGCTGGCGCTGCGCATCCTCGATCGCCTGCTGGATCTGCACCTTCGGATCGGCGTACTGGTCGATTTTGGCGCCAAAGAGCGCCATCAGGTATCTCCAGCCCTTGACGAAGGGATTCGCCATGTCTGCGGTTTCCTCTCTCGCGGGCCATGCGATCACCGGCGCGTGCGGCGCCGGACATCGTGCGGGCATCTCTTCCATCGTGTCAGGCGAGTGCGACAGCGTCACCCGGCATCGGCAAACGCCGTTCCGGGCGGCCCAACATACCCGACATCAGGCGCTCGCCGCCGGCGGCACCGGGGGTACCGGATCCGCCGGGCCGCCAGCGAGCGTACTGCGGGAGACCTGCTCGGCCTCAGCGAGCCCGGCCCGCATGCCTTCGAGATCACTCGTCAGCTCGGCGACCCGGGTCTCGGTGAGCGACCCGCCGCCGATGGTGGAGTGCAGCGCGAGCAGCTCGGCCATCCGGGCGACCAGGCCCTCCAGCCCGAGTACCGCCGACTGCATGCGCGCCAGCAGCGTTTCCCGGGCTTCGTCCAGCCGGTGGGCGACCTCCAGCTGGTCATCGACGGCGTGCAGCGCCCGCTCGCGCTCCTCGCGCAACGCACCCGCCGGGAGCCCACCCAGACCGCGCTTGAGGGCGGTGCGCTCCTGCTCCAGCCGCGGCGCGTCGATGCGCACCACGGCCTGCTCGATCAGCGTCACCTGACCGGCGAAGCGGCGCAGGTCGGTCAGGGCACCCGCGGCCTGGTCGTCGACGTCGCTGATCTGCGCCCGCAGTGTAGGGTCGGCCGGCGTCTCGGTCTGCCGGTGCAGCGTCTGTACGGCCGCCTCGGCCCGGCGCAGCCAGCCGTCCGCCTTACTGCCCCGCGGCGCGACCGGCAGCGCCGCGTCAGCGGAGTCCCTGGGGCGTACCGGCCCGGCGACGTGTTCGCTGAGGATGCCCAGCGCGACCTTGACCCCGTACACCGCGCCGGCGATACCCAGCCCGACGGGGACACCGAGCAGAGCCACCGGGGCCAGCGCCGCGGTGACCGCCCCACCGAGCCCGCCGAGCAGCGCCGCGGTGACGATCCCCCACGGCTCGGTCAGCTGCTCCTTGACGTCCACGGCGCCCAGTCTGCACCACGACCCGCACCACCCGGGACCGGTGGCCGGCTCAGAAGTTGCTCACTACGTTGATCATGACGGACTCGATGGTGGACGCTTTGGTGGCGTCGTAGGCGGCCGCCCGGGAGGCACCGGAGATCTTCTTCAGCGTCTCCAGATCCGCCTGCGCGCCGTAGGCGATGGTGAAGACCCGCACCGAATTCTCCAGGTTGTTCGCGTCCAGATCGCGGATCAGCCGGTCGAGGTCGTTGTCCGCCGGGTACTCGTTCTTGCCGTCGGTGAGCAGTACCACCGCATTGATCCGATGAGGATCCACAGTGGAGAGCAGCTTCTGCTGCGCGGCGCGGGCGGTGGCGTACAGCGCGGTGCCCCCCTCGGCGTGCAACGAGTTGATCACCTGCTTCATCCGCTCCCTGCCGGCCGAGACCGCCCCGACCGGTACCAGTTCGGTGTACGGCGTGGTCGCGCCCGGCTGCACGTCGGAGAAGCTCCAGACCCCGACCTCGTCGTCGGGGGCGAACCTGTCGAGTGCGGCCAGCGCGGCCCGCTTCGCCATCTCCAGCTTGCCGTCGGCCGCCATCGAGCCGGAGACGTCGAGGACCAGCAGCACCCGGGCCCGCTTGCGCTGGGTCTCCCAGGTGGTCAGCGCCTTACCGATGACTGCCGGCGGCGGCGGGTCGAGCACGGTGAACTTCTGGTCCGGCAGCAATCCGTTGGCCTGCGACACCGGATCGCCGGCCCTACCCTCGAAACTGCGGAACGCCGCGTCGGTGAAGCGCTTCTGCTGCTCGGGTGCCTGCAGGTAGGCCAGCACGTCAGCGGCGGCTGCCTTCTGCTCGTCGCTGGCCGAGGAGAGCACCACCCACGGGTTGTCCGAGAGCAGCGTGCCCTCCTTCGGGTACACCGCCACCAGGGGTACCGCCGGCTTGCGCCCCTTGCCGACCTGCGCCGGATCGCCGGTGGGGTTGCCCTGGTTGTAGTCGTAGACCGACTTCTCCTCGACGGCGACCGCGCTCACATAGTTCATCCCGCGGCCGTGCGCGTCGGCGTCGGCGAAGTTGGCCAGGAAGGTCAGCGTGGTGTCGCCGTAGTGCACCACCCCCGACTCGACACCGGCCACGAAACTGAGCACCTTCGGGTCGGCCAGATCGTTCTCGGTGAGGTCACCCGAGCGCCCGGTGGCAGCGAAGTACGCGGCGACCGTGGCGTTGAGCCCGGAGGTGGAGAGGTTCGGATTGGTCTTGCCGAGCTTGAAACTGCCCCACTCGGGATGCCCGACCGCGCCCCAGCCCAGCGGGTTGGTGGTCAGTCCCAGCACGTCCGACCAGCCGATCGGCTTGTTGGGCCAGCCCAGCGCCTCGGCCATCGGCTTCGGCATGGCCAGCACCAGCGGGGTCTGCGCGATCGAGGCCGGCTTGCCGTCCGGAACCAGGTTTCCCTTGTCGGTCGCGGCGGCCCGCTGGCGCAGCAGCCCCACCCAGGAGGAGCCGGCCGGTGACCAGACCTGCGGCGCCGGCACGCCCTCCACAGACTCGTCCCAGCCCGTGGCGAGGGCCTGCATCGCGCCGCCCGAGGACTTGCTCGCCACCTTCAGATCGGCGCACTTCCCGCCGAAGGTACGGCCGCTGGCGTTGTACTGCCTGGCCAGCTCGCCCAGCAGCCCGGCCTTCTCGCTGGAGGCGACCACCTGCAGCGACACGCAGTTGCCGCGGTCTGCCGCATGCTGCTCGGCAGCCGACGGCTTGAGCACCAGGTACACCACGACAACCGCGACCAGACCGACAACGGCAGCGACGATCAGCGGCAGCGGGTTGCGCCGCGTGGGGGTTTGGAAGACCACGGATACGCCTCCGCCGGGAAGGGTGGGACGGGACACGTCAGGGGACCCGGCAGCGCCGGATCACGGACCTTCAGTGTGGCAGGTGCTGGCGAAAGCCGTGATCAGGCCGCGTAGACCACGTCGCGGCTGCCGTCCCGGCTGCCGTCGTGGCCGGCAGCTCCCGGTGCGCGCACCGAGCGCAGGGTGGTCTTGAGTGGACCGTCGCGGTGTACGGCAACCGCGAGGGTGCCGTCGGAGACGGCTGCGGCCGGACTCGCCGCCGCGCTGACGGTCGGCGCGCTGGAGCCCACCGCGGCCTCGACCGGAACCAGCAGGCGATCCATCTGCTCGGCCAACGCGAGCTCGTCGCTGACGTCGCGCAACAGCTCCGACAGGCTTGCGCCGAGCGCCTCGCAGATCGACGACAGCAGCTCGCTGGAGGCTTCCTTCTGCCCGCGCTCGATCTCGGAGAGGTAGCCCAGGCTGACACTGGCCACAGTGGATACCTCACGCAGGGTGCGGTGCTGGGCCTGACGCCGCGCCCGAAGCGCGTCGCCGATCACCCGACGGAGCAGAACCATCGCACACCCCCTCGCGCGCCATATTTCTTAAGTGCCACCGCTCTGACGTGTCAGGCTCTGAGATCAGGCTCTGAGGTCAGGTTCGACGAGACCCGGCTCAACAAGACGGGGCTCAACAAGACGGGCTCAACGAACCCAGGTTCGTCGAGACCAGGTCCGACCCGGACCCGGCGGTTCACGAGCCGTTCTGCAACGGTACCCGGTCACACCCTGTTCGACACGCGGGCCCTCCAAGTTGGGGCACGCGTTCGTGGGCCGCTCAGCGGGCCAACTGCTCGGCGAGGAGCTGCAGCGCGGCTGCCACCGCGGCCCGCCGTACCGCCGACCGGTCGCCGGGCAACCGCAGCGCCCGGACCTCCCCGCGGGCGCCGTGGCACGCGACGAAGACCGTGCCGACCGGTGCCGGGCCCTGCGGATCCGGGCCGGCAACCCCGGTCGTGGCCAGTCCCCAGTCGGCGGCACAGACGCGCCGGGCGCCCGCCGCGAGCGCCAGGGCGACATCCGGGTCGACCGGTCCGCGCGCGGCGAGCAGCTCCTCGGGTACCCCGGCCAGCAGCGCCTTGAGGTCCGAGGCGTACACGATGAGCCCACCCCGGTACACCGCACTGGCGCCGGGTACGTCGACCAGCGCCGCCGAGAGCAGTCCCCCGGTCAGCGACTCGGCGACCGCGAGGGTCTCCCCCCGCTCGGCGAGCACCCTCAGTACCCGGGCGGCCGCCTCCCGTACCGGGTCAGAACCGCTGTCCGACCCTGGCACGGACCCCGGTTCGCGTACCGGCTCAGGCACCGGCGGTGTCGCGCTGCGGCGCGGACGCCGGCTCCGACGCCGGCTCCGATGCCGGCTCCGACGCCCGCGCGCGGCGGTGCAGGCGCAGCGCCCGCAGCGCGTAGTCGAGCCCGGTGGCCACCGTCACCACCACGGCCAGCGCCATCAGATACCCCCCCACCTGGGCCAGCCAGAGCGGCGCCGGCCACAGGTACCAGCCGATGCTGAGGCTCTGCAGGAAGGTCTTCAGCTTGCCGCCCCGGCTCGCCGCGATCACGCCGTACCGGATCACCCAGAACCGCAGCGCAGTGACGCCCACCTCACGGAAAATGATCACCGCGGTGACCGCCCACGGCAACAGGTCGTACGCGGAGAGCAGCACCAGGCCGCTGCCGGTCAACGCCTTGTCGGCGATCGGATCCGCGACCTTGCCGAACGAGGTCACCAGGTTGTAGTTGCGCGCGATCCAGCCGTCGACGACGTCGGTCACCGACGCCACGACGAACGTCACCGACGCGGCGATCCGCCAGCCGGGGTGGGCCATCTCGGAGATCAGCACGAGCGCCACGAAGACCGGCACCAGCGCGAGCCGGCCCGCAGTCAGTCCGTTGGCGACGTTGAGCAGGGGTACCCGTCGCGCCGGACCGACCGCGGTGGACGGTACCGGCGCCGGCTCTGCGCTCACCGGGTGCCCGCTGACGAGAGCAGCGACTCCGCCTGCGCGACGAGGTCCACCCCGACGCTCCCGGTGACCCGGGCCCGCACCAGGTCCCCGGGGCGCAGGGTTGCCAGATCCAGCCCGCCGCCGCCTACCAGCGTGGTCGAGCCGTCCACCTCCGGCGCCTGATGCGCCGCGCGCCCCTCCACAACACCGTCCGAGTCGACCGAGCCGACCGAGCCGACCGAGCCGACGGTGTCGACCGAGCCGACGGTGTCGACCAGGACCTCGACGACTTCACCGACGCGTTCCTCGGCCCGCTGGGCGCAGAGCTGGTCCACCAGCGCACCGAGGCTGGAGTACCGGCGGCGGATCGTGTCAGCGCGGACCTTGCCGGGCAGTGAGGCCCCCTCAGTACCGTCCTCGTCGCTGTAGGGGAAGACGCCGACCGCGTCCAGCCGGGCCTCCTCCAGAAAGCGCACCAGCTCGTCGACGTCCCGGCGGGTCTCGCCGGGGAATCCGACGATCACGTTGGACCGGGCGCCCGCCTGCGGGGCGAGGGCTCGTACCGACGACAGCAGCTCCAGGAACCGCCCGGTGGAGCCGAATCGGCGCATCCGCCGCAGCACGGGCTCGCTGGCGTGCTGGAAGGACAGGTCGAAGTAGGCAGCCACCCCCGGCGTCGTGGCAATCGCCTCGACCAGCCCGGGTCGGGTCTCCGCCGGCTGCAGGTATGACACGCGCACCCGCACGATGCCGGCAACGATGGCGAGCTGCGGCAGTAGCTTCTCCAGCAGCCGTGGGTCGCCCAGGTCCTTGCCGTACGAGGTCGAGTTCTCGCTGACCAGTACCAGCTCGCGGACGCCCTGACCGGCCAGCCATTCGGCCTCGGCCAGCACCTCGTCCGGGGTACGCGAGACAAAGGCGCCGCGGAACGTCGGGATCGCGCAGAAGGCACAGCGCCGGTCGCAGCCCGAGGCGAGCTTGAGCGAGGCGACCGGGCCGGTGTCGAGCCGGCGCCGGAGCACCGTGCGCAGGTGGGCGGGGGTGTGCCCGTCGACGGTGAGCAACCCCGGCCCGGCGCTGACCTGCCCGGCGCTCAGCTGGCCGGGTCCAGCCGGACGATGGCCGGGCACCACCACGCCTGCGCCGGGCCGCTCGGTCGGGGTCAGCGGAAGCAGGGTACGCCGGTCACGCGGGGTGTGCGCGGCGATCTTCTCGCCGGCCAGCACCGCGGAGAGTCGAGCCGAGATGTCGGGATAGTGGTCGAAGCCGAGCACCGCATCAGCCTCGGGCAGGCTGTCGGCGAGCTGGTTGCCGTACCGTTCGGCCAGGCATCCGGTGGCGACGACCTTCGCGCCGGAGTCCGCGGCGGCGAGCAGGGTGTCGATCGACTCCTGCTTGGCGGAGGCGACGAAGCCACAGGTGTTGACGAGCACCACGTCAGCACCGGACCCGGCGCCGCCGTCAGTCCCCACGTCCCAGCCGTCGGCCGCGAGCCGGGCGGCCAACTCCTCCGAGTCGACCTCGTTGCGGGCGCAGCCCAGAGTCAGCAGAGCTACCCGGCGGCCGGGTTCGGTGGGGGACACCCTCCGAGGGTACCGACTGGTCAGGCTGGAGCCAGCCCGGCCGTGCTCAGCCGGCGTTCCACTGCGGCGACGACCGTCAAGGTCAGCACGAGCGCGGCCAACTGTGCCCAGGCGGCCAGCCCGGCGAGCTGTACCGTCGCCAGCGCCAGCACAGCACCGGCAACCCGGTACCGGGCCCGCCCGATCGCCAGGATCCGCCGGAACGCCGCGTCCGCCCCCAGGAACAGCGCCACCCCACCGCCCAGCGCGAGGGCGGGCCCGAGCGGCAGCGGCTCGCCGAGGTGGCCGATCGCCTTCTTCACCCCCGCGGCGAGCGCCACAATGCCGAGCAGCAACGGGTAGTGGGCGTAGCCGAACGCCTCCAACGCCTTGCGGGCCCGCCGGTTCGGGTCGACGATCGCGTTCAGGCTGTGCTCGGCCCGTTCGTCCTCGCCAGCGCCGAAGTACGCCCACCACAGCAGGTACGCCAGCAGCAGGCCGAGCACGGCGACCGCGACGAGCCCGACGTCGAGCCGGTGCCCGGCTGCCCCCACGCCGATCGCCACCACCGACTCGCCGAGCGCGACGATCACCACCAGACCGTGCCGCTCCACGAAGTGCGCCGGTCCGATGGTGAACCCGCCGATCGGATGCAGGTACGGCGAGGCGATCTGCAGAGCCAGCGCCGATGTCCAGCAGGCGTACCGCCACGACTGCGGGGCCAGCCCACCGGCGAGGACCAGCCCGGCACTGGTGGCGTTAAGTGGCCCGAGCCAGGCCAACGCTCCCGCCGCGCGGCGCCCACCGGCGAGCAGGAACAGTCCAGTGTGGACGGCGTTCACCACGAAGTACGCCGCACCGAACGCCCATCCGGCGCCGCCGAACGCCTCGGGCACCGCCAGCGCCACCACCAGGAATCCGCCCATCCCGGTGATGAGCAGTCCACGGCGCAGGCCGCTGCTGGGTGCAACCGCGTTGGTCAGCCAGGCGTACCCGCCGTACATCCACCAGATCACGCCCAGCATCAGCAGTACCCGCAGCAGGCCGGGCCCGCTGAGATCCTCAGCGAGCACCGCGGTCAGCTGGGTGATCGTGAAGACGAACACGAGGTCGAAGAAGAGCTCCAGGGTGCTGACCCGTAGGGCCGGTTCGAGATCGGCGACCGCCGTCGTGGTGGACACCCGGCGAGGGTACCGACGGATCAGCCGTCAACGGCGGACGCCGGCGCAGCAATGGCACCGGTCGGGGCGGGGACGCGCGCGCGGCGGGTGAACGCGTCGGGCGATGCTCCGATCCGGTCGAGCACGTCCAGCCGCCAGCGCGCCTGCGCAGGTGTGGGCAGGCTATCCGCCCACCAACATGATCACCTTTACCGCGAGATCATGTTCCGGTGTGGCGATCATGGCAGTCCCGCCGTACTCTGTCGCGGAAATCGATACGCATGGGGGTGCTCGGTGCCGAAGAGTGGTTACGACCTCGGCGTGGACCTGTACAAGCTCTGGTACGCCGGTCGTCACGACCTGCCGACACTGGCTGAGGTGTACGCGAAGGCCTGCAATGCCCTTGCCGACACCGACATCGGTATTGAGTCCGCATTCCGTCGTGACGTCTACTTCGGCCCTGATCGGGTCCTTGACGCTTGGCGCACCCTGCGTGACAGTCTCCACGGCTTCCTGAGGGACTCGGCCACGAATCTCGAGATGACTGCGGACGCCTTGTGCCTCGCCGTGTCGGCGTACAAGGAGACCGACGATGGGGCACGCCAGGCTCTGACACAGCTACTGGAAGACAACGGCGAACCGAGGCACGCTGATGTCGACACGCTGCGGTGATGGCTGTGTCGAGATTGGCTGACGGCACAGGGGAGGTCGTTCGATGAGCTATGAGCAGCTCATGCAGCACGCGCAGGAGATCGAAGCGACCGCCATCAAGTTGTCGACCGGCACGGGAACCGTCCCCAGCGCTCAACCAGGCCAACCCGACTACGTTGCGCACCAGCAGAAGTTCGGAGTCATCGCAGCATTCCAGCCGTACACCAACATACCGCAACTCGGCGCCTTCGTTCCCTTGATCAAAGTCACGCATGACGTCAAGGCGAGCCTCTCCCGTGGCCCGGACATCAAGGACCCGGCCTCGAACGAGCTCATTCGGGCCAACCCGGCTCTGGACACCATGAAAGATGTGGCGCGAGCCCTCGACGACTGGTCCGGGAACGCTGCGGACGAGTTCAGAAGGAATTTCATCGATCCCTTCGATTCGTATGTGCACAACCAGTTCGCACTCGCCTGCATCCTGGAGATCGAGCTCGTAGCGCTTCAGGCATTGTGGAAGAGCGTCCGCACGGATATCGACTCAATCGCCGAGCAGACCCTCATGGCACTCGACCACCTCAATGACTGTCACTCGCAGGAGTGGTCCGTCTCGTGGACGGTGGCGGCCTGCCTGGCCGCCATCGCCGCCATTCCTGCCACCGGCGGCGCCTCGCTCACACTCGAGTTCGTTAGCGCGGCGGCATGGGTGACCGCCGCCTCGCCGCCTGCCGCCCCGAATGCGCCCACAATAGGCGGCAGCACCGTGCAGGGAGTCATCTCGAGTATGCACAGCACGATCCGTATGCTTGGCGATCGCATAGATGAGCAGGAGCAGGCCATCTCGAGGGTCCTGCACCAGGCGATTCTGGCCGCACATGCTGACTGGCGCCCGTTCGTGGCAGCGCGCCCCGCGCTGGCCGCCGCCACAGCCGCTAACGTCACGAGTCGACAGTTCCTTGGCACCCCCTCGTGATTCGACTCAGTGAACGGTTGGACCGGATGTCCGCGCGCGCGGCCAGCCCCGACGGCAACATCCTCGGCGAGCTGACCCATCGAACCCAACTCACCTTGTCGTTCCGGGGCGATTCCTATGACCGCTACCACAGCGACTCGGATCTGGCGTCACAACTGACCGGATTGGCGAGGTTGCTGTGGGCCGCGCGGGAGCGCGAGTACTTCGCCGTGATCAGTGACCTCTCGGGTGAAGCGGTTTCCAGCGAACCCGTGGCTCTGGGCCGCCGTGACCGGGAGTACCGGGAGGCGCGCGACGAGATCGTCGCCGAGGGGCGATCGGCAGACGGCCGGGTGCGAGTTCAGGTGCGCGGCATGCGGCAGTGGTCGGTTCACTGCGCTCAAGGAACGGTGCGGGCCCTGACGCAGGAGCAGTTCTGCGCAGCGGCGGCGCAGGCCACCACGCAGTTGATCGACGATCAGACATCGAAGATCCGTCAGCTGAAAGACAAGGTCTACGAGGGCGAGGCCTGGTGACGGCATCGGATAGCGGGCGACGTCGCTTTCTGATAGGGCGGCTGGCGGTCGCGACGTTGTTGGCACTCGCGGCAGTTGGTGTGACGGCCTGCAAGCCCACGGTGGAGGCGCCGCCGAAATCCGGTTTTTGTGGCAGCACCCCGACGAAGAAGACCGGGGTGTCGAGTCCGGTGGCGGCGCCGTCCAGCGGCGGTCTACGCGTTGTGGAGACCGGCTTCACCATGATCGGGCTCGATGCGAACCATCCTGACGGCGTGACTGTCGGGGTGGTAGTGGAGAACACCAGCAGCCTGGTCGCCTACCGCACGCAGGTCGTCATACGGGCCCTGGATCCCACCGGTGCGTCCGCGGTGAACCCGAGCTTCAGCCTGGCGTTGCACCAGGAGATCCCCGTGATCCTGCCTGGGCAGCGCGTCGGTATCGGGGCCAACAGCGTAGGGCTGCAGGAGCCAGACTTCGGACAATACGACAAAGTGTCCACAGTGGACGTCAAGCTGACCGGCGAGCAATGGTGGCCGCGGGACAACGACGTGCACCAGTTCGCCGAGGTCACCGGCACCGCTCACGACCTTGACCTCAATACTAAGAATACGTTTGGAACACTCCAGGCCACAGTTGACTCGGGTTACTGCCGACCTGTTCCGCCACGCGGAATAGGGGTGGTGTTGCGCAATAGCAACGGATCCATCATCGGTGGCGGTTTTGACACCCAGAGAGACTATTGCATGCCCGGCGTCACCAACTGGTACGTCAGTTTCGACCACAGCGTGCCGCCGAGCGTGGACCCGGCGAAAACGACGGTGTACCCGATGTGCGACCCATCCCCACGCGAGGCGTATCCGACCGGCTCCGACAACCCGTTGAACTGACCTTGGCGGCCGGTCCCGCACCACGGCGCGGCGGCTGCCCACACATGTCGATCACCACGACGCGACAGTGCTACAGGTCGACTTCGACGGCCAGACCACCTTCGGCGCGGCGCCGGCCCGAGTGGCGCGACGACCAGCCGAACGTTCGCGTGCGGTGAGGCGACCTTCGACGTCGAGTTCGCCGGTGGCCGAGCGACGCAGGTCCGCCGCGAGGGCTCCGGCCAGTGACGCCAACAACCCACGCCGATCGGCTGCGGTCACGGTCTCACCCGGTCAGAGGTGATCGCCACCACGGGAAGGTCGGTGTCTGTCGCTCGGCCCAGAGGCACCGCCGCGGGCACGGCGCGGGCGTCCGGCAGCGACAGCACCTCTCCGGCGTGCAGGGCCAGATCGACCCGGTGCACCAGTTCGGCGATGAGCCGTCCCTTCCCGGTCGACCAGGCGGTCGGGCCGGTGGCTGCGGCGTCAGCACGCGCGCCACGGCCTAGAGCAGACCGAGTGTGTCGGTGTCCACGACCAGTTCGGCGACGGTCGCGATGGTCACCGGATCGGCGAGGTCGCGGCGGGTCGCCGTGTCCGGTAGAAGCAGGTGCTGGCGTACCACTCGTTCCACCATTGCCACGTCGGCGGCGGGCAGTCCGATGCAGGTCGCGATTTCGGCGGCGATCGGCGCACCGACGACGCTATGGTCACCGGGCAATCCCTTGCCGATGTCGTGCAGCAGCCCGCACAGCACCAGCAGGTCCGGCCGGCTCACCTCACGGCTGAATGCCGACGCCCGACAGGCGGCCTCCACCAGGTGACGGTCCACTGTGTACCGGTGCACCGCGTTGTACTGCGGCAGCCTGCGGACCCGGGTCCACTCCGGCAGCCAGGTACCGACCAGGCCGTAACGATCGAGCGCCTCCCAGGTCGCTACCAGCGACTTCCCGCTGCCGAGCAGTTGAGCAGAGCGTCGCGAGCCGCGGCCGGCCAGGGATTTGGCATCGGGGCGCCAAAGGAGGCCAGCCACTCCAGGGTCGCGCGGGCGATCGGCAGTCCGGCGCGGGCGGCCGCCGCCGCGACCCGTAGGCCGAGACCGGATGTGGTGGGGCCCGACCTATGGGATACCGATCGGTGCGCGGATGTGGTGGGGTAGGGGTCGTATCACGCAGGGTGTGGGGAGGAGCCCAGGTGCCGGTCCGGCGCATATTTCGGTGGCTGATCGCGTTGGGCGTGACGACCGCCAGCTTCACCGTCATCTTGTGGATCGCCGACGCGTGGGGCGGGCTGGACCGGGCAACGGCGCTCACCCTCGCCATCGCGGCGGCCCCGCTGCTGGCCGGTCCCTTCGCGTGGTGGGCCAGCCAGCCGATCGAGACCCACCCCGACCGCCGGCATCGCGGCGCGCCCGCGATCGGGACCGACCCGTCGGGCGCGCCGGGCGGTGTGTTTGTCTGCTACAGCCAGGCAGACGGGAACGCGTACGCGGGACAGCTCAAGGCCTTCCTTGAGACGTCGGGCGTGCCGGCGTGGCTGGACCGAGAGATCATCACCGGCCAGCGGTGGACCCAGGTCATCGAGCACCAACTCGAACTGTGCGCTGCAGTCGTCGTGGTGATGACCCCGGCGGCGAACCAGTCCGAATGGGTGGACCGCGAGATTGCCCATGCCCGCGCCGCCGGCAAGCCGATCCTTCCGGTGCTGCTGGCGGGCCGGCCGTTCTTCAGCCTTGCCAACCTCCAGTACGAGAACGTCACCGACGGAGCTATGCCGAGCCCTGACTTCGTGTCCCGGCTGCGTTCCATCACCGAGGCGACCGCGACGAGCGAGCACCCCGCGGTCGGGACGCCCCAGCCCGAGGTCGAACCGAAGCCGGCACTCGGGCCGAAGGCCGCGTCACCAGTCCCGGTCGCGCCCTCGCCGAAGGTCGAGCCGACCACCCCGAACCTGACGGGCGCCGACCGGAGCAGGAGAAAGCGCATGCTCGTCGTCGCGGTCGCCCTGATGCTCGTGGTGATCAGCGGAACGGTGACCGCGATCGTTGTCTCGTCTTCCAACGGGAAAGACACGGCGACCAGCAGCGGCAGTGGCAGTGGCAGTCCGGACTACCCGTTCTGGGCGCCGGGGCTGGCCATCAGCTCGGACGGCCAGTGGCTCTACGTCACCTGGAACTACGCCATCAGGGCGGAGAACGGGAGCCAGCAGTGGATCAGCGATCTCGTGGCTATCGACACACAGACGCGGGTCGCCGGAGCCTCGTTCGGGGGGTTCGCGCCGGGCGCGGGCGACGCGGTTACCACTCCGGACGGCCATCAGGTGTACATCGCCAGTGACACCTACGACGGCGTGGCTGTCATCGGGACCCGCGGCGGCAGCCTCTTCGGCATCACGGGATTAGACCTCACGAGCACGCCATCCGCTCCGCTCGGTGGGGCATCCTCGGCCGGCGGGTCGTCGCAGGGGCACCGGAGTCTGGCACTGAGCCCGGACGGCCAACGGATCTACCTCGCCGACGAACACGCATCCGTCGTGTTGGTGGCCGACCGGACCCCTGACAAGCCCGACGGTTCGGTCAAGGTGATCAAGGTTCGCAGTCCGCGTGATGTGGAGGTCAGCCCGGACGGCAAGCGCCTCTATGTCGTCGGAGGTTCCCCGGAGGGGTTGGTCTATGTGATCGACACCGGGACCGGCACCGTGATTAGAGAGATCCACGTCGGCGAGGGCCCCCGAAGCGTGGCCATCAGCCGCGACGGCACGCGACTCTATGTGGCCAACTGGCTGTCGGCCACCATCTCCGTCATCGATACCAGCTCAGCCACAGTCAGCCGGGAGTTCAAACCCGCCTGCGGCTACGCTCCCATCGGCCTCGCGGTCGGCCGCGACGCCAACCGCGTCTACATCACCTGCCAGACCTCGAACGTCGTGGTGGCCATGGACGGCGCGTCGGGCGCGACCATCGACAACCCGGTCACGGTCGGACGGCTACCCTCCAGAATGCTGCTCAGTCCAGACGGCAGCCGCCTGTACGTCGCCACCATCGAGACCGAAACCGTCAACGTCACAGTGATCGACACCGCTACCAACACCACGATCGGCGCTCCGATCGTCGCGGGTCGCTGGCTTGTCCATGACGCACCATCCGCTGCCGCGAGCACCCACTGACCGAGATCGGAACCCGTCGCTCAGCACGCATCGCAGTGCCATCCGGCACTCAGCCCGCCGAGGAGTCCAGCTCGTTCAGCAGCGCGATGTTGGCGGCCTCGGCGGCGTCCGGCTCCGGCGTCTGCAGGAACGCGTCGACCACCTCGACGGCGACGTCGGGCGCGAGCCGCTTGAGGCTCATCGCCAGCACGTTGGCGTCGTTCCAGAGCCTGGCCCCGCGGGCGATCCACGGCTCCCAGGCCAGCGCCGCACGCACCCCGGGCACCTTGTTGGCGGCGATGGCGGTACCCGTGCCGGTCCAGCACATGACGACGCCGCAGTCGGCCTCGCCGGCCACCACCGCCCGGCCGACCGCCTCGCCGAGACGCGGCCAGGCCTCGGATTCGGCCAGCAGCACCACCTCGTGCCCGGCCTCGGTCAGGTGCGCCAGGACAGCCTCGGTCGTGGCGTTGGAGTCGTCTGCCGCAAAGGCGATCCGCATGCGATGCCCGGCTACTCCGCGCCGCGCAGCCCGGCCAGCAGCTCCGGCAGCTCATCGGGCTTGACGAGCACGTCGCGCGCCTTGGAGCCCTCGGAGGGCCCGACGACACCACGGGTCTCCATCAGATCCATCAGCCGGCCCGCCTTGGCGAAACCGACCCGCAGCTTACGCTGCAACATCGACGTGGAGCCGAACTGACTCGTCACCACCAGCTCGACCGCCTGGAGCAGCAGGTCCAGGTCGTCGCCGACATCGTCGTCGACCTTCTTGCGGGTCTCGGCGGCCGGGGTCAGCACGTCGGGGCGGAACTCCGGCTCGCGCTGGTCCTTGCAGAACTTGACGACCGCCGCGATCTCCGGCTCGGTGACCCAGGCGCCCTGGATCCGCACCGGTTTCGAGGCGCCCATCGGCAGGAAGAGCCCGTCACCCCGGCCGATCAGCTTCTCCGCGCCCGGCTGGTCGAGGATGACCCGCGAGTCGGCGAGGCTGGAGGTGGCGAACGACAGCCGGGACGGCACGTTCGCCTTGATCAGACCGGTCACCACGTCGACCGACGGGCGCTGGGTGGCCAGGACCAGGTGGATGCCGGCCGCGCGGGCCAGCTGCGTGATCCGCACCACCGCGTCCTCGACGTCGCGCGGGGCGACCATCATCAGGTCGGCGAGCTCGTCCACCACGACGATCAGGTACGGGTACGGCCGGATCACCCGCTCACTGCCCGGTAGGGGCTTGATCTGCCCGGCGCGCACCTTGCGGTTGTAGTCGTCGATGTGGCGTACCCCGGCAGCGGCCAGGTCGTCGTAGCGCAGATCCATTTCGCGGACCACCCAGTCCAGCGCGTCCGCCGCCTTCTTCGGGTTGGTCACGATCGGGGTCACCAGGTGCGGCACCCCCTCGTAGGTGGTGAGCTCCACCCGTTTCGGGTCGATCAGGAGCAGCCGCACCTCGTCCGGGGTGGCCCGGGCCAGCAGCGACACCAGCAGGGTGTTGAGGCAGCTCGATTTTCCGGCACCGGTGGCGCCCGCGATGAGGATGTGCGGCATCTTGGCGAGGTTGGCCACCACGTACCCGCCCTCGATGTCCTTCCCGAGGCCGACCATGAGCGGATGGTGGTCAGAGGTGGCGACCCGGGAACGCAGCACGTCGCCGAGCGAGACGTTCTCCCGGTCGGAGTTGGGTACCTCGACGCCGACCGCGCTCTTGCCCGGGATCGGGCTGATGATGCGCACGTCCGGGGACTTCACCGAGTACGCGATGTTGCGCGACAGTGCGGTGATCCGCTCAACCTTGACGCCGAGGCCCAGCTCGATCTCGTACCGGGTGACGGTCGGCCCGCGGCTGAAACCGGTGACCGCGGCGTCCACATCGAACTGTTCGAAGACCCCCTGCAGTGCGGCGATCACCTCGTCGTTGGCGCGGCTGCGGGTCCTGGGTGCTTCGCCGGCACCGAGCAGGTTGGCCGGCGGGAGCTTGTAGTGGGTGTCGGTGAGGGCGAGCTGCTCGGCGCGGGTCGGCAGCGGCGAATGCTCGGGCGGCGCGGGCGGCCTACGCGGTACGGCAACGGCCGGCTTGCGGGCCAGCAGCACGGTGTCGAAGGCCCCGTCGCCGTCGGGCGAGCCCTCGTCCGGCACCCGGTCGGTGTCGGCAAGGGAGGCCTGGCGGCGGCGCGGCGGCCGGCGCCGTCCCGGGGCCGGTTCGTCCGCGAGCTCCCCGTCGTCCAGCTCGCCGTCCACTGTGGACTCGTCAAGGTCGCGGCCCAGGGCCAGGTCACGCAGCCGGCCCAGCCGGTCCGGAATCCGGTTGACCGGCGTCGCGGTGACCACGAGCAGGCCGAAGACGCACAACAGCACCAGCAGCGGCACCGCCACCCAGCCGGTGAACGCATCGGCGAGCAGTCCGCCACCGCCGCGCCCGAGCAGTCCACCGGCACGCCCCATCCGCTCGACCGTGACCGGGTCGTCCGCACCCAGCTGCAGCAGGCCGGCCACGCCGAGGAAGAGCGCGCTCCAACCGACGACCGCCCGACCCCGGTGGGCCGGCTCCATCGCGCCGCGCATGACCCGGGCGGCGCCGACCACGAACAGCACCGGCAGCGCCGCGGCGATCGAGCCGAGGAAGAGCCGGGCCGTGGCGGAGAGCCACTGCAGGGCCGGCATTCCCGGATGGTCGCCGCCCCAGACGGCCACTGCGAACAGCAGGGCCAGGCCGATCATGGCCAGCCCCGCGCCGTCGCGGCGGTGCTCCGGATCGAGGTCGCGGGCATTGGCCGCCTGCCGACCCAGGCCGCGCATCACCCAGCCGAGCCCGTGCGCGAGCCCCATCCAGATCCCGATGATCCCCCGGCCGATCAGCCCCAGCCCGGCTCCGGCGAACTGGCGGCGCCGCGCCGATGCGGCCCGCTGACGGGCCTGCGCCGCCCGTTGCTTGGCGGCCTTGCTGGCCGCCCGGCCGGCCTGACGGGGCGTGCGGCGGCCCGAGCCGCCCCGTGCCGAGCTACTGGCACGGCGGCTCGCCTGAGAGGTACGGCCCGCCATGGTCACACCGTAGCGGCGAAGTACTGCCAAACCGGGCTGGCACGCCGGTCACGGCGCGGACAGCTCCAACAAACGATCTTGCGCCTGGGTCCGCCGGCTAGACCTCGACGACGGTGGGGACGATCATCGGGCGGCGGCGGTACTTGTCGTTCACCCAGCGCCCGACCGTACGGCGCACCAGCTGCTGCAGCTGATGCGGATCGGTGATCCCCTCGGCCGCGGCGCGATCCAACGCCTCGGTGATCAGCGGCAGCACCGGATCGAAGACCGCCGGGTCCTCGGAGAAGCCCTTCGCCGACACAGCCGGGCCACCCACCACCTTGCCGGTGACCGAGTCGACCACCACGGTCGCCGTGATGAAGCCGCCGTCGCCCAGGATCCGCCGCTCGGTCAGCAGCAACTCGCCGACGTCCCCGACGGCCAGCCCGTCCACGTACACGTAGCGCGAACGCACGTGCCCGACCAGCCGCGCGGTGCCCTCGACCAGATCGACGACGTCGCCGTCCTCGCAGAGCACCACCCGGTCCGGGGGTACCCCGGAATCCAGCGCCAGCTGGGCGTGCGCCCGCAGGTGGCGCCACTCCCCGTGGATCGGCATGAAGTTGCGCGGCTTGACCACGTTCAGCAGGTACAGCAGCTCGCCCGCGGGCGCATGACCGGAGACGTGCACGGTGGCGACGTCCTTGTGGATCACGTTGGCGCCGTTACGGGTGAGCTGGTTGATCACGCGGTACACGGCGGTTTCGTTCCCGGGTACCAGCGACGAGGCGAGCACCACGGTGTCGCCGTCGCCAACGGTGATGTGCCGGTGGTCGCCGGTCGCCATCCGCCCGAGGGCGCTCATCGGCTCACCCTGCGAACCGGTGGACATCAGCACGATGCGGTCGGCGGCCATGCTCGTGGCCTCGTCGATGCTGACCACCAGCCCGGCTGGGATGCTCAGGATGCCGAGATCGCGGGCGATGCCCATGTTGCGCACCATGGACCGGCCGATGAAGGCGACCTTGCGGTCGTGCTCGGCGGCGGCGTCGAGCACCTGCTGTACCCGGTGCACGTGTGAGGCGAAGGACGCCACGATGATCCGGCCGCTGGCCCGGGCGACGATCCGTTCGAGGACCGGGCCGATCTCCCGCTCGGGGGTGACGAAGCCGGGGATCTCGGCGTTGGTGGAGTCCGACAGCAACAGGTCGACGCCGCGCTCGCCGACGCGGGCGAAGCCGGCCAGGTCGGTCAACCGCCCGTCCAGCGGAAGCTGGTCCATCTTGAAGTCACCGGTGTGCAGGACAGTGCCCGCCGGGGTGTGGATGGCGAGCGCGAGCGCATCCGGGATCGAATGGTTGACCGCGAAGAACTCACATTCGAACGGCCCCAGCTTCTCCCGGCGCCCCTCGCGCACCGTGAGCGCGTACGGCTCGATGCGCCGCTCGGCGAGCTTCGCCTCGACCAGGGCCAGCGTGAACTGTGAGCCCACGATCGGGATGTCGGGCTTGTGCACCAGCAGGTACGGCACGGCGCCGATGTGGTCCTCGTGCCCGTGCGTCAACACGATCGCCTCGACGTCGCCGAGCCGGCCCAGGATGGCCGAGAAGTCGGGCAGGATCAGGTCCACCCCGGGCTGGTCCACGTCCGGGAAGAGCACCCCGCAGTCGACGACGAGCAGCCGGCCCTCGTACTCGAAGACTGTCATGTTCCGGCCGATGGCGCCCAGGCCGCCCAGCGGCATGATCCGTAGCCCACCTGCGGGCAGCGGCGGCGGCGGCTTGAGCTCGGCGCGCGGTTCGGTCATCGCGACATCTCCGGTCACTGTTGCAGGGTCAGGCCGGCCGCGGCGCAGTCCTCGCGCAGCCGGGCGATCTCGGCGGCTGTCGCGTCGACCAGCGGTCCACGCACCGGTCCGGCGGGCAGCCCGTGCAGGCCGAGCGCCGCCTTGGTCAGGATCACTCCCTGGGTACGGAAGAAGCCCAGGTACACGGGGAGCAGGGCATGGTGCAGGCGCAGCGCCTGCGCCACCTGCCCGGACTCGTACGCCAGGATCATCGCCTTGGTCTGCAGCCCGAAGAGGTGGGTCGGCACCCCGACCACACCGACCGCCCCGACCGAGAGCAGCGGCAGGGTGTTCTTGTCGTCGCCGGAGTAGTACGCCAGATCGGTGCGCCCGGTGACCCAGGAGGTCTCAGCGATGTCGCCCTTAGCGTCCTTGACCGCCACGATCCGCTCATGCCCGGCGAGGCGCACCAGGGTCTCGCTCTCGATCGGCACGCCGCTGCGGCCCGGGATGTCGTAGACCATCATCGGCAGCCCACAGGAGTCGGCGACGCTGCGGAAATGCTGCAGCAGCCCGGACTGCGGCGGCTTGTTGTAGTACGGCGTCACCACGAGAATCCCGTGCGCGCCGGCCTTCTCCGCCGCCCGGGCCAGCTCGATGGTGTGCGCCGTGTCGTTGGTACCCACGCCGGCGATCACCTGCGCCCGGCCGTCGACCGCCTCAAGGACGGCGCGCAGCAGGGCGTCCTTCTCCGCATCGGTGGTGGTGGGCGACTCTCCGGTGGTCCCGTTGATCACCAGGCCGTCATGGCCCTGCTCGGCGACGAGGTACTCCGCCAACCGCGCCGCGCCGGCAAGGTCGAGTGAGCCGTCGGCGCGGAACGGGGTGACCATCGCCGTGTTGAGGCGGCCGAACGGCCGCAGCGGGTCGCTACGCGTCATCGGAACAAACTATCGTGCCGACGGTCAGGACTCCCAGGCATACGGGCTGGCGGCGATCTCGGAGCCGTCCGGCAGCTCCGAAATGACGAAGTCCTCGAAGACGTTGCCGGCGACCTTCTGTAGCTGACGCAGGACCGCCACGGCGATCTGGCGGATCTCCACGTCGGCCGCCTCGGTGGCACGCATCGCGATGAAGTGCCGCCAGGCGCGATAGTTGCCGGTCACCACGATCCTGGTCTCGGTGGCGTTGGGCAGCACCGCCCGGGCCGCCTGGCGCGCCTGCTTGCGGCGCAGGGTGGCGTGGGGCGCGTCGGCGAACGCCTGCTCCAACCCCTCGAGCAGCTCGGTGTACGCCCGCACGCTCGCCTCGGTCGCCGCCACGAACATCGCGTGCAGCTGCGGGTCGGCGGCGATCGCCTCCGGCTCCACCATCGCGGCGTCGCGCTCCGGGACGTAGCGCTGGGAGAGCTGGGAGTACGACAGGTGCCGGTGCCGGACCAGCTCGTGGGTGAACGAGCGGGACACTCCGGTCAGGTAGAACGTGACCACCCCGTGCTCCAGCACGGAGAGGTGCCCGACCTCCAGGATGTGCCGCAGATACCCGGCGTTCGTGGCAGTGGCCGGATTGGGCTTGTTCCAGGACTGGTAGCAGGCCCGGCCGGCGAACTCGGCCAGGGCCTGCCCGCCGTCAACGTCGGTGGACCACGGCACGTCCTCCGGCGGGGAGAACTGGGTCCATCCGATGAGCTTCACCTGGGGGGCGACGATGGCAGACACGTGCGTGACCCTAACCCATTCAGACGTAGAGCCAGGTGAACGGCGCCCACGGCAGGTTGCGCAGCACGGCGAAGAAGACCCAGGCGCTCAGGAAGATCCCGATGACGATCGGCGACGGCCGCAGCATCGGCACCTTCCACCGCAACGCGGTGTTGGCCGCCCAGGCGACGTACCCGTACAGCAGGAACGGCACCGCGAAGACGAAGATGGCGTGGTGGCGCGCGGCCAGCGCAAGGTTGCCGTGCAGCAGGTACCAGGCGGCCCGGGTACCGCCGCAGCCCGGGCAGTCGAAGCCGGTGGTCAACTTCACCAGGCAGGTCGGCGGCAGGTTCGCCGCGGAGTTCACCGGGTCGGCGATCAGGGTGTACGCCACCGCTCCGCCCACGCAGGCGGTGACGGCGGCGACCCCGGCCCAGTGGGGCGAGCGCTCCCAGCTGCGGACGATGAATCTCGCGAGCCGCCCCTTGGGCACGTACAGCGGAACAGCCACCGGGTACGCGACAGGCTCGTCGACATTCGAAGTCATCGCCGCCCCCTTGTGTGGGCCCTACGGTACACCGACGGACCACTGCGGCTCGGCGGCGTCCGGCGCCGCGGACCACTGCGGCTCGGCGGCGTGAGTGCCGGTCGCCGGTGGGCGCAGCGCCAAGCCGACCAGCACGACCAGCGTGGCCCCGAGGTACGCGTTGGAGTACAGGATCGCCCAACCGTTATACGTGTACTTGTAGTCCCACACCACCCGGCTGCAGAGCACCGCATAGGCGCCGCAGCCGAGCAGCGCCAGCAACCCCCGTCGGCGACCGGAGAGCGAGCGGTCCAGCCCGTAGTCGACCAGCAGCGCGAACGCCGGCAGCAGCCACACCAGGTGGTGCACCCAGGTGATCGGGCTGATCAGGCATCCGGCGATACCGGTCAGCGCGAAGCCGGCCCGCTCGTCACCGGCCGCCGCGGCCCGGCGGACCAGCCAGACCCACGCGGCGAGCGCCCCGACGACCAGCACCAGCCACAGCGCACGCGAGGGGTGGGTCGGCGCCAGCCTGGCCACGAAGCCGTTGAGCGACTGGTTGGAGACGAACGACTGGCTGCCGATCCGGTCCGGGTTCCACAGGGCGTCGGTGAAGAACTCCCGGGTCGAGTCCGGGATCACCGCCGCCGCGAACATCGTCGCGACGCCCGCCGTGGCCGTCGCCACCCCGGCCGCCCGGAACCGGCGGGTGATCAACAGGTACAGGATGAAGATGCCGGGCGTGAGTTTGATCGCGGTGGCCAGCCCGATGCCGATCCCGCCCAGCCGCTGCCCCCGGGACACCAGCACCAGCAGGTCGCCGGCGACCAGGGCGACCAGCAACACGTTGACCTGACCGAAATTGATCGTCTCGCTCACCGGATCGATGGCCGCCGCGAACCCGATCGCGATCGCCAGCGCGGACCACCGGTGCCAGCCCTGCCGCCGGGCGAGCGGGTCGATCAGCCAGTACAGCACCGCCACTCCGGCCGCCACGTTGAGCGCGGTGCTGATCCCGATCGCGACAGCCCAGGGGACGATCGCCATCGGCAGCATGGTCAACGCAGCGAACGGCGGGTAGGTGAACCCGTACTCCGTATAGGACTTCAGGTAGTCGTAGAGCTCACCGTGACCGTGTACCCAGAAGTTGAGCGCACCGTAGTAGACCCTGAGGTCGAAGTACCCGTGCCGTTCGGCTATCCGCCGCAGGAACACCGCTACGGCGACCCAGAAGAGGCCCACGACCGCGACCCGGGCGGCCGGCCGGCTCAGCCAGCGCCGGGCGATGCGCTCCGCACGCAGGGCCAGGCTCTCCGCCCGCCGGGCCAGCGGTTCCGCGCGCCGGGCCAGGCGCTGGACGCGCTGGTCGCGCCAGACACGTTGGGCCAGGCTCTCCGCGCGCCGGGCCAGGCGCTGGACGCGTTGGGCCAGGCCCTGGGTGCGCGCGGCGCGGCGCGCCACGTCCTGCGCCATGCCGTTGCCCTCCCGTCCCGTGGTGCTGCGTAGGCTGTCCGATCGTGGCAGTCGGGTACGTCCGGCCGGCCCGTCCTGACGACGCCGGCGAGATCGCACGAATTCAGCTCACCACGTGGCGGGTAGCGTACCGAAAGCTGCTACCCCGACGCGTCGTCGACCAGCTGGATCCGGCCTGGCTGGCCAGCCGATGGCGGGAGTCGATCGAGGCACCGCCCTCGCCGGCCCACCGGATCCTCGTCGCGATCGAGCAGTCCGTGCCCGCCAGCCCGGCACCCGCCGCGCCGGCCGCCGGCGCCGACCCCGCGGCCCCGGCGACCGCCACCGCCGATGCTGCCCACCGTGGCGGGCCGTCGGAGGCCGCACCGGACCCCGCAACGTACCTGGTCGGCTTCGCCGCGGCCGGGCCGGCGGACGAGGCGGCCCTCGCCCCTGACGAGCAGAGCGACGCTCTGGACGCCGGCACCGCCGCCGTGACCGAGCTGTTGATCGAGCCCCGGTGGGGCCGGCGCGGGCACGGGAGCCGGCTGCTCTCCGCCTGCGTCGCAGGATGGCGGGCCGACGGGCTCAGCACTGCGGTGGCGTGGGCATACGAGCAGGATCCGGCGACCCGGGCCTTCCTCAGCGCAGCCGGTTGGGAACCCGACGGGGCGCGCCGCGCGCTCGACGTCGACGATCAGCTGGTACACCAGCTCCGGCTGCACACCCGGCTCGCCGGGTAGCAGCCGGCGGCACGGTCCGGGTGGCAGCCGGCGGCACGAGCAACTAGCCGAGCAGGGCGCCGATCCCCGACGTCAGCCCCGGGCGCCTGACCACCTCGCGTACCGCGAGCAGCACCCCGGGCATGAACGCCTTGCGGTCGTACGAGTCGTGCCGGATGGTCAGCGTCTCACCGACGGTACCCAGCAGCACCTCCTGGTGCGCCACCAGGCCGGTGGCGCGCAGCGAATGGACCCGCACGCCCTGGACGTCAGCGCCACGAGCTCCGGCGAGCTCATCCTTGGTGGCGTCGGGCATCCCCGTCAGACCCGCCGCGCTGCGGGCCGCCACGACCATCTCAGCGGTCCGCACGGCGGTGCCACTGGGCGCATCGAGCTTCTGCGGATGGTGCAGCTCGACGATCTCCACCGACTGGAAGTAGGGCGCGGCACGGGCGGCGAACTCCATCATCAGCACGGCCCCGACGGCGAAGTTCGGCGCGATCACAACCCCGAGCTCGGGCTTGTGGACCAGCCAGGACCGCACCCGGTCCAACCGCGCCTCGGTGAAGCCGGTCGTCCCGACCACCGCGTTGATGCCCTGGTCGATGCACCAGTGCAGATTGTCCATCACCACATCCGGCGTGGTGAAGTCGACGACGACGTCGGCGCCGGCGTCGGAGACGTTGAACAGCCAGTCGCCCTCGTCGACCATGGCTACCAGCTCCATGTCGTCGGCGGCGTTGATGGCTCGGCACACCTCGGTGCCCATGCGGCCGCGTGCGCCCAGCACGCCGACCCGGATTGGTTCGCGCTCCTCGGTCACGGGCACAAACCTAACCTACGACGGTACCGACTACCCCAGCACGCCGGTGAAGTCGTGGTCACCGAATGGTCCGATCACGGCCAACGACCTCGGATTGGCCAGTATCTCGGCCGCAATCGCGCGGGTTTCGTCCGGCGCGACCGCGTCGACCCGGGTCAGTACCTCGTCGACGGAGAGGATGTCCGCGTGCAGCAGTTCACCCTTGCCCAGCCGGCTCATCCGGGAACCGGTGTCCTCCAGCCCCAGCACCAGTGAGCCCTTGAGCATGCCCTTACCGCGGGCGATCTCGGCGTCGGTGATGCCGGTGGCGGCCACCCGGGCCAGCTCGTCCCGGGTCAGGGCGAGGACCTCGTCGACCTTGCCCGGAGCGCAGCCGGCGTAGACCGCGAACAGCCCCGAGTCGGCGTACTGCGACGTCGATGAGTACACCGAGTAGGCCAGCCCGCGCCGTTCACGGATCTCCTGGAACAGTCGGCTGGACATCCCACCGCCGAGCACGTTGTTGAGTACGCCCAGCGCGAAGCGGCGTTCGTCGTCGCGGGCCAGGCCGGCCCCGCCCAGCACCACGTGCGCCTGCTCGGTGTCCTTGGCGCGGACCACGCTCTGCCCTGCCCGTACCGGCACCTCCGGCGTTCTCGGGCGCCGCTGCGCCGGTCCCGCGGCACTGTCGGAGCCGTTGAGCCGGGAGAAGGCTCCGGTCACCTGGGCGACCACCGCCTCGTGGTCGAGCTTGCCGGCCGCGGCGACCACAATGGACGGTGCTGTGTAGCGGGCCCGGTAGAACGTGTCGATCTGGTCGCGGGTCAGCGCCGACACACTGTCCACGGTGCCGGAGATCTGCCGGCCCAGCGGGTGTGCGCCGTACAGTGCCTGGGCGAACAGGTCGTGTACCTCGTCGCCGGGCTCGTCGTCGTTCATCGCGATCTCTTCGAGGATCACCCCACGCTCGATCTCCACATCGGCCCTGGCCAGCACCGAATCGGTGACGAGGTCACAGACCACGTCGATGGCCAGTGGCAGGTCGGCGTCGAGCACCCGGGCGTAGTAGCAGGTGTACTCCTTGGCCGTGAAGGCGTTGGTCTCGCCGCCGACCGCTTCGATCTGGGCCGAGATGTCCAGCGCGGTCCGACGCGTCGTTCCCTTGAACAGCAGGTGCTCCAGGAAGTGCGACGCACCGGCCAGCTCCGGGCTCTCGTCGCGCGAACCGACGGCGACCCACACGCCGAAGGAGACGCTGCGCATCGCTGGAATCGCCTCGGTGAGGATGCGCAGCCCGTTGGGCAGCACGGTACGTCGTACCGTGCCGCCCAACGGGTCGGCTGCCAGGGTGTGCGTGTGCACAGGCATGAACCGACCGCGCCCGCTCAGCTGTGACGCTGCCGCCGGCGGCGCGGCTCGTCGCCGTCGCCGTCGTCCGTACCGCCGTCCGTACCGCCGTCGTTGCCGGCAGCACCGGCCTGCGACCCTTCGCCGGCCGGGGCGTCGCGCTGCGGACGGTCGTCGCGCGGGGCGCGGTCCGATGAGTCCCGACCGCGGCCGGGGCCACGGTCGCCCCGATCGCGGTCACGGTCCCGATCGCCGCGGTCGCGCGGACCACGGTCGCCGCGGTCGCGGCCACCGCCGGAGCGTTCGCCGCCCTCGACCGCCGGGGCGGTCTCGCCCTCGGCCAGCACCTTGTCCAGGTAGATCTTGCCGCGGGCATCGACGTCCGCGATCTGTACCTCGACCTTGTCGCCGACGTTGAGGAAGTCCTCCACCCGGTCGACCCGCTTGCCGCCGCCCACCTTCGAGATGTGCAGCAGTCCGTCGCGGCCCGGCAGCAGCGAGATGAACGCCCCGAAGGCCGCGGTCTTCACCACGGTACCCAGGAAGCGGTCGCCTATCTTCGGCATGGTCGGGTTGGCAATGGCGTTGATCCGCTCGACGGCGGCCTCGGCCGACGGCCCGTCGACCGCGCCGACGTAGATGGTGCCGTCGTCCTCGATCGAGATGTCGGCGCCGGTCTCGTCCTGGATCGCGTTGATGGTCTGGCCCTTCGGCCCGATCACCATACCGATCTTGTCGACCGGAATCCTGATCGTGGTGACCCGCGGCGCGTACTGCGACATCGCCGCCGGAACCTCGATCGCGTCGGCCATCACGTCCAGGATGGCCTGGCGGGCTTCGAACGCCTGCTGCAGCGCACCGGCCAGCACGTCCGACGGGATGCCGTCGAGCTTCGTGTCCAACTGCAGTGCGGTGACGAAGTCCCGGGTACCGGCGACCTTGAAGTCCATGTCGCCGAAGGCGTCCTCCGCCCCGAGGATGTCGGTCAGCGTGACGTAGCTCGTCTTGCCGTCGACCTCGTCGGAGATGAGGCCCATGGCGATGCCCGCCACCGGTGCCTTCAGGGGAACCCCGGCGCTCAGCAGTGCCATGGTGCTGGCACAGACCGAGCCCATCGACGTGGAGCCGTTGGAGCCCAGCGCCTCAGAGACCTGACGGATCGCGTACGGGAACTCCTCCCGGGCGGGCAGTACCGGGACCAGGGCCCGCTCGGCGAGCGCGCCGTGCCCGATCTCGCGCCGCTTCGGCGACCCGACCCGGCCGGTCTCACCGGTCGAGTACGGCGGGAAGTTGTAGTTGTGCATGTACCGCTTGGACTTCGCCAGGGCGAGGGTGTCCAGGTTCTGCTCCATGCGCAGCATGTTCAGCGTGGTCACGCCGAGGATCTGCGTCTCACCGCGCTCGAACAGGGCCGAGCCGTGTACCCGGGGCAGCACCTGCACCTCGGCGGTGAGCGGCCGGATGTCGCGCGGGCCGCGGCCGTCCATCCGGACCTGGTCGCGCAGGACCCGGGCGCGGACCTCCTGCTTGGTCAGCGATCGTACGGCGGCGGAGAGTTCCTTCTCGCGCCCGGCGAAGTCGGCGTTCGCGGCCAGGACCTGCTCGACCGCGGTCTCCTTGATCCGGTCGAGGGCGGCCTCACGCTCGGCCTTGCTGACGATCCGCAGCGCCTCGGCGACCTCGCCGCGCACCGCGTCGGCGACCGCCGTGAAGGCCTCGTCGGAGTAGTCCAGGAAGACCGGGAACTCCACGGTCGGCTTGGCGGCCACCGCGGCCAGCTCGTCCTGGGCCCGGCACAGCTCGCGGATCGCCGGCTTCGCGGCCTCCAGCCCGCTGGCCACGACCTCCTCGGTGGGGGCGGTTGCGCCACCGGCCACCAACGCGATGGTGTGCTCGGTCGCCTCGGCCTCGACCATCATGATCGCGACATCGCCGTCGGGCAGGACCCGACCGGCGACGACCATGTCGAAGGTGGCCCGCTCCAGCTCGCTGTTGGTCGGAAAGGCCACCCACTGCCCGTCGATGTGCGCCACCCGGGTCGCCCCGATCGGGCCGCTGAACGGCAGTCCGGAGAGCTTGGTGGAGAACGACGCGGCGTTGATGGCCACCACGTCGTACGGGTGCTGCGGGTCGAGCGCCAGGATCGTCTCGACGACCTGGACCTCGTTGCGCAGCCCCTTGACGAAGCTCGGGCGCAGCGGCCGGTCGATCAGGCGGCAGGTCAGGATCGCGTCCTCGCTCGGCCGGCCCTCGCGGCGGAAGAACGAGCCGGGAATCCGCCCGGCGGCGTACATCCGCTCCTCGACATCGACGGTGAGCGGGAAGAAGTCGAAGTGGTCCTTGGGCGTCTTGCCGGCGGTCGTCGCGGAGAGCACCACGGTGTCGCCGAGCTGGACGATCGCCGAGCCGGCTGCCTGGCGGGCCACCCGACCGGTGGAGAAAATGATTTCACGGGTACCGAACGAGCCGTTGTCGATGACGGCGCGCGCGTGTTGGGTACCGAGGTTCGTGTACTCGGTCATGGTGAGAAGAGCTCCTTCAGGTTGTGGTGCGCCTGCGCAGAGCCGTCCACGGCCGGTCTTCGATCGAAGCTCCCGGGTCGGGCCAGATGGGCGCCCCGAGAGCCACTACCGAGGACCGGTGCGTTGACTCGCTCCCTGCGGTCCTTGCACCAGTGTGGCATTGCGAACCGGGCAGTGGCACGGATCGCCGCGCCACTGCCCGGTGAAGCGCTAACGTCGCAGGCCGAGCCGATCGCGCAGCGTGCGGTAACGCTCGACGTCGGTCTTCTGCAGGTACCCCATCAGCCGCTTGCGGCGGCCGACGAGGAGCAGCAGGCCACGACGGCTGTGGTGGTCGTGCTTGTGCACCTTGAGGTGCTCGGTGAGGTCCGAGATCCGCTTGGACAGCATCGCCACCTGGACCTCGGGCGAACCAGTGTCGCCCTCGGCGGTCGCGTACTCGGACATGATCTTCTGCTTGACTGCGGGCTCGAGCGCCATGATCTCCCTAGCATGTGTTGGTTGGTGAAAGGCGTACCCGCGGCGTCGGGCAGGTACGCGACCATCGCCGGTCACCCGGCGTACGCCACAGGCTAACAGATCGGGCAGGGCGGGCCGAACTCACCGGCCCGCCGCGCGATCCGTCGCGCGATCCGCCGCGCGATCGGCCTAGCCGGGGCGGTCAGCCCGACCGGGGCGGTCAGCCCGACCCGGGCGGTCAGCCCAGCAGGGCGAGCCTGGTCTGCGCCACGTCTTCGGCCATCTGGGCCACCAGCGGCCCGCTCCCGGAGTACGTCCGCATCTCCCGGAGCCGGGACACGAAGTCCAGCCCCACCTGCTCGCCGTAGAGGTCGCCGTCGAAGTCGAGCAGGTACGCCTCAACCCGGTGCTGGCGCCCGGAGAACGTCGGGTTGGTACCGATGGAGATCGCAGCCGCCTGCCGCTCCCCGCCCCGCACCAGCCACCCGGCGTACACCCCGTCGGCCGGTACGGCGGCGTGGGCGCTGGTCAACAGGTTCGCGGTCGGGAAGCCCAGCTCCCGGCCCCGCCGGTCGCCACGCACCACCACGCCGTCCAGTCGGTGCGCCCGGCCGAGCGCCCGGGTCGCCGCCGCCACATCGCCCGCGTCCACGCAGGCCCGGATGTACGTGGAGGAATACACCGTGCCGTCATCGGTGACCAGTGGTGCACCCTCGACGCCGAAGCCGAAGGTACGCCCGAGCCGCTGCAGTAACGCCACATCGCCCGCAGCCCGGTGACCGAAACGGAAGTTCTCCCCCACCACCACGAGCGACGCGTGCAGGTGCTCGACGAGCACGTCGTGCACGAACGCCTCGGCGGTCAGCCGGGAGAACTCCATCGTGAACGGCACCACGCACAGCACGTCCACCCCGAGCTGCTCGATCAGCTCGGCCCGGCGGTCCGGTTCGGTGAGTACCGCAGGATGGGAACCGGGGCGGACCACCTCGGCCGGGTGCGGGTCGAAGGTGACCACCACCGACTGCACGCCCAGCTCGCCGGCGCGCTTCACGGCATGCCCGATGGTCTGCTGGTGTCCTCTGTGGACACCGTCGAAGACCCCGATCGTCACCACTGAGCGGCCCCATCCGCCGGGCGCCGCCTGGTACCCCCACCACCGCTGCATGTCAGTCCCCTCCTGCCAGCACCACGTCCGGCCGGGCCCTGCCGTCGCGTTCCCGCACGATCGCCACCACCGCTCCAGCCGGGTCGAAAACCCCGTATGGACCGTCGATGCCCAGCGGCGCCAACGCACCGCCGTGCGCCAGCGTGCGCGCCTGCTCCTCATCGGCGTCGCGGCGCGGCAGCAGCCGGGCCACCGCGGCCGCGAGCGGCAGCGTCACCGGATCGTCGAGTCCCGCCAACTCCTCCAGAGTGCGCGCTTCGGCGAGGCTGAACCCCCCGACGGCGGTACGCCGTAACGCGGTCAGGTGCCCGCCCACACCGCCCAACGCGGCGCCCAGGTCGCGGGCGAGCGCCCGCACGTAGGTACCCGACGAGCACTCCACCTCGACGTCCAGGTCGAGCAGCCCGGGTGCAGGCCTGCGCAGCGCACCCAGCTCCAGCCGGTACACCGTGACCCGCCGCGGCGCGAGCGTCACCTCCTCGCCGGCGCGCACCCGGGCGTACGACCGCCGGCCGTCGACCTTGATCGCACTGACCGCGCTCGGCACCTGGTCGATCTCACCGGTGAGCACTTCGAGGCCGGCCCGGACCGCCGCCTCGCTGATCGCTGACGCGTCCGCGCCGCCGGTCAGTTCGCCCTGCGCGTCGTCGGTGAGCGTGCTCTGACCGAGCCGGATCGTGGCGGTGTAGCACTTGCGGTGGCCGACGACGTACGTCAGCAGCCGGGTCGCCCGCTCGACGCCGACCACGAGCACCCCGGTGGCCATCGGGTCGAGCGTGCCGCCGTGGCCGACGCGGCGGGTACCCGCCAACCGGCGTACCCGCGCCACGACGTCGTGCGAGGTCATCCCGCCGGGCTTGTCCACCACGACGAGACCACCCGGCCCCGCAGTACCACGCCTGCTCACGAGGAACCAGCCTCGCATGCGCGTCCAGCCCGGGTCGCGGCGGCACGACCGGTAACGTCGGCGTACATGGCGACCGGGTTCGGCAGCCGCACCCCGAGTAGCCGCGTACGAGCGGCGCAACTGGCGCTGGCGCAGCTGGTACGGCGGGTCGCGCCGAGCGGATTCGCCGCGATGCGCGCCCGCCCGGGCCTGACCGCCCAGGTGGACCAGCACGCCGCCGCGGTTCGGGACACGTTGACCGTCGACGGCCGGATCAGCCCGGTGGGCTTAGCGGCGTACGCCGCCGGGGTGTACGAGACGGCTGCGCAGCACGGCTGGCAGCTCCCCGCCGGGGCCGGGCGAATGGACTGGTCGACGCCGGCGTGGCCGCTGCTCCGGCTGCTCGCTGTGTGTACGCTCGCCGACCCGACGGGCGCTCCCTGACCCACGGCTGGCCGCGGAAACCGGTCACCGGTAGTCGCCGCGCCCCGGCGCCCCGCCCGGTGGCGCCACCACCGTCGTCCCACCCGGCACCGGCTCGTCGGCTGTCCGTGGCTCCGGGTACCCGGGGGTGGGCTCCGGCTGCGCCAGGTACCGGGCGGTATCGCGCTGGCCCGCCGCGTACGCCCGGGCGTGTTCGGCGATCGTTGTCGACTCGCGTTCGGCCCGGTCGAGCCAGTGCTCCCAGCGTTGCTGCATCGGACGCACCAGCCCCCCGCCCAGGCCGACGATGAGAACCCCGGCGATCGTGGCCAGCACCGCGATCAGGATCGGGGTGGTGACCGTGGTGGCGACGCCGATCTGATTGAGCCCGGCGATCAGGCCCAGTCCGATGATGAACCAGGACACGACGGTGGCCAGCGCCCGGCCGTAGGAGAGTCCGCCGAGAGCGTTGGCGAGAAGGTCCCGGACGGCTCCGGCGATGGCTGCGGCCACAACCACGATCACGATGGCGATGAACGCCCGGGGCAGCCAGGCGACCACGCCGCCGATCAGGTCAGAGACCGGGTTGGGACCGAAGACCCCGAAGGCCAGCTGCAGGGTGACCAACAGCAGGGCGTAGTAGACGAGTTTGGCCACGATGTCGGAGGCGTCATAACGCGAGCGCGCCAGCGCCGACGTGATGCCGCCGCGCTCGGCCAGCCGGTCGAAGCCGACCCGTTCCAGCACCTTGTCCACCACCGTGCGCAGCCCGCGCGCCACCAGCCACCCGATGAGCAGGATGAGCAGGAACGCCAGGAACTTCGGCACGAACAGCAACACCGAACGCAGCATGTCGGCCGACGCCGTGCCCACGTCGACCTTTGCCGCCAGGGAACCGGTCATCCCAGGAGTCCTTCCCACACGGTTGATCAACCCGGATCGGGTTTCCCACCACCGCTGCATACCCAGCCTGGACCGCGCGACACCCGGTCGCCGGTGCACCCGGCCGGGCCGGTACCCCCTGGAACGAAATATATTTAATCCGTTAAATCATGCTTTTATTCTTCAGCTCCGGTTCATCGCGCCCGATGGTGCGGTCGGGTACTGACTGGCTCAGTGCTGCCGACGCCAGCAGGGGGGTGCCATGGCGCTGTGGCGAAACGCCCGCGTACGCACCAAGGTCGTCACCACGCTGGTCGTGGCGACCCTGGGGCTGGCCTGTTTCGCGGTTCTGCGCCTGGTCGACAAGGAGAGTGAGGCGGGGGCGGCCGGCACGGCCAGCACCGGGGCGACCCTGTCCGTCAGCGCGGGCAACCTGCTGCACGAGACCCAACGGGAACGCGGCCGTACCGCCCAGTTCATGAGCAGCAAGGGCACCCGGTTCGGCGACGAGCTCAGCAAGCAGCGACGGGCCACGGACGACGCGGTCGCGAGCTTCGCTCGCCTGGTCGCCGAGCACACCGAGCTGGCTGCGGAGGTACGCACGGCGACCAGCGCGGTCCGTTCCGGGCTGGAGGGCCTGGCCGGGCTGCGCTCCCGGACCGATGCCCTGCAGGTCCAGCCGGCCGAGGTGATCGGCGGATACACCGCACTGAACCGGCAACTGCTCGGCGTGATCGCCACCGTGGCGACGAGAACCTCCAACCCCGAGATCCTGCTCCGGCTGCAGGCCTACCTGGCGTTCCTCACCGCCAAGGAAGCCACCGGCCAGGAACGCGCACAGCTGAGCACCGTCTTCATCACCGGTACGTTCGCCGACGACCAGTACCTCACCATCGCCTCGCTCATCACGACCCAGCAGGACTACCTCGCCACGTTCGAACGCACAGCAAGCCCCGATGTGCTGGAGCGCTGGAAGCAGGCCCAGAGCACGACGACGTTCCGGCAGGTCGCCGAGTACGAGAGGGCCGCCCTGGCGCACACGTCCGGCGGCGAGTTCGGCGTTGACCCCAGCACCTGGTTCGACACGGCCACTGCCAAGATCGACGCCTTGAAGTTGGTCGAGGACTACCAGGCCGCTGGTATCGCCGCGCGGGTGGCGTCAGTGCAGAGCAGCGCCTCCTGGGCCGCCTGGCTCGCCCTGACCATGGCCGCCGTCCTGCTGCTGGTGACCGCCGGCCTCGGCGTTGCGCTGGTCATCTCGGTCACCCAGCCACTGCAGCAGGTCATCGCGGTCGCCGAACGGCTGGCCGACGGCGATATTACCGGTGAGGTCGGCTACTCCTCCCGCGACGAGCTGGGTCAACTGACGCAGTCGTTCCGCCGACTCGCCGCCTATGTCCGCGACTACACCGAACTGGCGTCCGCGATCGCCGACGGCGATCTGACCCGGACGATCCAACCGCGCAGCGACCGCGACCTGCTCGGCAGCGCGATGAAGCGTACGGTCGCCAGGCTGAACGGCGTCATCGGCGAGATCCAGACCTCCGGACTGCAGTTGGCTGCCTCGGCCGAGCAGCTCACCTCTGCCAGTCAGGCGCTGGTCACCAACGCCGACCAGGCCGCGGGGGTGGCCACCGCGGTCTCCGCGGCGAGCGACGAGATGAACTCCTGCATCGGCGAGATCTCCCGCAGCGTGAGCGAGGCGGCGGGGGTGGCCGAGAGCGCGGTCCAGGCCGCTGGCCAGGCCTCCGGGGTCATCGGCACGCTCACCACCGCCAGCAACGAAATCGGCTCGGTGGTCGAGCTGATCCAGGCCATCGCGTCGCAGACCAATCTGCTCGCACTCAACGCCACCATCGAGGCGGCCCGGGCCGGCGAGGCCGGCAAGGGATTTGCCGTCGTCGCCGACGAGGTGAAGGGGCTCGCCGACCAGACCGCCCGGGCGACCACCAACATCACCCGCCGGGTGGAGGGAATCCAGCACGGAACGAGCGCGATCAGCACGACCATCGACGAGATCGCCGTGGTCGTGGGGAGGATCAGCGAACTCGCCATCTCGATTGCCGGCGCCATCGAGGAGCAGACGGCCACCACCGCCGAGATGTCGCGCAACATCATGGAGGTCGCCGCCGCCACCAATTCGGCGAAGACGGTCACCGACCTGTCAGCTGGCGCCGCTCACTCGCTGACCCAGATGGCCGGCATGCTCAACGCGCTCGTCGCGCAGTTCTCGCTGGCTGGCGCGGCGCGCCCATGACGGCCCGGCCGCAACGCCCGGCGTGGCCGCAACGCCCGGCCCCGGACCGGGGCGCCCGGCGCTGTGGTCCCGGTTTCGGGGGCCCGGACCGGTTCTGTCGCGGATCAGCCGCGGCGGTCCATCGACGTCTGCAGCGCGGTGCGGGCACGCTCGCGCGGCTCGGCGGTGGACGGCTCCGGTTTGGGCTGGTTCTTGGGCTGCTCGGACATGTCAGGGCTTCCTTGAGTCGGAGTCTCCAGCGTGATCTCGGGTATCTGCGGCTGCTGCGGCGCGCCGGGGTCACCGGTCCGGGCCGCTCGCCCGCGGAGCCGGGTCGACGTCGTGGGGTCGACCCTGAAATCGGAGATCTCTGGTGCGCGGCGAGGAACCATGAGAACCGCGCGCCGTAGCAACTAAGCTATCGTTCAGGTCGGCTCAGGTCGCCACTATCCCGCATCGCGGGAAACCCCACCGCCAGCCCAGGCAATTCGGGGCGGCGCGGCGCGATCCAGTGGCTCGTGGTGCTGCCGGCCGCCGGGCCCGAGCTGATCGGCCATGGGACGGATCAGTAGCTCAGCAGGCCATGGGACGCGTCAGTAGCTCAGCTCGTCGAGGCGCTCCCGGAGCGCCGCAACCACGTCGTCGACGGAGCCGTACCCGGTGAATCCTGCCGCGGACCGGTGCCCGCCGCCGCCCAGCGCCGTCGCCACCCGACTCACATCGACGCCGCCCTTACTGCGCAGCGACACCGCCCACTCCGCTGGGCGTACCTGCTTGACCAGGCAGGCCACGTCGGCCTCCGCCGCACAGCGCACCGAGTCCATCAGCGGTTCGAGCACCTGCGACCGCTGTCCGTGCCGCTCCAGGTCGGCCAGCGTGGCGTACGACCAGATCAGGCCCCGCCCACGGGCTGCGGTCGGCTCCAGCGCGGCCCGGCACAGCACCTCGCCGTAGAGCAGCACGGCTCCGTACGGGCGGGTGTCGAAGAGCCGTCGGGAGATCTCGCCCACCGGAATGCCACAGGCGAGCAGCCGCGCCGCGAACTCGTGCACTCCCGGGGTGGTCGCGTCAAACCTGAACGATCCGGTATCGGTGGCGAGCGCGACGTAGAGGCACTCGGCGATCTGGACGTCCAGCGGTACCCCGAGTCGGCTCAGCAGCCCCTCGACGAGTACCGCGGTGGCTGCGGCTGCCGGATCGACCAGGTTGATCTGACCGAACCAGGTACTGGAGGCGTGGTGGTCGAGGACCAGGCTGGTCGGGGCGCGCTCGAGGTGTCCGGCCAACTCGCCGAGACGCCCGATGCTGGCGGCATCAAAGCTGATCACCAGCTCCGGCTCCGGGTCGACCTGGTCCGAGGCGATCAGCAGCTGCAGGCCGGGCAGGTCGGCGAGCGGGTCGGGGACCACGAAGGGACCGGGGAAGGTCGCCTGCACGCCCCGGTAGCCGAGCCGGTGCAAGCCGAGCCCTAGGCCGAGCATGCTGCCCAACGCGTCGGCGTCGGGGTTGATGTGGCAGATCAACAGGATCCGCGCGGTCGCCGGCAGCGACTCGATCGCGGCCACCGCCCGCCGCCAATCCTCCGCCGCGGGCGCCTGCGGCACCTGGTCGTCCATTCTCGGGCCGGCGGCTGCGCCGCTCACCGGCCCGCCGCTCACCGACCCTCCGGGGCGACCATGATCTCGGTAGCCTCGGTGGCCTCGGGTGCGTCAGCGCCGTCGGTGTCGCTCTCGTCGGCGAGCCGGTACGGCTGAGCCTCGCCGGCGTACTGCGCGCCAGCGGCGAGCCGGTGCACCTCGGCATCAGCGTCGCGGGCCACGGCGAGCAGCTCGTCGATGTGGTTGGCCTGGTCGCTCAGGTCGTCGAGGACGAAGGCCAGGGTCGGTGCGTGGCGCAGCCCCAGCGCCTTACCCACGGTGCTGCGCAGCAGCCCCTTGGCGCTCTCCAGCGCGGCCGCGGTGCCCACCTTCGCCGCGGTGTCGCCGAGCACGGTGTAGAACACCGTGGCCTCGCGCAGGTCCCCGGTAATCCGGGCGTCGGTGATTGTGATCATGCCGAGCCGCGGATCCTTGACCTGGGTACGCAGGACCGACGCGACCAGCTCCCGAATCCGTTCGGCGTGCCGCCGCACCTTTGCCGGGTCCGTCATCTGTCCACCTCCGCCGGTCGACCAACGCCTCGACACTACCCGCGCCGCCGGGCACCCGGCTCAGCGCCCGCTGGGGCGCACCCGCCGGGCGCGTCACGCTGCACCCGCCGGGCGCGTCCCGCCGGGCCGCAGCCCAGGCGGGTCGCCCCGGACTCAGTCGTCGCTGCTGTGCAGCGCGCGGTGTACCGAGAGCAGCTCCACCTCGGGGCGGGCGGCGACGAGGCGCTCGCAGGAGTCGAGCACCTCCCCCACATGTGCCGCCTCCGCGGCAACCACCGCGACGCCGATCTCGGCCCGCCCGCAGCGATCGAGCACGCCGACCTCGGCAGCCGAGACCTCGAAGCGGCGCAGTGCCGCCACAATCGGCCGGACGTACCCCCGCTTGGCCTTCAACGACCGCGAGTCGCCGGGCAGCAGGAGATCGAAGAGCGCAGTACCGGTGAACATCACCGAAGGGTACGCGGAACCGGATCGGCCCGGGACGGCAGAAGCACCGTCCCGGGCCGATCCGTACGAACCGCGTCAGCTACGCGGCTTCTCGCGCATCTCGAACGTCTCGATGACGTCGTCGACCTGGACGTTGTTGTACCCGCCCAGCGTCAGGCCACACTCGAAGCCCTCACGGACCTCGGTCGCGTCGTCCTTCTCCCGACGCAGTGAGGAGATCGAGACGCTCTCGGCCACCACCACCCCGTCGCGGATGAGACGTGCCTTGGCGTTGCGTCGAATCACACCGGAGCGCACCAGGCAGCCGGCGATGTTGCCGATCTTCGAGGAGCGGAACACCTGGCGCACCTCGGCCGAACCGAGCTGCACCTCCTCGTACACCGGCTTCAGCATGCCCTTGAGCGCCGCCTCGATCTCCTCGATGGCCTGGTAGATCACGGTGTAGTACCGGATCTCCACGCCCTCGCGGTCCGCGACCTCACGGACCCGCTCGGCCGTCCGTACGTTGAACCCGATGATGATCGCGTCTGAGGCGCTGGCCAGGTTGACGTCGTCCTGGGTGATCGCACCCACACCACGGTGAACAATCTTGAGCTGCACCTCGTTGGAAATGTCGATCTTCACGAGCGCGTCCTCAAGCGCCTCCACCGAGCCGGAGACGTCGCCCTTGATGATGAGGGTCAGCGTCGTCTTCTGGCCCTCCTTCATCTGCTCGAGCAGGGTCTCCAGGGTCACCCGGCCACCGCGGGCCGCCATCTCCGCGGCCCTACGGCGAGCCTGCCGCTGCTCCGCGATCTGGCGTACGGTCCGGTCGTCGTCGGCGGCCAGGAAGGTGTCACCCGCACCCGGTACCGAGGTCAGACCGAGCACCATCACCGGACGGGACGGCCCAGCCGACGGCATCGGGTGGCCGTTCTCGTCGAGCATCGCCCGGACCCGGCCGTAGGCATTGCCGGCCACGATCGAGTCGCCGACGTTGAGCGTGCCCTTCTGCACCAGCACCGTGGCAACCGGACCACGACCGCGGTCGAGGTGCGCCTCGATGGCGATACCCTGCGCCTGACCATCCACCGGAGCCCGCAGGTCCAGTGACGCGTCGGCGGTCAGTACCACCGCTTCGAGTAGCCCCTCGATGTTGATCCGGCTCTTCGCGGAGATGTCGACGAACATCGTTTCGCCGCCGTACTCCTCAGCGACCAGCCCATACTCGGTGAGCTGCTGGCGCACCTTGCCCGGGTTGGCGTCCGGCTTGTCGATCTTGTTGACCGCCACCACGATCGGGACGTCGGCCGCCTTGGCGTGGTTGAGCGCCTCAATCGTCTGCGGCATCACACCATCGTCGGCCGCGACCACCAGGATCACGATGTCCGTGGCCTGCGCGCCACGGGCCCGCATGGCGGTGAACGCCTCGTGGCCCGGAGTGTCAATGAACGTAATGGCCCGCCCGACACCCGCATGCTCGCCGTACACCTGGTAGGCGCCGATGTGCTGGGTGATCCCGCCGGCCTCGCCCTCGACCACGTTGCTGGAGCGGATCGCATCCAGCAACCTGGTCTTGCCGTGGTCGACGTGACCCATCACGGTCACCACCGGCGGACGGGTGACCAGCCGCTCCTCGTCGACCTCGGCGTCGAGGTCGATGTCGAAACGGGCCAGCAGCTCGCGGTCCTCGTCCTCCGGACTGACGATCTGTACCTCGAAGCCGAGGTGCTCGCCGAGCAGCAGCAACGTCTCGTCGGTGCACGACTGGGTCGCCGTCACCATCTCGCCCAGGTTGAACATCTCCTGGACCAGCGAGCCCGGGTTCGCGTTGATCTTGTCGGCGAAGTCGCCGAGTGACGCGCCACGCGGCAGCCGGACGACCTCGCCCCGCCCCCTCGGGGCGCCCGAACCCATCGTGGGCGCGGACAGGTTGTCAAACTCTTGTCTGCGCTGCTTCTTCGACTTGCGGCCCCGGGTCGGCCGGCCACCGGGGCGACCGAATGCGCCAGCCGCGCCGCCACCGCGGCCGCGGCCACCGCCACCGCCGCCCGGACGGCCGGGGGCACCGGCACCCGCGCCGGGGGCGCCACCAGGACCACCGCCACCAGGCCGGAAGCCACCACCAGCACCACCAGGACCACCGCCACCAGGCCGGAAGCC
>Ga0209515_10000992_pt1 | contig 48932 bp, 50 predicted proteins | sample Subgroupgradi54m_FD_187454 | JGI IMG/M metagenome (GOLD analysis project Ga0209515, IMG submission 187454) | Subsurface groundwater microbial communities from S. Glens Falls, New York, USA - GMW60B uncontaminated upgradient, 5.4 m (SPAdes)... ... | reverse complement strand
GCCGGCACTTCCAGCCAGGTTCTGCGCCGCAGCGGGGTCGAGAACGGCTACGCCCTGGTGACCAGCCCGCTGACCTTGCTGGTGATCGGCTCCGCGGTCATGGTCTTCTTCGTGCTGCTGCGCTCCTGGGGTGGGCTGAAGCGCCTGTTCGGCCTGTACCCGCCGGTACGGGGGGCGCTGGTCGGGGTGGGGGTGGCTGCCCTCATCGCCGGGGCTGCCGAAGGCGTCGCGTTCAACGTGGCTGGCGCTGCCGCGGCGACGGCGCTGCCGCTGGCGGCGCTGGCCGCGTTGCGGGTGCTCGACCATGCCGACGAGCGGACCCAGCCGACCACCCCGGCCCCGGCTCCGGCTCCGGCCAGCGGGCCGGTGCGCGCCGTTGAGCCGGTGGTCGCGTCGCGCTGACCCGGGGCGTCGCGACACGCCCGGTCCGTGTCGCGGCAGGGGCCTGCGCCAGGGGTGTTACTGTCAAGACCCGTGGATCGAGCGGGATTCGACGCGATGCCTGACCAGGCATCATCGCCGGGCCCGCACCAGCGGTGAATCACGGGAGCAGCCTTGTCCCCTTCAGCTCGGACGACCAAGCACATCTTCGTCACCGGCGGCGTCGCCTCTTCGCTCGGCAAGGGGCTGACCGCCTCCAGCCTGGGCAATCTGTTGAGCGCGCGGGGCCTGCGGGTGGTGATGCAGAAGCTCGACCCGTACCTCAACGTGGACCCCGGCACGATGAACCCGTTCCAGCACGGTGAGGTCTTCGTCACCGAGGACGGCGCCGAGACCGACCTGGATGTCGGGCACTACGAGCGGTTCCTGGACCGCGATCTTTCGCAGAAGGCCAACGTCACCACCGGCCAGATCTACTCGGCGGTGATCGCCAAGGAGCGCAGGGGGGAGTACCTCGGCGACACCGTGCAGGTGATCCCGCACGTGACCAACGAGATCAAGGCCCGGATCCTGGCGATGGCCGATCCGGAGCCGGGCGAGGCGGCGGGGCGCCGCCCGGATGTGGTGATCACCGAGGTGGGCGGCACGGTCGGCGACATCGAGTCGCTGCCGTTCCTGGAGGCGATCCGCCAGGTGCGCCACGACATCGGCCGGGACAACTGCTTCTACCTGCACGTGTCGCTGGTGCCGTACCTGGCGCCCAGTGGCGAGCTGAAGACCAAGCCGACCCAGCACTCGGTGGCGCAGCTGCGCAACATCGGTATCCAGCCCGACGCGATCGTGCTGCGTTCCGACCGGGAGATCCCGGACAAGCTCAAGCACAAGCTTTCGCTGTACTGCGACGTGGACCGCGAGGCCGTGATCTCGGCTGCCGACGCACCGAGCATCTACGAGATCCCGAAGGTGCTGCACCGTGAGGGGCTCGACGCGTACGTGGTCCGCCGGCTGAACCTGTCCTTCCGGGATGTCGACTGGCGGCGCTGGAACGACCTGCTGGAGCGGGTACGCCACCCGCGGCAGAGCGTCACCGTGGCGATCGTGGGCAAGTACATCGACCTGCCCGACGCGTACCTCTCGGTCACCGAGGCGGTCCGGGCGGCCGGCTTCGCGCACCGGGCGCGGGTGGAGATCCGCTGGGTACCCAGCGACGAGTGCGTCTCGCCCAGCGGTGCTGCCCAGGCACTGTCCGGTGTGGACGGTGTGGTGATCCCGGGTGGCTTCGGGGTACGCGGCATCGACGGCAAGATCGGTGCAGCCCGGTACGCCAGGGAACACGGCGTACCGGCACTGGGGCTCTGCCTCGGACTGCAGTGCATGGTGATCGAGGTGCTCCGCAACGGCGCGGGGCTGGTCGACGCCAACTCGTTGGAGTTCGACGAGACGACCGCGCACCCGGTGATCTCCACGATGGCGGACCAGACGGCGATCGTGGCCGGTAAGGGGGATCTGGGCGGCACGATGCGGCTGGGGGCGTACCCGGCGACGCTACTGCCCGGGTCGATCGTGGCCGAGGCGTACGGAGCGACCGAGGTCTCCGAGCGGCACCGGCACCGGTACGAGGTGAACAACGCCTACCGTGACGCGATCGCGGGGGCCGGCATGGTGATCTCCGGAACGTCTCCGGACGGCCGACTGGTCGAGTTCGTCGAGCTGGACCGGGCACAGCATCCGTTCTTCGTGGCCACCCAGGCGCACCCGGAGTTGAAGAGCCGTCCGACCCGTCCGCATCCGCTCTTCGCCGCGTTCGTCGGGGCCGCGGTGCACTACGCCGACGCCGACCGGCTGCCGGTGGAGCTGCCCGAGCCGGCCGAGGTGGCCGCGGGGACGCCGCTGTCCCGGGCCACGATCGCGGTCTGAGGCTGGCGATCTGATGGTGTCCACTGTGGATGATCACGAGTACCGGGTGCTCTCCCGGACCGGGCGCGTCGCCACCCCAATGTTCCGGATCGTCACCGACGAGGTGGCGATGCCGGCTGGGCGGGTAGCGCGGCGGGACTACATGGTGCATGTGGGCGCGGTCGGCGTGGTCGCGCTGGACGACGCCGGACGGGTGGTGCTGGTCCGGCAGTACCGGCACCCGATCGGGGCACACCTCTGGGAGCTGCCGGCCGGGCTGATCGACGTCGCCGGGGAGGCCCTGGACGTCGCGGCCGCCCGCGAACTCGCCGAGGAGGCTGACCTCGTACCGGGGCGGTTGGACCTGCTCATCGACGTCCACCCCTCGCCGGGCTGCTCCACCGAGGTGATCCGGATCTTCCTCGCCCGGCAACTGCGCCCGGTACCCGAGGAGCAGCGCCACGTCCGGCACGACGAGGAGGCGGGGATGACCACACACCTGGTCGACCTGGACGAGGCGGTGGCGATGGCGCTGCGCGGGGAGATCACCAACGCGGCCTGCCTGGTCGGGGTCTTCGCCGCGGCCCGCGCCCGCGACACCGGCTGGGCCACGCTGCGCCCGGTCGACACCCCGCTGCCGCGCCGCCCGCTGGCCGAGGTCAGGCCCGCCGGCTGAGCCAAGGTCACCGGGCTGTGCCTGGCTGAGTCGAGGTCACGCCCGCCGGCTGAGCCGAGGTCACCGGGCTGTGCCTGGCTGATTCCGCGTTTGCCGGGTGGTGCCCGTGGGTAGCCCAGTCGCATCGACGTCCGCCCACCCAGGGAGCGTGGCCATGCTCTGGTACTGCCGGTTCCGGTGGCAACCCAACACCCGGCTCGACGAGGTGCGCCGTCGGGTACTCGAACAGCACGACGCGGGCGCCCTGGAAGGCAAGCGGATCCGCGGCTGGTACAACCTGGCCGGTGGCGGAGCCGGGTTCCTGCTGCTCGACGCCGAGACGCCACGGGAGGTCACCGACCTGCTCGAGCCGTACATGGACCTGGTCGACTGGGACGTGCATGCGGTGTACGAGCTGAACTACGAGCAGGTGATCAACGATCTGCGGCAGAAAGTACCGGCGGCCTAGCCGCGGGGTACGTCCCACAACCGCACCGTGCTGTCGGTGCTGGCAGTGGCGACGGTCCGGCCGTCCGGGCTGAACGCGATGCCGCCGACCGCTCCGGTGTGACCGGTGAGCAGGGCGATCGTCCGCCCGCTCGCCACGTCCCACAGCCGAGCGGTGTTTTCCCGCGCGGCGCTGGCGAGGGTCTTGCCGTCCGGGCTGAACGCCAGGCTCCAGACGGCGCCGGCGTGGCCGGGGAGGGTCGCGGTCAGCTCCTGCGTGGCGACGCTGAAAAGCCGGATCGTGCCGTCGTAGGTACCGACGGCGAGCCTCATGCCGTCCGGGCTGAACGCCACACTTCGGACCGCGCTGCGGCCGAAATAGTCGAGCGTGACGAGGATCCGCTGGGTGGTCCGGTCCCACAGTATCGCCGTGTCGTCGTCGCCGGCGGAGGCGATGATCCGGCCGTCCGGGCTGACCGTGACGCCGAAGACGGGTTTGCCGTGGTCGTAGCTGGCGGTCACCCGGCGGCCCGTCACGTCCCACAGCCGCACGGTGCCGTCCTCGCCGCTGGTGACCAGGGTGTGGCCGTCCGGGCTGAACGCCAGACTGAGGACGTACGTTCTCGGGGAGACGGTCAGGGTGGTGATCGGCTGGTGGGTGGCGACGTCCCACAGCCGGATCGTGCTGTCGTCGCTGGCAGTGGCCAGGGTTGCGCCGTCGGCGGTGAACGCTGCCCGGTTGACGTAGCCGATGTGGCCGGTCAGGGCTGCGGTCATCCGGCGGCTGTCGATGTCCCACAGCCAGACGGTGCCGGGCTTGGTGATGTCCCGGCCGTCGCCGCCCACGCCGACCAGGGTCGAACCGTCGGGGCTGAACGCCACGTGGTTGAGGTCGGTGCCGGCGGGGCCGGCGAGGGTGGCGTGCGCGGTGAGCCGGGTCGGCCCGGCGGACGACGACGGCCCGGCCCACTGTCGGGTGATGATCAGCACCGCGGCGACCACCACGACCGCAGCGGCGAGGGCGCCGGCCAGGACTAGGGCCCGGCGTGGCCGCCGGGTGGCTGGCGCAGCCGGACCGGCCGGTGGGGTGGCCGCCGGCCACGGCCCGGGCGCCGGCCCGATCGGCGGCGCCGCCTGGCCGGCGGGCGCGGTGGTCCCGCGCGGGGTCTCCGGGTGGCGCAGGGGCGGACCCGCGACCACCGGCGGCGTCGGCTCCGGCACCGGTACGTACAGAGCCCCCTCGGCGACCACCAGCTCGGGGCGTTCGATCACGGACGGGGCCAGCGGGAGCGCCCGGTGCAGCAGGGTCGCCGCGAGCGGCATCCGCGACGCGCCGCCGACCAGGAAGACTCCGGCGACCGCGTCGGCGGGTACCGCGGCCTGGCGAAGCGCGGCCCGGGTGGTCCTGATCGTGCGGTCCAGGACCGGCCGGGCCAGCTGCTCCAGCTGGGCCCGGCTCAGCAGGTACCCGTCGCCGAAGCCGGGCACGTGGATGGTTGTGGACGAGGTACGGGACAGCATCTCCTTGCCGGTACGCACGTCGTCCCAGAGCGGGCGGGCCGCCCGCCGGTCCGCCGCCGTCGTCGGCTGGGTCAGCCGGGCCCAGCGCTGTGCGTCGGAGTCGGCGTAGACGGTGCCGAGGTGGGCGACGATCGCAGCGTCGACGTCGAGTCCGCCGGCGTCGGCGAGCCCCTGTTCGGCGAGGATCTCGAACCCGGAGCCGGTGTTGCGAACCACCGAGGCGTCGAACGTGCCGGCGCCGAAGTCGTAGACCACCGCGCAGCTACCCACCGGTACCTTGCTGCCGGCCACCCGCGCGAAGTAGCAGGCCGCCGCCACCGGCTCGGCCACCAGGGTGACCTGGCCCAGCCCGGCCGCGGCGGCCGCGGCGGACAGCACGTGCCGGCGTTGCTGTCCCCAGCCGGCCGGGCAGGTCAGCACGACAGATCCGGCCGCCTGGCCGGCGACCTGCCGGGCCTCGGTGGCGACCCGGGCCAGCACTGCGGCGATCAGGTCGCCGACCTGGATCTCGACGCCGCCGAGCAGCACCACCCCGTCGTCGATGCAGCGCTTGGGGTTGGGCTCGAACCCGCCGGGGTGGGTCCGGGCCGCGTGCAGTGCGTCGCGGCCGACCAGTACCGCACCGTCGCCGTCCACGCAGACCGCCGACGGCAGCAGCTCCGACCCGTCGAAGACCAGCGGTCTGGTTCGCCCGTCCGGCCAGGCCAGCACCGCCACCGTGCTGGAGGTACCGAAGTCCACGCCCAACCGACACCTGTCGATGGTCATGCCGAATGACCCTACGCGACCGGTGCGGTAGCTCATAGGCGCCGACTCCTCGGGTGGTCGACGGGACACCATCTTCGCCCCCGTTGACCTTCCCGGCAACCGGCCCACACGGGGCGCGCACCGGTCCTAGACTTCGATCGTGAAGGTCGCCATTCCGCGCGAGGTCAAGAACAGCGAGTACCGGGTGGCGATCACGCCCGCCGGGGTGAACGAGCTCACCCGGCACTCGCACGAGGTGGTCATCGAGGCGGGCGCCGGGCTGGGCTCCTCGATCACCGATGCGGAGTACGCCGCCGCGGGCGCCACGATCGTCGCCGACGCCGACGAGGTCTGGGGGGGCGCCGAGCTCGTGCTCAAGGTGAAGGAGCCGGTGCCGCAGGAGTACCACCGGCTGCGCCCGGGGCTGGTGCTCTTCACGTACCTGCACCTGGCGGCGTCAGCGGAGTGCACGACAGCACTGCTGGACTCCGGGGTCACCGCGATCGGGTACGAGACCGTGGAGCTGCCCGACCGGACGCTGCCGCTGCTCGCCCCGATGTCCGAGGTCGCCGGGCGGTTGGCGCCGCAGGTCGGCGCGTACCACCTGATGCGCGCCGGGGGTGGGCGCGGGGTGCTGCTCGGCGGGGTCTCCGGGGTGTACGCGGCGAAGGTCGTGGTGATCGGCGCCGGGGTCTGCGGGCTGAACGCGGCGGCGATCGCGCTCGGCATGCAGGCCGAGGTGCTCCTGCTCGACTCGAGCATCGCGAAGCTGCGCGGCGCGGATGCGATCTACCAGGGGCACCTGCAGACCGTGGCGTCCAACGGGTACGAGATCGAACGGGCGGTCCTCGACGCGGACCTGGTCATCGGCGCGGTACTGGTCCACGGCGCGAAGGCCCCGAAACTGGTCTCCAACGAGCTGGTGAAGCGGATGAAGCCGGGCAGTGTGCTGGTCGACATTTCCATCGATCAGGGTGGATGCTTTGAGGACTCGCACCCGACCACGCACGCCGACCCGGTGTACCAGGTGCACCACTCGGTCTTCTACTGCGTGGCCAACATGCCTGGCGCGGTGCCGCACACCTCGACGTACGCGCTGACCAACGTGACCCTGCCGTACGTGCTGGAGCTGGCCGACTCCGGTTGGCGGCGCGCGCTGCAGGCCGACAGCGCGCTCGCGCTGGGCCTGAACACCCACGCCGGTACCGTGACGTACGGCCCGGTCGCCGAGGCGCACGGATTGACCCCGGTGCCGGTCCAGGACGTGCTGAGCTGACGACGTGCCGGTCCACGACGGGCTGAGCTGACGACGGGCTGAGCTGACGACGGGCTGAGCTGACGACGGGCTGAGCTGACAACGGGCTGAGCTGAGGGGAGGACCGTTGAGCGAGCAGCCGGTGGCCACGCCGGCGCTGCGCCGGCTGGTCCGCTCGTACCTCGACCATCTCAGCGTCGAGCGCGCCCTGGCGGCCAACACGCTCAGCTCGTACCGCCGCGATCTGGAGCGGTACCTGGCGGTCCTGGCCGCGGCCGGAGTGGGCGAGCTGGCCGCCATCGGCCCGCGGGAGGTCGCCGGGCACCTTGCCGCGCTGCGGACCGGTGACCCGGATCATCCGCCGCTCTCGGCTGCCTCGGCCGCGCGCGCCGCGAGTGCGGTCCGCGGCCTGCACCGTTTCGCGGTCCGCGAGGGGTTGGCGCCGCACGACCCAGCGCGCGAGATCAAGCCGCCGTCGGCGCCCCGGCGGCTGCCGAAGGCGCTGGACGTCACCGAGGTGGAGCGGCTACTCGCCGCCGCCGGCGACAGCCGGAGCGCCAGCGGAGGCCGAGCCGGCCCGAGCAGCACCGCCGGCGACAGCCGGAGCGCCAGCGGAGGCCGAGCCGGCCCGAGCAGTGCCGCCGGCGACAGCCGGAGCGCCAGCGGAGGCCGAGCCGGCCCGAGCAGTGCCGTCGGCGACAGCCGGAGCGCCAGCGGAGGCCGAGCCAGCACCGCCGGCAGCGGGGCGCGGGCGCTGCGCGACCGTGCGCTCCTGGAGTTCCTCTACGGCACCGGCGCGCGGATCTCCGAGGCGGTGGGGGCCGCCGTCGACGACCTCGACCTCACTGACGAATCCGTTGGCACCGCGCTGCTGCGCGGCAAGGGCGGGCGGACCCGGCTGGTGCCGGTGGGCGGGTACGCCTGTGACGCGCTGCGGGCGTACCTGGCTGATGGGCGGGCATCGCTGGTGGCCGGCGGTCGGGGTACCCCCGCGGTCTTCGTCAACGCCCGCGGCGGCCCGCTGTCGCGGCAGAGCGCCTGGACGATCCTGCGCCGCGCGGCGGTGCGGGCCGGGCTGCCGGTGGATGGAGCCCACGGGGTCTCGCCGCACACGCTGCGCCACTCCTACGCCACGCACCTGCTCGACGGCGGCGCCGACATCCGGGTGGTGCAGGAGTTGCTCGGCCACGCGTCGGTGACGACGACCCAGGTGTACACCCTGGTCACCGTCGAGCATCTGCGCGAGGTGTACGCCACAGCCCACCCACGCGCCCGATAGCGCGACACGTCGCCGACACGCCGGGCGCGGCCCCGCCGATCAGGGGTTTCGTGACGTACAGTCGGGCATCGGCCGTCCCCGCTCGATGTGTTCGACGGCGTCGAGCGACCGCTGGAAGTTCACAGTGGGGGATGCGCCGTCCGGAGGGGGCGACGATACCCATGGCAGGCATTGGCGGGCGAGCCGACGCGTGGACCTCCAGCCTGCGCGCGGAGCAGGCGTCCTTCGACCTCGGCGCGGGCCTCGGCCCAGCCGACCCGACCGCATACACGGAGCGCAAGCCGATCCCCGACCCGATGCCGATGGAACGGCACGGCCCGGCCCGGATCCTCGCGATGGCGAACCAGAAGGGTGGGGTCGGCAAGACCACCACCACCATCAACCTGGGTGCGGCGCTCGCCGAGTACGGCCGCCGGGTCCTGCTGGTCGACTTCGACCCGCAGGGCGCGCTCTCGGTCGGGCTCGGGGTCAACCCGCACAACCTGGACTTCTCCATCTACAACCTGCTGATGGACCGCTCCGCCCAGTTCGAAGACGTCCGGATCAAGACCGATGTGGCCGGGCTGCACCTGCTGCCAGCCAACATCGACCTGTCGGCGGCCGAGATCCAGCTGGTCAACGAGGTCGCCCGGGAGATGGCCCTGGCCCGGGTGCTGCGCCCGGTGTACAAGGAATACGACTACATCCTGATCGACTGCCAGCCGTCGCTGGGCCTACTCGCCATCAATGCACTGACCGTGGCGCACGGCGTGCTCATCCCGCTGGAGTGCGAGTTTTTCAGCCTGCGCGGCGTAGCCCTGCTGCTGGACACCATCGACAAGGTGCGCGAGCGGCTCAACTTCGACCTTGAGCTCGAGGGCATCCTCGCCACCATGTACGACAGCCGCACCACGCACTGCCGTCAGGTGCTGCAGCGGGTGGTCGAGGCGTTCGGCGACAAGGTGTACCAGACGGTGATCACCAAGACGGTGAAGTTCCCGGAGTCGACGGTCGCCGGTGCTCCGATCACCACGCTGGACCCGTCCTCGTCGGGCGCCCGGAACTACCGCCAGTTGGCCCGAGAGGTGATCGCGGCGCAGACCGAACGGGCCGCCGGGTAACCTCCGTGCTGCAGGCCGGGGTGCCGGCTGCTGCTTCGTGCCCGCGACCTGGTCAGCGGGCGTGCGTGCTGGGGATGGGACATTGGACAAGGGTCAGCCAGTGACGTCGTCGGTGGGCGACGCTGCGGAGCCTGCGGGCTCCAGCGGGTTCACCGTGCGGCTCTCCAACTTCACCGGCCCGTTCGACCTGTTGCTGCAGCTGATCGGCAAGCACAAGCTGGACGTCACCGAGGTGGCGCTGCACGAGGTGACCGACGAGTTCATCGCGTACATCCGGGCGATGGGCCAGGCCTGGGACCTCGACGAGGCCAGCGAGTTCCTGGTGGTGGCGGCCACCCTGCTCGACCTGAAGGCCGCTCGGCTGCTGCCGGCCGCGGCGGTCGAGGACGAGGAGGACCTGGCCCTGCTGGAGGCGCGCGACCTGCTCTTCGCGCGGCTGTTGCAGTACCGGGCGTTCAAGCTGGCGGCTGCACATATCGCCGGGCTGGAGACGGAGGGCGCCCGCCGGTACCCTCGGGTGGTCCAGCTCGAACTGCGGTACGCCGAAGCGTTGCCGGAAATGGTGCTGGGCATCGGAGCGCAGCGGTTGGCCGCGCTCGCGCTCCGGGTGCTGACCCCCAAACCGGTGCCGATGGTCTCGATCGACCACATTCATCAGGTCAGGGTCAGCGTCCGCGAACACGCCGGAATGCTGCGGGAGAAGCTACTGAAGGCGGGCATCGCCACCTTCCGCTCGCTCTGCTCCGACTGTCAGTCGACCCTGGAGGTGGTGGCCCGGTTCCTGGCCCTGCTCGAGCTGTACCGCGACGGGCTGGTGGGCTTCGAACAGGTGCAGGCGCTGGGGGAGCTCACCGTGCGGTGGAGCGGTACCGCTGAGGGCGAGCCCGCGTTGGATATCGACGAGTACGGCGACGAGGCGGTGGTCTCCGCCGCGCTCGATGAGCCGGCGCCTGACGTGTCGGCGCCTGAGGCGTCAGCGCTGGTGGGGTCGGCGCCTGAGCAAGGGGAAGAGGAGCAGGCATGACAGCCGACGACCTGTCGGTCACGCTGGCCCAGCAGGCGGCGACCTGGGTACCGCCATGGGCGCGTCAGCCCGAACCGGACTCCGGGCCCGAGGTGGTGGCTGAGCCCGAGGCTGTCGTCGAGCTGGAAGCCGAGCCCGAGGCTGTCGTCGAGCCGGAAGCCGAGCCCGAGGCTGAGCCAGGCGCTGAGCCGGACGTCGAAGCCGAGGTTGTCCCGGAGGCTGAGGCTGAGGCTCAGCCGGATGGTGCCGCCGAGGTTGAGCCGGCGTCCGATCTGGTGGACCTGGTGGTGCTCAGCGGCCCGCTGGAGGCGATCCTGCTGGTCGTCGACGAGCCGGTCTCGGAGGTGCTGCTGGCTCAGGTGCTGGAACAGCCGACCGAACGGGTCGCCTCCGTCCTGCATGAGCTTGCCCAGGAGTACACCGAACAGGCGCGTGGGTTTGAGCTGCGGCAGGTGGCTGGCGGCTGGCGGCTCTACACGCGTAGCAGCTACGCGCCTTATGTGGAGCGGTTCGTCCTCGACGGCCAGCAGGTACGGCTGACCCAGGCCGCACTGGAGACGCTGGCCGTGATCGCGTACAAGCAACCGGTCACCCGTTCCCGGATCTCCGGGATCCGCGGGGTCAACTGCGACGGCGTGGTGCGTACCCTCGTCTCCCGCGGACTCATCGAGGAGTGCGGCAGCGAGCCGGACAGCGGTGCCTTCCTGTACCGGACAACCCCGCTGTTCCTGGAGAAGCTGGGACTGAACAGCGTCGACGAGTTGCCGCCGCTGGCACCGTTCCTCCCCGACGATGTGGATGAGATCGCCGATGCGCAGGGCTGACCCGGGCCGAGGAGTCGGCGGCCGCAGTGGTGGTGGCAGGAGCGGCGCCTCCCGGGGCGCCGGTGGCCGGGGCGGCGGGGTTCCCGAGTCCGACGGTGAGCGGCTGCAGAAGGTGCTCGCCGCGGCGGGTGTGGGTTCCCGGCGGGCCTGCGAGGAGCTGATCGCGGCTGGACGGGTCACCATCGACGGGCGCCGCGCCGAGCTGGGCAACAAGGTGGACCCGCAGACGGCCGTCGTGCACGTCGACGGCGAGCGGGTGGTGACCAACCAGACCCTGGTGTACCTGGCGATGAACAAGCCGCGTGGTGTGGTCTCCACGATGGCCGACGAGAAGGGCCGCGCGGCACTCGCCGACTACCTGGGCGGCCTGTCGCAGCGGGTCTTCCACGTCGGGCGGCTGGACTCCGACAGCGAAGGGTTGCTGTTGCTCACCAACGACGGGGCGCTCGCGCACAAGCTGACGCACCCGTCGTACGGGGTGGCCAAGACGTACCTGTGCGAGGTGGCCGGGCCGGTCCCCCGCGGGCTGGGCAAGGTGCTCAAGGCCGGGATCGAGCTGGAGGACGGCCCGGTCCAGGTCGACTCGTTCCGTCTGGTCGATTCGTTCGGGCGCAGCGCGCTGGTCGAGCTGGTCCTGCACGAGGGGCGCAAGCACATCGTGCGCCGGCTGCTTGCCGAGGTGGGGCATCCGGTGTCCCGGCTGGTGCGCACCGACGTCGGACCGATCCGGCTGGGGGACCTCAAGCCCGGCCGGACGCGCAGACTCAACAACGCTGAGGTTGCCGCGCTGTTCCGGGCCGTGGACCGTGATGCCCCGGCCGACGACGACTACGCCGACGAACACGCCGACGCCGACGACTACGCCGCCGGTGACGACTACCCGGGAGTGGACCGGTCCACGGATGACGAGTTGTCGGCTGACGGGTAGCCGCCGGCTTACCCTACGGGCAGGCCAGGCATGATGATGGGGGCAGCGGGGGCGACGAGGAGGTAGCAGGTGGGCGTGGCGACGCGAGGTGTCGGCTGCGTGGTCGCCGTCGACGGTCCCTCCGGGGCCGGCAAGTCGACCGTGTCGCGCCGGCTCGCCGAGGCGTTGAACGCCCACTACCTGGACACTGGCGCGATGTACCGGGCGGTCACCTGGGCGGTGCTGCACGACGGGGTGGACCCGCACGACGCCGACGCCGTGGCGAAGATCGCTGACACTGTGGAACTTGAGGTGGGTACCGACCCGAAGGCTCCGTACGCGCGGATTGACGGTACCGGAGTCGACCGGGAGATCCGGGGCGCCGACGTGACTGCGGCGGTCTCCGCGGTGGCGGCCGTGCCGGCGGTACGCACCCGGCTGGTCGCCCAGCAGCGGGAGATCATCGTGACTGCCGGGCGGATCGTCGTGGAAGGCCGCGACATCGGTACCGTCGTCGCGCCGCACGCGGACCTCAAGGTGTACCTCACCGCGGACGCCGGCGAGCGGGCCCGGCGGCGCAGTACGGAGAACGCGGCGGATCTGCACGCCACCGCGACCGACCTGGCCCGCCGCGACCAGCTCGACTCGAGCCGGGTGGCGGACCCGTTGCGCCCGGCCCCGGACGCGGTGCTGCTCGACAGCACCGAACTCGGCATCGACGAGGTCGTCACGCAGGTGCTGGCGCTGCTCGGCCAGCAGGCATCAGCATGAGCGAAACCGGGTCGGCCTGGGCTGTCACGGATCCGCTGACCGGGGCGATTTCCCCGGTGGCGGAGCTCTCCGGGCCGGTGCCGATGGTGGCGGTGGTGGGCCGCCCCAACGTCGGTAAGTCCACATTGGTCAATCGGATCCTGGGGCGCCGGCAGGCCGTCGTCGAGGATGTGCCCGGGGTGACCCGCGACCGGGTGGCGTACGACGCGCTGTGGAACGGCAGGCGCTTCACCGTGGTGGACACCGGCGGCTGGCTGCCCGACGCCAGGGACCGCGCGGCAGCCATCGCCGCGCAGGCCGAGATGGCGGTACAGACCGCTGACGTGGTGCTCTTCGTCGTCGACACCGCAGTGGGCGCGACCGACGACGACGAGGCGGCGGTACGGATGCTGCGCCGTGGCGGCAAGCCGGTCCTGCTGATCGCCAACAAGGTCGACGACCAGCGGATGGAGTCCGAGGCGGCGCGACTGTGGTCACTCGGGCTCGGTGAGCCGTTTCCGGTCTCCGCGCTGCACGGGCGCGGCTCCGGTGACCTGCTCGACGCGATCCTGGCCGCGCTGCCCGTGCCGGCCCCGGTTGATGCGCCCCAGCCGCGTGGCCCGCGGCGGGTGGCCCTGGTCGGCCGCCCCAACGTGGGCAAGTCCAGCCTGCTCAACCGGTTGGCCAACGAGGAACGGGCGGTGGTCGACGCGGTCGCGGGTACCACCGTCGACCCGGTGGACAGCCTGGTCCAGATCGGTGGCGAGACCTGGCAGTTGGTGGACACCGCGGGCCTACGCAAGCGGGTCGGTCAGGCCAGCGGGACCGAGTTCTACGCGAGCCTGCGCACCGCGGCGGCGATCGAGGCGGCCGAGGTGGCGGTGGTGCTGCTGGACGCAAGCGAGCCGCTCAACGAGCAGGACACCCGGATCATCTCGATGGTGGCCGAGGCTGGCCGGGCTCTGATGCTGGCGTTCAACAAGTGGGATCTGGTCGGTGAGGAGCGCCGGCACGACATCGTCCGGGAGATCGAGCGGGAGCTGCGCCGGGTGCCGTGGGCGCTGCGGATGAACCTCTCCGCGAAGACCGGGCGCGCCGTGGACAAGCTGGCGACCGGGCTGCACCAGGCTCTGCAGAACTGGGAGCGGCGGGTGCCCACCGGCCAGCTCAACCAGTGGCTCACCGCGCTGGTGCAGGCAACTCCGCACCCGATCCGGGGCGGCCGCGCGCCGCGGGTCATGTTCGCCACCCAGGCCGGTGCCAGCCCGCCGACCTTCGTGCTCTTCACCACCGGACCACTGGATCCCGGGTACATCCGCTTCATCGAACGCAAGCTGCGCGAGGAGTTCGACTTCGCCGGTACCCCGATCGCCATGAACGTCAAGGCGCGGGCCAAGCGGCCCGGTTCACCGGCGGGCGCCAAGCGCGGGTCCGGCGCCAAGCGCGGCCGCGGCTAAGTCGCTGTCGACGTTGCCGGCGCGATCGGGCTGCGGGCGGCGCGGCGCAGCACGCGTACCCGGACCGACCAGCGCGCCGGACGGCGGAGCCGGCCGGTGGTCAGCCGCTCGGCGTTGTCGAGGAGGTCCTGGATCAGCGCCTCGTGCAGCCAGCGCACGGCCAACGGCCACAGCAGCCGCATCCGGCCGCGGGTGCGGGCGACGATCGTGTGGCTGAGCCGGCAACGGTCCGGACCGTCCGGGGTGACGATCAGTTCGTGGTAGCCGACGATGCCGATGCGTGGGTCGAAAGCGAGCCGGATCCGTTGTCCTGGCTCGTACTCGGCGACGGAGTACCGGATCGGGCCGTGCCCGCCGCGCGAGCCGGGGGCAAGGCCTGCGTCGAGGCGTAGTGGCGGCCAGGACTGCGCCGGCCACAGCCGGTCGTCCGCCGTGCCGAGGCCGTCCAGGAGCGCGCTCACCTGGTGGGCGGCGGCATCGATGGCGCGGGACTGGACGTTCTGCACGGGGTACCTCCATACGGGGGCGTATGGACCGACCGTACGCTACCGTACGGCGATGGGGCAACGGCGACGAACGTCACTGAGCGCCGAGGACTGGGCGGCCGCGGCCTTGGACGCGTTCGGTTCGGGCGGATTGGCGGCGGTGGCCGTCGAGCCGCTCGCGAAGCGGCTGGGCACCACGAAGGGCAGCTTCTACTGGCACTTCCCGCACCGGGAGGCACTCGTGGCGGCCGCCCTGGCGTTGTGGGAGCAGCGCTCAACGTCGGCGACGATCGAGGCGTTGGCCGGTGAGGCCGATCCGGCGGTACGGCTGCGGCTGCTTTTCACCCGGGTCAGTGGGTACGCCGGGCAGAGCCAGGTGGAGGCCAACCTGCTCGCCGCGACCTCGCATGAACTGGTGGGCGAGGTGGTGCGCCGGGTGGTGCAGCGCCGGATCTCCTACGTCGTCGGCCTCTTCGCCGAGGTCGGCTTCGGCAAGGGTGAGGCCACCCGGCGTGGTGTGCTGGCGTACGCCGCCTACGTGGGCCACGACGAGCTGGCCGCGCGGCTGCCGGGTGCCCTGCCGCTGCGCGGCCCAGCGAGCCTCGGCCGGTACGTGGACACGGTCCTCGACCTGCTGCTGCGCGACGCGCCGGAGCGGACCTGAGCGCGGCGCCGGAGCCGGCCGGAGCGCGGCGCCCTGATATGCGCGCGAGAGCTCCGGTACGGGTGCGCTAGGCTGTACCGGCTGCCCGGGCGAGTCGACGGCGGCATCGGGACGTAGCGCAGCTTGGTAGCGCACTTGACTGGGGGTCAAGGGGTCGTGGGTTCGAATCCCGCCGTCCCGACGCTGTGAACAGGCAATATAGATGCTCTTGATGTACATAGTGGACGGCTGTAGTCGCACGGCATCGAGCCCAGTGTGGTCACAGGAACCAGGCGAAACGGGCGATTGGACCCAACTGGGCGCCCGTTTTGATGTGAATCGCCCGCTTGAACGTGGCAGCACTTTACTTCGCAAATCAAGTGGTCAGCATGCGGGCTCATGCTGCGCGATGTTTGGACTGGCGGTCGACTCAGCGGATCAGTTCGCAGAGCCTTGCGGCGAACCGCACGACGCCGGCTCGCTCCAAGTCATTGGCGAGATCGCGGGGCGTCTTCGGGGGCCGCCGCTTCTCGGCGGCCAGCCGTACCACGGTACCGGTGACCTCGTCCGGGACGGCGTCGAGAAGGTCGCACAGGTACCCGTCGGGGTCGGCGACCCGCAGGCCCAGCGCCGCCAGCGGGCCGGCGGGGAAGTCGGTGTGGTTCCAGGTGACGATGACGGGCACGTGGCCGGCGACCGCGGCGGCGATGTGGCGACGGTCGTCGGGATCCTCGCTGGGCATCGCATCGACTAGCTTCTCGTAGTCGGCCTCGAGAATCTGCGTGTCGGCGAAGTACTCCCGGATCGCCGCAGTGATCGACGCTGTGGACTCCGGTGAGCGCTGCTGCTCACGAACGATTGCCCGTTCCCACTCGGCGAGCAGCGCCTCGGTCCATACGACCTCGTGCACGGCGTCTTCGGTCAGCGCCAGCATCAGATCCATGATCGAGAACGGGAACAGCACGTTGGTGTCGACGAACACTCGTCCCATGGTGTGATCGTCGCCGGATCAGTACGGCAGGACGGCGGACTCGACCACGTCGGCGATGCGTCGGCGCCCGGCCCGCCGCCGCTCGCGACGTGCCTGGAACGCCAAGACGTCGGCGAGGCCGACCACGCGGTGTCGGCTGCCCGGCAGATGCTCCGACGGCAGGTCTCCGGCGTCGAGGAGCCGGGCGACGAACGGTCGGGACAGCCCGAGCAGCTCTCCGACCTCGGCCGGAGTCAAACGCACTTCCGAGGGGAGCACCGTCACCGCGCGACCGGCCGACAGCTCGCCCGCCGAGGCCAGAAGAATCTTGACCAGCGCCTCCGGCAGGGGCACCTCGCGACCATCGGGCAGCCGCAGCACGAGTTCTGACACCCCGGCCACAGCCCTGCTGACCTCGGCGGCCGAGGCGCGATCCGCCGCCCTCGGCTCCACCCGTGTCGCGCTACCCAGCACGCTCGACCTCGCCATCGCGACCTCCACCCCAACCGATATCGGAAACAACTGTAACCTAGCGTCCCATCTTCGGCCACACTGGCGGGTCCGGCCGGCCCCGGGCGCCGGATTGGTGCGCGCTTGGGCTGGCGCAAGGTCACTGGCCGCGGCCTTCTCGTTGGCCCGGCACACCTTCCGCAACCTCCCGGCTTCAGCTCCTTGATCCGCTGCGCTTCGGGCGGTGCTGACCCCAGCGCCGCCCGGTGTCTTTCGGCATCGTCCGAGCCGCTGTTCGTGGATCGTGTTGGAAAGCCGGCCCGCTCGTGTCCCGAACGGTCAGCGCCACCGACGTCCGATCTCCGCAGACCTTGGCACCGGCGTGGCGCTGGCTCATGGATGGCGGTCGGTCCTCACGACCGGCGGCGGGGTGGCTTGCGGTCCAGACCGATGCGTACGTCGAGGCCGAGGTGCTCGGCGAGCAGGTGCTTGAGTTCAGGACCTTCGATCAGGCTGATACGTTCCTGCTGGTTGGCGGCGAATTGGCGGCCGGCGCTGCCGAACCACGCGGTCGTGACAAGGATGCCCTTGGTCGCGCGCTTGTCCTCCATCGCGCCCCACAGCGCGCGGACTGCGTCGGGTTCGACCACGCCCTTGTACCGCTTGGCCTGGATCACGCAGACCCCGCCGAGGATCGGGTCCTCGTGGACCGCGACCGCGTCGATGCCATCGTCACGCGAGGCATGGGTAACCCAGGACTTCATCCCGATCTTCTCGAACAGCTGCCTGACCAGTTGTTCGAACTTGAACGGGTCCATCTGGAGCAGGTCGAAGCGCCCGTCCAGGTCCGCCGCCGCATCGAATTCGTCGGCGAACTTGTACCTGGCCAGGTCGAAGTCGACCACCGGTGGGACCGCTTCCAGGTCGTACGGGTGCGGCGAGACCAGCGCGTTGAGGTGCCGCAGGCAGGCGACCGGATCCAGGTGTGCCAGCTCCAGCTCGTCGAAGGCGGTCCGGTTGGCGCTGACGCTGACCAGGCAAGGGTGGATCTGCTTGCCCGTGGCCGGGTCGCGGGTGGTTACATGACCGTTGAACACTAGTAGGCGCGGGTGTGGAAGCTCAGTGGTCAACGACTATGGTCAAATGCGGCCTAGGAATTCTCCTCGACGCCTTTACCGGGCCAGTTTGACCGCGCTGCGGTTGCTGGTGACCGCGAGTCGTCTGCTGGTGCCCATTGTGGTGGCAGCCCAAGGGGCTCGAAGAGGCGGTTGTCCAGGAATCGGGTCATCCCGCCGACCAATCCACTGTGGATAGTCAAGACCATGATGCCGGCGGGCCGGCCCACGCGGCCGCCCGGCTCGGTGAGATAACAACCGAACGCTGGCTGGCGATTCGCTCGCATCGGCACCAGCAGCATGCGCCTCTGGCCCCGCCACGCGCCGCTCACGTGCAGGAACGAGGCGATTGCCGCCGAGCCGTCGTACTCGTGTGGCGCTGGCGGCATGGCGAGCCAGGCGTCGTCCGTGAGCAGCCCGAGCAGTCCGTCGATGTCGCGGGCGATGAACGCTGCGGCGAAACGCCGGCACAGCTCCTGCTCCTCTGGCGAGGCCGGGACAGCCCGATCGGCCGTGGCGCGGCTGCGCTCCAGGGTGGCCCGCGCCCGTTGCAAGGCACCCTTCACAGTGGTCTGCGTCGTGTCGAGCATCCCAGCGACCTCGGCCGCGGAGTACCCGAGCACATCGCGCAGCACCAACGCGGCTGCCTGGCGCGGGGGAAGCTTCTGCACGCCCACCACGAACGCGAGCTCAACCGACTCGCTCAGGTCGTAACGCGCCTCCGGACCCGGCGCCGCATCCGGGAGCTGATCAAGCCAATCGTCCGGGTACGGCTGCAGCCAAGTCACCTCCGATCGGCGAGTCGGCTCTGGGGGCGTAAAGGGCGGCACCGGCGCGGCCGGAATGCGTCGACCACGGTCGCGCCGGGCGTTGAGGCAGCGGTTGGTCGCGATGCGGTACAGCCAGGTCCGGACAGAGGCGCGCTCCTCGAAGCCGGGTAGTCCGCGCCAGGCGGCCAGCATGACCTCCTGCAGCACATCCTCGGCGTCGGTGAGCGATCCCAACAGCCGGTAGCAGTGCACGTGCAACTCGCGGCGGTACGGCTCGACCAGCTCCTGGAACGCGCCGTGGTCACCGGACCGGGCCCGTGCCACCAGCACTTCGGTCATCCGTGGATCGTGCCACGCCTGGCGTTCCATTCGCGCGCTCGCTGGTGTCTGTACCGGCAGACCCATCCGATCGAGGACCACGAGGAGTTCCGATGACTCGCCAGCACATCCCTGCGCCAGACGTCGCGATGGCCTACCACAAGGCTTGGGCGAGCGGCAAACTCGACGAAGCCATGGTCTACATCGCCGACGACGTGGTGTGCGACACGCCGGCCGGCCGGATCGAGGGGGCCGACGCCTACCGGGCGTTCATGGCGCCATTCGTCGAGATGCTGATCAATACGAAGCTTGTGGCGGTCTACGGCGACCGGGAGCGGGCCGTCATCGTGTACGACACGGTGACGAAGCTGGTGCCAAGCGGGCCGGCCGCGGAGTGCGTCGCGGTTCGCGATGGCAGGATCGTCCACAGTCGGTTCATCTTCGACCGACTTCCATTTCAGGCGGCGCGTTCGATTGACGAATCTTGAAACGGGCGTCGGTATGGCATTCGCCGACCAGCGTCAGATCGGGCAACGGTTCATGATCGGGTGAGGCGGTACGATCCGGCGTGTGGTGGTTTACCAGGCGCGTGATGCCCAGATCGACATGGGCGCGACCGCGTACTGTCGCTCGCCGGCTCGACGGTGAGCGCCGTGGGCAAGTATGCGCCGATGAGCATGGCGACGCTCGCCGAGCACCTGATCGCCACCTCAGAAGAGCGGGTGCGGTGGAAGCTGGTGTGGGAGTTCCTCGAGGAGTACCGCTGGGAACCGGCTGGCACCCAGGTCGGCCTGATACGGGGGGAGCCACGACCGATCGGTGATGAGCGTTGGGATGCTCTGCTCGCCGCTCTGGCCGAACACCTCGGTGCCCAGCACGATCTTGCGCCACCACCCTGGACCGACTCGCGGGTGCTGCGCCGCGCCTGGTTCCCCGCGGAGTCGGCGATCCAGCGCGCCGACGCTTTGGTCCACCCACCGGCCGCGTTCCGTAAGCATGGCGTCTATCTATCGTCTCATGATCCGAAGGCGGCATGACCGACTCGGGCGGCGTGCTCATGGGCCGCATGGATCTGGAACGCGCCTACACCGCTCTCGGCGACCGCCTCGCCCGTCGGGGCGTGGTCGCGGACATCTTCGTGGGTTGGTGGGGCCGCGATGGCGTTGGCCTACGACGCGAACCGCGTAACTCGAGATGTCGATGCCATGTTCGTGCCTCACGGCGTCGTGGTGGAGAAGTCGCGGGCCGTGGCCGAGGAACTTGGTCTTCCGCCGTGGTGGCTCAACGAACAAGCCAGCGTCTATGTCTCCGGCAAGGACGACCCAGGCAAGAGGCGCGTCTTCGACCATCCGAACCTGCGTGTGATGGTTGCCTCGCCCGAACACATCTTCGCCATGAAAGCATTGGCCGCACGTGCACGGGACGTCGACGACCTGCGGCACCTCGCCGAACTCGCTGGCGTCAGCACCGTCCACGATGCGCTGCGCATCTGTCGGTGGCCCCTCACCCGACGAGCAGGTCTCGTCGCGGGCTCGGGGCGTTCTTGAGGAGCTATTCGAGTAGCTGCACCGGCCCGGACGCATGACTCCTTTACTCGGCCGGTTTACGCTTGCGGCGACCTGGGCAAACATCGTCGAGCATGCCGCTGGGCCACCGGACTACTGGGGGTCAAGGGGGGGGTCAAGGGGTCGTGGGGTCGTGGGTTCGAATCCCGCCGTCCCGACCAAGAAACCGCAGGTGAAGGGCCAGATTTCCGAAGTCGGAGAGCTGGCCCTGATCTTGTTGACCGTCATTTGACCGTGAGTATGGACGTGCCGGGCGGTCCCTCGACGTAGGGCTCAATTTCGGTGCTCACCAGGACGATCGCGCGCGGCCGAGGCCGGCAGCGGGTGTGTTCAAACGGGGTTTGTCCTCCTGCCTCAGCAATCGAAGTGGATGGCCACCACGTCAGCGCCGGCGATGGCTGGCAAATTCGTGTTGATAACCCAGAGGTCAACAGGTTCAATCCTATGTTGCGCGGGTTCGTCTCCCCGGTCGACCGTTTGAGTGACAGACCCCCGGCTGGCGGTCGTTGACCGGTGGTGGGACCTGGCCGTCGCCACGTGGAGCGTCGCCTGGAACCTCGGACGGCATTGGGAACAGCCATTCCTGGCCGCCTACGGCGTTGGGCCCGACGAGCCGCGGATGGCGTTCCACCGGCTGCTGTACGACCTGATGTAGCGCCGGACGCTACTTTCGGCCCGCGGCGCAAGCGGCGTCACAACATTGGTGGCGGACACAGCGTGCAGCCCGCGAAACGGCGCACCGGTCCTCCGGAGGCGCTCGCCCCGGCTTCGGGTCGGACTGGGGCTGGCAGAGGAGGGGGAGGGGACCGTGATCGGGGTGCCGGTGCGGGTGCGGCAGGGGACCGTCGATGACGCCGAGGCGGTGGCGGCGGTGCACGTGCGCGCCTGGCAGACGGCCTACGCCGGGATCGTGCCCGACGACGTGCTCGCCGCGCTCGACCCGGTCCAGCGGGCCAAGCGCCGCCGTACCCAGCTGGCTGACCCGCACCGCCCCGGCATGCTGTTCGTCGCGGTCTGCGACGGTGCGGTGGTGGGTTTCGCCGAGGTCGGACCGGGCCTGGTCGGCGACGACCAGTTCGATGACGACACCGGGCAGGTGTACGCGCTCTACGTCGACCCGGGCTGGTGGCGCCGCGGCGTCGGCCAGGCGCTGCTGGACGTCGCCCTGGCCCACCTGCTCGCGGCGCGGCCCCGGCCGGTACGGCTGTGGGTCCTCGCCGCGAACACCGCGGCACGCCGGTTCTACGAGCGGTACGGATTTGCCGCCGACGGCACCGTCGCCCCGTACACCGTTCATTGTTCTGACGGCACCACGGTCGACCTCGACACGCTTCGCTACGTGCGTACCGGCTGAACCGGGCTCATGGCTCGGCGTCGAGTCGCCGTTCTTCGCCATCTCGTACGCCTTGGTGCGGCCCGGGCTGGCCGCACACGCACGCCAGGGTCCGTAGGTGGGTAGGGGGTACCTGCTGGTGTCGTACCCGTCCGGCATGCTGGTGCCCGACGGATGCGGACTTCGCGTGAAGGGTGACGTGGGTGGGCGCGGGTTTCGGGCTGGACGACTTCAGCCTCGACGACCGGTTGCGCCTGTTCCATTTCGCGGCGGCGGAGCACCGGCTGTCGTACCTGTGGCTGCTGCGGGCCTTTTGAGCGCGGCCGGGTCAACTACCACGTCCTGCTGCACAGCGGGGAGGTCGCCGACCTGCTCGCACAGTTGCGCACCGAACACCCCGACACGCCCGATCCGGCGACCCTGGAGCTGCCCCGGCTGCTCGACACCCTGGTGGAATGGGGCAACCTCGACCGCAGCCAGGACGGCGCGCGCGCCACGACGATCCAGGAGTACCGCAACCGTCACTCGGTCTATCAGTTCACCGAGGCGGGCTACCGGGCGCACCAGGCGGTTGAACAGGTGCTCGCCGCCAGTCTGGCCGCGGGCGGATCGAGCCGCGCCGGCTCAACCCGTTCGCCAGCGAGGAACGGACGATGAAGTCCAACCTGCTCTACCGCGGCCAGGAGGCGTCCTACTCGTACGTCTGGTTGGAATTCCGCCGAGCCGCGCCAGCTCAGCCCGCTGCGGCCGACCCGCTGCCGGACGAGTACGTGACCGTCGGCGTCGGGATGCGGGCGCACCGCCACACGGACGGAGTCAAACGCTGGTACTTCGTCGCCGGCGGCCGGGTGGGCGTGGACCTGTCGCTGTTCGGGCCCGACGACCGGCCGCTGACCCGCAAGGAACTCGCCGCAGAGGTCGGCGCCGACGCGGTGTGTGACACCTCAGCCGAGCATCGGGCCGCCGTCGACGCGCGGCTGTTCGGGCTGGGCCGGGAGCGCTTCGAGCAGTTGCTCAACCTGGTGTTGACGCTGCGCCGGCCGCAGCTGGCGAAGAACCTGGATCCGGTGAAGCTCTCGGAGACGCTCACCGAAGGGCTGCGTCCGCTCGACGAGGATCTGGTGGGCGAGGCGTCGCGGTCGTTCGACGACATGGAAGCCGTCCAGCGCTCGCTCGACGGGCTGGTTGCGGCCGACGAGGCGGCGAAGGCGTTCCTGTCGGTGTACGCCACGTACCTGCGCACCCATGCGCGCGCAGCTGCCGATGCACTCACCGCTCGTCGAGGCGTGGTGTCCGGCGAGCGCCAGCGGCTGACGTCGGCCCGCGCCGCGCAGGTCGCCGCCGCCGCCGGGCTGGTGGGCGCTGGGCAGGAGCTGGGGGCCGCCGAGCGGGCGCTGGGTACGGCCCGCGCGCATCTTGACAGCCTGCGGGCGAGCGAGGCGTACCGCTCCCGTGAGCAGTTGCTCAAGCTCGCCGAGCTGGTTGCGCAGTTGGCGGACGCGGCGCGCGCGGCGGCGGCCGAGGCCGGGCGTCGGCGGGCTGAGGCAGCTGCGCGGGAGCGTGACCTGATCGCTGCCGTGGCCGCCTTGGGAGAGCAGGAGGCTGAGGCGTCCCGTGCGGCGGCCGGGCTCGCGGCCGACGCGGCCGACGCCGGCATCGCCTGGGGGCACCTGGACGCTTCGGAGGAGGTTTCGACGATCGGATCGCGGCCCGGGTCGTCGCCCGTCGTGGCGACGTTTCGGCGGTACGCGAGGCCGCCGCGGGGCTGGCAGCGGCGGTACGCGACCACACCCGGGCAGCCGAGGAGCTGGCGGCCGCCGAGGAGTTGGCGGCGAAGGCGGAGCGGATCGAGCGGGATGCCTCCGCTGTGGCCGAAGAGGCGCGCGCGCAGCTGCGGTCGCGGTTGACGTCCTGGGTGGACGAGCACGCCGACAGCCTGCGGGCGATCGACGCGGCGCTGCCGCAGCCGATGGCGGCGGCGCTGGAGGCTGCGGGCGAGGCCGCCGGCGAGCCGGGAACCGAGGAGCCCCGCGCGGTCTTCGCCCGGCTGCTGGCCGATCCCGTGCAGCGCCAGCGCGACCAGGCGGCCGCGCTGCGCTCCAGCCGCGCAGCGCTGGTCGCCGAACGCGCCGCCGCGCGGGAGGAGCGCGACCGGATCGCCGCCGAGCACGACGACGCGCCAGAGCCCTGTGTGGCCCGCTCCGCGTCCCGGTCCGGCCGCCGGGGTGCGCCGCTGTGGCGGCTGGTCCGCTTCGCCGACAATCTCGCGGCGTCCGATGCCGCCGCCATCGAGGCGGCGCTGGAGGCGGCCAATCTCCTTGACGCCTGGGTCGACGTCGAGGACGGGGTGACCCGTGCGTCCGTTGATGCGGGCGTGGCCGACGGCTTCCTGGCACCGCTACCGGTGTCGGCGCGACCGGCCGGCAGCACCCTCGCCGACGTGCTCATTGCGGAGGAGCAGGAGCTGGTCGGAGCGGACCGGGTACGGGAGGTGCTTCTCTCGGTCGCGCTGGTATCCACTGTGGACGCTTCGTTGGCCACGCCCGCGGTCTCGGTCACCGGACAGTTCGTGCAGGGTATCCAGCTCGGCGGATACGGCAAGGCGCACGCCGAGTACATCGGTGCGACCGCGCGGCAACGCCGGCGCGAACTGCGGATCGCGGAGTGCGACGCGAGGATCGCCACCCTGGGCGTCGAGATCGATCAGGCCGACGCCGGGCTGGAGCGGTGCACGGCACTGCTCGTGGCAGTCGGCGAGGCCGGCAAGGAGCTGCCGGACACCGCGCCGGTGCTCACCGCCCTGCGGCGGCACCACGAAGCGGCGGTAGAGCTGAGACTGCGGCGCGAGGCGGTCGACCGTACCCGCGCTCGGCTCGACGAGGCGACGGTCCGGCACGCCGCAACGGACCGCGCACTCTCCCGGGTGGCTGCCGAGCGCTCGCTCGACCCGGTTGCGGTGGACGAGGTGGCTGGCGCGGTGCGGCGCTTCGAGAACGCGGGCCAGCACCTCGCCGCGGCGCGCCGGCTCGTGGCAGGAGCAGTGGCAACGCGCGGCGGCGCCGCTGCCCGCCTCGACGAGGCCTCGTCGGCGCACGAGATTGCCGGCGGGGCGGCGGAAGAGGCGGCGCGGCGCCACGCGGAGCAGGACGAACAGCTCGCCACGCTGCGGGCAGCGTTGGGGACGGACCCCGAAACGATCGAGCAGCGGGTGGCTGACGCTCGCCAGAGCATCGGCAACGCAGAGGCCCGACTGTCGGCCGCGCATGGCGGCAAGGAAGCGGCCACGGCCGAGCTGGCCAGGGCCGAGACCGAGGTGCGGGGCACGTGGTCGGCTCTTGAGCTCGCCGTAGCGGAGGAGCGGCGCACCGCGCGGGTGCTCGCCCCGTACGCCGTGCCTGAGGTGCTGGCTCTGCTGCGCTGCCCAGAGCACCTGCGCTGGCCGGGCCTTGCCGAGGACTGGCCGGATCCGTCCACAGTGGTCGACGGTGCCCGGCAGTCGCTGCCGGAGCTGGTTGTCCAGCTCCACGACGCTCTGTTGGCGGCGACCCGTGACCTGACCCCGACCGAGTCGTCGCTCAAACAGAGCGTCACGCGGCTCAACCGGGCGCTGGAGGATCTGCAGACCCAGCTCACAGCGGCTGGGCAGGACCACCGCCCCGAGTGGGAGCTGATCGACTCGGTCGTGGTGGTCCGGGTCGCCGACGAGCAGGGGTACGCCCCGATCGGGGTGTTCGGGGCCCGGATCGCGGCCGCGCGCGCCGAGCAGGAGCAGCTGCTCACCGAGTCGGAGCGGCGGATCCTGGAGGACACGCTGCTCGCGCAGCTGGCCCGGCAGATCCACGACCGTACGGTCGACGCCCGCGATCTGGTGGCCCGGATGAGTACTGAGATGCGGGCCAGGCGGATGTCGTCCGGTGTCAGCGTCGGGGTGGGCTGGCCGATGGCGGACGGGCTCGATGAGGAGCAGCGCGCGGTCTGTGCTCTGCTGGAGCGCGATGCCGCGGGCCTCGGACCCGACGAGCTGGCCAGGATGAGGGCGCAGTTCGCCTCGCGTATCAAGGGCGCGCGGGCGGCCCGGCCCGATCGGTCCTACCGTGAGCTGCTCGCCGAGGTGCTCGACTACCGGCGTTGGCGGCGGTTCGCGTTCACGCTGCACCGTCCCGGATCCCCCGGTGGGGAGGCGCTGACCCGGGCGCGGCATTCGCAGCTCTCCGGCGGCGAACAGTCGGTCTCGCTGCACCTGCCGCTCTTCGCCGCGGCGCATGCGCTGTTCGAGTCCGCACGTTCCATCGCACCCCGGCTCGTCGCCCTGGACGAGGCATTCGCCGGCGTCGACGAGCAGGGGCGCAGCGAGCTCATGGCGCTTGCCGTGCAGTTCGATCTCGATCTGTTCATGACCGGGTACGACCTCTGGGCGACCTGCGCCGCGGTGCCCGCGACGGCCCACTACGACCTGTCACACGCGCCACTCGAGCACCTGGTGAGCACGGTTCTGCTGGTCTGGGACGGCGCGGAGAACCTGGCCGACTTCGACTCCTCGCTCGCGGCGGCACTGGGGTCGCCGCTGACCCGGCGAGCCCCGGTCGGCTCGCCGGCCACGGAGCCAGATCTGCTGGATGACGAGTGACCGGCGATCTGGGCGACCTTGACGTGCTCCGCGGACCCGGCTGGGTGCGTCTGCTGCGCGCCGCGCGGCGGCGGCTGGAGTCGTCCGGCGGCAGCGTGACCGGATCGGTGGGAGTGGGCGTCCCTTCCGACGAGGAACGCAGGGTGGTCATCGCGGTGACCGGACGGCACCGGCCGCCCGACGTGGCGCGGGTGTCGGTGCAACTTTCCGATGTGGACGGATGGCTGCGTCGGTCACACGGCCTCGGCCTCTTCATTCGACTGCGGAGAGGCGCCCGCGACCTTGGACAACTGATCGAAAAGAGTGCGGCTGCGTAAGTCTTTCGCTTGGGGGTCAAGGGGTCGTGGGTTCGAATCCCGCCGTCCCGACCAAGAAACGGGTACCCGATGGAGCCGCGTCGATCCGGCCGGTCTGACCGGATCCTTACCATCGCCGTACCTGCGGGCAACGGTCGCGCCGCAGGCTCCGAGGTATGTCAGAGCCTTTCGACTCCGAACCGACCGTGTCAATTCCGGTACCGCCGCCGGTGTTCGTTGCTGCGCCGGTGGCGCCCCGGCCGCGCCGGCACCGCCGGGCACTGGTCATCGCCGCCGCGGTCGCTGTTGGGATCGCCGGCCTCGGCGGTGCCGGCTGGGCGCTCAGCGTCGCCGGCGGTAAGGCACCGGCGGCAGCCGTCGCGTTGCCCAGCGCCTCGGCATCGGAACCGGCCAAGGGACATGGCAAGGGACATGGCAAGGGGCATGGGGTGAGCGGAACCATCGTCGTGGAGTCCGGCTCGACGTGGACGCTGCATACCGAGGCCGGCCGTACGGTCACCGTGACGCTCACCGCGCAGACGCGATACGGGAAGAAAAAGAACCCGGCAGTGCCCACCGACTTCCCGGTTGGTGCCACGGTCGTGGTGTCCGGCACCCTGACGGGCTCGACAATCACCGCCGAGCGGATCGCGGCGCCGGCCACCGCGTCGAAGTCGCCGAGCCCGACGCCGTCGGCGAACTGAGCCGTGATTCGGGAACCATGGGAGGTCCTCGTCCGCTCACTGCCGGACCAGGACCTAGAAAGTACTTGTCAAAGTGGAAAGTACTTTCTACTCTGACGCCATGACGCAGAATGACTCCACCCCACCGACCAGCGCCCAGGCGCAGGAGCACCTCGCCGCCGCCCGCGAACTCGCCACCACCACCGCCCGCCGCGGAGCCGCCGTAGGCTCGGTCACCACTGCCGCAGTGGGTGTTCTTGTGGCGGGCGCGCTCGCCGCGGCGTCCTTTTTCGCGCCGGGACACAAGGTCGCCTTCACCCTGTCGTTCGCGATCTACGGGGTCGCACTGGCCCTGCTGATGGTGTGGCATATCCGCACGCAGGTGGTCGCCCAGCGTGGCTTCGGTCGGGCCTACACCCGCGCGTTCATCATCACCATCGTGCTGTACGGCATCGGTGTGGCACTCATCCCTCAGCACCTGTCGTGGCCATGGACGGCCGCCTTCTGCGTGCTCGTGGCACTGCCGATGCTCGTCACCGGCGCCCGCATGGCGATCAGTGCGCGCCGATGAGCGACACCGAGGCCACCCACCCCCGCCACCGCCTCAACGAGACCATCCACCCGCTGGTGCGGTTCAGCATCATGGCCGCGCTGGTGGCGGCGGACCAGGCTGAGTTCGGCTTCGTCCGGGACACGGTGCAGGTATCGGACTCGGTGCTTTCCAAACAGGTCACCGTGTTGGAGGCGGCCGGCTACGTCAAGGTACGCAAGGGATACGTCGGCAAGCGCCCGCGTACCTGGCTGTCTCTGACAGCGGACGGCAGGCAGGTCTTCACGGACCACCTCGCCGCCCTGCGCGACATCGCCGGCAGGGCCTGAGCGCATCGCGGGCGGCGTCCTCAGGAGGCCAACGAGCGGGTCACCCGAGCAGCCCGGCCAACCCCTGCTCGACATGGCCCTGCCCGCGGAGCAGGCCGCGGGTACGGTGATCGTCATGCAGCCGACGGCGCAGCTGATTTCGCGGGCCAGCTTTCCTGGCGCACGCCATCTGATCAACAATCGTGGGCGCGCGCTCCGGTCCGCCGCCGGTGTCCGGGTGCCGATGGCGGTGCAGGGCCGGCTGTTCGTGTACGACCTTGAGACCCTGCTCTCCGGCGACGTGCGTCCGGTCGCGGAGTTTCCCTTGCCCGCGGCCGGCTTTCAGCATTCGGCCAGCGTCACCCCCGACCTGTCGACCGCGGTGTTTTCGATCGCTCGTAGCCAGACGGCGGTCCAGGCGATCGACCCTGCGGGCGGGGTCCGATGGGAGTGGCGTCACGAGTACAGCGAAGGTTCGAGTCTGCTCACTGCCGACGGCCGACAGGTGTGGGCGGTGGTGGCGGCCCGGGACCGGCGGAGCCGGGACTGGACTTCGGAATGGGTTGTCCTGGACGCCGCGGACGGGCGGCTGCTGGACCGGGCACCGCTGCCGTGGCGCGCCGATGAGGATGACCTTGTGGCGCACCCCGACGGTCGGCACGTCGGCCTCTGCCGCGTCCAGGAGGATCGCTGCGCGGTGTTCTGGGGACGCTACGACGCCGACGGCGGGCTGCAGGTCTGGGAGTTCTCCTCAGCCGACGAGATCATCATCGGCATCGACCCGACCGGTCGGCTGGCCGTGCTGACCGGCGTCGACGGGCAGTTCATCAGGCTGCGCGCGTTTCCACACGGCGCCGTCGGGTCGGGGGTGTCCGCAGCCGAGGCGGGGCAGCACCGGTGGTACCAGTACGCGGGCTTCGTAGACCCGACGACGCTCATCGCTTCGTCAAGCGCAACCGTGGACATGACCGGGACCGACGCGAGTCATTGGTTGATCGCTGCTCCGGTGCCGGAGATGGGTGAGTACGCCCCTCACATCGCCCCCGACATCGCCCGCGGCACGCTGCGCGGCACGGTGAGCTATCCACCCCCCATCGCGGGGTACCCGATGGCTCACCTGTGGCCGCTGGGGGACGGTACCTGGCTGACCGCCGACGGGAACGCGTTGTATCGATGGTCGTTGGCGTAGCCGAGCGGGGTACCGGGGTGGCTGGGCGCATCCGGTCTGTGGACCGTGCCGCTATGCTCCGCCAGGACTGCAACGGAGATCGCGGATCGGAGCGCCATGGACATCTGGCACATGATCGAGAAGGAACGGGCGTCGCTGGTGGACGCGCTCGCCGCACTGCCGGACGGTGACTGGGACAAGCCGTCGCTCTGTACGGGTTGGACGGTGCGTGAGGTGGTCGGCCACCTGATCGCCACCGCGAACATGACGCCCCCGAAGTTCTTCGCCAAGCTCGCCGGCAGCGGCTTCAACTTCCAGAGCCTGACCCGCAAGGACATCCAGCAGTTCACCGCAGGCAGGACCAACGCCGGACTGGTGGACGCAATGCGCTCGCGGGTCCAGGCACGCACCGCCCCGCCGGGGCCGGCGGCCTCCTGGCTGGGCGAGACGATCGTGCACGGCGAGGACGTCTTCCGCGCACTCGGCGGGTACCGCGAGCACCCCGTCGAGCATGTCGTCGCCGTCGCCGATTTCTACAAGAACAGCAACATGCTCATTGGCGCAAAGAACCGGATCAACGGCGTCACCCTGCGGGCGACCGATACCCACTGGCGCCACGGTACCGGCCCCGAGGTCAGCGGGCCGGTCATCGCGCTGGTCCTGGCCATGACCGGGCGCAGGGCCGCGCTCGACGACCTGCACGGCGACGGCGTCGCCGTGCTCCGCGAACGCGGCTGACCGCCCGCCGCTATACCCTAGGGGGGTAGCAATAGCGGCCCCGGGAGGAACGGTGCACGGGTACACCCCGAACAAGTCCAGTCATCTGGCCCGGCTGCGGCGCATCGAGGGACAGGTGCGCGGGCTGCAACGCATGGTCGAGGAGGACCAGTACTGCATCGACGTTCTCACCCAGATTTCGGCGGCCAACAAGGCGTTGCAGGCCCTCGCCCTGCAGTTGCTGGCCGAGCATCTGGGCCACTGCGTCACACAGGCGATCACCGACGGCGGGCAGCAGGCCGAGGCGAAGATCCGTGAGGCCAACGGGGCGATCGCCCGCCTGGTCCGCAGCTGACGGCGTGAGCCGAGGGGGACCGGTCCGTGGACCGGCCGGTGCGAAGATACCCTAGGGGGGTATCGTTGGGTCGGCGGGAATTGCGAAGGGGGACAACCATGCAGACGAACACGTACACCGTCAAGGGAATGACCTGCGGGCACTGCGTCAGCTCCGTGTCGGGCGAGGTGGCCGCCCTGGCCGGCGTGCACGAGGTCCACGTCGATCTGGCCACCGGTGCGCTGAGCATCGCCAGCGAGCAACCGCTGGGCATCGACGCGGTGCGCGCAGCGGTCGAAGAGGCAGGCTACGAACTCGTCGGCTGAGCCGCCGCGACGACCCGGTGGCCCGTCCTCCCGACTCTTGAGGAGTTGCCATGGCGACTGAGGGCACCCGCTCGGGCCTTGCGGTGTCCACCGGGCTGATCGAGCTGGAGATCGGCGGGATGACCTGCGCGACGTGCGCGGCCCGCATCGAGAAGAAGCTCAACAAGCTCGACGGCGTCACGGCGAGCGTCAATTACGCCACCGAGAAGGCCCGGGTGACCTTTCCGGCGTCGCTGACCCCGGCAGATCTGATCGACACCGTGGAGCAGATCGGCTACGCCGCCCGGGTACCGGCGCCCCTGGCGCCTTCGGCAGAGGCGGGTCCGGACCCGGCCGCCACGGAACTGGCCGGGCTGCGGACCCGGCTCCTGGTCAGCCTGGCCCTGTCGGTACCCGTGGTCGCGATGGCCATGGTGCCCGCGCTGCAGTACCCCAACTGGCAGTGGCTGTCGGCGATCCTGGCCACCCCGGTGGTCTTCTACGGCGGTGCGCCGTTCCACCGGGCCAGCTGGGCCAACCTGCGCCACGGCGCGGCCACCATGGACACGTTGATCACCATCGGGACGCTGGCGGCGTACGGCTGGTCGCTGTACGCGCTGCTGTTCGGTACGGCCGGACAGCCCGGCATGCACCACGGGTTCACCTTCGCCGTGGACCGGATGGCCGGGGCGAACAGCATCTACCTGGAGGTTGCCGCCGGGGTGACCACCTTTATCCTGGCCGGCCGGTTCTTCGAGGCCCGGGCCAAGCGGCGCGCCGGGGCAGCGCTGCGGGCCCTGCTGCAGCTGGGCGCCAAGGACGTCGCGGTGGTGCGCGACGGGATCGAGCAACGGATACCCGTCGACGGCCTCGTGGTGGGCGACCGGTTCGTGGCCCGCCCCGGCGAGAAGATCGCCACGGACGGGGTCGTCGAGGAGGGTACGTCCGCGGTCGACCAGAGCATGGTCACCGGGGAGAGCATGCCGGTGGAGGTCGGACCCGGCACCCCGGTGGTGGGCGCCACGGTCAACGCCGGCGGCCGCCTGGTGATCCGAGCGACCCGGGTCGGCGCGGACACGCAGCTGGCCCAGCTGGCCCAGCTGGTCGAGCAGGCGCAGAACGGCAAGGCTGCGGTGCAGCGCCTCGCTGACGGGATCTCGGCGGTCTTCGTGCCGGTCGTCATCGTGCTGGCCCTGGGCACGCTCGGGTCCTGGCTACTGGCCGGGCAGGGCGCGGCGGTGGCGTTCACCGCCGCGGTCGCTGTGCTGATCATCGCCTGCCCGTGCGCGCTGGGCCTGGCCACGCCGACCGCGCTGCTGGTCGGGACCGGGCGCGGGGCCCAGTTGGGCATCCTCATCAAGGGCCCCGAGGTGCTGGAGTCCACCCGGCGGGTGGACACCGTGGTGCTCGACAAGACCGGTACGGTCACCACCGGCCGGATGTCCCTTGTGGACATCGTGATCGCCGATGGGGTCGACGAGGCCGAGGCGCTGCGTGTGGCCGGTGCCGTCGAGCACGCCTCCGAACACCCGATCGCCCGGGCCATCGCGGCCGCCGCCATCGACCGGTTCGGGGTGCTACCAGCGGTGAGCGGGTTCACCACCCTTGAAGGCCTCGGTGTGCGCGGCCGCGTCGGCGACGCCACCGTGCTGATCGGCCGGGTGCAACTGTTGACCGACCAGGGTCACCAGCTCCCCGACCGGCTCGCCGCGGCCATCACTGCGGCGCAGGCCGCTGGACGGACCACCGTGGTGGCCGGCTGGAACGGAGCCGTGCACGCCGTGTTCGTCGTCGCCGACACGATCAAACCCACCAGCGCGCAGGCGGTACTCCAGTTGCGCGCCCTGGGCCTGACCCCGGTGCTGCTCACCGGTGACAACATGGCCGCCGCCCGTGCCGTGGCGGCGCAGGTCGGTATCGACGAGGTGCACGCCGAGGTGTTGCCGGCCGACAAGGTGGAAGTCGTCAAACGCCTGCAGGCGCAGGGCAGGGTCGTGGCGATGGTCGGCGACGGGGTCAACGACGCCGCCGCGCTTGCCCAGGCCGATCTGGGTCTGGCCATGGGTACCGGCACCGACGCCGCCATCGAGGCCAGCGACCTGACCCTGGTCCGTGGCGACCTGCGGGTGGCCGCCGACGCGATCCGGCTGTCCCGGCGGACCCTCGCCGTTATCAAGGGAAACCTTTTCTGGGCGTTCGCCTACAACGTGGCCGCGCTGCCGCTTGCCGCCGCCGGTCTGCTCAACCCGATGATCGCCGGTGCCGCGATGGCGTTCAGTTCGGTCTTTGTGGTCTCCAACAGCCTGCGGCTGCGCGGATTCCAGCCACTGGCGGCCAACCGCGACAGCCACACCGCGGGCACCGCCCGCAGTGCCAGGTAAGCGTCGCCAGCGACCAGAAACCGCCCAGACCATAGGAGACAACATCTCGTTCGCTACTTCCGCAGGTCAGCCTGACGGCGGCTACCGCTACGGCGTCAGCACGACCTTGACGCACTCCTCCCGGCGGTGCTTGAAGATCTCGTAGCCACGGGGCGCATCGCTGAGGCTCATCCGGTGGGTGACCACGAAACTGGGATCGATGTCGCCGTGCCGGATCCGATCCAGCAGTGGACGCAGGTACCGCTGCACGTGGCACTGTCCACTGCGGATGGTCAGCGAACGGTTCATCACCGTACCCATCGGGAACTTGTCGAGCAGGCCGCCGTAGCTGCCGACTACCGAGACGATCCCGCCGCTGCGGCAGGCCAGGATGGCCTCGCGGAGGGCGGACGGTTGATGCGGCTGCATCCCGGCCGCGTCGATACACGCGTCCGGCCCCCGCCCGGCGGTCAGCTCCCACAGCGCCGCCGCGACGTCGGTCTCCGCACAGTTGATGGTTTCTGCGCCGGACTTCTCGCGGGCCATCCGCAGTCGGTAGGCGTACCGGTCGATCGCAATGACCCGTTCCGCGCCGAGCAGGTATGCGCTGGCGATGGCGAACTGGCCGACGGGTCCGGCCCCCCAGACGGCGATGACATCGCCCGGCTTGATGTCGCACATCTCGGCACCCATGAAGCCGGTGGGAAAGATGTCGGAGAGGAAGAGAACCTTCTCATCGGGCAGGTCGTCCTCGATTTTGATCGGACCGACGTCGGCGAAGGGTACCCGCGCGTACTCCGCCTGCCCGCCCGCGTACCCACCGAGCAGGTGCGAGTAGCCGTAGATCCCGGCCGGCGCGTGGCCCATCAGCTTCTCCGCCAGACCGGCATTGGGGTTGGAGTTCTCGCAGACCGAGTAGAGCCCGCGTTCGCAGGCGCTGCAGCGTCCGCAGGCGATGGGGAAGGGGACGACCACCCGGTCGCCGACTTTCAGGTTCCGCACCCCGCGGGCCAGCTCGACGACCTCACCCATGAACTCGTGCCCGAGAATGTCGCCCTTCTTCATGGTCGGCAGGTAGCCGCTGCAGAGCTGCAGATCGGAGCCGCAGATGGCGGTGGAGGTGATCCGTACTATCGCGTCGCGGGAGTTCAGGAGCTGGGGGTACGGGACGTCTGCGATCTCCACCGTGTTCCTGCCCATCCAGCAGTTGGCTCTCACCCGGGTTCCCTCCTGTGTCAGCAACTCCTCACCGTCGCGTCGGTGCGGGCTGCGCTGGCCGTTGCTTGAGCTGCTGGCGCACGCTCGTACCCCCGGGGCTGCCTTCCGACCGGACCACCTCGCCGGTCTCGATGACCTGCTTGAACCGGCGCAGGTCGTCGCGGACCTGCTGGCCGGGGCTCTCGCCGAAGAGCGCGGCGATGGCGGTGCCCACCCGCCCGCCCGGCGGTGCGTACTCCAGCTCCACCCGGACCTCGGTGCAGCGCTGCCGCGGCGCCGGTGAGAAGCGCACCGATCCGGCGTTGGTCACGTCCGCGGCGTTCAGCGAGCGCCAGGTGATCAGTGCGTCGGGCATCTCCACGACGATCTCCGCGTCCCATCCGACGGTGCTGCCGGCTGGCCCCTTCGCCGTCCAGTGCGATCGCTTCTCTCCGGTCACCCGTACCGACTCGAGGTGGGCCATGAAGCGCGGCAGGTTCTCGAAGTCGCGCCAGAACCGGTAGACCTCGTCCACCCCGCGGTTGATCGTGATGGAGGACTGCAGGCGCAGAGCCGAGTTGCTCCGGGTCGTCCCGGCGGTTCGGGAGGCCGCGTACAGGTCCACGGCGGTGATGCCGACGACGGCGGCCGCCGCAACGGTGGTACGGCGCCGCCGCTCGCCGCCGCGGTGGCGCAGGGTGACGCCGAGCAGGGTGAGGTCGATGGCGTCTCCGGCGACCCGGGTCCACTCCCACCATCGGGGGTGGTGGCCCCGGAGCAGGCCGGCGGCCTGAACCAGCTCCCGTACGCCCATCAGCGGCACGACGGCGCTGGCCTGGGCGGAGTCGTCGACGCCGCTGAGCCGACCGACCGCGTGCGGCGCAGAGATTTGCGCAATTCCCCGGCCGAGGCTGAACCAACCCAGGGCCCGACCCAGTCGCTGTGCGCCGGCGTCGTGGTCGTCCGTCACACCGCAACAGTGCCCACGGGTACCGGCCTCAAACAACGGCGGGGAAATGGGGTTGCCGCCCAGCGCCCGACCGCTGATCATGGGTTGGGTTTGTCGAAAGGGGAGCAGGCGCGTGGAGTCGGCGGTGACGGTCACCCCCGCACAGTTGCCGGAGCTGTTGCTGCACCTCGCTGTGGTGCGCCCGGTCTTCGTCTGGGGTGCGCCGGGTATCGGCAAGAGCTCGCTGGTACGCGCGTTCGCCGCGTCGTTGGGGCTGGAGTGCGTGACGCTGCTCGGTACCCAGCTCGCGCCCGAGGATCTGATCGGCGTGCCGGAGCTGCGGGACGGCCGGAGCCGCTTCGCCCCGCCCGAGTCGATCGCGCGGGACGAGCCGTACTGCCTCTTCCTCGACGAGCTGAACTCGTCCTCGCCCGAGGTGCAGAAGGCGTTCTACTCGCTGATCCTGGACCGCCGGATCGGGGCGTACGAGCTGCCCGAGGGTTCGATCGTGATCGGTGCCGGCAACCGGGCCAGTGACAACGCGTTGGCCCGTCCGATGGCCTCCGCTCTGGTCAACCGGCTGGTCCACGTGCACCTGCAGGCGAGTTCCGCCCAGTGGCTGGCCTGGGCGTTGACCGCCAACGTCCATCCGTGGGTGGTGGACTACCTGACCCAGCGTCCGGACCAGCTGTGGAGCCGGCCGCCCAAGACCGAGGAGCCGTTCTCCACCCCGCGGTCGTGGCACATGCTCTCCGACGCTCTGTACTCCTACGCCGACGAGGTGGGCGAGGAGTCGCTGCGGGTGCTGGCGTACGGCACCGTGACCGCGAACCATGCCTCGTCGTTCTGTGCGTACGTCAAGACGGTGCGGCACCGGTACGGGCTGGACGCGATCGTGCGCGGCGATGTCTCCTGGCCACGGGCGGCCACCGACCGCGACCTGCTCTACTTCTTCGCCGAGGCGTTCCGTGCCCGGCTCGTCAGGGAGCTGCCGGCCGACAAGGAGCACGCCTCGCCGTCGGTACGCCGATTTGCCGTGCGCGCCAAGGGGTTGCTGGTGGAGCTGGCGGAGATCTCGTTGGAGTGCGCCCAGCTCGTGGTCGCCACCGGCGACGACGGGATGCCGGTCCTGCCGGGGTGGTACCTGGTCGAGGTCAGCCGTGACCTGCCGCGCCTCATCGCCTCGCGCGCCTGAGCCGGGGGCGGGCGATGGCGCGGCGCAGGGAGAAGCAGGTCGACCCGAACGAGCAGGCGTTCCTGGATGCCCGCACGGTCCTGTACACCCATCCGATGTTCCGGCCGATGACCGGTGACCCGACCGCGAACGGCCTACCGAAGGTGCGGGCCCGCTGGGTCGAGGACGCCGGGCTCAGTCGGGCCCGTGGCTGGGCCCAGGTCCACCCGGACGGCACGATCCTGGCCAACAAGCACGCCAAGGGCGACGTGGCGGAGTGGACCTGGGTGTTGACGCACTGTGCGCTGCACCTCGGCTTCGGCCACCTCGCCGCTCCGCTCCGGGGCGCGAGCGGCGATGCCGCGTACGCGGTCGCCTGCTGCGTGGTGGTGGCCCGGTTCCAGGCCGCGCTGCGGCTGGGCCGGGCGCCCGGGCCGGTACCGGCCGACCTGCCCGGCACTGACGAACAGGTGCTGGCCGAGCGCTGGCGGGACACCGGTGTGCCGCAGGAGTACACCTGCTGCGGCGTCGGGGGTACCGGCAGCGATCTGATGGTGCTGTCCCCGGATGGCAGCCGGCCGGTTGCCGCCGGTACCGGCCAGCCCCCGGTGCTGACCTGGCCGGACCGGTTCGCCATCGGGCTCGCCGCGGCAGCGACCGCCGCGGTCGAGGAGGCCGGCGCGATCCGGCAGGTGGAGCCCGGTCGGCCGGCGCCGGACAGCGCGTGGGAAAAGGCGCGGCGCTGGTTTGTCTCCTCGTACCCGCTGCTCGCCGGCCTGGCCGCCGGGTTCACCCTCGTCGCCGACCGGGAGCTTGCCCAACAGTGGTCCATCTCGGTCGCTGCGGTGAGCCCGGCCGCTGCGGAGATCTACGTCAATCCGTTGGTACGCCTCACCGAGCCGCAGTGCCGGTTCGTCATCGCGCACGAGATGCTGCACGCCGCCCTGCGCCACGGCGACCGGGTGGCGCACCGGGATCCGTACCTGTGGAACGTCGCCACCGACTACGTCATCAACGGCTGGCTGGTCGAGATGGCCGTCGGTGAGCTGCCCGACGGGCTGCTGTACGACCCGTCGCTGGCCGGGCTCTCCAGCGAGGCGGTGTACGACCAGATCACCCGCGACCTGCGCCGGTTCCGCAAGGTGGCGACGCTGCGCGGACGGGGTCTGGGCGACGTGTTGGGTGAGCCGTTGCCCGGCCGCGCGGGCTCAGCGCGCGGCGTCGACCTGGACGAGTACTACCGGCGGGCGCTCTGTACCGGCCTGGCCTTCCACGAGTCCGGTGGGCGGGGGCTGGTGCCGTCCGGCCTGGTCGAGGAGATCCGGGTGCTCGACCAGCCGCCGTTGCCGTGGGACGCCCAGCTGGCCCGGTGGTTCGAGGAGTTCGTGCCGGCCGCGCAGAAGCGACGCTCGTACGCGCGCCCCTCCCGCCGGCAGTCCGCCACCCCGGACATCCCGCGCCCGGGCTGGCTGTGGCCGCAGGAGCTGCGGTACCAGGTCACCTTCGGGGTGGTACTGGACACCTCCGGATCGATGGACCGCACGCTGCTCGGCAAGGCGCTCGGGGCGATCGCCTCGTACGCCACGGCCCGCGACGTCCCCGCTGCCCGGGTGGTCTTCTGCGACGCCGCAGCCTACGACGCCGGGTACCTGCCGGTCGCCGAGATCGCCGGTCGGGTCCGGGTGCGCGGCCGGGGCGGCACCGTGCTGCAGCCCGGAATCCGGCTGCTCGAACGCGCCGACGACTTCCCGCCGACCGCACCCATCCTGGTCATCACGGACGGGTACTGCGACGTGGTCCGGATCCGCCGGGAACACGCGTTCCTGGTCCCCGAGGCCGCACGCCTGCCGTTCACCCCGCGCGGCCCGGTCTTCCGGCTCCGCTGACCGGGCGCGGCCCAGGGCCGGCGGACGCGGCGGCCGGGGCGGGCGGCCGTCAGCTGGCGAGCGCGGGCGCTTCCTCCCGCTCGGGCGCGGGCTCGGCGGTGTCCGCCACCGCGGTCAGCCTGCTCGGCCACCAGATCCAGCGCCCGAGGTCGAGGTTGAGCGCGGTCACCAGGACCGAGCGCACCACGATCGTGTCGAGGAGTACGCCGAGCGCGACCGCGAAACCGATCTGGGCGAAGGCAACGACCGGCAGGGTGGCCAGCGCGGCGAACGTGCCGGCCAGCACCAGGCCGGCGGAGGTGATGACACCACCCGTGGCGGAGAGCCCGATGAGGGCGCCGCGCCGGGTTCCGTGGCGCGCGGACTCCTCCCGTACCCGGGTCATCAGGAAGATGTTGTAGTCGATGCCCAGGGCAACCAGGAACACGAAGACGAAGAGCGGCAGCGACGGGTCGCCGCCGCCAAACTTGAAGACGTGGTTGAAGACCAGGGCACTGATCCCGAGCGCGGTCGCGAACGAGAGCACCACCGTGGCAATCAGCAGCAACGGTGCCACGATCGCGCGCAGCAGCAGGATCAGCACGAGCAGGACCACGAGCAGGACCAACGGGATGATGCGGTTGCGGTCGTCGGTGGAGGCGCGCTTGGCGTCGAGGATGATAGCCGTCTGGCCGCCCGCCTTGGCGTCTGCGCCGGGTACCTGGTGCACCGCCTCGCGGACCCGGTCGACCGTCTGCTCGGCCGCCGCGCTGTCCGGCGGATCGGTGAGGGTGGCTTCGAGGTAGACGTACCCACCGGCCGGCTTGGGCTGTGAGACGTCAGTGATGCCGGGGGTGTTCAGCACCACCTGGCGCAGCTCGGTGGCTGCCTGTTCCTTGCCGACCACGACCACCGGTTGTCCGGCACCGGCCGGGAACTGGTGCCGGGCCAGCACCTTGGCGCCGACCACCGAGTCGGGCTCGGAGGTGAACTGGTCCGCGATGGACAGTCCGTCGGCCTTGAGGCCGGTGATGCCGAGGGCGAACCCGCCGAGCACCAGGGTGGTGACGACCCACACCATGCGGGGACGCCGGGCGATGCCGCGGCCGGTCCGGGCCCACACGCCGGTCGCGGTGGGTTCGGCGGAGCCGAACCGGGGCCGTACCGGCCAGAAGAGCCATCGACCGAAGATCACCAGCAGGGCAGGGAGCAGTGTGATCATCGCGAGCAGCCCCACCGCGATACCGATCGCGGCGACCGGACCGAGGCCGTTGGTGGCGTTCATCTTGGCGATCACCAGGCAGAGCATGCCGATGGCGACCGTGGCGGCGCTGGCGATGATCGCCGGGCCGGCCCGGTGCAGCGCGAGCGCCATCGCCTCGTGCCGGTCGGAATGGCGGCGCAGCTCTTCGCGGTACCGGGCGATGAGCAGCAGCGCATAGTCGGTACCGGCGCCGAAGACCAGTACGGTCAGGATGCCGGCGCTCTGCCCGTTGACGGTGAGGCCGGAGTGCCGGGCCAGCAGGTAGATCACCGCCTGTGCGCTGGCCAACGCCGTGCCCGCGGTGAGGACCGGAAGCAGCCACAGCCCGGGACTGCGGTACGTCAGCAGCAGGATGACCACGACGACGGCGAGGGTGGCGTAGAGCAGCACCCCGTCGATGCCTTCGAACGCCTTCGCCGAGTCCGCAGCGACCCCGCCGGGGCCGGTGATGTGTACGGTCAACCCGTCGGCGTCGGTCTGGGCGATCGTGCGCACCTGGTCGGCCACCTCGGCGATGGCGTTCCACCCGGCGGAGCCGACCTCGATCGGCACCCGCACCGCGAGCGCCTGCGCAGTCTCTTCCCGGCCCGGGAAGGGCCCGGCCACCTGGTCGCCGAGTACTCCTGAGATCTTGGCGAAGTCCCGGGCGTCCGCGGCGACCTTGCTGTAGTCGGCCTCGGTGAGGTGGCCGGAGACCCGTTCGTAGACCACGATCGCGTCGGCGGTGTCGGTCGGCTGGACCTGGCGTTGCCGGTTCATCACCTGTGTCGACTCGGCACTGCCCGGTAGCCAGGTGGAGTTGTCGTTCTTCTGCGCGCCGGTCAGCTTGCCGGCCAGTGGCACCGCGACAGCGAGCAGCGCCACCCACAAGAGGAGAACTGCCCACTTCGTCCGCCGCCCACACACCAGCCAGGCGACACCCCGGGAACGACCCATGACCACCCGCTTTCCACGAGGCCCGCCTTCGGCTCCCCGAACTGCGCCGGCAGCGCTGCCAGGGTCGAGCGTACGAAGGCCCGCGCCGTCAGGCCAAGCCCGACTGGCGGGTATGACGCGTCGCAGCGCGCTTGGCCGAGTTCGGCACCGCCGGACCCTGCGCCGAATACGATCTCCCGGGGAGCAGGGCGCGGGAGACCGGGGGTCGGCGTGGAACGCACGGTGGACTACGGCGGTGGCCGCTGGGGGGTCGTCTCGCTGCGCGATCCGTTTCTGCGGTACGCCGGCAATCCGATCCTCACCGCGAAGCAGGTCAACGAGGTCTGGCGGGAGCCGCACCTGCAGGTGACCACGGTGCACAACGCCGGCGCCGCGGTCGTCGCCGACGAGGTGGCGCTGCTGTTCCGGTCGCATCTGCGCTGCGGGATCAGTGTGATCGGACTGGCCCGCAGCTCCGACGGCGTCTCGGGTTGGCGGGTCGAGCCGCGGCCCGCGCTGAAGCCGGCGACCGTCGCCGACGCGTACGGCCCCGGGGTGGACCCGGCCGAGATCGTGCAGCTCGAGTCGGGCGGCGTGGAGGATCCCCGGATCCATCCGGTGGACGGCACCTTCGCCATCACCTACAGCGCCTACGACGCCGGGATCCGCAACCGGGTCCGGGTGTCGCTGGCGGTCACCGACGACTTCGCCAGCTTCACCCGGCTGGGGCCGGTCCTGCAGCAGGACATGCGCAACGTGGTCCTCTTTCCCGAGCGCATCGGCGGTCGGTATGTCGCACTGCTGCGCCCCAACGACACCGCGCCCGGCGACGTCGGCGGGGCCTTCACCCAGATCCGGATCGGTTACGCCGACGACTTCCGGACCGGTCCGTGGGAGGTGGCGGCCGAGCCGGTGATGCGTACCGGCGCCGGACCGAGCGCCTTCTCCGACAAGATCGGACCGGGCGCACCGCCGTTGCGGACCGCACACGGCTGGCTGAACCTCTTCCACGGGGTACGGACCACAATGGACGGCAACCCGTACGTGCTCGGGGTGGCGCTGCACGACCTGAACGACCCGCGTCAGGTCCAAATGTCGAGCATCCCGGTGCTCTTCCCGTCGGCCGCCGACTGCCGGGTGGGGCCCACCGACTACGTCCACGTGCCGAACGTGGTCTTCTCCTGTGGCGCGATCCGGCGCCCGGACGGCACGCTGCTCGTGTACTACGGCGGCAACGACACGGTGCTGAACCTCGCCGTGACCCATGAGGACGTACTGGCCGAACTGTGCCAGCGCTACGGCCAGGATCCGTTGAGCGGACGGCTCAGGTACCCCATCTGATTTCGCCTGTTAGCCTGCACTTCGGCCCTCACCGGGCGCGGTCGGGCAGTCCGCAATGGGGGAGTCGGTCAGGGAGCGGACACACGTGGAGGCAATGAACGCCGACGCGCCCGGATCGGGGCGCGTGCTCACCGTGCCCAACGTGGTCACGTTCGCCCGCCTCGCCGGGGTGCCGCTTTTCCTCTACCTCTTCCTGGGCCGGCACGCCGAAGGCGCCGCGGTGACGGTACTGGCGATCGGGGGTACCACCGACTGGGTGGACGGGTACCTGGCCCGCCGGCTCCGTCAGGTGAGCCGGCTCGGGGAGTTGCTCGACCCGCTCGCCGACCGGCTGTACATCTTCGCCACGCTGATCGCGTTGTCGGTGACCCAGGTGGTGCCGTGGGCGTTCACGATCGCGCTGCTGGCCCGGGAGGCGTCGTTGCTCGCCGTGCTGCCGGTGCTGCGCCGCTACGGGTACGGCCCGCTGCCGGTGCACTACGTCGGCAAGACCGCCACGTTCATCCTGCTGGTCGCGTTCCCCACGCTGCTGCTGGCGCATGTGAGCAGCAGCGCCGCGCCGATCGCCGCTCCGGCGGGCTGGGCCCTGGCCTGGTGGGGACTCGTCCTGTACTGGATCGCTGCCGTTTTCTACCTGGCCCAGGTGGTCAGCGTGGTCCGTACCGCCCGGCACGTCGGCCTGCCGGACGGACCCGGATGACCGGGGCTGCGCCGCAGAAGCGTGCCGGTGCACGGGATTCGGCGACGGACTTCCTCACCGTGCTCTTCCGCGAACCGCTCGACCCCGGCTACGCGCGGGCGGCCCGACGTCAGGCTGACGCCGTGCCGCGGCCGCGGTGGCGGGTCCGCTCCGCCCGGGGGATCCGGCTGCTGGTGTTGGTACTCATCGGTTTCCTGCTCATGACGGCGTACCAGCACGCGGTCGCGGCGACCCCGGGGACGACGAAGGCGCACGAACGACTGGTCAGCGATGTGAAGGCGCGCCGCGCGCAGACCGACGAGTTGCAGCAACAGGCGGACCGGTTGCGCGAGGACGTGGTCCGGGCCCGCGACGAGGCGCTGGCCGACAGCGATGAGGCTCGGCGCCTGCACGACCTGGCCGCCGCGATCGGGCTGGCGGGTGTCCACGGCGACGGCATCGTGGTGCGCCTCGCGGATGGGCCGGCCCAGCCGGATCCGGTGACCGGCCAAGCCGCCGCCAGCAATCCCGGCCGGGTGCTCGACCGGGATCTGCAGGACATTGCGAACGCACTGTGGCACGGCGGTGCGGAGGCCATCGCGATCAACGGCCAGCGGCTCACCGCCACGTCGACGATCAGGGCCGCGGGTGCGGTGATCCTGGTCGACTTCGCGCCGGTGACCGGCCCGTACCAGGTCTCGGCGATCGGCCCGGACGACCTGGACAAGACCTTCGGGGACTCGGCGACGGCGCGCCGGTTCCGTTCGTACGTGGACGTCTACCGGATGCAGTTCTCGGTGCGCAAACAGGAAGGAATGACGCTGCCCGCGGCGGCCGAACCTCAGCTGCGCTACGCCCGACCGCCGGGCGCGTCGCCGGAGCCGTCCGCTTCCGCCGTACTCTCGCCGTCGGGAGGTACCACATGATTGCCGGAGTTGCGTTGATCCTCGGCGTGGTGCTCGGCTTCGTGCTCGAGCCCACCGTGCCGGTGGGTCTGCAGCCGTACCTGCCGATCGCGGTGGTGGCCGCGCTCGACGCGGTCTTCGGCGGCATCCGGGCCAGGCTCGACGGCATCTTCGACGACAAGCAGTTCGTGGTGTCGTTCGTCTCCAACGTCCTGGTCGCCGGGCTGATCGTGTACCTGGGGGACCAGCTGGGCGTGGGTGGTCAGCTCTCCACCGGCGTGGTGGTGGTGCTCGGGGTCCGCATCTTCGGCAACGTGGCAGGCATCCGCCGGCACATGTTCAGGGCCTGAGCATGACCGGGCGCAGCGACGACGCACGGCGGGAGACCGGCACCGGCTGGCCGGAGGGCACGGCTGAGCCGGAGGGCGACGACACCTTCGCCGCCGCCGACACCTTCGCCGCCGACGGCGACACTGACGGCGACCCGGGAGCTGACGGCGACCCGGACACTGACGGCGACCCGGACACTGACGGCGACCCGGACACCGCGACGGCACCGCGTCGTCGGCTGTCGGTCGCCGGGATGGTGATCGGACTGCTGCTCGGCCTGCTCGGGTTCACGCTCGTGACCGAGTTGCGCAGCAACACCAGCGACGCCGAGCTTGCCGCGGCGCGCCCCGACGACCTGGTCCGGATCCTCTCCGACCTGGACGAGCGCGAGAAGCGGTTGCGCGCGGAGATCTCGGCCCTTCAGGACAGCCGGCGCCAGTTCACCACGGGCTCCCAGGGCCGTGATGCGGCGCTCGCCGAGGCCCGCCGGCGCGCCGACGAGCTGGGCATCCTGGCCGGCACACTGCCCGCACAGGGTCCCGGCCTGACGGTCCGCCTGGCGTCGGGCGCGGACCGGATCCGGGCGGCGACGATCCTCGATGCGGTACAGGAGCTGCGGGGCGCTGGCGCGGAGGCGATGCAGATCGTGGGCGCCAGCGGCGGGCCGGTGCGCATCATCGCATCGACGTCCTTTGTGGACAGTGGCGATGGGTTGGAGGTCGACGGTCAGCGCCTCACCGGGCCGTACACGCTGGTCGTCATCGGCGACCCGCAGACGATGAAGACGGCGTTGAACATTCCCGGCGGGGTTGTCGACGCGGTACGCCAACGCAGCGGTACCGTGACCGTGACCGACGACACGGTCGTACACGTGACCGCGGTGCGCCAGCCGTCCTCGTTGCGTTACGCGCACGCCGTGTCGTGAGGTGCCGGCCGTACGCCGTAGTCTGACGGAGATCGCCATACCGGACCCGCCCCGAAGAACGGGCGCGGGAACCGTGGACACAGGAGAGTGAGAAGGTTGGTCCCTGACGACCTGCGGTACACCGCCGAGCACGAGTGGATCGCGCCGGGCGAGGGCGCCTCGTCGCCGGGCGCCGCCCCGTTACGGGTCGGCATCACCCATTTCGCCCAGGACGCCCTGGGCGACATCGTCTACGTCCAGCTGCCCGAGCCGGGGACCGAGGTCAAGGCGGGCGAGGCCTTCGGCGAGGTGGAGTCGACCAAGAGCGTTTCGGAGATCTATGCACCGCTCTCCGGCACGGTGGCCGCTCGTAATGAGCAGCTCGGGGAGCGTCCGGAGCTGGTCAACAGCGATCCCTACGGCGCCGGCTGGTTGGTGGAGATCGAACCGACCGACCGCGGGAGTCTTGCCCAGCTGCTCGACGCCGCGGCGTACCGGGCACTGACCGAGCACTGAGCCGCCCGGTCGCGCGGCGCTGCGCTGGCTCTGCGGCGTCGCGCTGAGCCAATCTCCCGAAGGGCGACCAGCGCGTCCGGTTGACCCGCCATTTCCGCGATGACTAGGCTCGCCCAGTCGACTGTGAACCCGCAGTTGAACCGAAGCTACGTCGAGTGGCCGGAAGTCGTGCCGTACCCAACCGCGGGGATTGCCGGCGACCGTCGGATCCGATTCCCGACCGAAGACCCGTGAGGTGGTCCGATGACGCGCCAAGACGACGAGTTCCCCCCGCTCGACGTCACCTCGACCCTGAACCTCGGCAATCTGGACGAGGCGATCGAGGACCACGACGCCGAACTGGCACCCAGCCGGGTCGCAGGTTCGTTGCCGCCCGGCATGGCGCTGCTCGCCGTGCGGCGCGGTCCCAATGCGGGTGCGCGGTTCCTGCTCGACCATGACGTCACCACGAGTGGGCGACACCCGGACAGCGACATCTTTCTCGACGACGTGACCGTCTCGCGTCGGCACGCCGAGTTCCACCGCGAGGGTGGCAGCTTCACCGTGCGCGACGTGGGCAGCCTCAACGGCACCTACGTCAACCGCGAACGGGTCGAGTCGGCAAGCCTCAGCAACGGCGACGAAGTGCAGATCGGCAAGTTCCGGCTGGTGTTCATCGCGGGGCCGCGCCCCGACGAGGGTTCGTGATCGGGACCGAGGTTTCGTGAGCGCGTCCGGGGGGCCGGCTGCGGCACAGCCCCCGTGGCTGAGCCGCAGCGAGACCCTGATGAGCATCGGCGAGGTTCTCGCCCATCTGCGTGCCGATTTCCCGGACACCACGATCTCGAAGCTGCGGTTCCTGGAGACCGAAGGTCTCGTCGAGCCCACCCGGACCGCTGCCGGCTACCGCAAGTACACCGCCGCTGACGTCGCCCGGCTGCGGTACGTGTTGAGCGCCCAGCGGGACCAGTACCTTCCGCTGCGGGTGATCCGGGAGCAGTTGTCGACGTTCGGTTCCGCGGCTGAGCCGGTCGAGGCACGGCTGCGGCCGGCGCTCACCGCGGTGGCCACCGGCGACGCGGTCGACGCGCCCGAGGGTGGCGACCCGGCCGGGCTGCGGCTGTCCCGGGCTGAGCTGGTCGCCCGGACCGGGCTCACCGAAGAGCGGCTGCGGGCGCTGGAGCAGCACGGCCTGCTCGCCGAGCGCAGCGGAGGCGGGTACGACGTGGAGGCGACCGAGGTGGCCGCCGCTGCCGCCCGGCTGGCCGGGTACGGGCTGGAGGCCCGCCATCTGCGGGCGTACCGGGCCGCGGCCGACCGGGAGATCGGACTCTTCACCCAGCTCGTCGCACCACTGGCCCGCCAGCCCGGACCGGCGGCCCGGGCCCGGGCGGCGGAGACGGTGCGGGAGCTCGCGGCGTGCACCGAACGGCTGCACGCCGCACTGGTGCGCAGCGGCCTGCGGGAGACGCTGGGCCGTTGAGCGACGGCCTGATCGTAGTGAGCGGCGCAGGTCGCCCGGCGCGGTGGCGTGCACCGCGTTCGCCGGTCGGCCCGTGTACCGTGCAGAGAGAGGCAGCGAGCCCGGAGCGACACGGAGGCAGGCTGTGCGCGAGCTGAGCGTGGTCGGGGTGCGGGTCGAGTTGCCCACGAACCAGCCGATCGTGCTGCTCAAGGAGGTCGACGGAGACCGGTACCTGCCGATCTGGATCGGTGCGGTAGAAGCCACCGCGATCGCCTACGAGCAGCAGGGCGTCAAGCCCGCCCGTCCGCTGACCCATGACCTGCTGCGCGATGTGCTTGCCGCGTTGAATGCGCCGTTGCGGGCTGTCGAGATCGTCGAGATGCGGGAGAACATCTTCTACGCCGAGCTGATCATCGGGGAGGGGGTCCGGGTCTCGGCCCGACCCAGCGATTCGATCGCGCTCGCGTTGCGGGTCGGTGCGCCGATCCGCTGCGCCGAGCAGGTGCTCACCGAGGCGTCGATCGTCATCCCGGATGAGCAGGAGGACGAGGTCGAGAAGTTCCGCGAGTTCCTGGAGCAGGTCACGCCGGAGGACTTCGCCAGCTGACTCGCGGGGCCCGGTGGAGCCAGCGCTGGAGCCGGCGACGGCGAGTCGCGGCGGCGTGTCGCAACGAGGTCGACCCGACCGGCCGCCTTGGCGCTATAGGCTGACTGCCGAGGCTGGAGGTGGTGGCATGCAGCAGTCGTCCGACCCGGGCAGTGCAGGGGCCGCACCGGGGGCCGAGGAGCTGGGCTACCGCGGTGTCACGGCGTGCAACGCCACCGGCATCAGCTACCGCCAGCTGGATTACTGGGCCCGGACCGGGTTGGTGGTGCCGGGTGTGCGCGATGCCTCCGGCTCAGGGACGCAGCGGCTGTATTCCTTCCGTGATCTCGTGGTCCTCAAGGTCGTCAAGCGGCTGCTCGACGCCGGTGTCTCCCTACAGAACATCCGTAAGGCCATCGAAACGCTGCGCTCGCGGGGCGTCGAGGATCTGGCCGGCATCACGCTGATCTCGGACGGCACCACGGTGTATGAGTGCCGTTCGCCCGAGGAGGTCGTGGACCTGTTGCAGGGCGGTCAGGGTGTCTTCGGTATCGCGATCGGCGGCGCCTTCAAGGAGATCCAGGGCAGCCTGTCGCACCTGCCGGCCGAGCCCGGTGAGATCGCCGAGGTCCGCGACGACGCGCGCGACCTCGTCGCAGACGAGTTGGCTGCGCGTCGCGCCGCGCGCCGCCGGGCCGGCTGACCGCCAAACCGAAGTCGGCCAAGCCGGGTCGCCACGCCGGGCTGAGCTGCGCGCTGGTAGCGTGGCGGGTGCCGGTACACCCACGTGGGAGAGACCGCGTCTGAGCAAATCGGTCAGCGCGGCGCCGAAGGGGCAATACCTCCCCGGAACCTCTCAGGCAAAAGGACCGCGGTGGGAAGGCACCTCTGGAGCGCACACGACAGAGGGGGAGGATCAGCCAGGGTAACCTGGCGTTCCGACTGTCCTGTTTGGAGTGTGCACCATGACCGGTATCGCCGACGAATTCCCCTTTGCCCGCCGGCACATCGGTGCGGCCCCCGACGAGCAGCGCACCATGCTCGACCTCCTCGGCTACGACTCGATCGACCAGCTGATGGACGACGCGATCCCGCAGACGATCCGCTCGTCGGCTCCGCTGCAGCTGCCGCCGGCCGGTACCGAGGCCGAGATCCTCGCCGAGCTGCGCGAACTCGCCGCAGCCAACCGCCCGATGGTGTCGATGATCGGCCTGGGGTACTACGGCACGCACACCCCGCCGGTGATCCGGCGCAACGTGCTGGAGAACCCGGCGTGGTACACGGCGTACACCCCGTACCAGCCGGAGATCAGCCAGGGGCGGCTGGAGGCGCTGCTCAACTTCCAAACCATGGTCACCGATCTCACCGGGCTCGCGGTGGCCAACGCCTCACTGCTGGACGAGGCGACTGCCGCGGCCGAGGCGATGACGCTCGCCCGCCGGGCCACCAAGAGCAGCTCCCCGGTGTACCTCGTCGACGCCGATGCGCTGCCGCAGACGATCGCGGTCATCGGTACCCGGGCCCAGCCGCTCGGTATCGAGGTGCGGGTGGTCGACCTGGCCGCGGCGCAGCCGCTGCCGGAGCACTTCTTCGGGCTGCACCTGCAGTACCCGGGGGCGTGCG
>Ga0209515_10000990_pt1 | contig 49087 bp, 47 predicted proteins | sample Subgroupgradi54m_FD_187454 | JGI IMG/M metagenome (GOLD analysis project Ga0209515, IMG submission 187454) | Subsurface groundwater microbial communities from S. Glens Falls, New York, USA - GMW60B uncontaminated upgradient, 5.4 m (SPAdes)... ... | reverse complement strand
GCGCTCCCAAAGGAGGATTTATGACGAGAAGGAAAAAGAGTATGAAAAGTAGAGTGGTAAAGAGTTTGGTGGTTGCTGGGTTGTTGGCGTTTTCTGTGTCAGCTCTTGCAGAAGAGGCAAAAACAGGATCCGTTTCTTTTTGGGAAAAAACCAAAGTGATGGGAACCCTGGATGTGAATTACAATTATAATTTTAATAGGCCTACAACAAGTGCGACAGTGCCGCCTACAGCAGCAGGAATTCCTGCACTGAATGCTTATCGGGTGTTTGATGCCAACGCTAACAGTTTTAATGTGGGTTTGTTTGAATTAGCAGTGGAAAATTCTCCAAATGACTGGATGACGTTAAGAACAGATCTTGATTTTGGTCATGACACTCTCGCCTATCATGCCGCTGGTCTCGGGACGACAGAGGTTTTTGACCTTCAACAAGCCTATGTCACCTTGAAAGCTGCCAGTATTGGAAATGGACTCACCTTCAAGATTGGTAAGTTTGTGACCTTGCATGGCAACGAAGTGATTGAAGCTTCTGCCAATAACAACGTTTCTCGTGGACTTCTCTTCAACTACGCCATTCCCTTTACTCATACCGGAATTATGGCCAATTATTCTTTTGCTGATTGGATTGCTTTGGATCTCGGTGTTGTCAACGGTTGGAACAACGTGATTGATAACAACAATGGAAAAAGTATTCATGGGATGTTGACGATCAAGCCAGTGGATAAAGTGACTTGGTTGATTGGTGGAACTTTTGGACCTGAGAATACTGGCATTGATGGAAACATCCGAGCCCTCATTGACACCACCTTGACCTACGCGCCGACGGAACAGTTGTCGTTTGCTCTGAACTATGATTTAGGCCGAGATAGTGCTTTGGCTGGTGGAAAAACCAACGGTGTCGCCGACTGGCAAGGTGTTGCTGTTTATGCCCATTGGAAGCCGATGGATTCTTTTGGACTTTCCTTACGGGGTGAATTTTTTAAGGATGACGTAGGGTTTATAGCTCCAGCGAATCTTTCAGGTACTGCTGTTGCTTCTAACAAACTGGGAGAAGGAACTTTAACGACTCATTGGTATTTGGCGGATGGTCTCGATCTTCGCTTCGAACTCCGTCATGACCAAGGAAATAAAACTTCCTTTGCTAAAGGTAGTGGAACAAACAAAAAATTCCAAGACACCATTGCGAGTCAGTTAGTGTATTCGTTCTAATTTAATTTCGGAAACCTCCCTGGCTTGTGCCAGGGAGGTTGGTTTTCCCGACACCATTGTTTTTTAAGGAGGTTTTATGTTCAAAAAGTTGAGAGAGTGGATGGATAATAGTCGACGTGTGAGACACGTGACGGCATTCACGTTAGCTTTTGCAGTGATGTTAGCTTTTCCTGCACTCACCTCGCATGCGGGAGATCCCACAGGAGCTTCCTTGGGGAGTATAGCGGATATTACGGCAGCCACTGCAGGAAAACCAACTCCTGATGAAGTTATCATGCAGATTGGGCACAACAAAATTTCGATTAATTTCGTATGGACTTTGGTTACCGGATTTTTGGTTATGTTCATGCAGGCAGGTTTTGCCATGGTGGAAACGGGATTTACGCGAGCCAAAAACGTTTCCCATACGATGGCCATGAACTTTATGGTTTATCCCTTGGGTATGTTGGGTTTCTGGATTGTTGGTTTTGCCTTTATGTTTGGTGGCGTGGGGCCTTTAGCTACTTTGGGAAGTGAAAATATTTTAAATCATGGAATCCATTTCTCACTTTTGGGCAAAGACATGATTATCTTGGGATGGAAAGGATTTTTCCTGAGAGGCGATTGTTATGCTCCCGCCATTTACACCATGTTCCTCTTTCAAATGGTGTTTATGGATACGACAGCAACGATTCCCACAGGAGCCATGGCGGAACGTTGGAGATTTTTACCCTTTGTTATTTATGGGTTGTTAGTCGGATCTGTTCTTTATCCTGTCTATGGTTGTTGGGTTTGGGGTGGGGGTTGGCTGGCAACACTTGGTTCCAACTTCGGTCTAGGTCATGGTCATGTCGATTTTGCAGGATCTTCTGTGGTGCACCTCACCGGTGGTGTGATTGCTCTTGTGGGTGCAAAACTTCTTGGTCCTCGTGTTGGTAAATATGGATCCGATGGAAAGCCCAATGCGATTCCTGGTCATCATATTCCCATGGCGGTTGTTGGGACTTTCATCCTCTGCTTTGGTTGGTTCGGTTTTAATCCCGGGAGTTCACTGGCCGGTACGGATCTTCGAATAGGTGTGATTGCTACCAATACCATGCTTGCTGGGGCTGGCGGTGCTTTTGCCTCCATGCTCTATATGTGGTTGTTTTATGGAAAGCCGGATATCAGTATGATGTGTAATGGCATGTTGGCAGGGCTCGTTGCGATTACAGCTCCCTGTGCTTTTGTGAATAGTATTTCAGCGGTTATTATTGGTCTGATTGCGGGGGTATTTGTTATTTGGGGTGTGTTTTTTGTAGAAAGAGTTCTCAAAATTGATGATCCCGTTGGGGCCATTGCTGTGCATGGTATCAACGGAGCTTGGGGAGTTCTTTCTTTAGGACTTTTTGCCGATGGTTCTTATGGTGATGGATGGAACGGTGTAGCGGGTCCCGTTAAGGGGCTCTTTTTTGGAGATGCTTCCCAGTTTGTGGCCGAGTGTGTTGGCGTTCTGGCGAACTTTGTCTACATCGGGATTGCAGCTTACATTGTTTTCAAGGTCATTAATATGATCACACCACTTCGCAGCAGTGATGAAGATCAGATTGAGGGCTTGGATATTCCGGAAATTGGTGTTGCTGGTTATCCTGAATTTGAAATCAAGGCTTAAACAAAAAGGGGATATTTATGAAAAAAATCGAGGCAATTATAAAGCCATTCAAGCTGGATGAAGTGAAAGAAGCTCTCCAGAAAATCGGTGTTCAAGGAATGACGGTTTCCGAAGTCAAAGGTTTCGGTCGTCAAAAAGGACACACCGAACTTTACCGAGGTGCGGAATACATCGTTGATTTTATACCTAAGGTAAAGTTGGAAATTGTTGTGGACCAACCTCAGGTGCAGCAGGTTGTAGAGACGATCGTGAATGCCGCCAAAACGGGTAAGATCGGAGATGGAAAAATATTTGTCTCTAATCTGGATGATATTGTCCGCATCCGTACCGGTGAGACGGGAAAATCAGCTATTTGACCAAGGTTTGTCATCGCGAGCGAAGCGTGGCGATCTCACGGTAATCACAAAGATTGCAGTGAGATTGCCACGGCCCTTTGGGCCTCGCAATGACACAGCTATATAAGGAGGATTTTTTATGACACCGAAAGAAGTAGTAGCCTTTGCCAAAGAAAACAAGGCCGCCATGCTCGATCTGAAGTTTACCGATTTTCCAGGAACCTGGCAGCATTGGACTTGTCCTGTTTCCCAGTTTTCTGAAGCGACCATCGAGTCAGGATTTGCATTTGACGGATCTTCCATCCGTGGTTGGCAACCCATTCATGCTTCCGACATGGGAATGATTCCTGATCCTGCAACTGCCAGGATGGATCCTTTTACCAAGGTTCCTACACTGACCATGATTTGCGACATTGTGGATCCTATTACCAAACAGCCCTACAGTCGTGATCCTCGTTATGTGGCTCGTAAAGCGGAAGCGTATGTGAAGTCGACCGGCATTGGAGACACTATCAATTTTGGGCCAGAAGCTGAGTTTTTTATCTTTGATCATGTTCGTTTTGACAATACCCAAAATGCGTCCTTTCATTTGGTAGATTCAGCCGAAGGTCGTTGGAATAGCGGCAAGGAAATTCTTCCGGATGGAAACAAAAACTTGGGATATTTGCCACAGTATAAAGGTGGTTATTATCCAGTCGCTCCCAATGATACTCTGGTCGACATCCGTGCTGAAATGGCCATGGAGTTGGAGAAATTAGGTATTGTTGTTGAAGCTCAACATCATGAAGTAGCAACGGGCGGTCAATGTGAAATTGATTTTAGATTTTCTTCATTGACGGCAACAGCTGATCATCTCATGTGGTTTAAGTACGTGATCAAAAATGTAGCCAAACGCCATGGCAAGACAGCCACCTTTATGCCAAAGCCTCTTTTTGGTGATAACGGTTCTGGAATGCACTGTCATCAGTCTATTTGGAAAGGTGATAAACCTCTGTTTGCCGGTGATAAATACGGTGGACTTTCTGAAATGGGTATTCACTACATTGGTGGTATTCTGAAACACGCCAAAGCCATTGCTGCTTTTACCAACCCAACCACGAATTCTTATCGTCGATTGGTTCCTGGGTACGAAGCCCCAGTTAATCTGGCTTATTCTGCTCGTAATCGTTCTGCCGCCATTCGTATTCCGATCGTGGGTTCACCAAAAGCCAAGCGTATTGAAGTTCGTTTCCCGGATCCTTCGGCGAATCCTTATCTGGCTTTTGCAGCAATGTGCATGGCCGGTCTGGATGGTGTTCAGAACCGCATTGATCCCGGTGAGTCTCTTGATAAAAACATCTATCATCTTTCTCCCGAAGAATTAAAAAATGTTCCTCAGATGCCGGGTAGTCTTCCAGAAGCTTTGAGTCATCTTGAAGAAGACCATGCCTTCTTGCTCAAGGGTGATGTTTTTACGGAAGACGTGATCAAGATGTGGCTGGATTATAAGGTGGAAAACGAAATCGATCCTGTTCGCCTTCGTCCCGTGCCTTATGAGTTTGCTTTGTACTTTGATATTTAGTTGATACAATTTAAAGCCCTGCACTGTATAGTGCAGGGCTTTTTTTGACATTCCACAAAAATTCCTTTAAGGTCAGCTTTCAAAATTTGGTGAATTAGAGAAATCAAGGAGCTCTCATGAAAAAGATTCTATCTGCATTCTGTTTTATTTTTCTTATGTCGGGTTGTTTGGGAAAAAATGAACCAGCCGCTGTAAATCCTTCTGTCAGCCCAGCATCCACCGGCACTGTTTTGGCCCGTTTGGATGGGAATCCCATTACTGATGAGGACGTGCGGAAGATTTCCGGTTCTAAATTAGCTCAAGCTGAAATGGAATTGTATGATGCTCGTAAAGAAGCCATTGACCAGATTGTGGACCAGAAGCTTCTGGAAGAGTCTGCCAAGAAGAAAAATACCACCAAGGATGATCTTTTAAAGAAGGAAGTTTATGACAAGATCAAAATTGAGGATAAGGATATTGAAAAATTTTATAATGAAAAAAAAGATCAGATGCAGGGTAAAAAGTTGGATGAAGTCAAGGCCAGCATCAAAAGTTACCTCTTTCGTGAAAAATATCAAAAGCTGTACGGAAATTTAGCGGACGGGTTGAGAAAAAAATCAAATCTGGAAATTTTAATCAAGGCTCCCAAGATGGATGTGGCAGAAGGCGAGAATCCTTCGATCGGTCCGAAGGATGCTCCGGTGAAAGTCATCGAATTTACGGATTATCAATGTCCGTTCTGTGGGCGTGCCCGTCCCACTGTGAATCAGATCATTGAGACTTATAAAAGTAAGGTTCGTTATGTGTTGCGTGATTTTCCGCTTTCCTTTCACAAAGATTCCATGAAAGCCCATGAAGCGGCCCATTGCGCGGGTGATCAGGGAAAGTATTGGGACATGAACAAAAAACTTTTTGCGAATCAGCAAGCCATTAAAATGGAAGATCTCAAAAAATATGCTGGAGAAATTAAACTCAACCAGAAAAAATTTGACGAGTGTCTCGATTCCGGAAAATTTACGGATAAAGTGCAAAAGAATCAACAATACGGTGAAACGGTGGGTGTGAGTGGAACACCGGCATTTTTTGTAAATGGACGCATGTTGTCCGGGGCACGGCCTTTTGAGAATTTCAAATCTATCATCGATGATGAATTGAGAAATTTAAAATAAATGCTCGACCTTAAATTCGTTCTCGAAAATATCCCCCGTGTGAAAGAATCTCTTTTACAACGGGGGAGTTCTTTTGATTTGCTTCCTGTTGAAACTTTGAATCAAGAAAGGAAGTCTCTTCAAAAGATTCATGATGATTTTCGTTTTCGTCAAAATCAAATTTCTCAGGAAATAGCTCTCAAGAAAAAGCAGAAAGAAGATTCACAGGCTCTTTTAGGTCAAACTAAAGAGATTGCTAATCAGGTTCATGAAGCGTCTGAAAAAATGAGTCATGTCGAACAGGAATTAGAACATCTCTTATTACAGATGCCCAATATCCCTCATGTCTCCGTACCGGTAGGACGTGATGCGGCTGCCAATCGGGAAGTACGACGTTTTGGAGAAATCCCAAAATTTTCGTTTGATCCCAAGGAGCATTGGGAGATTGGTGAAAAACTTGGCATTTTAGATTTTGAAAGAGCTGCAAAGATTGCAGGGGCTCGTTTTACCGTACTGCGTGGATTGGGTGCGGCGCTTGAAAGAGCGCTTGTTCAATTTATGATTGACCTTCATATTAAAGAGCATGGGTACGTGGAGATTTTACCTCCTTTTATGGTGAATGAAAAAAGTTTGATAGGGACAGGGCAATTACCAAAATTTGAAGAGGATCTTTTCAAAACAACATCGGGATATTTTTTAGTACCGACGGCCGAAGTTCCTGTCACAAATCTTCATCGCGATGAAATTTTATTCGCGGAGGATTTACCGATTTCTTACACGGCCTATACCCCTTGTTTTCGGAGTGAAGCGGGGTCTGCCGGAAAAGATACACGGGGTTTAATTCGCCAGCACCAGTTCAATAAGGTGGAGTTGGTGAAATTTACGAAACCGGAAGATTCTTATACCGAACATGAAAAACTGACAGTCGATGCTGAGGAAGTTTTGAAGAAGTTAGGACTACCTTATCGTGTCGTTCTCCTGTGTACGGGCGATATGGGTTTTGCATCCGCAAAAACGTATGACATTGAAGTCTGGTTTCCGGCTCAAAAAGTATATCGGGAAATTTCTTCATGTTCCAATTTTGAGGATTTTCAGGCACGACGGGCCAATATTCGTTTTCGTCGCGGTCCTAAAGACAAGCCTGAATTTGTTCATACTCTCAATGGATCGGGTTTAGCCGTTGGTCGAACAATGGCCGCCATTCTTGAAAATTTTCAACAATCCGATGGTTCCGTCATTATTCCGGAAGCCTTGAGACCTTATTTGGGAAAAGAAAAAATTATGATTGATAGGTCTTAGCGATGACATCTCCTAGTTTCACAAGAGTTTCGAGTTTTTTTTGGGTGTTTTCCAAAATATCTTGGCTTGGAATCCAGGCCCCAGGTTGTCCTAAAACAATGACAGTAGATCCTCCAAAGAGGAAGTAGCCTTTCTCATCACCTCTGCGAAAATTTTTGTCTTGATGACTTTGAACGATTTTTCCCACCATCATAGCCCCCACTTCAATATAGGCAAGTTGTCCAAAGTTTTTTGTTCTTAACAGAGTCACTTGTCTTTCATTTGTGATGAAAATATCTTCTTTACAGGAAAGAGCGACAGGATTGACGGAATGAAGTCCCCCTGAAATGGTGTAGTGAGTGATAATCTCTCCTTCATCAGGAAAATGAAAACGGTGATAATCAGAAGGACAAAGTCGGGCAATGAGCATGGGACCATTGAGAAACGGCCGTGCCATTTCTTTTTTCTCCAACAATTTTTCTATGGAGAGAAATTTCCCTTTAATGGGGAAAGTTTGTTCTTCTTTGATCCGATCAAAGGCCAAATAGCGTCCTTCGGCAAAAGCGGGCATTTCGTTGGGATTTTTAGTAATGGTCCGAGAGTTTTTTTTGAAACGACGGATGAAAAATTGGTTAAAAGAAGTGAAAGGACCTTCTTCAAAATCAGACATAGAAATCCGGAAATCTCGGATAAAAGGTTCAATTTTTCTTCGACTGAGCCAAGAACTCTGATACAAGCCGTATAGTTTACTCAAAAAAGGACGTGTTAAAAGTTGATTGGCAAGGATCAACCCTAACGGGTTGCCGTAGACGGATTTTAAAAATGAATCTCCGTACACCTTTTCCGTTTCCTCCCGTTGGAGGGAGCGGTTCCAGTAAAGTGTGGGAGAGTTTTTTTGAGCCATCATGAAACCCATAGTTTCTTTTTTCTTTGAAGGCGATACTTTTTTCAACAAGCTTCGAGAGGCTTTTCAAACTGCTCAGAAAAGCATTGATATTGAACTGTATTATTTTGCCAGTGACAAGACAGGCAAAACCTTTGCGGAATTGCTGATCCGAAAACTTCTTGAGGGGGTGCGCGTCCGCATCCTTTATGATGCGGTTGGATGTCGCACGACCTCTTCTCACTTTTTAGAACGATTAGAGCAGAGTGGCATGGAGATCAAAGTTTATCATCCACTTTTACCTTTAGGAAAACGTTTTTCCGAAAGAAATCATCGGAAAGTTTTTATCATTGATGGCCACACGGCTTTTCTGGGAGGTCTCAATCTTGCCGATGAATATTCGCAAAAAGCTTGTGGGGAAAAAGCTTGGAGGGATACAGGAGTTTGTATTGAAGATCTTTCTGTTGTCAGAAAACTTCAGGACCTTTTTGAATTGAGTTGGTCAGGGAAAATTCTTCGTTGGAGAAAGTCTATTTTTCGACGTCAAAAGAAACCTGACTGGCAAAAAGATAATTTTCATATTATCCCTAGTCCTGGATGGAGAAGGAAAAGTCTCATTCGTGAAGAATATCTTTCGGCCATCTCTCAGGCTCAACAATCCATTCTTATTACCAACTCCTATTTTATTCCGGATCATGGTTTTCGCAGAGCTTTGAAAAAAGCTGCCAAGCGTGGAGTTAACGTTTGTCTTTTGACGGCAGGTTATACGGATGTCAATGTCGCTCGATGGGCCGGTCAGGCCACTTATTCCACCTTATTAAAGAGTGGGGTGAAGATTTATGAATACCAGGGAAGAATTTTGCATGCTAAAAGCGCTGTCATTGATGAACAGTGGTTTACAGTTGGGACTTCCAATATTGATTACTTAAGTTTCTACAGAAATCTGGAGGTCAACCTCTTTGGTCGAGATATAGATTTTGCAAAACAACTTTTCGTACAATTTAATAAGGATCTTACGGTATCGTGTGAAATCACACCGCAAGTTTGGCGCCAGAGGCCATGGTGGGCAAAAGTGATCGAAAAAATCTCCTATTTATTTCGGGTTTGGTTGTAAAAATTAACTCAAGTATTTTATTGCCCACTCGATCATCTTTTTTACCTTGGATGTGTAGGGAGGATAAAACATTTTGAGTGTGTCGATCTTGCCCTGTCTTAAGACCGCACGTTCGTGTGAAAAAGTGCGAAAGCCGTAATGGCCATGATAGTTACCCATACCGCTATAACCTACACCGCCAAAGGGAAGGTCGGGATTGGCCAGATGCACAATCAATGTGTTAATACAGGTGCCGCCAGCGGAGGTGTTTTTTAAAATTTCTTCTATTTTTTCCTGATCGTTTCCAAAAATGTAGAGAGCCAGAGGTTTTCCTCTTTTATGGATGATACGAAGCGCATCATCTAAAGTCCGGTAAGTCAAAATAGGAAGTATAGGGCCAAAAATTTCTTCTTGCATGATGGGGGAATCGTCCGTGACATGACTCAGAAGTGTGGGAGAAAGAAACCGGCTATTTGAATTTGTTTTGCCACCCATCTCAATTTTAGCGCCCTTCTGGACTGATTCTTCCAGAATCTTTTTCATCGTCTGTAAGGCCCCATCACTCACAAGACGACAAAGATCAGAACTGGATTCTTGTTCTTTTTCCGTTTGTCCATAGCGTGCTGTAATAATTTTTTTGGCTTCTGTTACAAATTCGTCCAAATGGTTTTCATGGAGGAGCAGATAATCCGGAGCCACACAGGTTTGTCCGGCATTAATGAATTTACCCCACACAATCCGTTCGGCTGCTTTTTTGATATTGGCGGATTTGTCCACGATCACGGGAGATTTTCCCCCAAGTTCCAAAGTCACGGGTGTCAAATTTTTTGCAGCAGCTTCCATGACTTTTTTCCCTATGCGAGTACTTCCCGTAAAGAAAATATGATCAAAGGGAAGTTCCAACAGGGCATCCGCCACAACATTGTCTCCTTCAATCAGAGCCACTTCATTTTCATCAAAAATTTCGGAAATGAGTTTCTTTAAAAAGTGAGAGGTCTGTGCTGTTTTACTCGAAGGTTTCAACATCACGCAGTTGCCAGCCGAAATGGCCGCCACCAAGGGAGACATAAGGAGTTGAAACGGGTAATTCCAGGGAGAAAGAATCAGAACCACACCCTTGGCCTCATGGCGAACCTCACTATGAGTACCAAAAAGAGTGATGGGTGTTTTCACAGTTTGAGGTTTCATCCATTGTCGAAGATGTTTGATGGAGTGATTAATCTCCGAAATGGTGGGATAAACTTCCGTTAAATCCGTTTCGCTTGGATTTTTGCCAAAGTCATCGTGAATTGCTTTTTGAAGATCTTTTTTATGGGCAAAAATGGTCTCTTTAAGTTTTCGAAGTTTTTTAATTCGTTCTGTAGAAGATGTTTGAGAGATTTTCCAATGATGTGAGCTTTGCTGTTCAAAAATCCTTTTAATCTCTTCCATAGTGACCTCTATTGCCCAAGTACTCTTTCCCTTATTGCCATATGAGTCAAGACCCATTAAGCAGCTTATAGTGAATGGAGGAAGGTCCCCTTCTGAAATGAACGGTGAGGAATAAGAAATCAGATGAGGGGTTCGGGGAGAGAGCGGGATCTCTCCCCGTTAATATGAAAAAGAGACCTCTGGGAAATACAGGTGTGCAGGTTGGTATTATTGGTTTGGGTGGCATGCCCTTGTCCTTGGATGGTCGTCCGCCGGAAGAGCAGGCGATTCGGGTGATTCATCGGGCTCTCGATCTTGGGGTGACCTTGATTGATACCGCCGATGCTTATTGTTTGGATGAATCCGATAAACATCATAATGAAAAGTTAATTGCCAAAGCCTTGTCTTCTTATAAAGGAGAGACTTCTCAAGTCATTGTGGCTACTAAGGGTGGGTTAATACGTCCTCAAGGACGTTGGGAAACAAATAGTAATCCCAAGCATCTCCGTAAAACTATTCGTGAAAGTTTTGAGGCTTTGGGAGGTGAGAAGCCTATTCCACTCTGGCAGCTGCACGCCGTTGACGATAAGTTTCCCATAGAAGATTCCCTGGTGCCTGTGCGTGAAGCAGTCGAGGCGGGGTTAATTCGGTTTGTGGGACTTTCAAATGTCACGGTTGAGGAGATTGAACGTGCTCGTGAGGTTGTGGAAGTTGTGTCCGTTCAAAATCAATATAACCCTTGGAATCGCAATCCTGAAAAAGACGGAATTCTGGCCTATTGTGAAAAAAACAAACTTACCTTTTTGCCCTGGAGTCCTTTAGGAGGGAGTTATCGCGTTTCTCAACTCGGGCAATTTTCTGCTTTAGCTGAATTGGCAGAGCAGAAAAAAGTTTCTCCGCAAAGATTGGTGTTGGCCTGGCTTATGGCCAAATCTTCAGTGATCATTCCCATCCCTGGCGCTCGACGACTGGGAAGTCTTGAAGATTCAGTCTTGGCAGAAGGTGTATGGTTGACTGCCGAGGAGTCAAAGAGAATTTAAAAATTAATTAAAACGAGAGGCCCTATGAAAAAAACAGTAGAAAAAAATCATCAGCAATTTTTCCGGTCTATTTTTTCTCCCAGCACAAAAAGTGAGAGGATAAATAATTTTGAAAGTTACTGGGTTTTTAGCCAAAAACATAGTGGGGCCATCTTGGAAGATCAAAAAGACTTGGCTCTCAAGCAGAATGCCCTTAACCACTACCAAACGGAGACTGTGCGTTCCCAAAAGCCGCTTTCAAACCCGGAGCTTTTCTACCGAAATTATGTTCACATGAAGGATGATCCACAAACGTTTGATCAAAAAACCCTTCTGCTTACCTGTATCTACAAGTTTGCACGACATGAATGGGTGGGCATTTCGGCTGCCTGGGATGCCATTCCTTCCATGAATCAGGCTAAAAATGTGACGGACAAGATCAGCCGCTATCATCTTTGTGAAGAATTTTGTCATGTTCGTTTTTTTCACGAGATGTTCCGAACTTTTCATCTGGAGGATGTTCAATGGGTGCCGTTGGGCAAGTGGATGCAACGTATCTATCGTATCTTTCCGTATCTTCCTGAATGGTTGATGGCCGCTCCTGCTTTTGTAACGGAACTCATGGGGATGAATTTTTATCTTCACGTGGATCGCCTTCTGGATAAAGTTTTTGCCGATGAACCGGCAGCGCGGGATCGGATTCGAGAGTTGCTTCATGAAATCATGGCCGATGAACTAGCCCATATTGGACAGCGCCGTAATTTTTTGGGACGCTTTGGGATCAAAGCGGCTTTCTGGATGGTTCGGCCGCTCTATCGTCTTTTCTTCCATGATATTCCGGAAGCAAAATATCTTTTTGACATTGACCAGATGGTCAAAGACGGGCTGGCTTTTGATTACAACAGCATCTCCCCTGAGATGATCCAGAGAAGTTGGGTTCCTTCCTATTGCCAAGTGTAACTTTAGTTTCGTTGTAGATCGTCAAATTGCAGATCTTCTGCTAAGTGGAGGCAACGTCTCATACTTGTAGAACTTCAAATTGTAGTACTTCAATAAGGCATAGGACAATTCTATTTCTTTTCATCATATAAAATTTTTTAAGATAAGATCGGTGTGATTGCTATAATTTCACTCAATGAGTAGAACCTACATGAGAATGATGGGTGGCGCAATCAGGGGAGTCCCGATTTTTAACTAAGGGATTCCCCTACCCACGAATAAGGCCTCCCCTCATAGGAAAAGAAGAATATAAGGATTACCTTGTTAGTGTCATGACGAAAGGAGCATTGTAGAAAAATGAACACTCCGTTGAAAAATAAAGCTGAAAAGACAAGGGTTTTTATCGTTGACGATCACCCGATTGTCAGACAGGGACTGGCTCAACTCATTAATCAGGAAGACGATATGATTTCTGTCGGAGAGGCCGGAGATGCGGTGGAGGCCATTAAGGGTGTTGCAGAGATCAAACCCGACCTGGCGATCGTGGATATCTCTCTCAGAGGAACCAGTGGAATCGAGCTCACTAAAAGCCTCATTGCCAATGATCCCAAAACGCTGGTCCTGATTCTTTCGATGTATGACGAATCTCTCCATGTGGAACGTGTTTTAAAGGCAGGGGCCAGAGGCTATCTGATGAAACAGGAAGCGACCGATCATGTGGTAACGGCGATTCGTAAGGTGACCAGCGGAGCCATTTATGTGAGCGATCGGATGAACGATACCCTGATGCATCAGTTCAGCGGCAGGGGCAAGCCCTTGATCGGAGCCACGACAGGGAAGTTAAGCGATCGTGAGTTGGAGGTTCTGCAATTCATCGGTCAGGGGTATGCGACCAGTCGTATCGCACAGGAGCTTTTTGTGAGCGTGAAGACGATCGAGTCGCATTATGCCAATATTAAAAACAAGCTGGACCTGACAAATTCTCATGAACTCATTCAATATGCCGTAAAATGGTGTCTTGCTGAAAATACAGAAAGAAGAGAAAACAATGGCCTCCCCAAAAGCCCGACTTCAAAAAAAATCAAAACGCCCTCACGCACTCGCTGAGAGAACGGGAGCGTTAGAAAAATTTCGCCGGATGGCGACTGTCATCCAAGACTCCAATGATGCGATCACCTTCCAGGATTTAGACGGCAATATCCTGGCGTGGAACCGGGGTGCTGAAAAAATTTACGGCTATTCAGAGGCTGAAGCGCTTCGCATGAATATCGTCGATACCGTGCCGAAGGAATATCAAGAAGAAGCCCGTGAATTCCTTGCCTCTCTCAAACGTGGAGAGTTGGTGCCTACGCTGGAGACAAAACGAAAAACTAAAGATGGCAGGATCGTCGATGTCTGGTTGACTAACACGAAGCTTACTGACGATAAAGGCAAACTCACCGGCATTGCCACCACCGAGCGCGACATAACGGAAAGAAAGCATGCTGAAGACTCCCTCAGGGAAAAGGCGCGCGAGCTCGAATTCTTGCGCGAAGGCCAAATCACACTCTCCGATAAGATGCGAGGCGAACAGGATGTTTCAGGTTTAGGGCAAAGCGTCTTGAGTCACCTGGCTCCATTTTTGAATGCTCAGATGGGGGCTTTTTACTATGTTACTGAGGAAAAGACTCTCAAGCGCGTGAGCGGTTATGCCTACTCAAAACTTGAAAATAAGGAGAAGACGATTGCACTGGGAGAGGGACTGGTCGGTCAGGCCGCGTTGGAGAAGCGCCCCATCCTCCTCGAAAAAGTTCCTGCGCATTACTTCGGAAAAATCCGCTCGGATTTGGGGGACTCCTCCCCGCGTTCGCTTCTTTTGGCTCCTGTTTTTTATGAGGGAGAAGTCAATGGTGTGATCGAGCTGGCCTCTTTCTCCTCCTTTTCTGAGCACCAAAAAACGTTTCTGGAGCACGTGTCCGAAAATATCGGGATTGCGATCAACACCTCGATTAGTCGGAAGAAGCAAGAAGAGCTTCTCGGAAGATCCCAGAATCTGACTGAGGAACTTCAAGCCCAGCAAGCGGAGTTGAAAGCAGTCAACGAAGATCTTGAGAACCAATCACGCGCGCTTCAGGACTCCCAGACGGAACTCAAAAGCCAGCAAGCGGAGCTTTTACAAACCAACGAGCAGCTTGAAGAGCAAACTCAGGCGCTGGAGCAGCAACGGGATATTTTAAACGAAAATAACGTCGCCCTCAACAAGGCTCAAACGCTTCTTGAAGAAAGGTCCGACGAAGTTCAACGAGCCAGCCAGTACAAATCCGAATTCCTGGCCAATATGTCACACGAACTTCGGACTCCGCTCAACAGCTCGCTTATTCTGGCAAAGCTTCTCGCGGACAACTCAGGCGGAAACTTGACCCCGGAGCAGATCCAGTATGCGCTTTCCATCCACTCAGCAGGGAATGATCTCTTAAACCTCATCAATGACATCCTGGATCTCTCGAAAGTGGAGGCCGGAAAGCTTGAGATCAGGCCCGAGAGCGTGTTTCTCCCCAAGGTCTTTAATAGCCTGGAGAAGATTTTTGAGCCGTTAGCTAAAGAAAAGAGGCTCAAATTTCAAATCAAGATCGACCCCGGTGTGGCTGAGACGATACTCACGGATCGTCAACGACTGGAGCAAATCCTAAAGAACCTGCTTTCCAATGCGTTTAAGTTCACGGAAAAAGGCCAGGTCACACTTCACGTCTCTCGGAGTTCGGGCGGAAGACTTTCGCTTACGGTGATTGACACCGGTATTGGGATCCAAAAGGCCCAGCAGGACGTGATCTTTGAGGCGTTTCGTCAAGCCGATGGGACGACCAACCGAAAATACGGGGGAACGGGCCTTGGGCTTTCGATCTCACGAGATCTCGCCAGACTCCTCGGCGGAAGTATTGAGGTCGAGAGTGTGCCCGGTGAAGGAAGTCACTTCACTCTTCTCTTGCCCGAGACCTATGATGAGTCCCATATCGAGGCGGCCTCTCCGAAGGCTTATTCATCCTCCTCCTCAGGCGCTACTCCTCTGGTCGGCCCACGAGTCGAGCGAGTCAAGCCCGTGCCTTTCCTGGATGACCGGGATGCACAGGGAAATCCTGGGCGCACGATTCTGGTGATCGAAGATGATCCTCAGTTTGCCAAGATTCTTTTTGAGCTGGCCCATGAGCTTCACTACAAGTGCGTGGTCGCGCAAGACGCCGAGGAGGGGCTTCTCGTGGCCAAAAATATTCTCCCGGACGCGATCTTGCTCGACATGATGCTTCCTGATCATTCGGGTCTGACGGTGCTCGATCAGCTCAAAGAAGATCCAACGACCCGGCACATCCCGGTCCATATCGCGTCCGTTCATGACTATATGGAAAAAGCTCTTCAGATGGGGGCGATTGGGTACACCCTGAAGCCGGCTAAACGCGACGCACTCAAGGCGGCTTTTGCCAAGTTCGAATCCAATCTCTCTCGGAAGATCAAGCGTCTCTTGATTGTTGAGGACGACAAGCTTCAAAGAGAAAGCATAGTCAAACTCATCGCCAATCCTGACGTGCAAATCACGGCTGTGGCACTTGCGAGTGAGGCACTCGATGCTCTCAAAAAAACCGTCTATGACTGTATGGTAATTGATCTAAAACTTCCGGATATGTCAGGAGAAGAGCTTCTCAAGAAAATGACGGAGCAAGAAGAGCTGGCCTCATTCCCCCCTGTCATCGTTTATACCGGGAGTTCGCTTTCTCGGGACGAAGAAGACTGGCTGAGGAAGTATTCTCGCTCGATCATCATCAAAGGAGCCAAGTCCCCGGAGCGGCTTCTTGATGAGATCTCCCTTTTTCTCCACAGCGTCGAGTCTCATTTCTCGCCCGAAAGGCGGCAGATGCTAAAAACCATGCGGAGCCGTGCCGATGTCTTCGAGGGGAGGAAGATTCTCGTTGTTGATGACGATGTCAGGAACATCTTTGCGCTGACAGCGGCCTTGGAACAAAAAGGTGCCAACATCGAGGTCGCGAGAAACGGAAAGGAAGCGCTCGCGAAGCTGAAAGAGTATCCTCTCATGGATCTCGTCCTCATGGATATCATGATGCCCGAGATGGATGGTTATCAGGCGACCCGCGAGATTAGAAAACAAAAACGGTTTGCAAAACTCCCCATCATCGCCGTGACGGCTAAAGCGACGAAGAACGATCAAGCGCTTTGCATGGAAGCAGGAGCAAATGATTACCTCGCTAAGCCGATTGATCTTCATCAGCTCTTCTCGGTCATTCGAGTTTGGTCGCCAGGATTGATGAGTTAAGGTTTATGGAACCGACCCTCACTCCGGGATTTGAGAACGAAATTAAAGCTTTTCTTGAGTCAATTAATCTCAAATACGACTACGATTTCCGGCACTACTCGCCCGCCTCGATGAAGCGAACGCTGATTCAGGCGATGAAGCGGGTGGGGTGCGACACGCTCTCGATCCTTCAAGAAAAAGTCCTCCATGATTCGGAATGTTTCTACGATCTGATCCAATCCCTCACGATCCCCGTGAGCGAGATGTTTCGCGATCCCACCTATTATCGCGCACTCCGGGAAAAGGTGATCCCACTTCTTAAAACCTATCCTTCGCTCAAGGTCTGGGTTGCCGGATGCAGCACGGGAGAAGAGGTCTATTCGCTTGCGATCCTGCTTCAAGAAGAAGAGCTCCTGGAACGCACGATCATTTACGGAACCGATATTAACCCAAGAGGTCTTGAAAAGGCTGAAAAAGGTCTCTTTGGTTTGGAAGAGATCCAGAGATCCAGCCAGAACTACCAAAAATCCGGTGGCAAGCGCTCGCTGTTGGACTACTACACGACTACTTCTAATTCGGTAAAATTCAATAGCTCTTTGAAGAAAAACGTCACCTTCACGGATCATAGTCTCGTGACCGATGCAGTGTTCTCAGAAACGCAGCTGATTTCGTGCCGAAATGTTCTCATCTATTTTGATCGCGAGCTTCAGGACAGGGTGTTTGGTCTTTTTCACGAGTCGCTTTGCAGGAAAGGTTTTTTAGGCTTGGGCCTTCAGGAGACAATTCAGTTTTCACAACATGCAAAACAGTTTGATTCTTTCGTGAAAAAGGATAGGATTTTTCAAAAGAAATAATCATGGATACCATCAAGATTCTCCTCGTCGATGATCTAGCAGACAATCTTCTTGCCTTAGAAGGGTTGCTCAGGCGCGATGACATCGAGATTTTCAAAGCCAAATCCGGAACCGAGGCGCTGGAGTTCATGATCTCTCATGAATTTGCCTTGGCACTCATCGATGTTCAAATGCCTGGCATGAGCGGATTTGAGCTAGCCGAGCTCATGCGAGGGGCGAACAAGACAAAAAATATTCCGCTTATCTTCGTCACCGCGACCGCCAGAGACCAGAGTTTCTCGTTTAAGGGTTATGAAAGTGGCGCGGTGGATTTTCTCCTCAAGCCGCTCGACACCCACACGGTCAAGAGCAAGGCGAACGTCTTCATTGAGCTTTACCGGCAGAAAAAGAAACTCGAAGATCAGCTCGAAACGATCACTGACCTGGCAGAAGCTCTGAATCACTCTAAGAATGAAATGGAGAAACGGGTCGAGGAAAGAACCGTGGAACTTCTTAACAGCAACCAAGCTTTGCAGGCAGAAATGATCGAACGTAAAAGAGTGGAAAAGGAAATTCTGGAGATTGCCCAAACGGAGCAAAGACGGTTTGGGTCCCAACTCCATGACGGTCTTTGCCAGGATCTGACGGGGATCATGATGGTTGTGAAAAGTCTCACCCAAAAGATGGAAAGGGAAAAACATCTTGATGTGGATGATTTAAAGAAGATTTCAGACTTGCTCAATGGGGCTCTCAGTCAAGCACGGGATACGGCGAGGGGGCTCTATCCGGGGGAGCTGGAGGGGAATTCCCTAATGTACATGCTTGAAGAATTGACCGCCAACCGAAACCTTTCGGGTGTTTCGTGCCGTTTTTATTGTCCTGAGCCTATTCTTATCAGCGAGAATGATATCGCCACTCATTTTTATAAAATCGCTCAAGAGGGGATTGCCAATGCGGTTAAACATGGGAAGGCGCAGGTAGTCGAGGTAAGCTTCATTCGAAATAACGGCAACATTGTCCTCGCCGTCAAAGATGAAGGAACGGGATTTATGGATGATCCCAAAAATTCCAATGGAATCGGTTTAAAGATCATGAAAAATCGGGCCCACATCATGGGCGCCTCTTTTCAGGTGGGACCTAACGTGCCACATGGAGTCATCCTAACATGCAGTCTGAAAGCCGCGATAACACGCGTACCCGATACGCGTTTACAATCGCCTGACCGAGGCGCGTAGCTTTCGCTAGGGAAGTCCCCCACCCCAAAACCATGTCTCCCCCGATGGTTCCAAGACTCTCTTTCACCATAAGATGCTCGTATGGATGAAAGAGCTCATCAACAAGTCGAGGAAAGACGGCGCATTGCTATGGATTGGAAGATTGTTGTCAGCCAAGCCTTTCTTCATGCCAGCCACGATTCGCTCACCGGGCTTCCCAATCGATCGCTTTTTTATGACCGACTGAGGGTTGCCCTTTCGGAAGCAAAACGCCGCCAGAAGATCCTCGGAATCCTCTTTGTCGATCTGGACAACTTCAAGACGGCAAACGACTTTCTGGGGCACGATATGGGAGATCAGATTTTGGCCTCTGTCGGTTCCCGCCTGTCGCAAGTCATGCGGTCTGAAGAGACCATTGCCCGCGTGGGAGGGGATGAGTTTGTCGCCTTGATTCGACCCCTATCGACACCGCAAGAAGCCGAGATCGTTGCTGCTCGATTGCTCAAGGCACTTGCCCCTCCACTCCTTTTAAAAGACCGGTCATTCAAAGTTTCGGCCAGCATCGGGATCAGCCTGTATCCTTTTGACGGCGAAGAGGAGGCTACACTCCTGAAGCATGCCGACGAAGCGATGTTCCGCGCAAAAAAGAGAGGCGGCCATGGATGGGAATTCTTTGAGAACCACTCCGAGAAATCTAACGAGCCGATTCATCCAAAGGAAGCTAAAAAAAACATCTCAAAACGAAACATCCTCATCGTCGAGGATGATCCTAATTTTCAATTGGCGCTTCAAAGTTGTCTTAAGAAAGAAGGGTATTCGTGCATTAGCGTCGATAGTGTCGAGGAGGCCTTGGGGAGGGTCCGTTTGAGCGCACCGGACCTCGTGATCCTGGATTTAGGACTGCCCCATGCGAGTGGTCTCGCTTTTTTGCAGAACTTTGCGAAGGCGGTTTTGAAAGGTGAAAAAATCCCGCCCGTTTTGGTGGTGAGCGGGCATAACGACCAGGAAATCGTAGAGTTTGCGATGACACTTGGAGCCTCCCGCTTTATTCCAAAACCGATTGGCGCCTCCGAGATCGTATCGGCCGTTCGCTCCTTTATGGAGGATCGAGTATGATTGATGGTGTCGTGACATTAAAAGAAGTGCTTCTCCATCCCATTACCATCATTGGGTCTTATGGGTTTTTGAAGTTCTGCGAAATTCTGATGAGGGGTGCCAGCAGACGGCACTACCAGTTCCTTCAGATCATCTTTTCATGAAGAAAGACTTTTAGGGAAATCCTCCAGTCGAAAACCATGTCCCCCCCGATTGTCCCTATGGGTCTCATCATGGTTTAGTCATCTCACATAAAGAAGGCGTCCCGGAAATTGTTTTCGAGACGCTTCCACTAACAGATCGCGAGTAGATGCCCGCGAAGAAAGAAAAGGAGTTTGTTATGAGAATCTATAAGATGTTGTTTCTGAGTTTAATTCTGGCCATTTTTATGGCCGGATGCGGTGATAATGGCAAGGAAGGGGTATCAACAGACACCAGCGCTCCCACGAATGCGAGTACCTCAACAGACACCAGCGCTCCCACGAATGCGAGTACCTCAGCAGACACCAGCGCTCCCACGAATGCGAGTACCTCAGCAGACACCAGCGCTCCCGCGAATGCGAGTACCTCAGCAGACACCAGCGCCCCGACCGTGAGTTTCACAGTCCCCATCGACGCGGAGACGAATGTGGCGATCAATAGAACAATCTCGGCAACTTTCAGTGAAGCGATGGATCCGTTAACGACCACAACCTTTCGAGTCACAGGACCTGGCACAATGTCCGTCACAGGGACGGTTGACTATAACTTGGTCAGTAACGTTGCCACCTTTACTCCCGAAATGAATCTCGCACCCAGCACCACGTTTACGGCAACGATCACGACCGGGGCTCAGGACCTGGCAGGCAATATGCTGATCAGTGCTTATGTCTGGAGCTTTACAACAGGTGCAACTGTAGCAGCAGGTCCAGCACCAGTGCTCCTTGGAACAGCGGGTAATTTCGCGATTCTGGCAAAATCAGGAATCTCAACTGTTCCAGGCTCCGCAGTGACCGGAGATATCGGAGTGAGTCCCATCGACCAAACCGCTATCACGGGATTTTCAGAAACAATGGATGCCTCGAATACATTTTCGACATCCACTCAAGTGGTCGGAAAGATATACGCAGCCGACTATACGCCTCCTACTCCAACGTACATGACCACGGCCGTGAGCGACATGGAGATTGCGTACACCGACGCCGCTGGACGGACATTGCCTAATGCTACTGAATTGGGCGCCGGCGAGATTGGTGGACTCACCATTATTCCTGGTCTCTACAAATGGGGTACCGGTGTTTTAATATCAACGGATGTCACACTCTCGGGTGGCCCAAACGATGTCTGGATCTTCCAGATAGCGCAAGATCTAGTTGTGGCCAACGGAAAGCAAGTGATCCTGGCAGGCGGCGCGCAGGCCAAGAACATCTTCTGGCAGGCTTTCGGCGCTGTGAACATTGGAACGACCGCCCACTTTGAGGGAGTCGTATTGTCTCAAACAGCCATCAACCTGGCGACGGGCGCATCGGCGAACAGCAGACTGCTGGCACAGACTGCGGTCACTCTTCAGCAGAATGCGGTTACACAACCTTCCCAGTAGGCGCTTTTAGGGAGCTGAGTAGCTTGAAAGCCCCCTGCACCAGATGGTGCGGGGGGCTTTTCTTTTTCCATCGCCTCGCGACAACACCGTAATTTTTTAGGACGCTTTGGGATCAAAGCGGCTTTCTGGATGGTTCGGCCGCTCTATCGTCTTTTCTTCCATGATATTCCGGAAGCAAAATATCTTTTTGACATTGACCAGATGGTCAAAGACGGGCTGGCTTTTGATTACAACAGCATCTCCCCTGAGATGATCCAGAGAAGCTGGATTCCTTCCTATTGTCAGGTGTCATTTTAATTCACGTGGAGAAAGGTTGAAAGGGATTGAGTTTGTGGTGATCAAAACCTGCAAGACTGATATGTATGGCCGATACGTTGCGGATGTCTTTTACCATCCGACGATCAAGAAGAAAGAGGAAGTTTACGAAAATTGGTTTTTTTAATGCCGATCTTCTTGGATCCAGGCTAGCCGACTCAATGCAATGAATACATGCCCCACATGCAGCAAAACGGTCCGGCAGACACGCGATATTATTCAATGTGGCAGGTGCCGAAAAGCCGTGCATATCCAGTGCATTGATGAAAAATGCTGCGTATGCTTTCCATGTCTTGAAAATTTAGGAGAATCTGCTAAGTCTCTTGTTGTCGACCACAAGGTCAGGGATCTCATCAAGCGTAAAAGGAAGAGCATAGGGTTGTAATGGCCAAAAAGGAATTTACATTCATTGACCTGTTTGCCGGAATCGGTGGCATGAGACTGGCTTTTGAATCAGCAGGTGGGCAATGCGTTTTCTCCTCGGAATACGATCCATTCGCTCAACTTACCTATGAGACCAATTTTGGAGAAAAGCCTGGGGGTGATATTACAAAAATTCGGGAAGATGAAATTCCGGACCACGATATTCTGGTGGCAGGGTTTCCCTGCCAGCCATTTTCCATTGCCGGAGTTTCAAAGAAAATAAGCCTGAACAGGCCTCACGGTTTTCGGGACAAGACGCAGGGAACCCTTTTCTTCGATGTGGCAAGAATTATTCATGCGAGAAAGCCTAGGGCTTTTCTTCTTGAGAATGTCAAAAATCTTGTCAGTCACGACAAGGGTAGGACCTTTCAGACAATTCTCGATGTTCTTGAGGAGGCAGGTTATTCAATCCACTGGAAAGTGGTTGATGCAAGAGGATACGTCCCCCAGCATAGAGAGAGAATATACATCGTCGGCTTCTTGAAAAATGTTGATTTCCAGTTTCCAGCCCAGCCCTCTGAAGGCCCACTATTGGGAAGCATTCTCGATAATGATGTTGACCCCAAATATACCCTTTCAGAAAAACTTTGGAATTATCTACAGGCCTACGCGGAAAAACACCGTGCCTTGGGTAACGGTTTTGGGTTTGGTCTTTTCGGAAAGAACGATGTGGCGAGAACTCTACTTTTTCCATTTGCCGGAGTGTCCAACCTAAACGAAACCTATGCGTAACGATAAATGGAATAGAGAAGAACTAATCGTCGCCTTTAATCTTTACTGCAAAATCTCTTTTGGAAGTATTCATATTCGCAATCCTAAGATTGTTGAACTTGCCAAAGCCATAGGCAGAACTCCTTCGGCAGTATCGTGGAAGTTGGCAAACTTTGCCAGACTCGACCCTTCCTTAAAAAAGAGAAATATCAAAGGAGCTACACACGGTTCCAAAGGTGAGGAAGAAATCTGGGAAGAATTCAACGATAATTGGGAAAAACTAGCTTTTGAAAGTGAGCGCTTATTAGCCAATGCTTTTCATCAACCCATTGAACAAGTAGCCGAAATTATGACGGAGGATTTACCTCGTGAAGGCAAAGAACGGGAAAGACTCGTAAGAGTGCGTGTAAACCAGCAATTTTTTCGAAAGGTTGTCTTGGCCGCGCATAATTTTAAATGCTGTATTACAGGCATTTCTATTTTAGAATTGCTGAATGCGAGCCATATCGTTCCTTGGTCTGTCGACGAAAAGAACCGAGTTAATCCGCGGAATGGGTTGTGTTTAAATGCTATTCACGACCGTGCTTTTGATCGAGGTTTGATGACAATTAGCTCTGATTTTAAAGTTCGGCTTTCGCCAAAAATATTTCAGAAAGAATCAACGTCGGCTATGCAAGATTTCTTTTTGAAATACAATGGTCAGGATGTTTTTTTGCCGAATCGGTTTATGCCCGATGAAATTTATTTGAGGTATCATAACCAAAATATTTTTCAGAAATGAGGTTAAAAAAATGAATTTTAAAAAAGACACCAATGTAGATATTGACGATAAGCACTTCGGTTTCATTGACAATTTTATGCCATCTGAAGCTTCTTCTGATACAATTCATCATAAATGAGGATACTATGAAAAATATTCGCTTCAATTATCTGTATCGAGACGCCAGTAACTTCAAGAAGTGGGGCTGCATTGTTTTCTCAAATCCTCAGGAACTAACGCCAGCCCAAATTTTAGATCAAATCACAAAAGCAATACCCGACAGCCTTTTTATTGCTGATCAAATTCGCCTACCTGAATTGTTCATTTATAATGAGGAGCCAATGAATCCCGACGATCATTGTTTTCACGAATTTTTTAATGTTGAGGAATCAGATAAGGATGCCGATGACCCGCATTGCCGTACTATTACCAACTTTATTGCTGAGCTTGAGGGAGAACAACAAAGTGGATGGTGTGTGTATGATCCGTGGGAACGTGCGCATGAACAAAAATTTTCTGAACAAGAACAAAAAATGTATTAAAATAAACCCATGTACTATCGCCGCAAAGTTATTTTAGCCTTATTACAAAAACTGGGCGGACAGGTGTCCAGTACCGATTTTCAAAAACTTCTCTTTCTTTTTGTTCAACTCCAGAAAAAGCCATCCTTTGATTTTGTCCCCTACAAATTTGGTTGTTTCTCCTTTCAGTCCTATGCGGATAAACGAACAATGATCAAATATGGGCTACTGTGTGATGAAAATGCTTGGAGGGTTGAATTAGAAAAAAAATATTTCGATTCCCTGACTACAGAGGATCAGGATTTATTGGATATTTTTTATGAAAGATATGGTCATTTGCGTGGCCGTGATCTTTTGATTCATGTTTACGAGAATTATCCTTACTACGCTATTCATAGTGAGATTGCTGACAAGATCCTTGACCCGGAGAAGATGGCTGTCATTGAGCAACTGAAACAAAAAGGAGACTCATGTCATCTTTTTACTCTTGGTTATGAAGGCAGTAGTTTGGAGGGGTATTTAAATCGGCTGATATTCAATAAAATTGGTCTTGTATGTGATGTTAGAAAAAATCCTATCAGCATGAAATACGGTTTTTCAAAAGGGCAATTCCAAGATGCTTTACAGAAGATGAACATTATCTACGCTCATATCCCTGAACTTGGCATTGACTCTTCTAAGAGAAAAAATTTGGATTCTGTGGAAACGTATGAACGACTTTTCATGGAATATGAAAATGATATCATTCCCAATCAAACAGGATCACTCCATCACATTCGGGAGCTTGTGGAAAATCATCAAAGAGTCGCACTCACCTGCTTTGAACGAGACCATTCCCGATGTCATCGTTCAAGAGTCGCAACCGCCTTGTCAGCCCTCACAGACTGGCATTATCCTATCAGCCATTTATCATGAAAACCAAAGTCCTCATTACCGTTAAAACCTATCCAACGTTATCCGCTACGTATGACGAGCTGGTTTGCACGGCGGGCTTCAGGGAAGATGGTAGTTGGATCAGGATTTATCCAATTCCCTTCAGAAAACTCGATTATGACCGTCAATATTCCAAGTATCAGTGGATCGAACTCGACCTTGTGAGAAATCATAAAGATCCGCGCCCTGAGAGTTTCAGGCCAGTTGATTATCAGCGAATCACTCTCGGTCAAAAAATTGGAACCGATAATGGTTCATGGAGCAAGAGAAGGGAGATTGTACTGAAGAAGGTTTATTTTGACCTTGGCTCATTGATAGCGGAAGCAAAGAATAAGGACGTATGCACTTCATTGGCCGTTTTTAAACCATCGAAAGTTTTTGATTTTGTAATCGAAAAATCTGAAAAAGAGTGGGATCCTAAAAAAGTTGAGATTTTAGAAAGGAAAAGGCTTCAGTTGAAACTATTTCCTGAAAATCCTTTCAAAGTTGTCCGAAAACTGCCCTACAAGTTTTCCTATCGTTTTGAAGATTGTTCCAAGAAAGAAGGAAAATTGATGATCGAGGATTGGGAAATTGGTCAGCTTTTTTGGAATTGTTTGAGGAGGCATCAAGGCAATGAAGAAAAAGCCTGCATGGATGTCCGAAAAAAATACTTCGATGATTTTGTAAAAACAAAAGACCTTCATTTTTATCTTGGGACAACACGTGAGTTTCACTTTATGGCGCCAAATCCGTTTATTATTGGAGCCTTTTACCCAAAATCATGACCGCGAAGGTTTCCGGCCGCCCCATTTTTAATAAAATGATTGCAAGGATTGAAAAGGGCGAGTCGCAGGGAATTATCGCGTGGCATCCTGATCGCCTTGCCCGCAATTCCATTGATGGTGGCCGAGTTATTTATCTTCTTGATACGGGCCACATTAAGCATCTTAAGTTTCCAACTTTCTGGTTTGAGAATACCCCTCAAGGAAAGTTCATGATGCAAATCGCCTTTGGACAATCCAAATATTACATCGACAACCTTTCGGAAAATGTGAAGCGCGGCCAAAGGCAGAAAATACGCCGTGGTGAATGGCCTGGCTGGGCTCCGATTGGTTATTTGAACGATAAGAATCTCCGAAAGGTCGTCGTTGATGAAACAAAGGCTCCTCTCGTTCGCCAATTATTCGAGAGCTATGCGACCGGAAATTATACCTTGGCCGATTTAAAGAAATGTTCCTTTAGATGGGGACTAACAGGAAGATCGGGAAAGACTGTTGTCAAAGCTGAACTCTATCGCATTTTGACCCGCCCTTTTTATTACGGACTGATGAAATATATCGGCGAGTGGCACGAAGGAAAACATGACCCTCTGATTACCAAAGACCTCTTCGACCAAGTTCAGAAAATGTTAAGAAGACACGGCAAGCCAAATAAATATCACAAATTGAAATTTCCACTTCTCGGACTTGGCGTCGTGTGTGCTTCTTGCGGTTGCGCCGTGACGGCAGAGCGACAAAAAGGTCATCATTATTACCATTGCACCAAGAGACGAGTGAAATGCGCTGAGCCTTTTGTCCGTGAAGAAATTCTTGCCGATCAAATGAAAGCCATGGTTTCCAAAGTCGCTCTACCTCCCGAGGTTGCCCAAAAAATGCTCGCGATTTTGGCCGAGGATCGAGATGAATCCACTCGGCCACTCACTCATTTAAAAGCCGAGATTTCAGAGAAGCTTCCAGCGATCAGCGCGAAGATTGATCGTCTCTTGGATGCGCATTTGGAAGGTTTGATCGAGAAGGCCGAGTATCAGACCAAGAAGGAAATTTTATTGAAAGAGAAGATCGATCTTGGGGAGAAATTATCGAAACTTGAGAAGAAGGTTGAGGGTTGGTTCGAACCTGCCCGGGAATTCATTTTGGCGGCACAGGAGGCCCACGCCGTGATCTCCGAGGGAAATTTAGAATCCCTCCGTGAAAAAGCCAAATCGATCGGTTCGAACTTCCGGCTGGCGACCAAAACCCTGCATTTTGACTACACTTTCGCGTGGCGGCTCCTCGCCGCCACGCCCGATTTTTTAAATTTGCGGAGAGGGTGGGATTCGAACCCACGGTACCCGTAAGGGCACTCCAGTTTTCAAGACTGGCGCCTTCAACCACTCGGCCACCTCTCCCCAACAGCCCCTCATGTAAATTCCACTATTTCATCATTCGCTATGGAAGGAAACCTTCCTTGTCACTAATTTTTTTTCGATATAATATTAAATGTTGCGGTGGCCATGGCCACCGGTTTTTTTTCTTTGTTACGATAAAGCAGGGCATGCACGACGCAGAGGCGTTTCCCGCGAAAAATTGCCTTTGATTTACAAATTAAAACATCGCCCTTATCGAGAGGATAAAAATAATTTACCTTCAGTTCTACGGTGGAACAAAAATCTTGAGGCCCCATCGTTAAAAAAACAGCCGCTCCGCAGGCAAAATCAAAAAATCCGGAAATGACACCGCCATGAATACGACCGGCAGGAGACAGGTGATCTTCACGAAGGGTCAGCCCCAGAGTGGCTGAAGTATTTTTACGATCCAGTCCCACCACGCGATACCCAAGCCAAGCACCATACTTGTCGGGAAGGCTGTAGTTTTTGAGTGCGAAGTTGTTGGAATCCATGTAGAAAGCTTTAGTGATATGTCTGATTTTGTCAATAATCCACAAAGTGCTGCTCAGTACATCCGTCAAAAGTTTATCGATCAGCTCCCTCAAAAGATAAAACAGATAGAAAAACTGATTGAACAATTGGCAGAAAATCCGGAGTCAGAAAATGTGTGGGTGGATTTACGCGAGATACTCCATAAATTAAAAGGTTCGGGAGGCACTTTTGGACTTCTTACCCTGAGCGAAGCTTCTAAAGAGATGGAAGCTCTCTTGCTGGAAGCCATTCATCATGGCGATTTTTCTGGCACAAAGAAAAAGGAACTGGAAAAACCGTTTCAAAAATTACAGGGTATTTGTCAGGAAATTTTTGGGAGTCACTTGGCTCATATGCCGGATCTGATTTCTGTGCCTTCTCCGGAACAGATTCCCATTTTTCTTTTGGAAGAAGATCCTCAGTTAATGGAAGATTTGTCTTCTCAGCTATCCTGCTTTGGTTATGAGGTAAAAACGTTTCAGACATTTCAGTCTCTTTGGGACTCTGCAAAAAAAAATAAATCGGGGGTACTTTTATTGGATGCTCTTCATACGGATTGGGCAAAAGGACAAAAACATATTTCTTCTCTCAAAACATTATTGCCTGAATCGATGCCGATTATTTTTTTATCCACGCGAGATGATCTTCAGGCTCGTCTGGAAGCTGTACGGTTTGGTGGTGATGCGTATTTTGTAAAACCCATTGATGTATTGTCCTTGGTGGATCGGCTGGATCAGTTAACACTCCGTTCTCAAGGGGATCCTTTTCGTGTTTTGATTATGGACGACAATCAGGAAGAATCCACCTATTACGCCCTTGTTTTAAAAGAGGCCGGACTGTCTTCTCTGGCAGTGAACGATCCTTTTGAAATCATGAAGCCCATGACTCAATTTCGTCCCGATCTTATTCTGATGGATCTGAACATGCCCGGCTTGCACGGTACGGAACTCGTCTCTCTCATTCGCCAGAATGATTCATTTCTTGGAATTCCTATCATTTATCTCTCCGCCGAATCCAACCATGATAAACAAGCAGCGGCTATGTTGAAAGGAGGAGATGGCTTTTTATCCAAACCTGTTTCAGCCAATCAGCTCGTGTCTTCCATTATCAGTTGGGCACGTCGTTCAAGAATTTTACGCCGACAATTGGTGAAGGATGGGCTCACAGGACTTTTTAATCACAATTATTTTATATCTCTTTTAGAAGGCGAAGTGGAAAGAGCCCGACGTTATGCAAGTTCTTTTGCTCTGTTTATGATGGATATCGACCAGTTCAAAATGGTCAATGATACCTATGGCCATCCTGTAGGAGATCGCGTGATTAAAAAGCTGGCGCGTATTCTGCAACAAAGATTGCGACGCAACGATATTATCAGTCGGTATGGAGGAGAGGAGTTTGCGGTAGTTCTGATTCATGTGGAAGAACAACAAGCACTGCGCGTGTGTAATGAAATTCGGGAAACTTTCTCCAATGTGGTTTATGAGGTAAAGGATAAAAAATTTCATGTGACACTGAGCGGGGGAATTTCTATTTTTCCCCGTTGGACCAAGCCTAGTGCTTTGATTGAAGCGGCGGATCAAGCTTTGTATCAGGCGAAAAAACAGGGTGGAAATCAGGTGGTCCTAGCAGGTTGTTGACAAAGGCCTATTTGCTGGACCTTTCTCAACAACCTGCGAAATTATATAAGCTTCAATCGGAGGAGGAGGGATTCGAACCCTCGATACGGCTTTTGACCGTATAACGGTTTAGCAAACCGCCGCCTTCAGCCACTCGGCCACCCCTCCCACATCAAACTCTCTTGACTCGGTGGAGCGAGTCAGCACATTATCCGGCCTCAACCTGCAAAGTCAAATTTGAAAAAACAATCTTCATCATTTCCGTTCAAATTTTTTTTCCGGGCCGCTTTTGTGCTAATGGTGGTTTTAGGCCTTTATCTCTTCATTCTTGATTATCAAATTAAATCCAAGTTTGAAGCGCATCGCTGGAATCTCCCATCACGAGTTTATTCGGACTCTTATCCTCTCTACCCGGGAAAAAATATTTCGCCGGCCGATATTGATCGGAAACTTAAACGACTCCATTACAAAAAAGTTTTAATTCCGATCAAGGCTCCTGGAGAGTTTCAGTTGGGGAGTGCCGAAATAAATATTTTTCTGCATAACTTTTCTTATCCTTCGGGCGATTTTACCGGATTTCCTGTGCGGATTGAGTTTGAAAAGAATACCGTTCGAGTGATTCAGAATCTGGAAACTCATGAAGACGTCAAAACACTTAAGCTGGAACCGGAACTGATTGGATCCATTTTTGATGACAAGATGGAAGACAGAACCTTGGTCACCTTGACGGAAATTCCGGATGAACTTTCGCAGGCGGTGGTGGCGGTAGAGGATGAACGGTTTTTTTCTCACCATGGTATCGATCCTATTTCCATTGCCAGAGCTTTGCTGGTGGACATGATCCATCTTCGGGCAGTGCAAGGAGGGAGTACGCTCACGCAACAATTGATCAAAAATTATTTTCTTCATTCGCGAAAAACTTTAGTTCGAAAATTTAACGAAATGTTCATGTCCATTCTTTTGGAGATTCACTACACCAAAGAAGAAATTCTTGAGGCTTATCTTAATGAAGTTTACTTTGGACAAAGAGGACCTGTTTCTGTCACCGGAGTAGCGGAGGCGGCCCGGATGTATTTTTCCAAAGAAGTCAGCCAGCTTTCTTTATCCGAGTCGGCTTTGTTAGCGGGAATGATTCGTTCCCCGGGTGAATATTCCCCCTACAAAAATCCGGCACGATCTCATGAACGTCGCAATCTTGTGCTCCGACTTATGAAGGAACAGGGCATGATTGATGCGGGTGATTACGAGAAGGCGCGGAAGGAAAAAATTATTTTAGCCGAATCCAGTCATAAATTTGTACAGGCGCCGTTTTTTATTGATTTTGTGCAAGCACAACTCAAAGCCGATTATCCAAATTCTATTCTTAAATCCGAAGGCATGCGTATTTTTACAACTCTCGATCTGGAAGCTCAGGAAATTGCCGAAACAGCGCTTGGGAATCATTTGTCAAAACTCGAGAAAGAAAAACCAAAACTTAAAAAAAATCTTAACGAATCCGGAAAAAATCTAGAGGGATTGCTCGTTGCTGTCCAGTCACAAACTGGCGCTATTCGTGCTTTTGTGGGTGGACGCAGTTTTGAAAAAAGCCAGTTTGATCGTGTGACGGAAGCGCATCGACAACCTGGCTCGGCGTTCAAACCTTTTGTTTATTTAACGGCTTTGGCCCAAGGGCATACACTGGCTTCCACGATTGAAGATAAATCGTTCACCGTTAATGAAGGTCCTTTAACTTCCAAAAACTGGACACCTGAAAACTATGACAAGGTAGAACATGGAACAGTGACGCTGAGACGTGCTCTGGAAGAAAGTATGAATATTGCTACGTCTCGTTTAGGTATTGAGGTAGGTTTGGATCATGTTGTGGAAACGGCCAGGGCGGCCGGTATTGAAAGTCCCATGGAACCTTATCCTTCTTTGTGTTTGGGTTCTTTTGAGGTGACGCCTCTGGAGCTGGTGCGTGCCTACACGATGTTTCCCAATCAGGGGACGCGATCGGAACCACTCTCCATCTTAAACGTGGTCACACGGGACGGTGTGGTCCTTGAGAAAAAAAGTTTTCAAATCAAGAAAATTATTTCTCCTGAACTGGCTTATCTGATGAACAGTCTTTTACGAGGTGTGATAGATCGTGGAACAGCCGCTTCGGCGCGAACCATGGGTTTTCATGGATTAGCTGCTGGAAAAACGGGGACCACATCGGATTACCGAGATAGCTGGTTTGTGGGATACACACCGGATTTATTGGCACTCACTTGGGTGGGTTATGACGACAACAGCCCTACCGGTCTTTCGGGTGCCTCCGGAGCTTTGCCAATTTGGGTGGAATTCATGAAGAGGGCGGGTCTTGGAAATGAAAAAGAAGACTTTCCAAAACCTGAGAATATTATAATTGTAGATGGTGAACTCTTTATTCGAGGAACGGAACCGCATGAATAAACAAATTGGTTTCTTTTTTATCATCGTCTTGATGATGGGTTGTGCTCCGCATCCAAAATCAAAACATTCATCCTCTTTTCCCTCTTCTCATTCCAGCTCTGCTCCATTAACTCCTGCACAATCGGCCTCCGTAGCTCTTGTCGAGCAAGGAAGAGAAGCGGCTCTGAGCGGCCGATATGACCAGGCAGCGGATATTTTTCAAGAAGCTATCTCCGTTGATCCTTCGAATGGCGTTGCTTATTACGAGTTGGCCGTTGTGCGATCTCGTAGTGGAGATTATGGGGATGCCTGGGGATTTTTAGAAAAGGCGGAATCTCTTCTGGGGCATAATCCTCAATGGCAAGACTCTTTGAATGCATTAAGACAGGAACTTTCCCAAAAGAAACCCTAAACAGCATTTTTAGATTGATTTTTGATCAAAAATATTATTTTTGTTCCCTCTTCATGAAAAAAAATCTGATAATACTCTTTTTCGGTTTAACACTCTCTTCTGTGGTTTGGGCCCAACCGGAATTTCTTCAGAAGGAAATGGTGGATCTGACGCACGTGTTGAACAAGTCGGTTCCTCAGTATGCGGAACTGCATCCCTTTACTCAGCAGAAGATTTCCTCCTATGAATCGGGATATTTGTCCTATGTGTTGTCCATGCCCGAACACATTGGCACTCATGTGGATGCTCCCAATCATTTTTCTCCTTCGGGTAAATCCGTGGACCAGTTGGATATCATCAATCTTGTAGGTAATGCGGTTGTGATTAATATTGCCGAGTATTCTCGTAATTCGGATTACGAATTTACCTTGAGAGATTTACGCACGTGGGAAAGTCTTCATGGACCGATTTTAAAAAATTCCATTGTTATTTTGAGAACGGGTTGGGAATCAAAATGGTTTCAACCTAAAAATTATTTAAATCGGGACAAAAATGGCGTGATGCATTTTCCCGGTTTTTCCTGTGAAGTTGCAGAATATTTATCTCAGCACAGGTCGGTACGTGCTTTGGGAACGGATACTCTCAGCATTGATCCTGGTAAAAGTCAGGATTTCTGTGCCCATAAAGTTTTTCTTCACAAGGAAAAATATGCGATTGAAGGTTTAACCAATCTCGAAAAGCTTCCAGCTCGTGGAGCAGTGATTGTGGTGTCTCCTATCAAAGTGGGTGGAGGGACTGGGGCCCCTGCGCGTGTCATAGCTTGGGTGCCTTACTAACAAGTCGGCCATTTATCTGACAGCGCGAGAGCGCTTTCCCTACCGACGGTTGTACTAGAGAGTCGCATTGTGTCAGTTTAATTATCGACTCGTCAGTAAAATGGTTTCTCTGAAATTTTATAGTCGTCATAATCACAGGAAGAGGGAGAGTGAGTGGCGTTACCATCCGTGAGTAATCCAAAGCCGGAAGGGTTTTTTTCTGGATCGGACTTAAACACACGCCGATAATCTTCCCATACATTCACGTTGTTGGTTTTCCATTGGCCGGAACTTTTACTTTCTAAAACAATCATGTAAAAATCTCCCGGTTCTTTTTCAATAACTTTTCCTATGGGCAAAGTACTGCTCCACACATACTTCAAAACTTTTCCTGTATACCCTCCAAAAATCACATAGATACCACAAGCACTATCGTTGGTGAGAGAGTTGTCTTCTGCAGCCCCTTTTGGAAGTTCTTGGGCACGCCAACGCCAGGAAAAATAGGGCCATTTTTTTAATTCCCAATGAAAACGTTTGAAGATTTGTACCGAGATATCCTCATTGTCTTTGGCTTGGAGATAATTATTCCCATTTTCTGATTTGACGACATACACGCGCTCTGCTTTTCCCCGTTGAAAAGGATAAGTCCGGAAACTGGCTGGAAAACGATTTAGTTTTGAGTCTGAAAAATCCTCAATGATTCTCAAAGATGGAAGTTGATTGGCAATATAAGGTTCAGCAAATGCTTGTGTAAAATACAAAAAAAGGAAAACCGGTAAAAATCTTTTCATGGATACAACCTATCACTGATTTTGGGAGAAGTGAATCCAGACTTCGAGGGGATTTTTGTAGAGAGGGTAAGGAGCAGCCCGTTGAATCGTTTTGAGAGATTCCTGATCGAGGATTTGAGAACCCGAAGAATTTTTTAGAATAATATCCTGGGGGAGGCCACGATCATTGATTTGAAAGTGCACCAGAGCTCTGCCTTGGATTCCCGATTTTTGGGCCAGCTCCGGATAATGTTTCGCATGTTCGATTTTTATGCGGATAGCGGCCAAGAGAGGATCTCTTCCTGATTCGGTACCACTTCCAGTACCGATGCCTGAACTAGCTCCATGGGACCCAGACTCAGCCTTATCGTCGGAACCGGTAGTCGTCGAGCCTTTAGCCGGCTCGACGCTACCTGCGTTCTCACCCCGCCTGTCATACAAGGCCTTTGTTAGGCGGGGTTCCGAAAGCTTCCTTGACGAAGTCTGAATCTGGGTCCCTGATAAGACAAATCTCTCCTTGCTGATGAGATCAATCGTGACGGTCCCTCCTCCACCTGCCAATGGTTTTGGAGAAGAGAAAAAATGAAGAGAGATGATCAAAAGAACCACGACAAGAAAAAGATGGAATCCTATTGAGTACAGAACGGGTTTAAAAAGATTTTTCAGGAAAAATTGGGAAAACATAAAGAGGCATTCTCTTTTTTATAAATATGAACTTTTGTTTCATAAATTTTTTGAATATTTTCTTGTGTGATCATTTCGGCGGGATTCCCCATACCAATGAGATGACCTTCTTTCAAAAAAATAATTTTTTGACAAAAAAGAGAAGCCAAATTGATATCATGAAGTGTCATGATAATTTTTTTATTGAGAGAAACGATCAATTTTAAAATTTCCATTTGGTAACGAAGATCCAAATGAGCGGTAGGTTCATCCAGGAGAAGAAATGGGGTGTTTTGTGCAAGGGCTCTCGCAATAAAGACACGCTGTTTTTCTCCTCCGGAGAGTTCGTGTAAAGAACGATGCCGCAAGTTCCAAATATCCGTTTCCTTCATCGACTGCTGGGCAATCTCATGGTCCTGTTCCGATTCAAATCCCATCAAACCTAAATAAGGAGCACGTCCCATCAGGACGATTTGTTCTGTAGAAAAGGGAAGAAAAATTTCTTCTTGTTGAGGAACATAGGCCATGTATTTGGCTCGTTCACGGGACGAAAGAGAGTGGAGATTATTTTCTTCTAAAAAAACTTCTCCGTGAGAAGGTTTAAAGAGACCCGTGAGGATTTTAAGGAGAGTTGTTTTTCCGGCTCCGTTAGGGCCTAAAATACCAAAGATATTTCCGGAAGAAATTTCAAAGGAGATGTCTTTAAGAGCTTCTTGAGAGGAATGAGGGTAGAGATAAGAAATATCTTTGATCTTCAGTGTCATGGGTTCACTTGAGTCCTCTCTTTAACAAAAACAAAAAAAACGGTGCTCCTAAAAGAGGTGTGATAGCACCGACGGGAAGTTCCGTTTGATAGGATGTCCAGATCAGGGCGGAGCGTGCCAGCGTATCGCACAACATCAAAACCATGGCCCCGATCCAACCAGAAGCGGGAATGACCAGTCTGTGATCAGGACCAAAAATAAATCGCGTGATGTGAGGGACAAAAAGGCCGATAAATCCCACAAGACCTGCCAGAGGCACAACGGCTCCAATCATGAGAGAGGCAAAAAAGAAAATGCGTTTGCGATGACGGGGAACGTCAATACCGGAAGCTGCGGCAGATTCCGCTCCCGATGAAAGAAGGTTGAGTGCGTATCCTTCTCGCGTAAGAAACAGAGAACCCACAAAAACAAAAGCAGTGACGAGAAGGAGTTTGTCAAAACTTTCGGTGCCGATATTTCCCATGAGGAGAAAAATAATTTTTTGAGATTGTTCAAAACTGACCAATCCGTTGAGAAGAAGAATAAAGGCAAAGAGAAAGGCGTTAAGAATCACACCCGTGAGAAGGAGTGTATGGGGAGTGACCTGTTTGTTTTTTGAAGCCAGCGTGTAAACTAAAATCATGGCACCAAAGGCAGAGGCAAATGAGAGAACGGGAATCATTTCAAAGGGCAGATGAAAAGCCAATCCCAAGATACTTCCCAAAGCCGCACCGCTGGAAACGCCCAATATATAAGGATCTGCCAGAGAGTTTTGCAAAAGTCCCTGGAAAGCCGTTCCGGAAGTGCCAAGGGCATAGCCCGTCATGAGCGCCAAAAAAACACGGGGGAGTCGGCTAATCCAAAGGATGTTGTGGTCTTCCGGAGAAAGAGTGCCAAAGGGCCAGATGAGTTTTCCTCCGAGACTTAACGAAAGTAAAAAGACAGAGAGTGTCAGAATTTTGAGAGCGACGAGGGTGAAAGTCCATTTTTTAATGGAGAGAGGCTTCATGAAGGTTTTTAAGTGCTTTGGGTAAGCGGGGTCCGGGTACAAATAAATCAGGGTCTAAAAAATAAACAGAGTTATTTTTAACAGCCGGCAATGATGTGTATTTTTCCCAGAAATCAGGATCAGGGGCCGTATCCATATCAAAAATGACATCCGGAGAATTGGCGATGAGCTGTTCCATGCTGAAACGCGGATAGGCCAGCTTTGATCCGCCGGCGATGTTTTCAATGCCGGCAAATTTTAGAAGATCCGAGAGAAAAGTGCCACTTCCGACAACTATCAGAGGGCTGCGTTGGATGACGAGGATGCCTTTTTTTGTCATTGCGAGCGAAGCGAAGCAATCTCCCGAGTTTACCCGTGAGATCGCCACGTCTCCGCCTGATGCGGATTCTCGCGATGACACACACATGTTATGCTTCATTTCTCTTACCAATTTTTGTGCTCTTTCACCTTTCTGTATTTTTTCACCCAATTTCTCAATCGACTCGTAAACATCCTCCAGGGAGTTGGTTTTCAATACCAGTGTTGCAATGCCAGCTTTTCGAATAGAAGCTTCCAGTTGCGGAGATGTGGAATCGGGGATCATCACAACGAGATCCGGCTTGAGGAGTAAAATTTTTTCAAGACTGGGGTTGGAGTAACCACCGATTTTAGAAATCTTCAAGGCTTCGGGTGGGTGCTTACAGTAGGTTGTGACTCCGACCACATGATCCCCCACACCGAGGGCAAAGAGAATTTCCGTTAAGTTTGGTTTGAGGGAGATGAGGCGCTGGTAGTCTTTTGTTTCAGCACGTCCGTGCAGAAAAAAGATGAGAAAAAACAAAATTATTATTTTACGCTTCATCTTTGTAAACAGAGACGAGCCCCCGTTCGCGGACCGGATTGAATGAGACAGTCTCCGAAAAATACCGCAGGGCCTGCTTGCATGAAGGGAAGAGTCCTCTGTGTGGATTGTGAGGGATCTGTTAACGAAAGAGCCGTGACAATATTGGAATTAAAAGATGTAAAATAAACTTCCTCCCTGTTCCCTAAAACATTACTTGAATAAAAAGTGTAGTTGGGAAGTGTCCCGCGACGAATTTCATGGGTTCTTAAATTTACAAGGAGGTATTGATTGGTGGCACTGCTTGCATCATAGGCGGCTGTTCCTACCGCAAGAGTTCCGTCACTACTAATGGCCAAGTGTCCTGAAAGAGAAGCGGTGATTGCTCCTAGTTCAATTGTTTCAAGACTTCTATCTGTAGGGTTGTAGATATTTACGGAGGCGTGGCGGTCTCCATTAAACGGTCCACTATTCAAGATTACAATACGGTTGTTCCAAACGGCGATGCCTGTAGGGTTTTTATGAGAAGTAGGGATGATTTGGGTAGGAACATTCGTCATGGAGCCATCCGATTGAACTTCATAAACAAGGACCGCTCCATCCTGATAGTTTGGAAAAGTACTCAGGACATTCGCTGTCGTGATATACAAATGATTGTTCAAATAAGCGGCACCTCCTCCAGAATCGTAGGGAGAAGGGAACGGAATGAAAGTAACTCCGCCTGAACTTTCTGTTGGAACGACATAAAAACCATCATTGGCTGTGATGATTCCTAAATTTCCAAATAAAGGTGAGAAAGTGTTGATGGAACGTCGTCTGACCATGTCGGGCAAATCAAGACGAGGAGACGTGGTGATAGGTCTTGTCCTTAAATGAGGATTAAAAACCAAAATCCGATTTGAAGTGGTTGGCCCTTCACTCGGGCAGAGAAGATAGCCCATACTACCCGAAGAAACATAAATGTCAGAAGGGAAATTGCAGGGATGAGTCAAATAATCGGGTTCTAGTTCAAGTCTGAAATTTCCGTGAGTTTCTATTGGTAAATCTGTCGGTCTATCCGTTGAGTTCTCTTGATCTGGTATTACGGAAGTATCGAAAGTTAATCCAGCATCAAAAGGTGTAGGGCTCATGTTGGTGCCACAGCTAAAGGTTGTTGCAGCAACAAAAGTACCGGCAAGCCAGGAAGTTGTGTTTGTTAAATTCATAAGATCTCCTTTGTTTGTTTTTTTAAGGTTGAGTTCCTTGCACAATAGCAATTCCATCCAAATCAAAACCAGCATTAGTAGCTCCCACAGGTCCTTCAATGGGAACATTAGCATCTCGAATGCGAACAAAACGTGCTGTTTGCAATCCCATCTGGGCAAGATCAAAAGAATCTCCACCGGATACGGTGGGGTCTGTGGCAGAAATGTGATTGTTTGAATTTGAATAAACAGGAGTAACACCAGCACATCCTGTATATGGTCTTGTGTTAGGGTTGCAGGGGAATTCTAAAAAATTAATCCCGTCATCAGATACGGCAACATAAGCAGGCTCTGCAAAGGTTAGATTCAAGTTTCCACCAATGGCAAACGCATTTTCGAAAACAGTAAAATCAACTCCAGGTCCGTCAAAAATAATGTAATCTGTAAATTCAAGAATAATGGTTCCTCCATGACCAAGAGAGAGAACGCTATCGGTTGAGCCTTCAAAGAGTCCCCATCCTTCCGGTGGTCCCAGAACAATATTGGGGAAATGGTCCTGGCCCCATCCGGCTCCGGGACCGGGAGTAAAGGAAACAACACGACTTGGGTAAGACGCCTGAGGCGTAGGTGGCGGCATGGGTCCAGGGTGTTGAGGTGTTATAGGAGTTGGGGGAGATGAAGGTGATGATGGCAACGGTGTTGGTGAGGACGTCGGTGTAGTGACAGAAGGTGTTGGAGTGATGGTGGAGGCCGCTGATTCAACAAAGGCAATGGATGACGGAGCTGGTCCTGTGTTAATCGGTCCATCGATGATATTTTGTGTTGAGGGATCCATCACAACAATTCCATTCACCAAAGGATCGCGATCACCAATGAAAAGTTTTCCGTTAGGATCTACCGCAATATCTTGGATATAAGAGCGTCCCTGATAAATATCGGTAGGTGTGCCTGTTCCGTCTAGATGAAAGCTCACCACTTTCGTGGAAAAAGACTGAACGTTTCTTCCCTGGAATCCGACCGTCACGAATCCTAGAGCGCCGCTTGTTTCTATGTCACCCACGGCCCCGCCCAATGATGAATCATCCACAAGGATACCTTGTGTCGAAAAAGAGTTTGGGCTGACCACTTCGATACCCCCATACGGACTTGAAAGATTAAAAAAATCAGCATCGGCAACATAAATCATTCCTGTTTGCGTGCTGTAAGTCATAGCGATCGGATCGCGTCCTGATAAAACAATCGATCCTAAAAAAGTATTGGTGCGTGTATCAAGGACGACAATCTTTCCCGGTTGATCTGGAGGCAGGGCCAGATTTCGCGGCAGATCTTGAACGGCAATAAAGAGTCGATCACCAATAAGAAGAAGGGAGGAAGCGCGTGCATAACGTTCACCATCATTGGCTGTGAAGGGAGTAAGGTCGAGACTATTCGTAATAAAAGTATCGCAGGAAGTTGCGGAAGGATTCACAATAAGAAGATCGTTGACTGTCAGGCCTGTTGTTGTGTGGTTATTTCCAGGACTATATAAGGTAACATAAGCTTTGGTAGGACTAACAACGACGATATCTTGCGGATTGGTGGCTTGCCCGGTGGAACACTGAAGAGTCACATGAAAAGTTATTGGGTCCACGATTTGAATATTGTCTCCGCCCAAACGATTGACGACATAAATCTTGTTATCAAAAACACGTACGATAGCATCGGAGTGAGTGGTCTGAAGATTTTTTGTGGGAGTTCGTGGTGTGTTCACATTGAGAAGACTCAATGTTCCCGTAACATCGGTGAAATTGGCTCCAAGAATGATCGCCTGAGGCTGAGAAGTTGCCGGTGAATTGTCGGGTGTGGGGGGAGAGGGTGCAGGAGTGGTGTTGGTTGAAATCCCGCCACAACTGATAATGAATAGGGAAAATAGGATCAATAAGAGGTTACACATTTTGTCATTGCGAGGAGTCCGCCTATGGTGGACGACGTGGCAATCTCCCGTGTTTATCCGTGAGATCGCCACGCTTCGCTCGCGATGACACATCTTTTTAAATCTCAATTTCCAATTTCCCATAATAACTTCTCCCCGGTAACGGAAATCCCACCACATCCGACACCAAATCGTTCAACAGATTTTTTGCTTCAAAGCTGGCTGTCATTTTTTTTAAAAAATGAACTGATGCTCCGGAAGCTAAAAGAACGCGGCGATTGACGCGTAGGATGTTTTGTGTATCGAGGTAATTGCCATCCAGAAGATTCATCTCTGAAAAAATTTTTCCCCAGGTGTTGTGCACAGTCACCTTGCCATTGAATTGATGTTGCGGGCGACCAGGTAACAGTTTGCCATCCAGTCCAGGCAGGCCGCTCGTGTTACGTGCTATTTGGAAAGTATAGTTGCCTGTCAAATCGAGATGAGAGCCTAAAGGAGAGCTGACTAAAAATTCAATCCCCTGAATACGCGCTTTGGAAAGATTCTGAGCTTGAATGGTGTATTGAGAGGTTTGGAGAAGTTGGATCAAGTCGTTCACGTGATTGAGATAATACGATAGTTCCAGGTGAACGGGTTTCCACTGCGCTAAAAATCCAAGGTCCCAGTTAAAGGTCGATTCAGGACTCAGAGTGGGATTGCCCACAAAAGTCCCACGGTCTCCAAAAAGTTCGGTGAAACTGGGAAGCCGATAGGATCGGGAAAAATTACTTCGGAAACTTAAAAAATGGATCGGTGTGTATTTCACGCCTATTTTACCGCTGATAGGATGCAGAGATGAACTGCCGGAGCTGGCAAAGTGGTTGAAGATCTGCTCGGTACGGAGTGAAGGGTTCAAAACGATCTTTTCTCCTAAAAGAAAAATTTCGTCTTCGAATGAAAGTTGAAAAGTGTCGCGTCGACTTTTAGGTCCTTCGGGTGGAGATTGTGTAGAATCGAACGGAAGAAAATCTTCTCCACGATAACCCGTGTAGGTATTCAAGCGCTGATGATTGCCCCACAGGGTATGGGTTCCTAAAGATGTTCCATATTGGAAAGTTTTATTCTGGTTATTTTGGATCCCTAAGCCGATTTCTCCGTTTGGGTCCGAAAAATTATCCGTCACATATTGAAAAAAGGGAGCGAGTTGAAGGTCCGTCTTTAGAAAATGGGGAAAAATATTTTTTTTGGAAAGATCCAGCGAAGCTCCATCGCGAAAGGAAGTCAGATGAGCTGTGTCGGAAGTGAGCGTGGCTAAACCAGGGATGCCACGGCTTTCGTGAAAGAAATTATTGTGAAATCCCAGTGAGAAGTTTTTTTCTGAATTGAGAAAATATTCCAGATGGGTGGCCAGGTTGTGTCGCATGAACTGGTTATTTTTACGTGAGGTCACGCGATCATCTGCGGAATTAAAAGGAGTCCCGTTGTTATCCACATAATCAAAATCACCGGAACTTCTTTGAAAGTTATAGCTGGCCTGGTAGGAAAACCGATCCCAACCTTGGGATTGAGAGAGAGAACCTTCGTAAGTTTTAAAAGACCCGTACGATTGAGTGAGTCGCGTCTCTCTTTTTTTGCCGGATTTTTTAGTGACGATATTCACCACACCACCCATGGAGCTGGAATCAAAAGCAGCGGGAGCCGCTCCTTTATAGATCTCTATCCGCTCGATCTGGTTCGTGGGGATAGTGGCTAGGTTCACACTTCCACCGGAACCTTGATTGAGAAGAATTCCATCCAGATAAATAGAAACTTGTTCAGAAGTAGAACCACGAATGGAAACGGTGGCAAAGTCATCCAGTCCTCCCAAATGTTTTGTTTGCACGCCACTGGATTGTTGAATCATTTCCGGAAGGCTTGTTTTTCTGCCCTTCAAATCTTTGGAAGTAATCACTTGAGTAAAGGAGATACTGTCATGACTTGCCGTGGAGGCACTGCCTAAAGCTGCTTCGTCTTGGGTTCCGGTGACAAGCACTTCGCCCAAAGAAGCATCTTCCGCCTGGGCGGAATGCAACCCCAGAGTGATCCAAAAACAAAAAACAAAAATGATAATGAAAAAACGTTTCATTCGGTGTCTCCCTCCTCGGGGAGTTCCTAAAAAGTTTAGTTTTGAGCAGGTTTCCTGGCTTGGTTCTAAGAAGCCTTCCCATCCGTTTCTTTAAAGACGGACAGTGGCCTGATCTCTAAGATTGACGAGACATCATCAATCGAACCTTACAGTGGCGGGACCGCGGGAGTTTTCCTCCACTTCCCTGACACCCAAAACTTACCCATCCCCTAGTCAGCGAATGGAGCTCTGTCAAGCTTGCTTTACTTCTGTGGGTGATTTGATTATTTCTTTTGTTGCTATGGAAAAAATCATTGAAGCGGTAGCGGCCGTGATTCAAAAAGATGGAAAATTTCTCATCACAAAGCGTCTTGAAACGTCTCCCATGGGTCATTGTTGGGAATTTCCCGGAGGAAAGAGGGAGGCTGATGAAACTATAGAAGCCTGTGCGATTCGTGAATGCATGGAAGAGATTGGTGTCACGATTAAAACCGTCCGATATCTTCAGGATCAGTTTTATGATTATCCTCACGGAAAAATTCATTTACACTTTGTACTGTGCCAGATTGTCTCTGGAGAACCTCAAACACTTCAATGTCGAGAAGTAAGATGGATTGAACCTCATCAATTTATTGATTTTGAATTCCCTCCCGCCGATCGGGAGGTGATTGGTATGTTGACATCACCAACTGTGTAGACCATGAGACGACAAACCTTACACATGTCTTGGTTGTCCTATTTTTTAACACTTCTTTTTGTGACGTCAATTGGAGCGGTGGAGAAGGCAGCACACACCTATCAGGTCGTCAAAATCATCGATGGTGATACGTTTGATGCCACAGATGGCAATATCACATTTCGTGTGAGAATTGCGGGCATGGACGCGCCGGAAAAAGGATCACCTTTCAGCAAACTCGCGATCGTGGAACTCGCAAAACATATTGAGGGAAAGGAGATTGAGATCCAGACTGTCGGTCGGGGGATCGATCGTTATAACCGGATCTTGGGACAGGTGATTGTGGATCGACAGGATGTGGGGATTGAGTTGATCACCATGGGTCTTGCTACCTACTACCGGCCTCGATGTGTGGACTATCCGGCAAATAAAAAAGCTTACGACTACGATCCGGTTCCTTATATTGCTGCTGAATACAAAGCTCGTTCCCAGAAACTCTATCTCTGGTCAGATCCTAAAACCATCCTACCGTGTGAGGTAAGAAGGCGCTCTGATAAGTGATCAGCAAGTTCTTATTGCAAGGCGGGGAACTAATAAGCTCTAAATTTATGAAATTTAAAGGAGTTGATGCGATTGAATATTAATATTAAGGTGCCATCGAAACAATTTTTTTTAAAATGTCGAACACTTCTAATTAACAAGAGAGAGTTCTTTACTTATGGCGTTGGATCTGACGATCCTAAACTTCCAGATTATGATCGATTTGTCGATTCGCTTCAACTGATGGGGACGCATTAAGAGAACGTATGACTCATTGAAATATGAGTGTTAAACTAATTCCGCTACTCTGTCTCAAATACCATAATTCTATTGCTGATGCTATAACTAAGCTCACTTAATATTCAAAAATTCGCGTGCACCTTTCAGTCCATTCCTAAAAATATTACCCGACACCAATCTCGCAGGTTTTTTCCATTCACGAGCAACATCCAAAATTCAAACCCTCTGTCCGATTTTCGAACTGTTTCTAGCCATCTCTCAGCTATTTTCTCTTTAAAATCTTGTGGCATTCAGATTGCTAACTTGAGTGACAGGTTATCGGCAGTAGTTTTTATTTGATAATCGTACCGACGATAAGGTACACTTATGAATGTTGAAAAACAAAAATTTAAGGTTATATTTTTCAAGACGTTGCGTGATGATGAGCCAGTCAGAGAGTATTTACAGCTGCTTTCAGATGAAGATAAATCAGCTCTTATTGGGTTGTTGCATGATTTGATGGAGTTTGGACGTCTTCCATACCCACATGGGCGAAAGATGTCAGGGTACAAGGATTTATATGAAGTACGTTATAAGAAACATCGAATACTCTATGGAAGTTTTGAATGTGTTTGTCTGCTGGCAAATGCTTTTTCAAAGAAAAGTCAGAAGACGCCAATTCATGAAATTGAACTGGCATTACGAAGGGTGAAAACATGGCAAACAGCACAAAAAAAGTAAGAATATCTGTAGGGAAAAAGGCCAATCCCCATGAAGGAACTCACCTGGCGGATTATCTGCGAAAGGAATATAAAAAACCGAATATTCGAAGAGGTGCAGAAAAGATGAGAGTCCAATTGGCCGTTGGTCGCATGATTCGGAGGGTTCTCAAGCAGCAGAAAATGAGCCTGAGAGAACTGGCTCGACGCATGGGCGGAAGTATTTCACAAGCACAAAGGTTGTTGAACGATGATAATGTGAATCTAGAAACATTGACCAAATTTGCAATGGCCACGGGCAAAGATCTCAAAATTGAATTACATTGAGTTTTATAGTGTAAAAACTCCCGCCGATCGGGAGGTGATTGAATTATTAAGATGTGAGTAAATGATAGTAGTTATGGGCATCAAAAATTTGACTATGAGCTTTCTTTCCCTTACGCAACAGCTCTTCATCAAAAGTGACGAGGGGAATATCACGAGCCACCGCCACAGCTAAATAAGAGACATCGTAAATATGAGAGAAGGACAGTTGGTGAGCCAACTGATGAGTCAATGTGATGAATTCGGGAGCCCATTGAAAGAGAATGGGCAGTCTTACAAACTGTTCCAATAAGGACTGACTATCTCCTGCCAAGAGATCACCCTGTTTTTGTTTACGATAAAGAGCCATGTTGATTTCGTAAAGCACTAAGGCCGGCTCGTACAGCATACGAGCATGCTTTCGAATCTCTTGGATAAGAAGAAATGCTTCTTTATGGTAGTGCTCTTCCGGACACAGGGCTGCTACGAAAACATTGGCATCGAGACAAAGGTCTTCTTTTTTATTTAATGGGACCTTCAAAGAGACTCCTCACGAATCTGTCGGATCAACTCCACCGCCGAAAATTTTTTAGTGTGAGGTTTATGTTTTTTCATACGTTGATGGATTTTTTTGAGTGAAACAATCCAGGGGTCCTCATAATCTTCAGAATCAGAAGAAATAGATGTTTTTTTATCCCATTCTGTCAGAGCCACAAGAACAGCCACAGCTTTCCCATGTTTTTCAATAATGATGGGCTCGTGTTTCCTCAAAACCTCTCCTAAATAATCTCCAAACCGGTTTTTCATTTCCGTTGCGGGGATAGATTTTTTAAGTGTCTGCATAAAGTCCATGCTATATCAATAATAGCTAATAGTTCAACAAGTTTTTAATATTAGCTAATTTAAATTCAAAACCAAACCCTTTTTTCATAGGACTAGTCTGATTCCCTCATAAATTCATTGGCACGCTGATTCTTGAAACACTGGGCTTAAGGCTTGCGGTAGAAGTGAGAATGACAAAAAAAGCGGCCTAATCATCTTGTCATAAAAAACACGTTTTCAGTGCGCGTCGAACGCATTGATTTTTAACCCACCGAATTCTTTTTTAAAAACACCCGGGACATTGTTGACTTAGTTGCAGAAATTTTTACGCCCTTCTCAATGGCACCGCGACGGTTGGCGCTCAAATTTATTAGTATCTAATATGTTAGTATCATGGTAGCGCCACTCGTAGCGTGCGACACGTAAAATTTATTTTCCTTCTGAGTGTATTTTCTTTTATTCCAAACTCTCCTGCCTATTCCTTCGATCTCGATCCCGAAAAAAAGAATTTTTTGCTCAATGTTCTTGGCTGGGAAAAAGTGATCGGGACAGCCTTAGGCATTATGGCGATTGCTTTTGTGGGAAGAAAAATTCGTTCCATTACCGACCGCATGGCCAAAAGGTGGAACTCCCGTCGCATGGTCCTTCTTCAAGCCAGAAGTATTGTCGTTTTTATTATTTATTTTTTGGGTGCCTGGGCGATCACAAGACATATCTGGGGTCTTTCCCATGAAGGATTGCTTCTCTTCGGGGCGACTTTGGCCGTTGCTTTAGGGTTTGCTTTGAAACCGATTGCGGAATCTGTCATTGGAGGATTGGTTCTTATTTTTGACGGACCCTTCCAGGTTGGTGATCGGGTGACATTTAAGGGTACCTACGGAGACGTCCAATCTATCGGGTTTCGGGCTACGAGACTTTTAACGCTCGATCAAACATTAGTCACCATCCCGAATCATCTCTTTATGGAAGAAGCCACTTTTTGCGGCAATACCGGAGTTCTTGAAATGATGGTGGATATGGATTTTTATGTCTCACTCACTGTCGATCTTTCCCTGGCAAAAAAACTTGTTGAAGAAGCGGTTAAAAAAACAAATTACGTGGATCATCAGAAACCAGTCGTGGTCCTTGTCAAAGAAATCCCATTGGGGTTACTTCCTGCTTATCAGTTGCGCGCAAAAGTTGTTGTACAGGATTTTGTGAAAGAAAAACTTTGCCTTACCGATCTCACTCTCAAGGTGCACGAGTTATTTCAACAAAATAATATTTCACGCCTTTTATTAAATCTACCTGCAACGGATTCAACAGTTTAAAGAGAGAATTTATGCGGAAAATTGCTTTTGCCATTTTTCTTTTTTCTTTTCTTCTAAAAATCCAAATTGCAAGCGCATTGGAAACTGTTGCTTATATTGCAGATGGATCAAGCAATGATGTTTCCGTGATAAATACCGACACGGGTATCATCGAGGCGACTGTTGGTGTAGGTACTCACCCTGAAGGGGTAGCGGTTGATTCCACGACAAGTGAAGTTTATGTGGCTAACAATGGTTCCAATACCGTTTCTGTTATTAATACCTCAACGAATACCGTCACCGCGACTGTGCCTGTAGGGACTGCACCCGTGGGAGTTGCCGTCAGTCCCGATGGAGCCAAAGTCTATGTCACCAACAGCGGCTCCAATACAGTCTCCGTCATTGACTCTTCTACCCATAACGTCACCACGACCGTCACCGTAGGAACAACACCTGAAGGTATCGATGTGAGTCCTGACGGGAAAGAGGTTTATATCGTCGATAACGGATCTAATAAGGTCTCGGTCATTGATACTTCCACAAACACCGTTGCCGCAACCATTGATGTAGGAACTTCTCCCGTAGGAGTGGAAGTAAGCCCCGATAGCAAGAAGGCCTATGTTACCAACAGTAGTTCAAACACGGTTTCGGTCATCAATACTTCAAATAATACCGTAACCGCAACAGTTGCTGTGGGAACCGCTCCTCAAGGGATTGCAGAAACTCCTGATGGAAAGGAAGTCTACGTCGCCAACAGCGGCTCCAATACGGTTTCAGTGATTGATACCTCAAACAATGCGGTCACGGCGACTGTGAGTGTGGGCACTAATCCCGTGGGAGTTTCCATAACGCCTGATGGAGCGGATGCCTATGTGGAAAACAAAGATTCCAATACGGTCTCCGTGATTGACACCGGAACTCATATCGTGGCTGAAACAGATGTCGTGGGACAAGGACCTGACGGTATCGGAGATTTTATCGGGGTGCTTCCTGTTTCGGGAGGGACCGTTGTTGCTTTTATTGCTGATGAAGCGAGCAAGCAAGTCTCCGTGATTAACACCGCAACCAAAAAAGTCACCGCCACTGTGAATGTCGGAACCAGCCCGACAGGGGTTGCGGTCGGTGCCAACGGAAGTGAAGTTTACATCGCCAACAGCGGTTCCAATACGGTTTCGGTTATTAATACCTCAGACGATACGGTCACAGCGAATGTCAGCGTAGGAACAACACCTACCGGGGTTGCAGCAACGCCGGGTGGAAGCGAAGTATTTGTCGCTAATAGCGGCTCTCATACGGTTTCTGTCATCAACACTTCAACCAATACCGTAACGGCCACTGTACCTGTTGGCACGACTCCTGAAGAGATTGTCGTCGCGGCGCCAATGGAAAAGAAGTTTATGTCACTAATGAAGGTTCTAATACAGTCTCAGTGATTGACACCTCAAATAACACCGTTAAAGCGACCGTTGCCGTAGGGACTGCTCCGGTTGGAATCGCGGCGAGTAAAGACGGAAAAAAAGTTTATGTGGCCAATAGCGGCTCAAACACGGTTTCGGTGATTGACACTTCAAATGAGACGGTGACTGCAACGGTAGATGTTGGGACAACTCCGGAGGGTGTTGCCGTCACTCCCAACAGCAAAGAAGTCTATGTAACGAACCAAGACTCCAATAATGTTTCTGTCATTGATACGTCAAACGATACCGTCACATATACGATTAAGGTAAAGAGTCATCCTGAAGGGGTTTCGATAACTCCGGATGGGAGGGAAGCCTATATTGCTAATGAAGGTTCTGATGACAGTTCAGTGATCGACATTCCAACCCACACAGAGGTTCAAGTTATTCATGTGGGGGCCTCTCCTCATTCCATTGGAGATTTTATTACCACGGTTCCATCTTTTCCTCCTGGTGCCGGTGGTTGTGGTTGCAATCTCGACGGGAAAAGAGTGGATGGTTCCAGCAATGTTTTTTTGAGTTTGTTGTTCATGACCCAACTTTTTTTGATGTTGGGGTTAAAAAAAAGATTCAGCGCAGGGTTTCACAATCGAATACAGACTTCCTGATTGACAATCCAAGTCAAATTCCCTAACTTGGCGCAACTTTTTTGAAAGGATTTGTATTTTATGGTGGGTATTCGCATTCGTGAAGGAGAATCTTTTGAAAGTGCCGTCCGGCGTTTCAAGCGGTCGTGCGAAAAGTCCGGAATTCTTTCAGAGCTTCGCAAAAGAGAACATTATGAAAAGCCTTCCGTTCGTAGAAAAAAGAAGTCGATTGCAGCACGCAAGAGAGCT